>Ga0111539_10000163_pt1 | contig 76568 bp, 59 predicted proteins | sample RhiMethybrSRZTD1_FD_79667 | JGI IMG/M metagenome (GOLD analysis project Ga0111539, IMG submission 79667) | Populus rhizosphere microbial communities from Tennessee, USA - Rhizosphere MetaG P. TD hybrid SRZTD1 (version 2) (version 2) | ecosystem: Host-associated > Plants > Roots > Rhizosphere >...
CTCCCTGCTTCCTCTGTTCTCCCTGCTTCGCAGTGTGTCGATAGACGTCGAGCGTGATGGATGCGGTTCGCATCCAGGTGAACTCCTTCGCCCGCGTCAGTCCAGCCTTCCGCATCCGAGCACCATGAAACTCGTCGCCAACGACTCTCGCGATCTCCTCCGCCCACCCGGCCTCATCGTCTGGATCGAGCAGCGTACCAGCATCACCGACGACTTCTGGAATCGACGCCGCACGCGAGGCGATCACCGGTGTGCCGCAGGCCATCGCCTCGAGCGCCGGCAGGCCGAAGCCTTCATAGCGCGATGGATACACCAGCGCAGCCGCGGCGCGATAGAGTGTCAGGAGCTGCGCGTCGGTGATCGGGCCAAGACAAACCACCGCTTCCGGCCAGCCTGCCTCTCGCGCGTAGTCGCGCAGCCTGTCGCCGATGCCGCGATCGACGCCAGCCAGCACCAGCGACAGCGGCGGCATCCCTGGCCGACGCTGCGCTTCGAACATCGCGTGGACGAGCAGCGGCAGATTCCGTCGCTCGTGCAGGTCGCCGACGTGCAGCAGAAAAGGTGCGGTAATGCCCGCCGGCAGCCCGTCCGTCAGCAATGTGTTGGTGGGCCGATCCATCGGCGCGAAGTGATCCGACACACCGAGCGGCGCCACCGTGATCCGCTCGCGCGGAATCTGATACGCCGCCGCGATCTCGTTCGCGGAAAACTCGGAGTCGGTAAGCACCTGCGCCGCCGCCCGCGCGCTGCGACGATAAAACATCCGCCGCACGACGTCGCGCTGGTAGGGATACCACTCTGGATGGCGCTCGTAGCTGACGTCGTGAATCGTCAGGACGACCGGAATGCGCGACCCGAGCGGCGCGGTGTAGGCCGGCGCGTGGATGGCGTCCACGTTCGCGCGAGCCGCCGCACGCGGCAGTCCCATCACGCTCCACCCGAGATTGGTCGGCGGATGCCACGGCTCCTCGACGTGCGTCACTCCCGCCGGAACCGCGTCGCACACTCCGCCAAGCGCAATCAACTCGAGTGCGGGGTCAAGGGCCTGCAGGGCGGGCACGAGTCCCGACACATATCGGCGGACGCCGGCCGCTGGTGACGTGAACGCGCGACCGTCGATGCCGACGCGAAGGGTCAGCTGATCTCCATCCGCAGTCGCCTGACCGGCCTTTCCAGCAACGCGCAGACCTCGCGAATCCTGACTTCGACATTGCCGTTGATCGCCGGGCTGCTCAAGAGCACTTCATCGACCTTGTACACCCGCATGATCTGCTCGAGCTGATCGATCGCGCCGTGCACGGGTACGCCGACGATCCAGCGATGCGCCTTCAGCGGGTCATCGTCGATGAAGCCAACCGGGTTCATGCGCCACGCCGAGTTGGCGCGCATCTCGCGCACGAGCAGACGGCCGTAGCCGCCCGCGCCGTAGACCAGCACGCGCCGGCTCTTCTTGTTACGCGTCGAGGCGACGAGATTCATCATCCGGAACGACACCCGCGTCGCCACAATCGCCATGGCCAGAAGCAGGCCGTCGAGCACGAAGACGACGCGTGACGAACCCTCGCCGCGATAGAGGTAGTACGACGCCGCCACCGTCAGCAGCGAGCCGATGCCGACGCCGCGGACCACCGTCGTCAGATCGCGCAGGCCGAACGTTTCCCACGAGCGTTGATAGAGGCCCGACCCCAGCAGCGCCGCGAGCTTGCAGCCAAGCACGATCGGCAGCGTGGAGAGAAAGTACTGAAGGAAGGGATCGAGACTCGCGCCTTCGAAGCGCAACCGATAGGCGACGTAGTAGCACACGGTGATGAGCACCAGATCGAGCATCACCTGCCCGGCGTGCCAGCGGAACGCCAGGTCCTTCAGGAACGGCGCGAACGACGACTTCTGCAGCGCGATGAAGTCCTGCGCGTTGTAGGCCGGCACGCGCGCCAGGTACACGCCGATCAGGATCACGATCACGCCAAAGAGCGCGACGAACGGCATCATCGGCTCAACCGCGCTCCATTTCTGAATCGCCCACGCGGTCAGGCCGCCAATCAGCCCGAAGAGGTACAGGATGCGGACCGCGCTCCGCTCGGAGAAGCCGAGTGACGCCAGCCGGTGCGACACGTGGTCAGTGCCACCTTTACTCGCCTGGCGCCCGGCCAGCCGCCGAAGCACCAGCACGAACGCGGTGTCGAACAGCGGCACCACCAGGATCAGCACGACGAGCACCGCTGGACTGACAAACGCCACGCGCGCGTTGAAGATCGGCACGAGCGACGCGCCAGCCAGCATCGCGCCGATGAAAAGGCTGCCGCAGTCGCCCATGAACAGCCGGGCACGCGGACGGTTCCAGTAGAGAAACCCGAGCAGCGCGCCAGCCAGTGAGACGAGCAGCGCAACGAGCATCGGGCCGAGATACGGGCTGAGCAACGCGGCGAGAAACGCCGTGGCGATGATCGCGACGCCGGCAGCGAGGCCGTCCATGTTGTCGAGAAGATTCAGCGCGTGACACAGCCCGGCGAACCAGATCGTGCCGATCAGTGTGTATTCGGGCGGCAGGGCACCGGACGGCTCAGCGCCGGCGAGCGCGAAGACGAGAAACGCGCCAATCACCAGCGACGCCACCAGCTTGGCGATCGGCGACAGCTGCAGGCGATCGTCGTAGAAGCCGACGACGAACATCGCCAGCGCGGCGAGCAGCACCCAGGCCCACGCCGACGTGGCCGATGCCGCAGTCGGACTGATCAGCCCGACGACGATGAAACCCGCGATGGTGCCGAGCGCGATCGCGATGCCGCCCATGGTCGGCGTCGGCGCGCTGCTCCAGCGGTCAGGCCGCGGTGGCACGACAGCGCCGATGACGGGCGCGACTCGGCGCACGAGAGCGCCCATCGCCACCGCCGTTGCGGTCGCAATCACAAAGGTCAGAACTGCAGTCACACCGTGCGTGAACGAATCACGAATTTACGAGCTGCGGCGTGCGGGCGGCCTTGTCACCAAGCACGAACGGGCCCCTGCCGAGGATGCCGTCGCAGATTGTATCCAGTCCTTCGGATTCTCCGGGAAGCAGGTGCCGCATGTCCTCGAGCTTGAGGCGATAGATGGGATATCCAGCCTTGGGCTGGATGAACGGCAGCGGAATCATGCGGTTGAAGAAGAAGTGGTAGGCGTAGCGCCGAGCCCGCGAGAGCTGGGCCGGGCCCAATCGCTCAGGAAATGGCAGACGTTCGAGGATCGCGAAGTACTCCTCGGGTGTCGTCGCATCGTGGGTGAGTCCCTTGTTCCTGATCCACGCCTCGCCGGCGACGATGACCGGAAGGCCCACGGCGGTCAGCTCGACGCCCATCTTCGTGCCGTAGATGATGGCGCTGTTGCACAGAGACATCAGCGCATAGGTGCTTAATCCGCTCTCCGGAGGCACGATGTGGATGTTTGGCGCCAGTGTCGGGATGTGCTTTCGCAGCTCGCCGAGGATCGGTTGGCGCGACGGCGGGAACCCGCTGATCTCGGCGGGATGCACGCGCACCAGCAGCTGCAGATCGGGCCGCGTCGCGAAGTAGCGGCAAGTCTGCACCAGCCAGTCGAGCATGTTGGCAAATGCGTTGGCCGGATAGTGCAGCTGCGCGTCCCACGACACGTTGGTGAGCAGACCGATCACCGGACGATTCCGATCGATTCCGATCCTTGCCGCGATGTCCTCCGTGTTCTGCGTCGTCGGACGATGGAAGACGATCCAGTCGAACATGCCCTCGCGGCGGCTGGCGAGGTATTGCATGAGATCCTGTTCCTGCGCGGGGGTGAGCTCGTTGTTCTGCCAGTGCGACAACGGCTCGCTCATCAGCGTGTGGTGATAGGTGTCGTCGTGACTGAAGATGAAGCGCCGCTTGCGGTAGGCGACGTTCCAGGTGGACACCTTGACACGCTCTTGCCGCGCCACCTCGCCGATGAGTCCCCACGGCACGTAGATGCCGTGCGTGAACACGGCTGACGAAAAACCGATCGACCTGATCAACCGTCGCGTCGCGAACGTGGTCAGCAGGGCTGACTCGAGATAGCGACGAAGCACGGCTTCGCCCTGCGGTTCTCCGTCGAGTGCGCCGGTGGCGAAGAAACGCAGCGCGCCGGCGTGCGCGTGCTCGCCGATGGCCAGACCGTCGAGCGTGAACGTCTCGATCCGATCGGCGGGAAGCGTGGTGGCGACTCGCCTCGCCTCGGCGCGATCGTCGGCGGTCAGCCAGTCGCTGTAGCGATGAATCCTCAGTCCGAGCTGCCCGTAGACGCGCTCGGCTGGCCACTGGCAGTCGCTGCACAGATCGCGAGACGGTCCCTGCTCGACGAAGCGCGCGACATTGGGATAGAGCGACGCATCGCACTCGGCGCACGCCGTCATCGCGCCGTCGCACAGCAGCACGTGGACGTCGGCGCCGCGGAACGTCAATGCGGCCGCGAGCGCGCTCTCGAGCGTTACTGCGTGCGCATACGAACCGATGGCCGTCGCGAACAGCACACGTGGACCGCCCGTCGCCGATGCGCGTGCCGACTTCCAGCGATCGGAATCGGCGGCGATCAATTGCCGCCAGTCAGGGTAGGCCCCGGCACGGGCGTGATACCAGCGCCGCGCCATCCGCGTCGCGCGCCACAGCTGCGGAAAGCGGCGAATGCCGTGCTTCATGCGTGGCCTTGGTCCGGCTGAAGCCGGACACTACGCAGCGCCTCGTCTATGAGACGGGCAAATTCCTCGGCCGCCGGCAGCTCGTCGAACGCCCGCCATGGCCGATGCGACTCGAGCTCGTCGAGCGAGTAGCCGCCGGTCGCCACCGCGACGGTCCGCGCGCCGATGGCGTTGGCGCACTCGATGTCGTGCGGCGTGTCGCCGACGACGAACACGCCGTTGTCAGCCACCGGACCGGCGTCGCGGGCCAGCTTCAGCGCGCGAGCGGCAATCGACGAGCGGTCGCCGGCATCCTCGGCAAAGGCACCATCGATGAAGTAGTGAAACAGGTTGTAGTGCGTGAGCTTCGCGCGCGCGCCGCCGCGCGTGTTGCCGGTCAGCAGATACGAGCGGATATCGGATCGACCACGCATGTGCTCGAGAATCTCCCGTACGTTGGGCAGCACACGGCCCTGCTTCTTCGGCAGCTCCTGGGGCAGCAGCGCCTCGTAGCGGCCAACCATCCGGCGGATCGTCGCCTCGTCCACGGGGACGTCGAGCATTTCGAACGTACGCACGGCGATCTGATAGTCGGTCAAGCCGGCCACTCGAAACGACGACAGCTCGAAGTCGCGCTGCACGATCTCACGAACGGCTTGCTCCCACGCCGGAACGCCTGCCTTGCCTGTGGTCAGCAGCGTCCCGTCGATGTCCCAGAACAACACGATCATGCGATCTGAGGAACCGCCCGCCTGAAGCTCGACACCAGGCTCGCCACGTCCAGTTTGTGATGAGCCAGCACTTCGTCGTTGGTGCCGCACTGCGGCAACGCCATCACACCCACGCGCCAGACGCGGGCGGCCGGCTCGAGGCCAAGCTCGGCGATCGCGGTTGCGACCATCTCGCCTTGCCCGCCTTTGAGATAGTGATTATCGAGAGTGACGATCGATCGACGGCCGCCGACCACTTCGCGCAGCCACCGCGGGTCGATGCGGTTCAGCCAGGGCAGGTTGACCAGGCGAATCGTCGCGCCGGTGCTCTTCTCGATCTCCTCGACCGCTTCGTACGCGCTGGCCATCAGCCATGGCCCGTAGCCGAAACAGATCGCATCGTCGCCATCGCGCACGACCCAGCCCTTGCCCACCTCGACCTTGTGGTGCGAGGGATAGCCGAAGGGGATCGGCCACTTCACCGACACGAGGCGGAGATACACGCTATCCACCGCTGTGTTGACCGCGTACTCGACCAGGGCGCCGACCTCCGCTTCCATGCACGGCTCGAGCAGCGACAAGTTCGGTACGCCGCGCAGCGCCGAGATGTCACGGACCGACTGGTGTGAGTGGCCAGGGCCGCCGGGAATCAGACCGGCCAGCGAGCCGACGTAGATGACCTTCGTGCCCTCAGTGCACTGGTTGTAGATCTGCTCATTCGGACGTGCGGACAGGAAGCACGCAAATGAGTGCGCGATCGGCAGCACGCCACGACGGGCCATGCCGCTGGCCATTGACACCATGTCCTGTTCGGCGATGCCGCACTCGACGAAGCGATCCGGGTAGCGCTTCGAGAACTGCACCAACCCGCAGTCCTTCACGAGGTCGGCGTCGAGCACCACCAGATTGCGGTGGCGTTCTCCCTGCCAGAGCAGCGCCTGCTCGTAGGCGGCAATCAGGTTGTCGGTCTTGCGCGGCTCGCGGCGCGGATTGCGAACGCGCGTCTCGATGCGCACCTCGCCCAACCCGAGATCCGCGAACAGACTGTTGGCCGTGACGAGCAGCTCGGCGAGGCCGTCTGTGTATTGCTGCTCGCCGGGAGCGCCGGAGTGATACCCGTACAACTCGCCCTCGGCCATCGCCGGGCCTTCCATGAAGGACACGCCCTTGCCCTTCACCGTGTCCGCGATGATCACCTTGGGCAGACTCTCCACATCGTCAAGGGCGCGGAAGGTCTTTTCGATCGCGGTCACGTCGTGGCCGTCACACCGAGCGACATGCCAGCCGAAGGCACGGAACTTCGCCTCGATGTCGCCGAGGTTGCTGACGCTCTTGACCCAGGTGTCCGATTGAATCTTGTTGTGATCGACGATCGCAACGATCTCGCCCAGGCCGCGATTGGCGGCTGACGACAGCGACTCCCAGAATTGCCCTTCCTGCAGCTCGCCGTCGCCGGTCAGCACGAACACACGGCGCTCGCGGCCGGCAAGGCGATTGGCCAGCACCATGCCCTTGGCTTTCGAGATGCCCATCCCCAGCGAACCGGTGTTGGCCTGGATGTAAGGCGTCTCGACGTGCGGATGACCTGGCAACCCATGCAGCCGCCGCAGCTGGTGAAGCTTCTCTTGAGGGAGCAGACCCAGACCGATCAGCACGTTATAGAGCGCCGGCGCGTCGTGGCCCTTCGACGAGAAGAAGATGTCGGCGGCGTCCGGCCCCTTCACGAGATCCCGCATCTCGTTCAGGAACACCCAGCTCATGATCTCCAGCGAGCTGAAGCTGGTGCCGATGTGCCCGGACCACGCGCCAGCGATCATGTAGAGCGTGTTGATGCGGGCCAATGCCGCGAACGCCCGCGCCCGCGCCTCGTCTGCCACGTTGGCGTCGAGCAGCCGGTTGAACTCATCAACCGGAACGTACTGAAGCTCGAGCGATTCGCCTTGTTCGGTTTGAATGTCACCCATCAGCGTAGGGCGGGTCCTGCCTTTCGGACCCGCTGGTCCCTTATGTTCGCACTACTGCGAACGGTTCTTGCGTCAGCGTCGGCAGCGTGACTTTTCCCTCGGCAATCAGCCGCTCAGCCACCATCCAGTCGAAGGCGTCGTTGATGTCGAATCCTTCGTAGCCTTCGGTGAGAAACGGCACCAGCACATCGCCAGCAATGGTCCGCCGCTCGTTGATGACGCGCGTCCAGGCGATCTCGAGCGAGGCGTTCTGTACGTATACCTGAGGCAACGCCTGGTATGGCGTGCTGTGCCAGGGCTGGTCGCCGTTACCGAACGGAAGCAGAGGATACATGCGTTGACCGCGCACGACCCACATCTTGCCCGGATGCTGCGCGCACAGCTCGACGGCACGCAGCGAATCAATGCCCGGCTGCGCGGTGAACGTCGTCCACGCGCGGCGAATGGTCGCGGCCGTTCGGAACGGGCTGGTCGGACGCAGCAGGCTGAAGCAGTCCCACTGGCGTCCACGCGCGCCAAGTTCGGCGATCGTGTACTCGAGCCACTCGATATCGGGCGACGTGTCGCTGGCCATCGCCGCCGGGCGCAGGAACGGCACCTCGGCGCCGTAGTGTCGCGCAATCGCGGCGATCTCCTCCGAGTCGGTCGAGACGATCACCGCATCGAACACCTTGCTCTCGAGCGCCGGACCGATCGTGTAGGCGATCATCGGGTGACCGCCGATCACGCGGACGTTCTTCCCCGGGACTCGCTTCGATCCCATGCGCGCAGGGATGAAGGCGACGGCGGAAGGAGTCTTAGTTCCGCGTTCCATGTTCCAGGTTCCAGGTTCGCGGTTCGGGGTTCCGGGTTCGCGGTTCAGGGTTCCGGGTTCGCGGTTCGGGGTTCCAGGTTCGAGCCAGCCATGTCCACTTCGAACACCGAACGCCGAAGCTGGAACTTGGAACATCGAACCTCGAACACGAACCGGGAACTTGGAACCTGGAACCTGGAACTGCCATGCTCATACCGCGCTCGGATTGTGGTTGATGTAGATCGTCTTCAGATCGGAATACACGTCGATCGCCTGAGTACCCGCTTCACGCCAGCCGTTGCCCGACTGGCGCAGTCCCCCGAACGGCAGATGCGGCTCGCTGCCGTAGGTGCCGCCATTGACGACGGCCACGCCGGATTGAATCCGATTCAGAAACGTCATTGCCCGGTTGATGTTCTGCGTGTGAATCGATGCCGTCAAACCGAACGGTGAATCGTTTGCCAGCGTGATCGCGTCCTCGAAGCTCGACACCCGATACAAGCAGGTGATCGGGCCGAACAACTCGCTGCGCGTGATCTCGTCGTTCGGTCCCACCTTCTCGATGATCGTCGGCGCCACGAAGTAGCCGTCACCGTAGCTGGAACCGGTCAATCGCTCGCCGCCGGTGACGACCGACGCCCCAGCCGCCTTGGCCCGAGCCACGGCGGCCAGCATGCTCTTCATCTGATCTTCGTTGATTACTGGCCCGTAGTCGTCGGTGTCCGCCGTGCCCACCTTCAACTTCTCGGTGGCCGCCACCAGCATCGATTTGAAGCGATCGTACACCTGCTCGAACACGATGATCCGGCTGCCAGCCGCGCAGCGCTGGCCGGCATTGCTGAAGGCCGAACCCAGCGTCCACGTCACGGCATTCTGCAAATCCGCATCATCACAGACGATCAGCGGATTTTTTCCGCCGAGCTCCAGACAGGTTTTGGCGAGCCGGCGTCCTGCCGTCTCGGCAATCCACCGGCCCACTTCGCACGAACCGGTGAAGCTGACAATCGCGACGTCGGGATGCTCGACGAGCGGCGCGCCGGCTTCCTCGCCGAAGCCGTGCAACGTGGTGTACACGCCTTCGGGAATGCCCGCCTCGCGCGCGAGCACGCCAAACGCCCACGCCGAGAGCGGCGTATCCTCGGCGGCCTTCAGGATCGCCGAGTTGCCGCAGAGCAGCGCCGGAAATGCCTTCCACGCGACGTTGGCGATCGGCGTGTTCGCGGCGATGATGAGACCAGCAACGCCGAGCGGCTGGCGCACGATCATCGCGCTCTTGTTCGGCACGGCGCTCGTCGTCGTCTGACCGTAGAAGCGGCGACCTTCGCCGGCGACGAAGAAGCCCATTTCAATCGCGGCGTCGGTCTCGCCAAGTGCGTCCTTGCGCGACTTCCCCGTCTCGCGTGCGACCAGATCGGCAATCGCGCCGCGATGCTCCTGCATCAGGATGGCAATGCGGCGCAGGATCTCACCGCGCTTGACGACGGTGGTCGCGGCCCAGGCGGGCTGCGCCTTCTTCGCACACTCGACGGCGGATTTCACGTCGGCCGCGCTCGAGCGAGCGACACGGCAGCACTCGCGGCCGGTCGCAGGATCCATTTTCGAAAACGTCCGGTTGTCAGCGGCGCCACGGTCGTGGCCGCCCATCTGATTTGGAACGATCGCCGGGATCGAGAGATCGATATTCACGTCGTCACCACCGTGCTACGGCCGCGTCCGTTGGCGTACAGGACCAGCGCGCACAGAGCGGCGCCCACCGCCATGAACCTCCAGGTCCAGCCCGGCCACAGCATGGCACGCGTCACGTCACCGGGCGCGGTATTGGTCCAGGCGTAGTAGGGAAACCACTCCGTAAAGTATCGCGTCAGGTCCATTCCCTGAAACGGCATTTGCGTCACCAGCGTCAGCAGCACGACCGCGGACATCAGCACCGCGGTCTCGCGTTCCTGCCACTCACGCGAACATCTCGCAAACAACACGACGATGAGCGGCGTCAACGCCGTAAGATAGCGCCAGATATCGAGGCCGACGAGCGCCGTCACGAGGATGATCGGCAGCGCAAACCCGAGCCACTCGGGCTCTGCCCGAATCACCGGCCACCAGCGTCGGGGCTGCGCCGCGAGCACCAGCGACACGCCTCCGGCGATGGTCAGCAGGAAGTACAGGTAGAACGCAGGAAACAACGGTCCTGTCCACAGACCCATATTGCGGATGAACGTCTGCAACGTGTTGCCTTCAGCGGTCGAGCGCGCATCAACGAACATTCGCACGATGACGTACACCAGCGCTGCGGGCAGATAGGTCGCGGCGATCGTCGTCAGCGGGACATGGAGGCGACGGTCGCGCCAGGCGCCGAAGACCAGCACAACCGGCGCGTACTCACGTGACAACACCGCCGCGACGGTTGCCGCACCGGCCGCCCATCGTGGCCCGGCGACGATGAACCAGATCGCCAGCGCCATCATCGCGTGCCCGCCGAGATCGATCAGCACCGGGTAGTAGGCAGGCAGACGATACGCGTTGGAAGCGCTGATGCACACGATCGCAATCCAGCGCGCCAGCGACGAGGCGCCATACCACTCCATGAGCGCTGAAAAGAGGAACGCCAGCAAGCCGGTAAAGAAGTAATTCGCGACGTCGAAGGCCTGCGCCGCCGAGCCGGTCACGGCATAGACTGGCTGCGCAAGCCAGACGACGAACGGCCGGAGCTGTGTGTTCGGGCCGCCGGCGGCCCATCCGTCCTGCAGCATCGCGACGTAATCGATACCGTCCCATCCCGCGCCATCGGCCACAGGAATGCGTCCGAGCGGAATGTGCAGCGCACCGTAGATGACCATGGCCACGATCGCCATGGTCAGGTGCTTCACCACGCCGTGAGGCCTCCGGGCTTCACCATGCGGTGAAGCCTCCGTCTACGCGGAGCTCGTGGCCGGTCACGTATGACGAAGCAGACGAGGCAAGAAAGACGAGCGGACCTTTGAGATCGTCGGGTTCGGCCATGCGCGCGAGCGGCACGCGCGCGCCGTACTTGGCCTTGAACTGGTCATCCTGACCCGCGAGCACCCCGCCAGGCGACAGCGTATTCACGCGAATGCCGCGTCCCGCCCAGTGCGTGGCGAAGAACTTCGTCAGGTTGACGACGCCGGCTTTCGACGCACCGTAGGCCGGTGACTTCACGAACGGCGCGTTGCCAGCGAGGTGCGCGTAGAAGTTCGCGTCCGGTGACACCGACGCGTAGAGCGATCCGATGTTGATGATCGATCCGCCACCACCCGCGGCCATGCGCTCGCCAAAGACCTGTGTCACCTGGAACGTGCCGAGCAGGTTGACCTCGACCATCCGGCGGAAGTCGTCGATCGGCAGCTGGTGAATGTGATGCCGGCCGCCAGGACTGTCCGGCGGCTGATCGATGCCGGCGTTGTTCACCAGAATCGACGGCTCGCCCATGCGCTCGGCAATCAGGCCGGCAGCGGCCTCGATCGACTCACGCCTCGTGATGTCGCAATCGAAGCACTGCACCGCGCCGCCGGGCCGTTTCAGGAGTTCCTCGAACCTGACCGTCGGTACCGCTTTGGCGAGGTCGAGCGCCGCCACGCGTGCGCCGGCTTCGACGAGCGCTTCGGTCCACACGGCGCCGAGCTTGCCCCCGGCGCCGGTGACGACGGCGATGCGGTTGTCGAGTGAAAAGCGTCCGTTCACGAACGCGCGGCCACGGTGTCGTCAGACTTGCTCAGCACGTCGAACGACAGGAAGTCGTCCTCGTGGAGTGGCTTGAGCGTGGTCCGGCCGATCACCTTGTGCAGATCGTACGGCGGGATGCCGCCGCCGGGAGACTTCATGACCACGTCCTTCGGGCCAAGCACATGACCGCTCGGCAGGTTTCTCGCCACGACGAGACTCTTGCCCATCTTGATGATCGGCGCTCGCTCGCTCTCGTACAGCTTCTTGTTCCCGTCGCCCATCGCTTTGAACGTGCGATCCAGGTCGCGCACCATCTTGCGCAGACCCACCGGCTCGAGCGAGAACGCGTGGTCGGTGCCCTTCATCGCGCGGTTGAGCGTGAAGTGTTTTTCGATGATGCGCGCGCCCAGCATGTAGGCGGCAACGGGCATGGCGATGCCGTTGTCGTGGCTCGAGAAGCCGATGACCGCCTGCGGGAAGTGCTCGCGATAGGTCGCGATGACGCGCAGGTCGAGCTCCTCGAACGCCGCGGGGTATCCCGCCGTGCACTGCAGAATGGCCAGCCTCTGGTTGATCGGGATGATGGCTTCGTAGGCCCGCTTCACATCCTCGAGCAGCGCCCCACCAGTCGAGACGATCATCGGCTTGCCAAACGAGGCGACGTGCTGCAGCAGCGGCAGGCTTTTCAGATCGCCGGACGCGATCTTGTATGCCGGCACGTTGAGCGACTCGAGGAAGTCGGCGCTGGTCAGGTCGAACGCCGTGGCGAAGAAGTCCACGCCGAGCTCTCTGGCATAAGCCTGGAGCGCGACGTATTCCTCGCGGCCGAACTCGAGGAACTCGCGATGCTCGCCGTAGGTGGCGCCAAAGCTGTTCTCGTTGTCGTACGGCTTCTCGTAGGCCGCGCGTGTGTAGAGCCCTCGGTTGTCGCGCTTCTGTAGCTTCACTGCGTGCGCGCCGGCCAGCTTGGCCTCGCGGAACAGCTCTCGCGCCTTGTCGAGGCTGCCCTGATGGTTATGGCCGATCTCGGCGATCACGTAACACGGACTGTGGTCGCCAATCTCCCGCGCGCCGATCTTCAGTGTGCCTGCCATAGGTCTTTGGTCTCTGGTCTTCGGTCAGGTGCGAACGACAGGTCGCAACTGGGCGACCAATCGGTCCCATCCGTACTGGCCGTGCGCGATCTCGCGTGCGGCCCGGCCGATGCGCTGCGTCTGCTCCTCATCAGGCAGTCGCTCGCACAGGTTGATGTCGATGACGTTCTGCATGTGGGTAAGGCCAACCGGCGAGTGCTCGTCGAGGTTGGTGATGACCGCACAGCCGACTTCCATCGCTGCGTTGACGCTCGTGTTGTTCGCTCGCAGGCCCTTCTCGAAGAAGGCCGCGAGAAACGTGCAGTCCAACAGGTGATTGAACACCGCCGTGTCGGACAGGTAGCCCATGAAGTAGACCTGTCCGTTGAAGATCGACTGCAGCTCCTCGAAGCGCACGACGAAGGAGCCGTCGAAGCTGGTGTTCTCGTGGAGCGCCGTGGACACGTACACGGAGTAGGTCCTGCCGGTCGCGTCGAGCAGCTCCTGCAGCCGGCGATACAGCGGCACGCGAATCTTGTGCGCCATGCCGAAGGTGAACACCGACAGCTCGGTCCGCTGGAACCGCTGCGGGTTGAGAATCGTGCCCGGACAAAACAACTCCTGGATGTCCGGACGCGTGATTTGCAGGTCGTTGAACAACTCGCTGTTGCCGCAGTACACCTTCGCGGCCGCGGCCACCAGGCGCAGCTCGATCTCGGTGCCGTCGTAGGCGTGAAGGAAGAGCTCGAACTGTCCAGCTCTCGAGCTCGCCCACAGGTCCAGGTCCGCCGCATCGGCCGAGCTGAACTCCGACAACTTCACCGACAGGAGCGGCCGCCGATGGCTGCCAAGCTCGACCGCGCGGAGGCCAATCACGGGAAGCCCAAGGTATTTGGCGAGAATCGCGTTGAATTTGGCGATTCCGCACGTCCACGGGTTCAGGTGATAGCCGGCGATACAGTCGATCATCGTGTCGTATTCAACTCTTCGGCGGAGCGTTCATCTTACCCGACCACGACATCAGGAGAAACATGGCAGACCCGTGTCCCGGTACTGTCGGGACGAGGCACGACCTCGTTCAGTCAACACCTGAACCGGCGGTCCGGCAGGGGCGGGCAACTCTCCCACACGCTCGTACGCCGACATCACGTGCTCGTGGATGAGCCGGAACTGCGGCACGAAATGCGACGAGTACGAGCCCTCCTCATCGAGCAGCACGATCGGCACGGACTCATGACCCAGCCGGTCGAGTGTCTGACGCTGATCGCTCTCGAGCGTGTAGAACCCTGGACGGAACGTCGGATGACCACCGGCGAATGGACGGCCCGCAATAGCCAGGATCTCGGGCGCATCGGCCACCACCAACACGCGATCGGTTGGAGCTGTACAAACGCGCACGTACTCGGCCGCGTTCGGCTCACGGTCGGCAGGCGCACCAGTCGCAGGCAGCGCACGCAGATCGGCCGTGACTGTTCCGACTCGGCGCACGACCTTCTTCACGCTGTCACTCAATCCGGTCGTGTCGAGCTCATGCCACACACTCCCCGTTGTCGCGAGCGCCTGCATCGTCGGGAGCAGCACAATCGCCGCGATCGTCCACGCGACAAGGCGGCTCTTCGAGCCGGCGCCGAATCGCCACGTCAGCCACGCCGCCAGAATCGCCACAGGCGCCCCGAGATCGCCGAATCTCGCACCGAGGTTGTTGCGGAGGAAGAAGCGATCGAGCAGCAGCGCCAGCACTGCCAGACTCGTGATCACGGCACGCGTCTGCCGTGCGTCGAGTCCTTTCGCACGCGGCGATCCGATCAACGCGAGCAAGGCGACGATCGGAATCGCGACGCTCAGGTCGTAGAGAAAGGCAATCGCGTTGCCCTCTTCCGTCAGAAACGAGCTGAGCCCGCTCTGCACGGCAGCGAACTGTGGCCATCGAAACGTGGTCCGGTTGGCCTCCTGCGCCACGAGCGCGCGAGCGGTTTCGAGATACGAGCCGAGGCCGACGTAATGCTGAACGGAGTAAATCGGTCCAATCAGCAGCACCGCGACCGTTGCGGCGTACACGGCGAGCCGATCGAGCGCCTCACGCCACCGCGGTGTGCCCACCAGGATCAGAATCGTGATTGGTCCGAGCAGGTAGATGAAATAGTCGTGACGAAAGAGGAAGGCGATCGCCGACCACACACCGAGTTGCATCGCGCGTGCTCGCGACGGCTGCCGCACGTAGCGAACGAACAGCGCAGCAACGACGGCAAAGACCAGTACTTTCGAGTACCCGTACAGCTTCGTCGATGCAAACAGCGTGGCGAGGGTGACGACGAATGCACCCATCCGGCCGGCCAGCCCACCAGCGGTCGCCGCAGTCACCGCCAGCGCCAACGCGAGCAACCCGACGGTGTAGATCGCTTCGGCAAGGAAGGTTTCCCCGAAGATGTGCTGGGCGATCGCCGGCAGCTCGTAACCGAGTGCCGGCCATGCGCCCATCACGCCAGCGTCGGCGAAGTCGCGCAGCGGACGCTCGCCGTGCGCCACGGCTCGCGACCCGAGGTAGTAGATGAAGTGATCGCCGTCGAATCCGCCGAGCGCGCCGCCCAGCGCGTTGAACCGATAGAGAAAAGCGATGACGAAGATCACGCACGGCACGAACAGCCAGTGCCGCCCGGCGCGAATCAGCGCTTCCCGAAATGTGGACGTCACCACCAGTCACGACGCGGTTTCGGATCGGTAGTGGCCACGGCACGCGCCGCACGCATTACTTCGTCGATCGTCCCCGCGCACGCCGGCCCGCTCGCCCCGGCCAGCTGCTGAATACCAATGAGGGCCGCGGGGATCGCCCTGGTCCGGTCGTCGCCGATCACCGTGATACCGTAAAGGTGCCGCGCCAACTGTGTGCGCCGCGACTCATCGAGCGAGATGGTTCCGCATGTGACGAGCGCTTCGGCGAGCGCACGGCTCGCTTTCGCGTCGGGAGGAAACGGACCGAACGAGCGCAGCCGATCGTCGATATCCACTGCGGTGGATGCGCGCGATCCCAGCCGCGCCGCGAGATCGGCAATCTTCGCTTCCTGCTCTGGCGAGGGCGGACGATCGGGTGCCGGGCGCCACAGCACGATCGCCAGCACTCCGATGACGACCACCGGCAGCGCCTGCAGCCATCCCGAGTTCTCGTGCTGACCAAACGGCTGATTCATCTGTCTTCGCGGCTGGTCCCCACGCTGCTCTGCGTCGCGTGCGTCCCGCTCATCGTCATCGCTCTCGTGCGCTGGCTGTTTGACATGCCGCTGTCAGCGTTCCGACCCGTGCTCAGTGACGAAGTGTATTACTGGCACGAAGCGCTCACCTTCGCACGAGCCGGTCTGCAGGGCGGGTATTACACGCTCGAAGAAGTCACCAACCCGTCTGGGTTCACGCCATTCGGTCCGCATGGCGCAGGATTCGTGATGCTCTACGGCCTGGTCGCCAGGTTCTTCGAATGGCACCGGCACAGCGTGCTGCTCCTCAATCTCATCGTGATTGCCGGCGGTGCGTGGGTGTGGGCCACATGCGCCCGCATCTCGACGGCCAGGCTGTGGCTCTCGGTACTGCTGCTCGCCACCTTCTGGCAGATGGTGTTCTGGGCGTCCACTGGCATGCAGGAGTCCTTTCATCATGCCGGCGCGCTCGTCATGGCTGCGTTGTTCGCCAGGGCGCTGTCTGGACCGTCCCGCATACCGCTTACGGTCAGTGGGGCCGCGATCCTCGTCCTCCTGTCACTGGTGCGGCCCACCTGGATCATCCTCATGCCGCTCTGGATGCTGGTGACGATGCGAGAGTCCAGCCGCCCACGGCTCGTCGCTGCTGTCGTCGCGTCCCTGGTCGTCGGCGTGGTCATGCTGATGATCTTCAATCGCACGGTCGCGCCGTACTCGCGCGGCTTTTCTTTTGTCGAACTCCTGAATCGCTCGGGCTCGCGCGACACCCCCTCGATCGTCGATAACCTGATGTTCAACCTCAGTCGGACGGTTACGTTTTCCGAATACGACGACCTGGAGATCCTCCACCGTCTTCAATACTGGGGCTTCATGGCCGCGACGCTCGTCGCCGCCGCGACGCTCTGGCGGCGGCGCCCGCCTTCGCCCCGAAGCGTCGGCCCTTCGACAGGCTCAGGGCCGTCCCGAGCAGAGTCGAGGGACGGCGAGGCAGGCTCGCGACCTGTTGCGCACCTCGCCATCGCTGCGACGTCGATGGTCGCGATCCTCGTTTTGATGCTGTTCCTCTATTCGCTGACCAACTGGGCCGAGCACCGCGTGCTGTCGGCGTTCCTGTTGTTCGCCGTCCTGCTGACGCTGGCCGCACCCGGACGCGTTCCCGTGCTGCTCGTGACCGCGCTGATCGCGTCGAACCTGGCGACGGCCGGTACGTTCCGGCGCGTGTTCGAGGCCAAGCGGCAGGATCAGTTCGTCTGGGATCGCCGCGGCGTGAATGCACTCGAGGACGCGCTTTCGACGCACCGCATCACGTACCGGAAGGGCGACTCACGCTGGTGCAATACGCTGCTGACCGCACAGGAGCCGCCGTATCTGATTGCCGTGCCGGCCGGCATCGGCATCTCCGTCGTCCGCGAGTCGGACCAGATGTCAGTGCCGCCGCATTCGCGCTATTTGCTGCTCGACGAATCGGCGCTCGTGCATTTCAAGCGGCCGCTCCGCGTGCAGCCCCTCGCCACGCTTCCCTACGGCACGCTCTACGTGAATCTCGAATCAGGCTGCCGCTGATCTCATCCGAAGCGTAGAGCGGAGGCTTCAGCCTCCGCGGACACGCGCAAGCTGAAGCGTGCGCTCTACGACGAGCCGAAGCACGGAAGACCGTTCGGTCCCGACGCCGTCCCGCTCAACCCGCGCCGCGTCCAGACGTGCAGCGATCCCTCGACGATCGTGACGTCGCCCACCTCGTCGTAGTGTGCGCGAACGTAATCGGCCAGCGGCCGCAACGGTTCGTCATTGAACTCCGGACCGGCGAGCACGATGGGCACCGACTGTGCTCCCAGGATGGCAATCGTCTGCCGCAGATAACGCTCGTCCGGGTAGTAGCCGGCGACGTATGTGACGCGACCGCCGGCGAACCGCCGCTCGGAGAACGCCGGCACGTCCGGGTAGTAGCCAATCGCGATGACCCGATCCGTCGGCCGCGTACAGCGATACAGGTAGTCGGATGCCTGCATGCGATCGGCCGCCTCGGCTTCTCGCAGCGATCGCGGCATCCCGGCCAGATCCTCAGAGGCCTGTCGTGTGCGGGCGATCACGTCCTGGGGCTCCAGGAGCCGCGCCGTCCGCAACTCGCTCGTCACGCTGGACAGACGCCATGTACCAGCGAAGCTCACGGCACAGACGGCGACCGCCAGCGAAGCCGTGAGCACTGTCCGCGGCCACGGCCGCCCTGGCGCAGTCGCCTGCGCCAGGAGCCATGCCAGAAGGACGGCGATCGGTGGACCCATTTCGCCGAAGCGGCCGGCGAGGTTGCCGCGAAGGAACGAGTACCAGAGCGCGGCGGTCATCAGGCTCAACGCGATGAGTGCGGCCGCGCGATCATCGTCGCCGGAGCGTTGCCAGACCCGTCGCGCGTTCATCCCAATCACGACAAGCGGCACGCCGATGAACACGTAGTAGATCCACGCCTCCGCGTTCTCGTCACGGTCGAACAGCGTGGTCGGCGAGGTGACGCCATCGAGAACGATACGCGGCCAGCGGATCAGTGTCCTCTCGTACTCGTGGCCGCTCATCGCGAGGCCGTTGCGCACGTATTGAATCAACCCCCCGTAGCGCTGAATCCACCACAACGACGGTGCTAACAGCAGCGCCGTGATGAGGACGTATCCGCCGGCACGCTCGATGCGGGCTCGCCAGGGTGACGCGCCAGCCAGCGCGATCAGCGCCGCGAATCCCACGGCGCAATACACCGCGTAGTCATGGCGCAGCAGAAACGCAACAGCGGTCCAGACGCTCATCGCAGCGACGCGACGCCAGGTGGGAAGCCCCGACGCGGTGATGATGAGCAGCGAGGCGACGGCGGTGACGAGCACTTTGGGATAGCCGTACAGCTTCGGCGTCAGCAGTGCCGCAAAGAGCGCCGCGGTGAACGCCCACGGCCACGGCGCAATCGCACTGGCCGCAACAAACGCGAGCGCCGTGCCGAGCGCGACGCCGCCGACCGTCAGCAACGCCTCCGAGCGCAGGTTGTCGCCGAACAGCCGCTGCGCCGCGGCCGACAGCTCGTAGGTCAGCGACGGCCAGGCGCCGTGCATCGCGTCCTGGAAGTCGCGAAGCGGCTGCTCCCCGGCCTGCACCTGCTTGGCGAGCGCGTAGTACAGGAAATGATCGTTGTCGAATCCGCCGAACGCGCCGCCGAGCGTGTTGAATCGATAGAGAAAGACCCAGCCGAACAGCAGGATCGCGACGACGAGGATGACGACGCGCCGGGGGATCCCCTCGGCCAGGCTCGGGGCAAGACGCTCAGAGATGTGCCGACGATTGGACATCGATGGGGCCGGCGGCGGCCTCGATGACGTAGAGCGGCCGGCGGCGCGACTGGTCGAGCCCGCGCCACACGTACTCGCCAAGCATCGCGATCGCGCACAGTTGCACGCCGCATGACCCGGCGACCGCTCCGAGCAGAACGACGACGGCCGCCTGCAGGCTTTCGAAGAAGACCAGGCCGACGATGATCGACAGCAGGCCGATCGCCATCAGGGTTCCACCGGCCAGCCAGCAGGCCTGAATGGGTGCGTCAGAAAACGCGGTAATCGAATCGACGACCAGCTTGATCTTGCGCGCGACGGTCCATCCCGACTTGCCCGCGGCACGTGGCTGCTTGTCGTACTCGATGTACTCCTGCCGGAACCCGAGCCACGTGATCAACGCGAAGACGCTGACGTGCTGCTCGTCGCAGCGCCGGAAGGCGTCGATGACCACGCGATCGACCAGGAAGAAATCAGCGCCGCGCGCGGGGATTTCCTTCATTCCGACGACGGTGCGCATGATCCAGTAATAGAGCGACGCAAAGCCGGCATGCGTCTGCGCACCGGGCTGGTCGCGACGTGTCGCCCACACGACCTGGGCCCCGCCGCGCCACTTCTCGAGCATCGCGCCAAGCGTCTCGGGCGGATCCTGCAGATCGGACGCCATCATGATGGCGACGGTGCCACGTACATGATGCAGACCGCACGTGATGGCAACGTGAGAGCCCCGGTTGCGCGACAGCCGGACGCCGCGCACGTGCGAATCCATCAGCGCGAGCCGCTGGATCACCGCGAACGTGTCGTCGCGGGAGTGATCGTCCACGATCAGCCACTCCCACTCTTCACCAAGCGTCGCCATCGTCTTGGTGAGGCGGGCGTGCAGCGCTTCGAGGTTGGCGGACTCGTTGAAGGCCGGAGTGAGAATCGAGATCATCGCAAACCGCCAACCCCTTCGACCCCGCTCAGGGCACGCACGGCGCGACGGAGGGAGTCGGCGACCCGCTGCTGGTCGTCGCTGGTCATCTGGTGAAAGAGCGGGAGCACGATGACGGTGTCCTGTGCGCGCTCGCCGCACGTCAACGGTCCTGCAGCTCGCCAGGAGCCGGACGGATAGGCAGGCTCGCGATGCGCATTCATCACCCCGCGCCGCGTGGACACACCATCATCCAGCATGCGCTGCATGACCTGACGCTGCTCGAGCGGCGGCTCCAGACGCACGGTGTAGCTTTGCCAGTTGGTTCGCGCCCACGGCGGCTCGGAGGCGGGGATGACGCCTGGAATGTCGCGCAGGAGCTCGCCGTACGCGGCGGCAAGCGCGCGTCGGCGATCGACGATTTCCTGCAGGCGGCCCAGCTGCACGCGACCGATCGCGGCTTGAATGTCGGTCATTCGATAGTTGTAAGCCGGCACGGCGTATTCCTCGAACACGACCTGTGACGAGGAGTGGCGCACCGTGTCGGGCACGGTCATCCCATGCTGTCGCAGCAGCCGGAACGTCGCGTCCAGCTTCTGGTTGCTGGTCGTCAACATGCCGCCGTCGCCGGTCGAGAGCAGCTTGCGCGGATGAAACGAAAAGCACGCGATGTCCCCGTGCGGCTTGCCGATGCGCTCCCAGCGGCCGTCCCACAACAGCTCGCTGCCGATCGCGCAGGCTGCGTCCTCAATCACGGGCAGACCGCGCTGACTGGCGAGAGCGAGGATCGACGGCAGCTGACACGGCATGCCGAGCTGATGGACAACGAGGATCGCCTTGGTGCGTTCGGACAGTGCAGGCTCGATAGCGGACGAATCGATGTTGTATGTGTCCGGCGTTACGTCGACAAAGACCGGCGTGGCTCCACAGTATCGAACAGCATTGGCGGTGGCGATGAACGAGTGGCTGACCGTGACCACCTCGTCGCCGGGACCGACGCCGAGCGCGAGGAGTGCGAGATGCAATGCCGTCGTGCAACTCGACACGGCGCATGCGTGCGACGCACCAACCGCAGCGGCGAATTCGCGCTCGAAGGCGGCGACCTCGGGACCTTGAGTGACCCAGCCCGACATGATGGCGCGGCGAGCTGCGTCGGCATCACGCTCATCGAGCCAGGGCCGAGCGACGGGAATCAGGCGGGAATCCAGTTGCGGACCACTTCCTGCTCGAGGAGCTCTTCCGGAGTTTTCCGCTGGGCGCGATACCACTGCAGCAGTTGCTGCAGCCCTTCGGACATCGACACGCGCGGCTCGAAGCCGAGCAGCGCTCGGGCCCGCGAAACGTCCGCGATCAGCCGGTAGACGTCACCCGGACGCGGCTCGTCGTGGACAATCTCGGCGTCAGGCGTGCCGGTCTCGATCGCGACACGCTTCGCGAGATCGGCGATCGTGACGTCTGTGCCGGTGCCGATGTTGATCGTTTCACCCACCGCCGCCGGATGCTCACCGGCGAGCAGGATCCCGCGCGCCGTATCGCTGACGAAGGTGAAGTCGCGCGACTGCGAGCCGTCGCCGAAGACGACGAGCGGCCGCCCGGCCAGGCAGCGCAGCAGAAACTTGGGGATCACTTCCCCGCTGTCGCCCTCGTGATGCGACCGCGGGCCATAGGTATTGAACGGACGGACGACGACCGTCGGGTAGCCGTAGGTGCGGAAGTACGCGCGCGCATACGATTCGCCGGCCAGCTTCGATCCACCGTAGACAGTGCAGGGAAACGCCGGATGATCCTCGCTGATGCGATCGCCGCGAATCGGCGTGGACTGGACTCCGCCGTAGACCTCCGAGCTGGAGACGTAGACGAAGCGCGGCACGTCGGCCTGGCGCGCCGCGGCAAGCAGCTGCAGCGTCGCGGTGGCGTTCACGTCGTGGTTCTCGTGCGGTGAGTGCACCGAGTGCCGCACGCCGAGACACGCCAGGTGATACACCGTCCGCGCCTCGCGCAAATGCGGGGTCACCGCCGCCACGTCCCTGACGTCGGAGACGAGCAGCGTGACGTCGGGCGACAGGATATCGGCCACGTTCTCGCGCGTGCCGTTGACCAGGTTGTCCACGATGAGCACGCGATCGCCGCGCGCCGCCAGCTGGCGGACCAGTTCGGAGCCGATGAACCCGGCGCCGCCAGTCACGAGAACGGTCGATCGATCGGCCATCAGGATCGCGCGCCTCGGCCGTCGACATCCGCGCCGAGCCGGGAGAGGACGAGAAAGGCCACGCGGCTCACCGCACCAAAGTCCTGTCGCTGCACCGCCAGCTGTGCTGCCGTCCGGTTCATCGGGGAATCGTAGACCGGTGACTCCGGCGCCACCGCCATCGGATGGACGACACGCGAGACGAAGTCGTAGACGCCGAAGTGCCGCCGCGCCTCGAGCGAGAACCAGCGATCGAGATACGGCATCAGCCGCGATTCCTCGAAGTCCACGTTGTGCCAGACGGTCGGCATCTCCGAGAGCCCCATCTGCGCGCGAAGCGCGTTCAACGCGCGGCGGCCGTCAGCCAGGCCTTCGACGAAAATGAACCGGCCACCCGGCTGGAGCAGTCGGGCCACGTTCTCAATGGCGCGCTGCTGCAGGTCCCAGCTCTCGAGATTGATCAGGCAGCGAACCGACAGCGCCACATCGAAGGTGCCGAGCGCGACCGGATCGAGATCCAGCGCATTGGCCACGTCGAAGCGCAGGTTCGGCAAGCCGGCAGCCGCAGCCCGGGCCCGCGCGATCATCGATTCGCTGAAATCAACACCCAGTGTCTCGCGCACCAGCGGCGCCAGCAGCCGCGTCGCGTAGCCAGAACCGCAGCCGACATCGACCATGCGATCCGTCGCGCGAAGAAACGGCTTGATCGTTTCAATTTCGAGCCAACGCTGCCAGACATCTTGATGCGTCGCCTCAGCATCGGTCAGAGACTGATCCTGCGCACGTGTCTCCCAGAACTTCTTCACCCGCGAATCGTGCACGAAGGCTCCTTGAGGTTCGCTCATTCTATCTGACCGCACGTCGGACGTTCGGTGCGCGCCATCACGACGAACGACTTCTCTGCAGAGATCGGAAACCGCTGAACCTCACGATAGTGCTGCGTGACGTGCGCGCCGATGCGCGGGTAGCCGTCGATCATCTCGCGCGCGGTCTGACTGTCGAGGATCACCAGCGGCACGTCCTCACTCGCGACACGCGTCAGCAGCAGCGTGGCGTCCTCATCGGTGACAAAGTAGCCGGGCGACAGCGAGACCTGGCCGCCGGCGAAACCACGTCCGCTGTAAAAGAACAGCTCCGGCGCAAACGTCAACGTGAGCAACCGCGCATTTGGCTGTGTGCAGCGAGTGATGTACTCGACGACGGGTTGATACACGGCCGATCGCGGTCCCGTTCGCTGATCGGGAGGCGAGTAGCGGCGTCGGATGGTGCGTGCCCGCTCGCGAATGCCGGACACCCCGTCGGTCAGCTGCGTCCGCCCGAGCATCTCCCACATGCTGCCCAGCGACGCGGCGCTGCCCACTGCGGCGATCAGCGCGCACACCGTCAGCCCACGCTGTGCGATCACCCAGGCTCCAGCTTGCCTCGCCGACGCCGTAAGGCGAAGGCGGGACCAGAGCAGCCCACCGAGATATGCAATCAGCAGCGCCGTCGGGACCAGAACGTCCCTCGCGCGCGTATCCAGCGGATCGCGGAGCATGCTCAGGTTCATCGCCAGCTGCACGACGATGACCATCGCGACCGCGGCGCGCAACTCGACCGGCGATCGTTTCCACGTGACGATCAGCGCAATCAGCGCTGCGAGAGGAACGGCCCACAATGAGTACACGAGCGCGGCGATGGAGTTCGCCGCCAGGTGCAATCCGTCGCCAGGCGCGTAGACATGGACCAGCAGGGCCCGAAACCCGGTCGGCGCCGGCACTTGAAGCGCAAAGGCGCTGCGATCGATTCCATGCGTATCCGCAACGAGCGGATCGCGCACCAGCGCCTCGAGGTCGCCCCGACTCCACCCGGTCAACATGTATCGCCAGCTCTGTGGCGAGTTGAGCTCGAGTCGTATCAGCCCATGTCGCTGCTCGCTCTCGACGATGCGAGCGTCGCTGGCGTCCGGCTGCCAGCGCACGTTGACCACCGGGCCGGCGGCCATCCGGCTCACGAACGGGCGCGACGAATCTACTGTGAATCGAGGCGCCTGAAACCAGCTGGCGCGCTGCGCCTCGCGCCGCGAGAAAGTGACCGCCTGTTGCACGTAATCGCCGACGCCCTGGTAGACCTGCACCCAGAGCAGATAGGGGCTCACCAGCAGCAGCGCGGCTGCCGCTGCGCGTCCGATCTCGACCATCCAGGCGCGGGAGATGCCGTACTGCACGGCCAGCAGCGTGACCACGCCCACCCCGACAAACGCGCCCAGATCGTGACGCAGCAGAAACGCGACGGCGATTGAGACAGACATCAGCAGCAGCCGCACCACTGACGGCTGCCGGCTGTAGCCCAACGCCGCGGCGAACCCAATCGCAATGGCCAGCAGCTTCGGGTAGCTGTAGCTGATTGGATACGCCGCCACCGGAACCAGCGCGGCCAACGTGCCGACGACGATCGAGCGGCTCAGCGAGACGCAGAGAAATAACGTCAGCGAAGCCGCCACGCCATACGCCGCCGCGATCACGATCAGCTCGGATCGCAGCCCTTCGCCAAACAGCAACTGACCAAACGCCGACAGCGTCGCCATGAGCGGGATGCCCCGCTCGACGAAGTCGCGCACAGGCAGCGCCCCGAGCAGCATCTGCTGCCCTTCCGCCAGATGCACGAAGTGGTCGTTCGGAAACTCCTCGAACGACAGATATCGATACGCGAAGACCAGCACGCCCACCGCGGCGGCACCCGCGATCAGCCGCCTTCGCGCCACGGGCTCCGGCGCCCACGACGGTGAGCGCTCGCTCACGCAGACCCGACTCCCTCGAGCCCCAGCCGCGAGACGCCGCGGAGGTCCAGCGGCGTGAACTCGGCAGCCCCCGTCCGGGCGCCGGCCTGACGCGCGACGAGGAGATGCGGCGCCAGCAGTTGGTCATTGTCGTAGACAGCAACGGTCGGCACGCCGAGAAACGGCGCCAGCCAGGCGAGGCCGCCGCACGCGCTGAGAAAGAACCGCGAGTGGGACACCAGCGCGAGCTGGACGCCAAGGTTCGTCCGAGCGTCCATCAGCGATCGCGCGCTCGTGACGCCGGGAAGATCGTCGAGCTCGAGGTCGCGATGCTCGTCAATGCCGAGATCGACATCGAGCAGCACCACAGGCGCTATCGCCGCCGCCCTGGCCACTAGCTGCCGCAATGCCGCACGCGTTGCTTCACTCATCGACAACGCGGGCCCGGCATACAGCTTCACCGCAATGAAGTCCTTCGGGACCGGAAGCGGCGACGAGGTGGACGGCCGGCTCGTGGTTTCGTACCGAGTCCTCCGCCACAGCAGATCCATCGGCAGGTTGCCGTGCCAGACCTCGCGAAACAGCTTGAACATCAGCGACGGATGACACACGCCCGCGTCGCCGATGGCCAGACGGGACCGCACCGCGGCGACCAGTTCATCATCCAGCGTGCTCAGCGCCGATTGCTTCTGACCGCCGCCTTCGGCGTTGGCGCGACGCTGCTGGTTTCGCGCCGCGAGCTCCTGCGGAGTCGTCAGATCGAACAGATCGACATAGCGGCCGGCAATGCCTGCGTAGGCGCTCTCCATGCCACCGCGCGAGACCACCACGACGCGATCGCGCGGAATCCCGTACGCGTCCTGGAACCAGCGCAGAAAAGGAATCCAATAGAGCACCTCATAGCCGACTTCCGCCAGCCATGGTCCGACGATGATCGGTGCCCTGCCTTGCGCCAGCTGCGCGATCGATGCCTCGATCGCCTCGGCCTCACGCCGGAACCCGCGGTGCTCCTCCTCGCGCGCACGCCGCCGCATCATCCGCACGAGCGGCTTCGGCGCGGCCTGTAATCGGCGCGCGGCTTTCAGTCCCAGGTTCCAGGCGGCGTCGAATGCACTCATGCGCAGCGCACGTCTTGGTCCTTGGTCCGCGGTCCTTGGTCCTTGGTCCGCGGTCGTTGGTCCTTCGGACCATGGACAACGGACCAAGAACGGACCAAGAACAAAGGACCAGGGACCAAGGACATTGCTAGGGTCTATCGAGCACCGCCTGCAGCGCCGCGCCAGGCGGACATGCCGGCGCATCGGGGATGTGCGTGCGCACCGTTCGTGCGCCGATGTCCCGCGCCAGGCACGCGAGACCCGGCTTGCCCTGAGCGGAGTCGAAGGGCGTTACGTGCGCACCGTGCGAGCTGAGGTAGTCGAACATCGTGGCCGAATCGACGAGCACCGAGGCTTCGAGCGGCGTCGCCAGCACCGGCTGCGGCGACAGAATCCCGGCACGGATCAATCCGATCTCGTTGATCCCTGCCCCGTCTTCGAGCAGCCGCGCTGCCGCGGCGTCATCGCGCAACACGATCGCTTCAGGTACGCTGCGCGGCTCACCCATCGTCAACGGATGCGACCCGGCGAGCTCTGTTCCCGCCAACACTGCGAGCGCGATCGTGACAACAGCCGGAGGCAACGCCAGCAGCGAGTAGCGTCCGCTCACCAGTCGATGTCGAACCATCGCTGCCACGCAGACGATGGTTGAAATGGCGTGGGATGAATCCGCAGCGCATCGCGCCTGAGCGCATCGCGCAGCGCGGGGCCGTCTGGCTCACGAAGCGTGATGCGCTGACGCGTGAGCCAGTCGTCTACCGACACCCACACTGCCCGCTGCTCGGCAGCCGTCCAGCGCAGGTTGTAGTGATTGCCCGCCACACGGTAGGCCCATCCGCAGGCCAACACGGTAAAGAGAACGGCCGTCGCGACCGCCGGTCTTCGCCCCCCTTCGCGAAACCACTCGCGAGCGGCAGCGGTGACGGCGAGCCCGAGGAACACACCAGCGGGGCTCATGATGACGTTCTTCGTATACGGGAAACTGATCGCTGCATTCGCCGCGAGGACGATCACGAAGAGCCAGACCAGACGATCGTCACGATCGAATGTCCAGGTGCGAAGGCGCTCGCGTCTCGTCCAGGCAAACCAGCCGACCAGCGCAGTGGCTGCGACTGACGAGACCACCGACATCACCGTCCAGGGATGCAGCGTTCCGGTCGTGAGCTCGTACACGAAGCGCCACACGCCGCCCTTCGGCTCCGACAAGAGCACGGTCGAGATCGAGCTGACGACGTTGTAGATGTAGAAGGGCCACGGTCGATCGCCGAACTTCGCCATCAGCGCAGAGGGCTCGAGCGTCGAAAATCCGAACCCTGAGGCGCGCTCTGAAAGCGAAGGCGCCCCGACGTGAAAGACGAACGATCGCAGCGCGAGATACCCGACCAGACAGCCGGTCATCGTCATCAGCGCACGCCGCGACAGTCCCCGCGCGCCGAGCGCATACGCTCCGGCGCACACCACCCAGATAAGGATGCCGGATTCGACAGTGAGCACCGAGCCGATGAAGAGCGCGATCGCCAGTGCGTCCCACAGTCGTCGCGGCTCCTCACGAAGCGCGATCGCCGCCGCTGCCAGACAGCAGATCGCAATCGTCAGGAAGCCGTTGATCGGAAACGCTTCGCGGACGAGCGGCACAAAGGTGTGGGCGCCGACGAGCACGGCCAGTGAGAGCGGCACGAGCGCCGCGTCAACCGCCGTCTTCGCACGCACCAGATGCAGGTACAGCCCGATGAGGAGCAGCGCCTGGGCGACGTGAATGCCACGGAACCACAGGAAGTAGTTGCCATCCGACAGCTCGTAGACGATCTTCAGCTGCGCCCACAACAATGGACGAAGGTAGCCGCGCTGCGAGAACTGCGCGCTGACGAGCTCACCGAGCGAGGGCGCTTGCAGCGCGAGCAGGTTGCCGAAGCTGTCGCTGACCTGAATGACCAGTCCAAACAGGAAGTAGCCAAGCACGCCGGCGACGAGCAGTCCGTAGGCGTACGAGATCCACGTCCACCCGCCTTCGCCAAGGCTCCGGCGGGCAAGACGAGTCACGTGGCTCCCGCCTTCGACGTGAAGCACGGCCAGCCGGTCTCGGTGTCGGTGCCGGTGCGCGCCCGTGCGCGGTCAACCATGATGCGCACGCCTTTGAGCCCGTCGACCGGAATATCAGCAAGCAAATCGTAGGCAGCGGTGACGTGCGCCAGGATCTTGGGGAAGCTGCGGGCAAAGGCGTCCTGCTCGTCGAGCGGCAGCACGACGAAGGGAACGGACTGACGCTGCAGTCGTTTCAGCGTCAGTTCCTGATCGGCGTCGGAATGATAGAACGCCTCGAGAAAGGCGATGTGTCCACCGGCGAACCCGCGCCGGCCGAGTACGAACAGATCGGGATACGGCCCTGAGACGAGCAACCGATCGGTCGGCGCCGTGCACCGATCCACATAGCGGAGGAACGGCACGAGCCCGGCGGACACGCGGCTTGGCAGCTTGCGGGCGTCGATTTCTGGATTGCTCAAGGCGGAGACGACCGCGGCGGTGTGCTGCTGCACGTGCTCGAGGTCGTCTTCAAACGCGCCGACTTCATCCAGCTTGTCGGTGACATCGCCAACCCGCCAGATCGCCATGGCCGTGAAGACCACCACCGCTGCCGCTAGCGCGCCGGTGGCGAGCCGAATCGCCATCCGAGATGGCGTCGTCCACACGAGGGAGAGCAGCCACGCGCCAAGGAGTGCCGCTGGCACCGTCGCGTCAGCGAGCCGCGTCTCGAGCGGATTGCGCAAGAAGGTCGCGTCGAGCGCCAGCCCGAGAATCGCAATACCGACAATGGCCACCGACTCGCCTGCCCATTGCTCGCGTGTTAGGGCCCCTCCTTGCGGATCGGCCGTGGTCACGCGTCGCACAACGGCAATCACGACGGAGGCGATCGGCAGACTCCAGAACAGGTAGTACAGCCACGCCTGCAGGTTGGCCGTCGTCGTCAGGCCGGCGGCGAACTGCAGCTGAGGCCAGTCGCGCAGCAGCGAGATGTCGGCTTCGCGCCGCGACACGGCGACACCCATCTGGAAGTACGGGATCAACCCCTGGTAGTACTGCACCCACGCGGCCCATGGCGCCAGCAACACCGCGACCGCTCCCGCGTACAGAGCGAACCGCCGCAGCGCCTGAGACAGATCGGGAGCGCTCAGTACGACCGCTGCGGAGCACGCGAGTCCGATGAAGAGGCCGTGATCGTGACGCATCAAGAAGGACGTCGCGGTCAGACCCGCCGCGAGGAGAAGTCGCGTGCGGGTCGCGTTGGCTGCGATCGCCACAATCACGCAGCCGGCGAGGCCGTAGAGCAGCATCTTCGGGTAGCTGTAGCTGCGCGGCGACGCGAGGATCTCGAGCACGGCCGCCGCGACGCCGACGATCAGCGACCGCGACAGCCACCATGCGCAGATGACCGTCGCGGCTGCACCAATGGCTACGCCCAGTGCGACGACCAGGAGCTCGGGACCGGCCACATCGCCGAACATCCATCGCGAGGCGGCGGAGATCACGTACTGCAGCGGCGCGCCCGGATCGACAAAGTCCCGCACCGGCCATTCGCCGAGCAGCATCTGCCGTGCTCGCGCGACGTGGAAGTAGTGATCGTTCGGAAAACCGTTGTAGGTGAGGAACTGCCAGCACAAAGCCAGCAGGAAGATCGCCGCCGCGGTGACCCACAGACGGGCACTCGAGGCTGTTACTTCCAGGGGCGCGTGATGCCGTTGCAATCCAGTACCGCCGACTCGGGCTTGTAGCGATCGAGCACCTCGTCGATGTCGTCGGTCTCCTGCAGCTTGGACAGACATCGCAGCCGATTCCACTCGGCAGGTGCGGGACGCGGCGCCGACCACAGGATCGCTTCCATCACTTCGGCGCGCCCCGAGGCGATGGCCGCCTCGAACGCCGTCAGGTCAGCGCGATCGTTGAACAGCAGGTCGGCTCGAACCTCTCGACGTTGATAGGGGTCGTCGCCACGACGGATCAACTGGACGACCGTCGCTTGATCACGAAGCGCCGCAGCCTCCGACAAATTCACCGGGTCGGCGTGCCACAGCGGGTGGGCGCCAAACAGCGCGCGCAGCAGCATGCCGGCCGTCAACAGGCCGAGATAGGCGGCGGGCGCTGCGGTGGCCGCAACGATTAGTCGCCGTACCACAGACCTCTCCACTCCGGCACCATCTGCGGATTCGGCACTTCGGCGTCGATCGCGTCGTTGCGCAGCTGCTCGATGAGCGCGAGCGGCTGTGGCTCTTTCGGCCAGCGGCCTTGCTCCTGCCATCGCAGCGGCAGCTCTGCCCAGTCGTTGCGCGTCCGGAACGCGTGCTCGTTCATCACGTGATGCACGCCCGAGCTGCGCATGGCCCATGCCGACGCGAGTGTCAGCATCACGATCGAGACCGCCAACCCGCGGAGAACGCCACCCTGCCCCCACTCGAGCGTCGCGCGAATAGCCGCGAACGCGGCGATCGCATAGAACACACCCGCAATGGCAATGATGTCGTCCTTGGTGTACGAGAACGACAGCGCCGCATTGGCGGCAATGACCACCAGCGCGACGATCGCGAGACGAGCGTGACGGCTGAGCGTCGATCGCGCGCCGTAGTGTCCGGCTTGAGCCGGACGACGCTGTCGCAGCCACGTGATGGCCGCAAACGCCATGACGACCGTCATCGCCAGCGACGACAGAACCGTGAGGTACGCGTGCGGGTGCACGTCGCCCCCACGCCAGGCGCGCGTGGCCACGAACAGCCCGTCACGCGGCTCGGAGAACAGCACCGAGAGCAACGAGGCGGCAACGTTGTAGGCGTAGAACACCAGCCGGCGATCGCCGAACCGCTGCTGGATTTCCTTCGGTTCGAGCCGTTCGAGGAAGAAGCCCGAGGTCCGTTCGGTCAACGACGGCAGGCCCGTATCCAGATACCAGAAGCGCAGCACGAAGTACCCGGCGAGAAGCGCCGTGACAAGAATCAGGCCGCGTGTGGAAACGCCTCGCAACCCCACGATCCACGCGGCCGCGATCACCACCCAGATCAGCACGCCCGATTCGAGCGTCAGCGCTGCGACGGCAAACGTGATTCCAGCCAACAGGTCGATCAGCAAGCCCTTCCACCGGGCTCGGGGCACGCCGCCATTCGAGAGTGTGAGATTCAGGGCAACCAGCACGAGCACCGCGATCTCCAGGAAGTGATTGATCGGGAAGGCTTCGCGCAGGAAGCCGAGGAAGGTGTGGAGGCCGGTGAGGACCGTCAGCGCCACGGCGGCGGCGGCGGCATCGAGGGGCGAGGCGATCGGCAGCGCCTGCACGAACAGCCGGATGAGCAGAACGATCAGCAGCGCGTGGAAGCCGCGATAGACGAGATGATAGTAGCGGCCCTGGGCGAGATCGAAGAGCGCCTTGATCTGCGCGATGCGGAGCGGGCGCAGATAGGAGGTCGTGCCAATCGCGTTGCCGAACGAGGTGGCGATGGACGGCGAGGCCTGCGCGTCGAGCATCTCCTGCAGCGAGTCGGAGACCTGCACCGGCATGCGCCACAGATCGATCGCGATCGCGGCAGCCAGCACGCCGGCCAGCACCAGCACGAAGGTGCGGCTGCGGCTCCTGGCGCGCGATCCGGGCTCGATCACGCCGGCAGCTTCTCGAGCACCAGCACGCGGCCCTTCCTGCCCCAGTCCATCCGCTCCTCGAGATCTCGCCGCGACCGGCAGCCTTCGAGCACGAACATCAGACGGAGCATGTCCTTGTTGAGGAGCGTGATGTGCGAGGGATCCAGATCGTCGCTCGTGTTGAAGTCGAGCAGCGTCGGCGGGTTCGGGTGGAACCGCGTCGTGACGTAGATGAACTTCGAGGTCAGGCGCACCATGTTGGCGACCGCCCTCTTGACCTCGAGCACCGTCAGGTGCTCCAGCACCTCGCGGCAGATGACGAGGTCGTAGGTGCTGCCCTGCTTGATCGAAGTGTCGGACGCATCGCCGATCGCAATGCGGTCCCTGACCTCCGGCGTCGCCAGCTTCAGGCTCATCTCGTTGTAGTCGATGCCGTCGGCTTCAACGCCGATCTCGTGCAGGAGGTGCATCAGCGCGCCGGGTCCGCAGCCGAGATCGATCACGCGCTTCGGCTGGAAGACGTCTTTAATGAGCTGTGGATTCTTCGCCTCGATGCGGCGCCGCGTCTCGAGCGAGTAGTTGTTGTCGCCGGCGCGCCATTCGCCCAGCCAGTAGTTCTCGTCGTAGTGCTGTTGCTCCGTAGGCTTCTGCGCGAAGACGGCGGCTTCGAATTCGGCGATGGTCATGAGTGCTGTCGCTGCTCCTGCGTAAACTGCTGAAGAATCCGGCTCGATGAGTCGAGCACCGTGTCGAGATAGACCACCTCGATGGCGTGCTCCCCGCAAATCGTCACCTGCTCCGGCGGCAGGCGGCCACGCCAGTCATTCCCCTTCACGTAATAGCGGGGGCGGAGCTCGCGGAGGATGGTCTCGGTGTCGAACTGATTGACGTGCGTATAGGTGATGTAGCGAATCGCGTCAACAACCGCGGCGCGCTGATCTTCGGGCAGCAGCGGCGCGTGCTTGGTGCGGACGTAGCGGTCCGACGCCACGTTGCACAGCACCGGCAACCCGAGCGCGCAGGCGGCCTTGAAGTACTCAATATGCCCGCGATGCAGCGGGTCGAACGCGCCATCCACCATCGCCACTGACTGGCGGTACTCTTTCAACTGCTCGAATGTGAGGATCACGACTTCACGAGAAGCCCCTTCTGCTTCAGCTCGTCGTAGGCGCGATCGAAAAAGTCCGTCGCCACGTCGGGCGTCGTCTTGGCCCACTCCACCAGTTCCTGAAATCCCTGATCGAGCGTGACGCGCGGTGTGAAGCCGAGCGTCGTCCGCGCGCGTGTGATGTCCGCGGTGTTGTGACGGATGTCGAACTTGCGGCCCGCGTTCATCACATCGGGTTCGATCGATTTCCCGAGGATCCGGTTCAACGTCTTGGCTATCTCCAGGATCGTGACTGTCTCGCCCGAGCCGACGTTGACGGGAAGGTAGTCCGCGCCCGGTGTTTCGATCATCAGCACGAGACACGAGACGACGTCGTGGATGGAGACAAAGTCACGCAGCTGACCGCCGTCCTCGAAGACGACCGGCTGGCGATCGTTGAGCAGTCGGCTCAACCAGATCGCCGCCACGCCGGCGTACGGGTTGCTGAGGCTCTGGCGCGGGCCGTAGACGTTGAAGAAGCGCGGCGCCACGGACGGGATGCCGTAGGTCCTGCCGATGAGCAGCACCATCTCTTCCTGGTGCAGCTTGGTCATCGAGTAGATGTTGTCGCGGTAGAGCGGCTTGTCTTCCGGCGTCGGGATCGAGACGACGTGCTCGTGACAGAGCGGACAGCGCTGCTCCCAGTCACGCGCGGCCAGCTGCTCTTCGGATCGGATCGTCGGAGCGACCGATCCGTGCGTCGCACATCGATAGGCCCCTTCTCCGTAGACGCCAATCGAGGATGCGACGAGGACCTTCTGGACGTGATGCTTGCTGTTGACGAGGATGTCGAGCAGCAGCGCCGTGCCGCGCGTGTTGACGTCCACGTAGCGGTCCACCTGATACATGCTCTGGCCGACGCTGACCGCGGCACCGAAATGCACGACGGCATCGGACTCGAGCACGAGCGGCTCGAACACGGCGCGATCGCGCACGTCGCCGCGCACGTACGTCGCCTTCGGGTTCGCGTAGGACGGCCACGTGCCGGAGCGATGGACCTGCGGCTCGAGGTTGTCGAGCACCTTGACCCGGTACTCGCGCGCCACGAGCGCATCAACGAGATGGGATCCGATGTAACCGGCGCCGCCGGTCACGAGGATCTGGCGAATGCTCATTCAGTCAACTCCCAACGACCAACTCCCAAGGCCCAACCACTTCCAACTCCCAACCTCCAACTTCCAATAACTCTCAACTCAACGCTCAATAGCAATCACGATTGGGAGTTGGGAATTGGGAGTGGTTGGAATTGGAAGTTGGTCGTTGGGCGTTAACGAAGACTCTCCATTCCCATCGGCCGCACATCCAGCAGTCCACCAGCGCCAGTCGAGTCGAGCGCCGAGCGCGCCATGAGCAGGTGTCGCGGTGAATAGCCGTCGGGATCAGAAAAATACGCCGTCGATCGCACGCCGAGAAACGGCGCGAGATACGAGAAGCCGCCGTAGGTGCCGACAAACGCCGACGCGCCTGAGACGAGCGCGGTCTGCAGCGCCAGGTTCTCGCGAGGATGCATGTCAGGCGGCAGTGGACGCACGTCGAGTGCCTCTGAGTCACTGGCATGGTCGTCGAGGCGCAGGCCGGTTGCCAGCGACACCACCGGGCCCCGCTCGGTGAGCGTCTGTACCGTGCGCCGTACGAACGCGCGGTTCTCGGGCGTGTCGGGAAAACAATCGTTGAAGTAGAACTTCACAGCCGTGTAGGGCCCACCCGGCCGGCTAAAGCCGGCCACGACATTGCCGGCGACGGCATCGGGCGCCAGCCTCTCGTACTTGGTGAACCGGTGCACCCACTCCTCGTCCACATGTCCCCACCAGAACGGATTGAACAATCCGTACATCGTCGAGGGATGCAGCATCGATCGGCTGTGGACGTCCTTGGTCAGCTCCCGCAGTACCTGACGCTCGAAGGCAAGGACTTGCGTCTGCTTCTGCTCGCCGTTGGCGGCCACGCGCTCGTCGTGACGCTGGCGAAACTCGTCGGGCGTCAGGTAGTCGAAGATGTCGCGATAGCCGGAGGCAAACGGTCGATACCACGAGGCCGTGCCGCCGCGCGAGACGATCAGCAGCCGCTCCGGCGCGACACGGAAGGTCGTCGCAAACCAGCGCAGGAACGGTACCCAGTACAGCAGCTCGAACCCGACCTCGCCGAGCCAGGGGCCGACGACGATCGTGTCGCGGCCGGCGGCGAGACGTCCGAGATCCGAGGCAAGACGGCTGGCATGGACGCGTGCCAGCTGGGCGCTGATGCCGTGTCGTACCGCCCGCGGCACGAGCTGACGAACGAGTTTCATGTCAGCAGTTCGGTAGGGCCGGTCCTTTTGGACCGGCCGTCAACGCTGGGCCAGCCGGCGCTCGGCTTCGGCCCAGTCATCAGGAGAATCGATCGACAACGAATCAGCCGCGTCGAGGATCAGTGGCTGACAGCGCTCGCCGTAGATGTTGCCCCACTGCTCGAGCGTCGTCCGCCAGCAGGCATAGACGGTACCCTCGCGTGAGTACGCCGGGCGCGCATCCTGCCGGCGAGTCACACGCTCGCCTTCGGCGAGAAACGGACGTAGCGCGCCGTCTTCAATGCGCATGACGTAGTCCGGCGACAGATGCCGCGGCAGCTCGATCACGCTGACCACCGAGTCGGCGTTCGACTCCTGCAACAGCGTCACCGCGTCACGCACGTGTGAGGGACGACGGAGCGGTGAAGTCGGCTGCAGCAGCACAATCACGTCCGTCGTCCAGCCGTCAACGGCGAGTGTTTCGAGGGCGTGCTGGATGACGGGCAACATCGGCGTGTCGTCCTGCGCCAACTCGCCTGGGCGCATAAACGGGACTTCGAGACCCGCGCGGCGACCGGCGTCGGCAATCTCGGCCGAGTCGGTCGAGAGCACGATGCGATCGATGACGCCGGAGTCGCGGGCGGCCAGGGCGGTGTAGTCGAGCAGCGTCCGCCCGGCCAGCTTCTTGACGTTCTTTCCCGGCACCCCTTTCGATCCGCTTCTCGCGGGCACGATGGCGAGGACGCGGCTCACCGGTAGCAGGGCCAGCCAGTTTCGTGATCGCGCCCCACCGCAAGTGTCGGATTGAACGCAATCACCAAATCACGGCCGTCGTCAGTGCTCAAGGAGAGCCGTTCGGCGAAATGATAAAGATACCGATCGAGCTCGGGGAAACGTCTGGCAACGTCCGCGGCCGACGGCGACAGCAGAATCGCCACAGGCACGCGTTGCTCGGCGAGGCGGCTCATCACGTACCGATGGTCCTCGTCACTCCGCAGCAGCTCGGGCTGAAACCATACCTGACCACCGGCAAACGGACGCCGGGCCCAGACACTGATCTCGGGCGCGTAGGCGGGGATGAAGATATGGTCGCGCGGACCCAGACAGCGATCGCCGTACTCGAAGAACGGCGTCAGCGTTGACGCGACGCGGGACGGCATTTGCGCCGGCGAAAACCGCTCGTGCAGCTCCGCGGTGCGATTTCGCACGTGATCCCACAGCCGGGCGGGGGAACCCAGCATCTCCGCCTTTTCGAGCTGCTCCCGAGTGTCGCCTATCGTGGCGGCGCTCGTCATCGTCACCGCGACGATTGCCAGCGTGGCGGTCCCAGTCAGGATGCGCACCGGCACCGGACGGACCTGAAGCGCGAGGGCGACAAGCCACCCAATGAGCAGCGCCGCCGGTACGACAGCGTCGGGCAAGCGTGCCGACACGGTGTCGCGAATCAGGCCGAAGTCGACGAGCAGCGCCACCACGATCAGGGGCACGATCATCGCCAGCTCGTGTCGATTCCTCTGTTGCCGCCAGCGCAGCAAGATCACAACGGCCGCAACCACCGGCAGCAGATGGAACGTGAAAAACAGCCAGGGCTCGGCATTGGAGGCAACGAGATCGCCGTCGAACGTGAACGAGGGAATCGTGCGGCCGCGCGAGCCTTCGACCTGCTGCAACTCGAAGCCGCGCATGAGGTGCCGCCACAGCCCGTCGTAAATGGACGTGAACACGAGATACGGCGCCAGGAACAGCAGCGCCACCGCGGCGAAGACCGCAGCCCTTCGCAGAGCCTCCCTGCCGCCGGACGACGGCGTAAGCACCACCGCGAGTAAGGCGCCGAGGCCAAGGTAAATCCCGTGGTCGTGCCGCAGTCCGAACGCCACGACGACAGCCGTTGCGAGCTCGACGACACGCGACGGCCGCGCGACGTACCGCCACATGGTGAGAAAGCCGACCGCGTAGGCAAGCACCTTTGGATAGCCGTAGGTACGCGGGTAGATGATCACTTCGATCGCGACGACAAGCAGCGCAATCCACCACGAACCGGTCAGACGCTGCGCCGCATAGAACGTGAACACCGTGGCCAGGCTGAACATGACCGCCACGAGGATGGCCTCGCCAAACAGCGGCGCCTGCGGAACGACCAGGAACGGAATCGACGACAGCGCTTCCATCAGCGGCAGCCCAAGTTCCACGTAGTCGCGTGACGGCCACTCGCCCAGGGCAATTTGCTGGCCAGCCGCCATGTGCATGTAGTGATCGTTCGAGAAGCCGGCAATCGAGAGATACCGGAACATCCCGACGCCGAGCGCGAGCAGCAACGCCACCGACGCCCAGATGACCCGCCGCCTCATGCAGGGCGTGGAGCGTTCTGCACATAGCGAATCTCGCGAAACAGATCCGCGACGCCTGCCGGATCGGGCATCGCCTGCGGCACGGGCTGCGTCGGCCGGCACAAGTAGCTCACGTGCAGGTGATCGGCCGCAAACGCCGCGCGCATGCTTTCGAATCCGGCGCGGCGGAGATACGCGACCATCGTGTCCTGCGTCAGATAGTACGGATGATCGATCTTGGTTGCGTCCTCCACCGACCAATTGCGCAGATACGCCGCGCGGAAATCCACGATGTCGACGAAGAGATATCCGTTCGGCGTCAGCAGCTCACGCACGCGCCTGAGCGTACCGGCTACGTCGAGCAAGTGATCGACCGTCTGGCAGATCAATACGAGATCGAACTGCCGGCCGCCGAAGTCGTGCTCCTCGACGAGCCCGGTAATGGTTTCCAGGCCAAGCGCGCGCGCCTCTTCGACCTCCAGCGGCGCGGGATCGATCAACGTCCCGGTCAGCCCGAACGCCTGCGCGAAATGACTGGCGACGACGCCCGTCGAGCCGCCGATATCGAGCATCGTCGAGAGTCCTGCCCGGCTGAGGAAGGGGCCTGCGAACTCGGCGCGATCGGCGGCGTACTCACGCTGCTCGGCCTGAATGGTGCGCGCATCGATCAGCCGTCCATGGAACGCGCTGACCAATGGACGATACACGCCGTCGTAGAAGCGGCCATATCCGGCCGCGGTCATGCGCGGGTTGAGGAACACCAGACCGCATCGTGCGCAGGCGCTCGCGTGTGCCGGGTAGCCATACCGATCGCGATGCGTGATCGTGACCAGCACGTTGCTGCTGCACAAATTGCACGTCATCACCAGGTCGCGCGGCTGCGCCGCGTAGTCGTAGCCGAGATCCTGGATGCGCTGCCGGCGGTCGGGCGGAATGGTCGTCTGCATCTCGTGGTCCGTATACGCCGAGGGAGTGCTAGTCAGCCCTAGCCTCCGACCGCGATTTTTTCGGCCGCGACAACGGAGCGGCCGACTGGGACTCGCGAAAAACGTCCCTAGTATGTGAGGCGCTTCTCGATGGTCAGCGCCGCGGTGGCCAGGCACTCGGCAATCCGCCGCCCGGCGTCGCCGTCGCCGTACAGGTGATCGGTCTTGGGCCGGCCGCGTTTCCCGTGCGCGCGAATCGCGTCAGCAATCGCGTCTCGATCGTGCTCGACGTCGATCACGTTCGCGCCGCGCTCGCGTCCCTGTTGACGCGTGCCGACATTCACCGCTGGCACGCCGAGGAACGAACACTCGCGGATCGCGACGCTCGAGTTGCCCACGATCCCCGTCGAGTTCACCAGCAGACGGAGGAAGTCTTCGGGGAACATGTTGCGAAACAGATGGAGGTGGTCAGGCTTCTCGCGCTCGCGGAAGACACGAATGCCCTTCGACGTCCCATCGGATCCGGCGTCCACGTTGGGCCAGAACCACAGCACGGGCAGATCGACGGTCTTCACGGCGTAGAGCGTTTCCTCTACTTGACGTCGCGCTTCTTCGTACTCGGTCGTCACGGGATGCTGCATCACGACGAGGTAGCCCTTCGAGAGATCGCCTTTGGGACCAACACCGCCGTACTTGATGAACGGATCGAAATCGAGCGCGGGCTTCTCGGCAACATCGGCGGCGATATCGATCGACGGACAGCCGGTGACCACCACCGTCTCCGGCGCTTCACCGAGCTTCTTGACGCGTTCTGCCGCTCCCTTCGTCGACACCAGATGCAGGTTCGAGAGCTTCGTCACCGCGTGGCGGACCTTTTCATCGATCGATCCGGTCACCTCGCCGCCCTGCACGTGGACGACAGGGATGTTCATGTATGACGCGGCGACGGCGTTGGCCAGCGTCTCGTACCGATCGGCAATGGTGACGACCGCATCAGGCTTGAGGTTGTCGAAGACCGTCGCCAGCTCGACGAGCCCGAGCCCTGTGGACTTGGCCGACGTGACCAGGTTCTCTCCTTCGACCACCATGTAGACGCGCGCCGCGATCGCAAACCCGTCGTGCTCGATCGCCTGAATGGCGTTGCCGTAGCGATCGAGCAGCGCCGAGGCAGCGACGACGAGCTGGAGCTCGAGGTCGGGATGCTGCTCGATGGCGCGAAGGGCGGTGCGGATGCGCGAGTAGCTGGGTCGCGCGGTGACGACGACGCAGATTTTGCGAGTGGGCACTCGTAGTCCTTTAGAGGCCTTCGATGTCTTCGGCAGCGAGCAACTGATCCTCGGCGACGGCTCGCGCGAGGCGCTTGCCGACCAGATCGGGCAGACGGTCCGGCGGCAATCCGGTGCCGGGCTTCTTGAGCGCGAGATCGTCGTGGCTGAGCACCGTGCCGGGCGCGAGCGCACGGCGAGCCACCACGCTGCGCGTGAATAGACGCCGCAGCGGATCGGTCTCCCGCGCCGAGACATCCTTGTCGAGCGGATTGGCGCGCATCCGTTCGATGAAGCGGATACCTTCGACGAGGTGACGAAGCTCACCGGTCGTGACCGACGCGATCACGTCGGGACCGAACATCTCTCGCGACAGCGCGACGTGCAGCTCGAGGATGTCCATGCCGGTCGCCACACCAGCGAGACCTGGATAGATCGTTCCCGAGTGATCCGAAAGACCCACCCAGCAGCCGTAGCGTTCACGATAGACCGGAATCAGATTGAGTCCGACGCGCTCGGGCGGACAGGGATACGCCGTCGTGCACTGGAGAACACCGACCTTCGACCCGCGCGCCTTGACGCGCGCGACCGCCGCGTCGGTCTCTGCGAGCGGGCTCATTCCGGTCGAGAGCAGCACTGGCGAGCCGGTGTCGAGGATGCGATCGAGCAGCGGTGCGTTCGACACTTCACCGGACGCGATCTTCCACAGTGGCTGTCCGACGCGTTGGAGAAGATCAATTGCGGCGTGCGAGAACGGCGACGAGAGAAAAAGAACCTGGCGCTCGGCGCAGTGCGCGGCCAGCCCGCGCCACTGGTCCTCGGTGAACTCCATCCGCTTCCAGTAGTCGTAGCGCGTCGCATCCTGCCGACTGAACTTCACACGAAACGGCTCGGCAGGCGTGCTCTCGGCGGCGGCAATGTGCGTCTGGAATTTCACGGCGTCGGCGCCCGCGTCAGCGATGGCGTCGATGAATGCGTGTGCCAGGCCCAGGCTGCCGTCATGCGACAGCGCCACTTCGCCGATCACGAAACATCGACCGGAGCCGATCGCGGCGAGCGCGGGATGCACCTGGGTCATGAGTGTCTGATCAACAGCTTCTTGGGGTTCCAGTAGATGCGCTCAACGAACGGCAGGCGCCCGGCCAGCACAAGAGCGTATATCACGGGGCGCAGCAGGATCAGCCAGGCCTCCGACGCGCGCGGCCGCGGCGAGGTGTCGCTGGCAATCATCTCGACGGCGTCGGCAAAGATCCCGCTCGCGGCAGTCGTCGCGCCGCGCGGCCTGATGAAGTGCTCGACGAAGCGGCGATTCGATCGCACTGTTCCGCCTGACAGCAGTCCGGCCAGCTGCGCGGCATGCTCGTCGAGCGAACGCGCGACGTTGAGAAACCCGTCAGCAGCATCGAGCAGGTAGTTGAAGTGGAACGTGCCCTCCTGACTGTCGCGAAACTCCGGCAGCAGGATGGTGAATACCGGCCGATCGACGATCGCTGATTCGACCAGCGCGCTCGTGTTGAGGCCGACGACGGCGGCAGCGTGGAACATCGAGTCGAAGTAGTCGGCGCGGCTCTCCGCGTCCACCGGATTCGAGCCCCACAGCACGACGTCGTTGAATCGGGACAACTCCGCCAGCAGGTCGGCCGTCCACTCCGCGGCGCGCTGCGGGTGCGGCCGCACGAGGATCGGCAGGTCGCGAAGCCGGGCATCACCAGATTGCCTGATGCTCGCGATCCAGCGCAGGACGAACGCCGCCTCGGACGGGGACCCCCTGAACAACGCCGAGCAGACGTAGAGCAGAAACGGCCGCGCGCTGCTGAATCCCACACGGTGACAAAACTCTTCACGACGGCGAGTGGGCGGACGATCGAACCACTGATCGAAGCATTGCGCGCCGGTGACGACGACGCGATCGGCAGGCACGCCGTGGAACCGCTCGGCTTCCCGACGCTGCGTGTCGTTCCAGACGATGATCTTGTCGGGCACGACGCGGATCAGTGCTTTGCTCGAAAGGTGGTCCCAGCTCCACACGCACAACGCGCTGCGAATGCCGAGCGCCCGCGCCGCACGGATGAAATCGAGCTGCGGCGAACCCAACTCGATCAGCGGCGTGATGAGCAGAACGTCGGCCTTGCGCTCGGCGATGAACTCGTCCACGCCGACCTGCCGCGGGACCGCCCGCTCGAGCAGCGCCAGCACACGGGTCAGCAGGCCACGGAACGGCAGCTTCGCGAGCGCGAGCACCAGGAGCGGCGTCCGCGTATAGGCTCGCTCGCGAATCTTCGGCGTCGCCTCGTAGCGCGGATCGGAGTAGCGCAGATAGTCCAGCCCGATGCGCAGCGCGTTCGACAGCTGACGATAACGCCCCCACTGGAGAATCGGCGTGAATCCAACGGTGACCTGCGCCGGATACCTCGCCGCGAGGCGATCGACCAGCTCGCGCCCGCCGAGCGCCTCTTCACGATCGGCGGCGAGATGAACACGGTGTCCGCGATCGGCCAGCGCGGCAATCACCGACTCGAAGTTCCTGAAGTAGGTGAAGTGGCGCGCGATGAACAGGACGTTCATACGTGATCGGCCGACGGCTCGGTCATCACGCCGCCGAGCGCGCCGAGCGGATCAACGGCGCGCAGATCGGCCACCGCGAAACGGCCGGCGCCCATCCGGTGATAGGCGCGCATCGCGACCGCGACGTGCGCGTGCAGCCATTTCGGATCGACGAACAGCCCGGACGTATCGACCCCAAGACGCGGCGCCAGCCAGGCGATGCTGCCGCACGTGCCGACGAACGCCTTCGCGCCGGCGACGATCTGCGTCTGCACGCCGAGGTTGTTGCGCGGCGTCATCCACGGCCGCGCACTCATCACGCGTCCGCGCGTCGCAAACGTGTAGTCGGCGTGATCGTCCTCGAGCACCAGGCCGGTATCGAGCAGCACGACGGGCAGACGCTCAGACAGCGCGGCCACGGTGGCGCGCAGGTGGGCGCGAATGTCCGGCGTGTCGGGCAGCGACCTCGCCGCATAGAACTTCACCGCCACGTACTCCTGTGGCAGCAGGCCGGGATCGATCAGCGCCGGCGCGGTCATCGTCGTGAAGCGCAGGTGCGCATCCACGAAGCCCATGGCGCGCTGACCCGACCAGTACAGCGTGAAAAGCCGGTACATCAGGCCTGGATGAAGCACGTCGAAGTCGGTCGTCCCGATCCGGCTGGCGACGCGATCGAGGATGTCGCGATCGATGTCGCCAGGCTCGTAGTGCTTGACCACACCGCGCGCGGCATTGCGCCGGGCAAACTCGGCCGGATCGATTTCGTCCCAGATCTCGACGTAGCGCTCGGCGACGCCGTGATACCAGGCGCCGACACCGCCGCGTGAGACGGCGACGACGCGGCTGGGATCGATGTGGAACGCCGTCTTCAGCCAATGGAGGAACGGCACCCAATACAGCGTCTCGAAGCCGACTTCCGACAGCCACGGTCCCGCAACAAGCAGCCGATCGCGCGTGACAATCGTCTCGATCTCGCGCTCGATGCTCCACTCGGTCTTGTAGAACCGCCAGCGCTCCTGCAGATGCGCCTTGCGCCGCGACGCCGCACGCATCGGTCGGCGGATCGCGCGATACGGAACTTTGATCGCATTGACCGTGTGATTGCGCGCCGCCTCGGCCAGCCGCCGGCCGCCGTGCCACACGCTTCTCACCTTCTTGTGCGAGACCTTGTACGACCACCGCACGCCGTTGGCGAGCCACCGTGCCCGCGCCAACGTGCGACGCACAGCGAACCTGGCCAGGTTGCCGGCGGTGGTCGTCCAGCTCACCGGGCGACTCCGATCGACGTGTGATCGGCCCTTGCGAACCCGAGACGCAGCACCTCGGTCGCGCGCAGGTCGACCTCGGTGAACGTGCCGCAGCGCTGTGTCTGTCCGGCGCCCGAGCGGGCGCCGAGTGCCGAGAACACCCGCTTGGCGACCTCGAGATGGTCGAAGCGGAAACCGCTCGCGTGCGAATAGAAGGCCAGCGAGTTGGTGCCGCACAACGGCGCGAGATACGAGAAGCCGCCGTAGGTCCCCACAAACCCGCGCGCGCCGCGAATCACTTCGGTCTGCACCGCCAGGTTGTTCTCCGGCGTCATCAGGTGATCGATCGAGTGCAGCCTGCCGCGCAGGCTCGGCGGAAAGTCGTCGTGATCGTCGAAGCGCTGCGCCGTGTTGAGCAGCACCACGTCCACGCGCGACGCGAGATCCGCGAGATAGCTGGTGACGAATTGGCGGTTCTCCGGCGTCGGCGGCAGCGCGACGTTGCCGTAGAACTTGGCGGCGACGTAGTGCTTGGGAAGCTGTGCCAGGATGCCCGACGGTGGCGGCGCGGGCAGCGTCGTGAAGACGGAAAAGGCTTCGACCAGCGTGACCGGCGTGCGCTGCAGCCAGAAGTGATCGAAGAGCTGATACATCTGCGACGGGTGCAGCAGCTCGGCGCCACTGAGACCGCGCCTGGCCTGCACGCGCGCGAGGATCTCGCGGTCGAACGAGGTCACCTCGATGTGCTTCTGCCGGCCGCCCTGCTCGACGATCCGCTTCTCGTTGTTGATGCGGAACTCGTCCGGCGTGAAGAAGGAAAAGAGCTCTTCGTAATGCGGTGTGATGTGCCGGTACCACGGCGCCGCGCCGCCGCGCGAGACAACCACCAGCCGCTCCGGATCGAAATTGCCATAGGCCTTGGCCCAGGCGAGGAACGGGATCCAGTAGAGCAGCTCGAAGCCGGTCTCCGAGAGCCACGGGCCAAGGATGATCGGCTTGCCACTGCGGCCGAGCACCGTCACCAGCTCGCGCGTCTCCTTGGCTTCCCTGAACTCAGTGCCGGCAAGCGTCTTCGCTGGGTCGCGCTGATGGCCGGCCTTTGGCGTCAGCGAAGACGCGGCAATCGGCGTGGCCTTCTTGCGGCGCTTGCCTGACGCGATGAATTGATCGGTGACGCGCTGCTTGACCCAGCGCAGCGCCGCCAGCTTCGTGCGCTCATACCGCTTGCGCAGCCGGCTCCTCGTCCGCTTGCGCCACGGCTGCGTGCGCAGATGAATCGACAGCATCGACGTCAGCGGGAACAGCAGCAGATAGGCGATGGCCGCGCCGGCATCCTTCTTCTCCCGCTGCGGCGCTGGCATCACCGCGACCTGCTCGACGGCATCGACGAACCTCGGCGTCGCCGCCTCGGAGCGGCCGAACGGACGCACGAAGCCGTCCACGAATCGCGCCGCCATCGGGTCGCCGCCGCCGTGGCCAGCCAATGCTGCGGCCAGCTGCGGCACGTGCTCCTCGATGCTTCGCGCCGCGCGCAGAACACCTGTGTGCTCGTCGAGCAGGTACTGCAGGTGGAGCGTGCCTTCCTGATTGTTCTCGGAGATGTCCGGCTCGAGCACGGTGAACACGGGCTTCCCCACAACCGCCGCCTCGATGAACGCGCTCGTATTGATCCCGACGACGGCAGCGCTGTAGTAGAGCGAGTCGAAGTAGTCCTCCTTCGCCTCCGCGTCAACCGGATGAGCGCCCCAGAACGCGACGTTGTGATAGGCGGTGAGATCGACCTGCTTCCACTCGTCCAGACGCGCCGGATGCGGCCGGACCAGAATGCCGATGTCCGTCAATCGCGGATCAGCGCTGCGCCGAATCGCCTGGATCCACCGCTCGGTGAACGCCGGCTCGAACGTCGTGCCTCTGAAGAGCGACGAGCAGACGTACAGCACGAACGGCCGATCGGGCCGCAGGCCGACCCGCTCGCAGAACGCCTGATAACTGAGCGCCGGCGCGCGGTCGAACCATTGGTCGTAACACTGGGCGCCGGTCACCACGACGCGATCGGCGGGCACGCCGTGCAAATCGATGGCTTCCCGGCGCTGGGTCTCGTTCCAGAGAATCACGCGCTCGGGAACATCGCGCAGCCGTGACTTGCTCGACAGATGATCCCAGCTCGCAACAGGCAGGACCGTGCGGACGCCCAGTCGTCGCGCGGCCGCAAGGTGATCGAGCTGCGGCGATCCGATATCGACGAGCGGAGTGATCAGCAGAACGTCTGGCGCGTTCGACGCAATGAATCCTTCGAGCGCAGCCGCGCCAGGGATTCCGCGCTCGAGGAATCTGAGCAATCGATCGATGCCGGCCGGACCGCCGAGCCACGATCCGATCGTCGAGCCGGCCAGACGCACGACGATGCGCGGCGCGCGATCCTCGGCGCGTTTGCGGAGGTAGATCGTCCTGGCGTAGCGGGGATCGAGAAAGCGGAAGTAGTCGATACCGAGGCGCAGCCGCCGCGCCAGCTCGGACCACGCGCCCGCGCGGCGGCCCGGTACATCGGCGAGCGTGACGTTCGGGAATCGCGCCGCAATGCGCTCGACCATCTGACGCCCGCCCATGGCCTCTTCGCGATCGGCGGCGATCGTCAGAGTGTGGCCGCGCCTGGCGAGACCCTCGATTGCCGACTCGAAGAGCCGCAGATACGAGTAGTGCCGCGCGATGAAGAGAATCTTCAGCGTCAAACCTCGACCAGAGGCCCGTCCTCAGCGACCACTCCGCGGCCGGAATCGGGGACGTCGTGCATCTCCAAACGGTCCGTGGCAGGCCGGTACGCGGTCACCACGCTCACTCCCGGCACCTTCGGCGCCACATCGTCGCGGAGGAAGAACGCATTGGTGCCGCTTGGATCGCAGACGACCAGCCGATATCCCTTGCGCCGGGCGAGCTTCTCGAGCGCCGCGAGCGATGCGCCGCGATACGTCTTCGGAATGTCGTCGAGGGCGACGTCACGCGGAATGGTCACCGCTCGTTCGGGGCCAAAGCCCGCGTGGTATTCCACGACGAGCACGCGTGGGGAAACGACGGTGATCGCCTCGAGCACCCAGTACTCATAACTGTCGATGTCGATCGAGAGGAGATCGACTTCGCCGGTGAACCCGTGCTCGCTGAGCAATCGGTCGATGTTGTCCGCTGACACCTCGGCGGCGACTCCGACGACGCCAGGGTTGTGAGCGAAGCGGGCGCGGAGATTCTCAATCGCCTCGGGGACGATGTCGATCATCAAGCCCGACCAGCCGCACTCATAGGCGAGGAACGCGGCGTTACCGCCGGTGCGGCCACTGCCGATTTCGATGAAGCGGCAATTCGTGACACCGGCGTGCTCGAGCAGGCCGACGATGATGCCGTCCTCCTCATGCTGCGACCACAGCCTGAAACGCCGCGCTACAATGTCGTGCGGCGGCGACAACGGCAAACGGGACAGATGCAGTGACCGCAACACGGCGTTCACTTGCCCCGCAAAAACGACGCGCCACTTCTGCTCGGTCTTGAGCTTGTCTCTCAGCGAGTCGAATGCCTCGTCCCAGCGCAGCTGGAGGCGCTCACCCGCGCGTATCGCTTCCTGATGGTCGCCCCGCGACCAGTCGCGTGCCTCGCTCCGCCACCGCTCGAGCGCTTCTTCCCAGCGGCGGTCCTGCGCCTTCTGCGCCTCGAGCAACTTCTTCAGCTGCGCGGCCTGTTTCTGCTGTGCATCGGCAAGCTCGCGAACCGCTTTCGTCAGCGCCTCGATCGCCTCATCGCGATGGACGCGGTTCAGACCGCCCCGCAAACGGGCGAGGAGTGACTCAAGCATGCTGGTTTTGCGCGGCACCAATCGCCGTGCGCACGAGCGCAGCGTCGCGCACGTCCAATGTCACGAGCGATCCGGCGTTCATCTCGCGGAACACACGTTCGGCGAGCTCGCGGTGAATCACGTGGAAGGAGTCGCGGATCGAATAGAACGCCAGCGCTGGAACGCCGCACAACGGCGCCAGGTAGGAGTAGCCGCCGTAGGTTCCGACAAACGCGCGGGCGCCGGCGATAACGGCGGTCTGGATCTCGAGATTGCGCTCCGGCGTCATGAGGTCGTCGATCGTATGAATACGGCTCTCGCGCCCCGGCGTGTAGTCCTGATGATCGTCCACGCGAATGCCGCTGTTGAGCAGCACGACGTCCGTGGTCGCTGCGAGCGACCGCACCGTGGCTTCGACAAACGCGCGGTTCTCAGGCGTATCGGGAAAACACGAGCTGAAATAGAACCGCACGGCGACGTACGACGCAGGAAGCCGGCCGGCGAGCGAAGGAACGACCGGCGGAGCAATCGCGTGATACCTGGTGTAGTCCTCGACGCGCCGTACCGTCAGCTGCTCCTTCCAGAACGGCAGAAAGAGTCTGTACATCAGGCCCGGATGCAGCAGGAACGGCCGGCCTAAGTTCGCCTTCGCGATGATCGTCCGCACCATCTCGCGATCGAACGACCCCATCGTCCGCTGCTTCTTGGTGTGCTCAGTCCGTGCCCGGAACTCGGACGGCGTGACCTGCGACAGCAAGTCGATGTAGCGGCCGCCGATGTGCGAATACCACGACTCCGGCCCGCCCCTGGACACGACGACGACGCGCTCGGGCGACACACCGGCTTGGGTCAGGGCCTTGGTGACAAACGGAATCCAATAGAGCAGCTCAAACCCGACTTCACCAGACCATGGACCGACGAGCACCGTCCGCTTGCCTTCGGCCAGCGTGGCAATGCGTCTCTCTATCCGCCGCTCTTCGACGCGGCGTTGCTCCTCCCACTTCGCATACAGCAACCCCTGAGAAATCATCTGGCGCTGCCGCGCCGAGGCATGACGCAAGTCCACCATGTCGCGATGGAGTGCGCGCAGGTCGCGGTCCAGGGCGAGGTTCTCGAGTCGCTTCGAGAAACCCTTCATCTGCTTGCTGAGGCGTTCGAGCTGCTCGCGTTCCGACGATGCCCCGGTCGTCACCGCGCGTGAGATCTTGTGGAGCGTCGCCCGTTCTTCGCCATACTGGGGGTGGACGACACGATGGATCGCGCGTCCCACCAGCTCCAACGCCCGGCCAAGGACACTCATCGCGAAGGCGCCTTCCCACGGCCGCGCAGACCGAGACGATGCGTGAGCATGAGCACCTCGTACACGACGCGTCGTCCGAATCGGCGCGTCCGGCCCCACGCCGCGCGGCTGCTGACGAGCAGGGTGTAGACCGCGTGGTGCCAGTAGTGCTTGGTGATCTTCTTGGTCCAGATCACATTGTCGATGCCGCGGCCGACGGCATGCGACGCCTCAGTCTTGCGGAAATGCTTCCAGCCGTAAGTGAGCGAGTAGCGGAGGAGCATCCCGCGCCACGCGAGCCGCGAGATGGGCAGCGGCGGCGGGTCGGGCCGCGCGTACTGATCCCACAGCACGACCGAATGTTGAAACCAGGGCGGCGCGTCGAACCACTTCGGCTCGTCACCGGCCAGGACGAGCGAGTGGCGCTGCCGATCGACGCTCGCGCCGTTCGACTCGCGGCGGAACCACAGCGTCTCGGGCACCTGTCGCACACCGCCGACGAGGATCAGCTCCGCAATCAGCAGGCGATCGGGACGCAGCACGCGGCGGAAAATGCCGGCTTTCGTCAACGCGCTCATGCGCATCAGACCGTAGACCATGTCGCCAGCGCCGACCGCAGCGTGGCACATGCGACGCCACCGGGCGCGACGATCGGCGCAGCCAGTCGTGTCGAACAGCCGCGGACCTTTGTCCAGCTCGGCGCCGGTTTGTCCAATGCGCCGCGTGATCGGATACGCGAGCACTGCATCCGGATCGCCCTCGAGCTCGGCGAGCAGCCGCTCGAGCCAGCGCGGATGCCACCGATCGTGATCGCTCACCCATGCGAAGTACTCGGTCGATGGGCACTCGCGCATGGCGAGCTGTGCGACGTCGCGCCAGGTGGCGATCATCGCCTGACGGCTGTCATGCCGGAAGTACTTGATGCGACTATCGTGCGCGGCGTACGCACGCGCGACTGACTCAGTCTCATCACCCGAGGCATCGTCGAGGAGCACGAGCGTGAAGTCCTGATGCGTCTGCGTGAGCAGCGACTCGATGGCCTCGGGCAGATGACGCGCGTTGTTGTAGAGCGTCATCCCGAGCACGACATGGGTGACCGTATGGCCGGTCCTTTCCGCCGGAGCCTTGGCGGAGGCGGAAAGGACGCGCCCTACGGAGGCCGCGGACGGATCGAGCCGTCCGACGAGATGGCGGTAGTTGAACTCGGTTCGCTCGGCCATCTTGCCGGCCTTCGGCAGCCGCTTCATCGCCGTGGTGTAGTCCGTGTCGAGCACTGGCACTTCGGTCAGCTGATAGCGATCGGCGAGCGCATTGCTGACGTTGATCAACTCGGTGTTGTACGGCGATCGTCCGCGATTGAAGCTATAGATAAGCTGGCACCCAGTCGCCGCACCGAGATCGGCGTAGCGGCGGACCTGCGCGTCGGTCATCTCCTGGAACGAGACCATGTTGACGAGGAGGTCGAGCGCACCCACGGTGTCGCGGCTGGCGAGCGTCTGCGGCACGAAGACGAAATCGGCATCGCCGAGCGGCGTGTCGTCTGCACCGGCAAACGCCAGGCGGGCGTCAGGAAAGACGGTGGCGAGATACGTCGCAGAAAACAGAAACAATTCCGGGAAATCGACGATGACGTAGGTCGATTTCGGGAAGAGGGTTTTGAACTGATACGCAAAGCCACCCCAGCCGGCACCGATCTCGCACACGACCGGCCGCTCACGTTGGCGAAGCGCGGCCAGCACACCGCCCCGCTCCATCCCGATCAGCACTTCGTAGAACTTCAACGTGTCCACGTTGAAGAGGCGGCCGCCGATCTCGTAGCCGAACCCGCCCAGCGCCGGTGATTCAGGCACGAGCAAGCCGTCGCCGCCCAGTTCGCGGAGCGCGTTGAGCCGCGCTTCGAAGTACTCGCGCCGGTTGTCGCCCTTCGATCGATAGTCGTACGGACGAATGCCGGTGATGTGAAACGCGTGATGACGCAGCTTGTTGATGATGAGCGGCGAGGCCTCGATCATGTAGTCGATCGTCTCGAGCTCGTCACGCCAGTACCCACTCGGCGCCGCTGCGCCTGCCGCCGCGCCGCCCCCGAGCGCCTTCAGCACCGCGTCGCGGGCTCGTTCGTACGCGGCCTGCGCGTGGCTCACCGCGGGCGCTCCTTCTTGAGCGACTGGTCACGCTTCCGCTCCAGTTCCCGGACGGCCTTCCGCTCTCGTTCCCGGGCCGCCTTCTCCTCACGGAACGTCCGCATACGAACGATCGATTCCAGCTCGCGTTCCGAGTGGACGAGGTGCTCGCGCGCGCTGTCGTCCCGCCACGCCAGCCCCTTGTGCAGGATCCACATGGCCAGATCGTGCAGCCGCGGCGCGTGGATGGGCCGCACCATCAATCCACGCATCCGCTCGACCGCGTCCACGAACACCGGCGTTGCCGCCACATCGAGTCCATGCGGACGCACGAACGCACGAACGAACTGACGCACCGCTGTCGATGGCGCTGTCACCTCTTCGTCGAGCTGTCGCAGGTGCTCGTCGAAGCTCTCGGCACCGGTCAGCAAGCCTCCACCAGCCTTGAAGAGATAGCGGAAGTGCACGGTGCCGAGCTGACTCTCGTACCACTCAGGCAAGAGGATGGTGAACACGGGACGGCCGAGGATACTGGCCTCAATGAAGGCGCTCGTGTTCAGACCGACGACGATCGTGCTGTGGAAGAGCGTGTCGAAATAGTCGGCCGCGGGATCACCACCGGGATCGCCGCCCCACACGACGACGTCTCGCAGCATCGACACATCCACGTTTTCCCATTCGGGCCGCCGCGAGGGATGCGGCCGCACGAGGATCGGCGCCGTGCGAAGCCGGCTCGAGGAACTGGACCGAATGCGTCGAATCCATTCGACGACGAATGGCGCCTCCGGCGCGCTGCCGCTGAACGGCGCCGAACACACGTAGAGGAGCATCGGACGATCGGCCGGCAAGCCAATCTGGCGGCAGAACGTCTCACGATCGCGCGACGGCGGTCGATCGAACCACTTGTCGAAGCACTGCGCCCCGGTCACCACGATGCGTGATGACGGTACGCGGTGCAGCTTCACTGCCTCGTGCTTCTGCGTGTCGTTCCACACGAACACGCGATCGGGGACCTCACGGATCAGCGCCTTGCTGGACAGGTGATCCCAACTCCACACGCACAGTCCGGTGGGAATGCCGAGCGATCGCGCCGCCCGGAGATGGTCAATCTGCGACGAGCCCAGCGCGAGCAGCGGCGTGATCAGCACCACGTCGGGCGCCTGCTCCTTTATGTAGGCACGAACGCCAGCGTCTTCTGGCGTCGAACGCTCGAGCCAGCGCAGGACGGCCTCGAGCGGCCTTCGCGTCCATCGCGCGTACATGCCCACGGCGTCCCCGAGCAGTGCAAAGAGCCGCGGCGTGCGCTCCCGCGCGCGCTCGCGGAGCACCGGCGCCTGGTCGAACAATCTGTGCTGATAACGCAGGTACTCGAGGCCGTGGCGCAGCCGTCCGGCGAGCCACGTCCACTCGTCCTCGGCGCGCTCGGGGGCGATGCCCACCGTGATGCCGGGGCACTCGGCCGTCAGCCGATCCACCAGCGGCCTTCCCTCATCGGTCTCCCGCTCGACGGCGAGGTGGATGGTATGACCGCGGGCGGCGAGCTCGCGGAGCACCGAATCGAAATTGCGGAAGTAGGTGAACCGCCGGCCCAGGAACAGAATTCTCATCGTCGGCCGAGGATCCGTGTGGCCACGCCGTAGCGCGCCAGTCGCAACAGCCGCATGAACCGCGTGTACGGCCATCGCAGCAGGGCGAGCGCCGTCTTGCGTCCGCGTGCCGCGGACTTCGACGCGCGGCGCGCCGTGTTCTTCGCCAGCTTGTCGGCACTGGCGGCGACCCGCGCCTGCGCCTTGGCGATCTCCTTCGCCGTCTCGCGGGCTGCGCGCGCGGCGCGTGTGTTTTGTCGAGTCGGCTTCTTCGCGATCCCCTTCACGCGCACTCGGCGACCAGTGCTGAATTGCCCGACGATCCAGGCCAGCGGCATCGCGCAAACGCGCAGCGCTCGCGACGCGATCGATTCGCGTCCCGCTGCCGCCGTCTCGCGCGCCGCGCGCTCGATGGCGCCGGCCAGGATCGGTGTACACGCGACCTGGAGTCCATGCGGACGCAGGAACACCGACACGAACCGCTCGGTCTGCTCGCGCACCAATTCGGGATTTCGCAGCACCTCGACGAGCTGGGCCTCGTGCTGGTCGAGCGAATGCGCGACGCGCAGGAATCCGCCGTTCTCTGGCAGCAGGTAGTGGAAGTGCAGCGTGCCTTCCTGCGTCCCGGCGAACTCTGGCGTGAGCAGCGAGAGGACCGGACGCCCGAGGATCGCGCCCTCAATCATCGCGCTGGTGTTGATGCCGACGATGGCCGCGCTGTAGGCGAGCGAATCGAAGAACGACGTCCGAGCCGATTCTTCCGCCGGCGTGTAGCGCTGTCGCGGCCAGATCGCGACTGGTCCGAGATCGCTGAAATCGGCATTCACCCACGAGTCGGCATTGAAAGGATGCGGGCGCACGAGCACGGCCGCCTCGCGCAGCGTGGGATCGCTGGAGCGGCGCAATCCTTCGAGCCATCGCCGCACGAACGGCACCTCGACTTCGGAGCGTGCGATGAAGACCGACGACCCGGTGAAGAGCACGAACGGCCGCGTGTCGGGCAGACCGACCATCTGACAGAACGACTCGCGCGACTGACTGGGCTGGCGCCCGAACCAGCGATCGAAGAGCTGCGCTCCCGTGACCGCGACGCGATCCTCGGGCACACCGTGGTACTCGACGGCTTCCCTCTTCTGATGCTCGTTCCACACCGTGACCACATCGGGGACCAGACGCATGTGCCCCTTGTTGGTGAGGTTGTCCCAGCTGGAGATGGCGACGACCAGCGGAATGCCCGCCGCCTGAGCCGCTCGCGCGCAGTCCACCTGGTCGGACGCGGCATCGATGAGCGGCGACACAATCACGGCATCGGGGCGCCGCGCCTCGAGGTAGTCGCGTATCTCGGCGTTGACCGGGACGATTCCCTCCCACGCTTGAAGGATCCGGATGACACGAGCGACCGATCGCTCATTCATCGTGCGAATGCGATTCAGCGGTCGCAGGAGCCTGGGCAGCACCTTGCGATACATCCGCTGCCGCAGCGCGGGCGCCCGGGCGAACCTCGGATGGAAATAGCGGACGAAGTCCATCGTCCCGCGTATGGCGCGCGCCAACGGCATCCACATATCGCGACGCTCGGGGAACTCACCGAGAATCGCGATGCGTTCGTCGTCCATCATCTCGAGCCGCGCGTGTTTGCGTTCCTGGAGCGCATTCACCGCCACCATCACGTGATGTCCACGGTCGGCGAGTGACTTCATCGTCGAGTCGTAGTAGCGGAGGTATTCGGGCCCGGCGAGCACGAACAGCAGCCGCAGCGGCCGCGTGGCTTTCGTTTCCGGATCAGCGTGCCTCGGCGTCGCGCGACGCCGGGATCGCGTGCGCGCCAGCATCGCCAGCGGCTTCAGGAACGGACGGCCGAGCGACTGGAGCAGCGAACTGCCGACCGGCTTCGGCCGCGGCGCGGCCGCTGTTGTCTCGATGACCTCGACGAACTTTCCCGCTGCTGGCGTGTCCAGTCCGTGCGGGCGTACAAAGGCCTCGACGAACGCGCGCGACTTCGCCGCATCGTGTTCACCGCGCACGGCGCGGGCGAGTTGCGTGAGGTGCTCGTCCATCGACGCGCCGACGTGCAGGAGACCGCCATTCGCGTTCTGGAGATGCTTGAAGTGGAGGGTGCCTTCCTGCTGCCCGGCAAACTCGTCCGCGAGCACCGTGAAAACGGGACGGCCGACGATGCCCGATTCGATGAGCGCGCTGGTGTTGATGCCGACCATTGCCACGCTGTGGAACATCGAGTCGTAGTACTCGGCGCGCGCGTCGCTGTCCACCGGATTGGCTCCGGCGCGCGGCCAGATGCCCACCGCTTCGAAGACCGACGGATCGAAGTCGGCCCATTGTGCGGCGTTCTGCGGGTGGGGGCGGATCAGGATCGCGGCCCGGCGCAGCTGCGGATCAGGCGCGTGACGCACCGCCTCGATCCAGCGGCGCACGAAGCCCACTTCGTAGGGCGTGATGAACGGCGACGAGCAGAGATACAACACCAGCGGCCGATCCGGAGGCACGCCGACTTTCACGCCGAAGTCTTCACGCGTCGTGGACGGCCGCTGCAGGAACCAGTGATCGTAGGCCTGCGCGCCGGTGACGCTGACCATGTCCGCCGTGATGCCGTGGAGCTCCGCCGCTTCGTCGCGCTGGAACTCATTCCAGACCACGACGCGATGGGGCCGCTCGTGAATGCGGCCCTTGGTCGTCAGATGATCCCAGCTGCCCACGCCGAGGACGCAGGGAATTCCGACCGCCTTCGCCGCACGGGCGTACTCGACCTGCTGCGAGCCGAAGTACAGCAGCGGCGTCATCAGCAGCAGATCAGGTCGATGCTCCGCGAGGACCCGCGTCGCCGTCTCGCCCGGTGGCATCGTCCGTTCGATCGCGCGGAACAGCCGGTCCCACGCGCGCATGGCGAGACGCGATCCGACGAGTGGCAGCCGCGGCAACCGTGAGGCGAACGCCGGCGCCTGCCGCGCCGCCCGGGCGCGAAGACTCGGCGACTCGTCGTACCGCGCGTCGAGATAGCGCCAGTAGTCGAGACAGAGACGCGCCTGCACCGCGAGCGGCTGCCAGTAGTCGTCCTTGCGGCTGGGGGCGTAGCTGAACGTGATCCGATCCGGGTGGGCCCGAAGGAGGTTCTCGATCGTGCGCGTGCCGCCGACGCTGTCCCTGCGCTCCGCGAGCAGGTGAAGGTCATGCCCGCGCGCCGCCAGCTCGCGCAGCGCGGGCTCGAAGTTCCTGAGGAACCCGAAGTTGTTGACCGAGAACAGGACTCGCATCGTGGGCGCGATCGTCAGGAGGCTTCGGCCGCCGGGGTCGAATTGGGATGCGTCTCGGGCTGCGGCTGCAGCATGAGGATCTTCTCGTCGGGCACCCCCGATTGACGAAGCAGACGCGCCGTGCCGGCGGGACGCTCGAGGACGGCGACGATCAGTACGTCATAGGTGACCGACGCCTGTTCGGCAATCGGCAGCACCGGGAGACCGAGGAAGCGCCCGTTGCCTTCCGGAGCGAACACCGCGCTCAGCTCGAGTCCCATGTCGCGCACGAGCAGGAACACGAGTTCGGCGGCGTCGCCTGTCCCGAAGATCGCCACCGTCTTCTGCCGCGCCACAGCAACGCTCAAACTGCGCCGCAGGTGCTGACGCGCATCGCGGTAGAAGTCGAGGGAGTACTTCATGAACTCGTAGGTCAGCCTGGCCTTGCGGGCGACACCTCGCGGCGTCAGCGAATACACGAGACGGTTGGGCGAGACCGTCACGCACTTCACATACCCCTTGCGGATCAACCGCTTGAGGTAGAGGTTCGTGAGACCGAGGGCCATGCCCAGACGCGATGCCAGCGTCCGCTGGGTGATCGTGGCTTCCTGCTCGAGGGCCTCGAGCAGCTGGAGATCTCGACGGGACTCGACGTCCATGGGGTTTTTCGAGGAAAACGATGAAAGGCCTGCCGCGCCGAAGCCGCCGCGGCGGCGAAGGCGGGCCGGAGACACCTTCGGCCCGTCACTTACAGGCACACCGACACCGACCGGCGTGCGGACTGGCCCTGGGGCCAATTCTCGGGGGGAGCGTTCAACGTATGAACGTCGTGTTCACGAATTGAACGTCAAAAGTCTCAATGATTTCGCGGGATCTGTCAACACCCCGTATACTTCCTAGCCGTTGGATCGAGCCTTTCTTTCGATCGTCGTTCCCGCCTACAACGAGGAAACCCGCATCGGACCCTGCATCGACCGGCTGCGACGGGCGCTGCCGGACCTGGTGCCCTCGTGGGAAATCATCATCGCCGACGATGGAAGCCGCGACCGGACCAGGGAGATCGTGGCGGCTGAAGCCGCCGCCGAACCGCGGATTCGACTGCTCGAACTGCCCCACCGGGGCAAAGGCGAAGCCGTCCGCCGCGGTCTCCTCGAGGCAGGCGGCGAGTGGCGCTACATCGCTGATGCCGACCTGGCCACCCCGCCCGATAACCTGACGCGGTTCCTCGCCTATACGAAGGACCCAGCCACCGCCCTGGTGATCGGATCGCGCGAGGCGCCTGGCTCGAAGCGGCTCGACGAGCCGTGGATTCGTCACTGGATCGGCCGCTTCTTCAACTGGTTCGTGCGGATCCTCATCGTCCCTGGGATTTCAGACACCCAGTGCGGGTTCAAGCTGTTCAGCGCGCGCGCCGTCGAGGCCATTTGTCCCTATCTCACGATCGAGGGGTTCGCGTTCGACGTCGAGATGCTCGCACTTGCCCGCCGCGCCGGTCTCTCGATCCGCGAAGTCGGCGTGACATGGGACGGCAACCAGGAAAGCCGCGTCGCCTTCGGTGGCGGCGCTGCCGCTTTCATCGACGTGCTCCACATTCGCTGGCGCCTCTGGCGCGGCGCGTACTCGGCTCAGCCGATTCCACCGGGGCATGACATCGAGCGCATCGGCGGACTCAGCGTTCGAACGTGGGCCTACCTCCTCGCACTCGTCACCGCCGCCGCCCTCGCGTATGACCTCATGCGGATCCCGGTGCAGGTCTTCGACGCACTCGAGGAGCTGCTCGCCGCCCAGCGGTCCACGTCGCTCATGGACACGTTCTGGTCGGCGGCCTACAACAGCGGATACATGCGGCCGCTGCGCATCGTTCAGATCAACGCCATCTTCGATGCCGCGCACGGCCACTATTGGCTCGCTTACCGCGGCATCCATGCCGCGACCATGGCGTGTGGCCTGCTGTTGTTCACACGCGCGATGCGCGTGCGAACACTGGCCGATTTGTGTGCCGCCGGTTTCGCGCTCTCCGTTGTCGTTGGCATGCACACGTTTCATTCCGTGGTGAGGGAAGCCTTCCCGATCCAGCACTTTCTCGAAATCGCGGTCCTGGCGCTGGTCATGCTGAACCTGAGCCAGGCGCGGCCGAGGCTCTCGATCGATCTCACCGCGTTGATCACCTTCGTCGTCGCCGCGCTGACGCTCGAGTCGGGGCTGCTCGTCTGGGTGGTCGCGATCGCCGCGGCGCTGGTCGGGATGCACGGGATCTCGAGGCGCGGGCTCGTGGCAATGACAGTGTTGCTCGCCGGCTACTTCGTATTACGGTTTGGCATTTTCTCAGTCGGCACACCCGGTCTCTCGGAGCGCAGCACCGGGTATCTGTTCAACATGCTCGATCCGCCGGAGATCGCTCAACAATTCGGCGACCGGGTGGCCGTGTTCTACGCCTACAACGTCGGGGCATCGGCGCTCTCTGTCCTCGCGGCGGAGCCGACGAACGGATTGTTCGTCACGGTGCGGGCATTGCTCGACGATCGCATGACGTCGGGACTCTGGCTGACGTTGATCAGCACACTGGTCACGACCACGTTGATCATCACTGCCGGCGTGTCCGTCGTCAGCCGCTACCGTCTGTCGGACGCACGCGATCGGCTGATTCTCGTTTTCGCGATGGTGCTCGGCGCGAACGCGGCGCTCTCGTTTGCTTACACCAAGGACGACATCATGAGCGTGTCGGGCGTCTTCTACGGCCTGGCAGCATACGCGGCAATCCGCCTGCTGATCGGTCGCGTGCCGCCGACGAGCAAGATGCTCGCCTCGGTCCTCACCGTCGTGATTGTGGCGACTGGAACCGCATGGGCGGTGCGAAGCATCGGCATTCATCAGGTCGCCCGTATCGCGGCGTTCAAGACACGCAACGACTGGGCCACTCAGCCAGCCAACTGGAAACGGTCGGGTCGATGGCCGGCAGATCCGCAGAGTCAGCAACTCCTTGTGGATCTTCGAAAGCAGGCGCTGCAGATGCGCGTACCGAACCCGCATTTCGAGCCGCCGTGGATGGCGCGTCTCTGGGGCGGCGAATAACGTGAACCGGCGACTCTTGCTCGTGGCCGCCGCACCCGCCGCGCTGCTGGCGCTTGTTCGCGCGGCCTTCCTGGTGCTTTCGCTGTGGGACCTGCATCCGTTCTGGCTGTGGGAGCCGCTGAATCTGGCGGAAGCGGCGGCGCTGCGCGATCGCGGCGAGGTAGCGCGGCTGCTTGCCGAGGGGCAGGATCCCAATGCGATTTACCGCGTTCGGCGCGGTATGGTGGAGCGCTATCCAGTGGAGATCACGCCGATGGCTGCCGCGCTCTCCGCCAGACGCGACGAAATCGTCGAGCTCCTGCTCGACGCCGGCGCAACGCCGCACACACCCGTCAACAAGGCGACACCGTAGCCTATGCGGGCGACGCGCCTCGATGCCGTCATCGCCGTCGCGATCGGTGCTCTCGGATGCGCATACCGCTTCCTCGCGCATACCGCCTTCAACAACGATCAGTTCGTCCACCTGGCTCGGGCGCAGGCGTGGCTTGCCGGGGACTGGCCAATCCGCGACTACGAAGAGCCCGGCGCGATCCTGACCGTCGGCGTCTCAGCGGCAGCACAGGCACTGTTCGGCCAGTCGCTGCTCCCGGAGCTGCTGCTCAGCGTCGGCGCGCTGGGCGTTGCCGCTGCTCTCACCTGCTGGCTGGTGATTCGTCTGACCGGGAGCCGCGCACTCGGCGTCCTTGCTGCAATCCTGCAGCTCGCGATCTTTCCGCGGCTCTACGCCTATCCAAAGATCCTGCTCTATCCCGTTGGCATCATCCTGCTCCACCGCTACAGCGTCAGCCCGACGCGGGCGCGCCTTGCGGCGGCTGCGGCGTGGGTCGCCGTCTCGTTCCTGCTTCGCCAGGATCACGGGGTCTACGCCGCGGCGGCCACGGTCCTCACCGTGATCCTCGTGCACTGGCGAGACGGCGTTGGGATCGCTGCACGTCAGACAGGCGTGTTCGCCGCGTTCTTCCTGGCGTTGCTGCTGCCCTTTCTGATCTATGTCCAAGCCAACCTCGGGCTGTTGACGTACCTGCGACTGGGTGTCGGCATCTACGAGGGTGAGGCTGACCGAACGCGACCTGCGCTTCCTGCGTTCACGTTCGATCGCGGCTCGCTCCTCGTCCGGAAACCGCTCGAGGCCACCGATCTGGCGAGCATCCACATCCGGTGGGCGCCGCACGTGGACGATGGCCTCCGCCGCGAGCGCGAGCGCGTGGTGCCGCTGCTGCATGCCGAGCATCTCGACGGACAGACATGGCGATACAGAATCGGATGGGATCGGGCCAAGGCGCTCGCACCGCTCCTGACTGGCAACGACGTCGAAGACGTCGAAGGCATCGATCGCCGGACGCTCGAGCTCGAGACAGCTCGCCCGCTCGGCACGCGTGTCCTCGAAACCCTGGGGCTCCTTGGCTTGCGGCCCGGCCCGCCCATCGTTTCGCTTGTGAAGAACGCCGGCCCGTTGCTCTTCTACATGGCCTGGCTGCTTCCGTTCGCGGCGTTCCTGTTCTGGCTGAAACAGGAGCATCGCGACAGCGCAGTGATCGTTCCGGTGATCTGCGCGCTGTCGCTCATCTGCGCCGCCGGCTTCCAGCGCAATGACCCGGCCGTCAGAACGCCAGACATGTTCGGCACGTTTCCGATTCTCGTGGCGCTGGTGCTCGCGGCGATCTTCGCGAACCGCCCGCCACGTCGTCGCACGCTGATCCGCACGGCCGGGGTCGCCTTCGTCGTGGTCGCATGCGCGTCGGTGGCATCGCTCGGCGACGCAGGCGAACGGCTGGCGCGCACCGGACTCTTCGATGGGCCGGCTGCGATGCTGGCGCGAACGTCAGCAATCGCCCGCTCGGCGCGGGAATGGCCGTGGGTCGCGCAGTGGCCGGGCGACGAGGACTGGAAGGTCGCTCGCTACGTGCACGACTGCACACAGCCAGGCGATCGTCTGCTCGTCACGTGGTTCGCGCCTGAGTACTACGTCTTCTCGCGGCGGCCGTTTGCCGGGCGCGAAACCGTGCTGATGCCGTTTTATCGCAACCCGGCCACATATGAAGCCCGCGTCCTCGAAGCGTGGAAACGGCAGAGCGTGCCGATCGTGCTGGCTGAGGAGAGTACGTACCCGACATTTACCGCCAACTATCCCGCTCTCTCGCAACGCCTCGCCAGCCGCTACCGGCACGTCGGATCAGTTGTGTCGCGCATCGGGCCAATCGGCGTCTACATCGATCGGGAACGCGTCGCGTCGGGCACAGACACAGAGCTTGGATGGGACTGTTTCGCCAGCCGGTGAAACCCTACAGCACGTTCCCCCAGTTGTCCTCGAAGGTGAGGCTGAACCAGTAGACGCCGCACGCCACGTGGACGGCAAATACGATCCACGCGGCACGCACCCAGCCACGCTGCAGCGGCTGCGTCAGCAGAAACAGCACCGACTCGACATAGACGAGAAACACTCCGGTCTGGCCGGTCCACGCGAAGTTGCCGTGCATCATCCGGTGACCGCCCTCGACGATACACAGCGTCACGAACAGTGCGACGGCGGTCAGCGTCCAGATGAAGCGCAGTCCGACGTCGGACACGCGACTCCGCCACGCGCCGACGGCGACGACGAGCGGGAAGGCGAGCGAGGCCGGAAGTTTGTAGAGCGTTTCGACGAGGTTGAACACGACAAACGGCTTGAAGTCGAAATCGACCTGCTGACTGACTTCCGCGTTCAACCCGCTTTGCCACAGCAACGTCAACGCGCTCGGAATGCCGATCGCCAGCAGACATAGCAGCGCCTGCCGCCATCGGCGTTTCAGCAGATCGTGCGCGGCAGAGAGCGCCGCCGCAGGCAGGAACGCGATCAAGAACGACGGCTTTGCGATGGCCGACAAGACGCACAACGCCGCCACTAACGGAACAAATGACCAGCCGGCCCGGTCGCTGCGCAGGAACTGCCGTCCGTAGAGGAAGTAGATCCAGAGCGCAAACAGCTTGTTCAGCTGCTGGGTCGGATTGTGATACGCCGTCGGCACGAAGTAGCCGCGATAGAGATTGCCGAGGATCGTCACGAGGAAGATGTGCGAGGCGAGCAGCGTCGCCATCACGAGCAGGCACGCGCGCAGCGGACTCGACACGAGATTGCGCAGATGCATCTCGTGCCAGAGCAGCACGGCCATGCCGCCGTAGCAGGCGCCGAGCAGCCACACGGCCGCGGTGTTGTAGCTCAGACCGAGCGCGTAGCCCGCGTTCAGCAGCAGTTGAAAAAGAAAATGCGGCGACTTCAGGTCGGCCAGCGAGTGCACCTGCTGCGCGTAGCCGATGTGCACCGTCAGGTCCGATGATTTCTGCAATTCAAGGAACGACTCGAACGCCGCGGTGAACGCCAGCGTCGCGACCACGAACAACCCGAACGCCATGCCGACGCGCCAGCTGTCGCGCTCGGCTGGCAGCGCAATTCCGGTCATCGTCGGCGCGCCTTCACCGCCGCCCGCGTCTCGCGATCGACCTCGCGCTTGCGGATGGTTTCGCGCTTGTCATGTGCCTGTTTGCCCTTGGCGAGCGCCAACGCGACTTTCACGCGGCCGTTCTTCAAGTACATACGCAGCGGCACGAGCGTGAGGCCCTTCTCGGCCACGCGGCCCATCATCTTCTCGATCTCGTGCCGGTGCAGCAGGAGCTTGCGCTGGCGGCGTTCGTCGTGACGGTCGTACCCCGTGTGGCTGTAGGGACTGATGTGGACGTTGCTCAGCCAGACTTCGCCTTTGTCGATCCGGGCGTAGCTGTCGCGCAGGTTGACGCGGCCTTCGCGGATCGCCTTCACCTCGGTACCAAGCAGCGCGACACCGGCTTCCCACTCGTCGAGGATGTGGTAGTCGTGCAGCGCCTTCCGGTTGTCGGCGATGATCTTCTGCGCCTTCTCGCGCTCGCTTTTGGCGGTCATCGTCTTCCCGTCCGGCTAAAGCCGGACACTACGTTCTCACCGTGAGACCAGGCGCAGACGGCCGCGCTCGTCGTAATCGGCCACGCCGGCGGCCACCGCTCGCTCAACGGCGGCTGGCCATTCCGCCGCGACGCGGGGGCGTAGCGCTTCGTCCACGCCGAGCACGGCGCGGTCGAACGCCTGGCGATACGCGTCGATGCGCGCGTCGCGCTGCTTCGCGGTCATTGGCTTCATGGCCGGAGGCGTCGCAGCCAGCTTCGCCAAGGCAAGATGATGCAGGTTCCGCCCCTTCATGAAAACAGTCTCGAAGCCGTTGCACGCCAGGGCCCGCACGAACGCCGCCTGATCGAACGCCTGCATGTGCAGCGGGTTCAGCGTCGCAAACATCGACTGATTCCCCGCCAGGAACTCGGCATCGTCGGGTTCCATGTAGAAGTAGACATGGCCGCCCGGCTTGAGCTTGCGGCGCAGCTCGGCGAAGAAGTCGCGCGGCCGCAGCGAGTGCGTGAACATGTGATTGCAGATGATCAGATCGAACTCGCCGTCGAAGGGAATCTGGAAGTGCTCGAAGTCGATGAGCGGCGACGTGGTGATGTCGAACAGCTCGCGGATGAGGAACTGCTGGCTCTCCCAGATCGGCATCGCATAGACCGTCGCGCCCCATGCGCGGCGCAGGCCGTCGAGGATCGTGCCGGCGCGCGATCGCACTTCGACCACGCGCGCACCGCGCGGCTCGATCAATGAGCCGATGATGTCGGTGTGCACGCAGTTCTCGAAGCGGTCGCGCAGGAGCGGGGCCAGATACTGCTTGCCGGTCAGTCCCAGATGATCGGAGACGAAGACGCCGTGCGATGCGAGACGCCGCAGTTCATCGCGATCCTCGTCGGTCAACGGGTACGGGTTGAGCAGGCGATTGGTGATCTCGCCGGTGCCGCGCGAGCCGCGCTTGGCCACCACTTCACCAAAGTGCTCGAGCAGGAAGTGGTAGCGGCTGCCGACGGGGCGCCGCGTCGCATACAACACGCCGCACGAGTGGCACACCGAGTAGTCGTATCGGGCTGAGGTCTGATCCGGCGCTTTCGGGATCAGGATGAACTTGTTCCACGGGTTGACGAGCGTGCGGTCGCTACCGCCGCACACCGGGCACGAGTCCAGCGTCTGCCACTCACGGCCCTCGGGATCCGGAAACGGCTCCTCGTCACCGATCGTCTCCCACACCGCCGGTTCGTGCTCACCCGCATCGACCGGAATCGAGCGTCCAGACAGCCGCCGTTCCGCGCCATCCGCCTCCGCTTGGCGGGACAAGTCCCCGTCGGACACCCGCGCCATCCGCCCGAGTTGATGGTTGTACTGGAGCATCCGCGCATGCATCTCACGACGCATCTCGCGGACCTCTTCCTGCAGCACGCGCAGCTCGCTGTCGAGCGGCCGCCGCCACGCACGCACGGCGCCACGAAGGCGCCCGAACCACCGATCCATTAGAGAGCCCTGATCTGGCATGTGATCGAACTAGATCAAACCACGAAGACGACAAAGGGCACGAAGATCACGAAGAAAATCCTAACGCAGAGGACGCTGAGGGGCGGAGATCGCAGAGCCGCTGTCACGCGTCGCCAGCGGCCTTCGGCCGGCTGCATGGAACGAGCGACAGCGTGATCACAAGCGCCCGCATTATTCAAAAGGCGTTTGTGATCACGCTGTTGCCCGTTCCAAGCCGCGCGAAGCGCGGGCGACGCGTGACAGCCTCTGCGTGCCTCTGCGCCTCTGCGATCCCTGCGTTTGGCTTCTCCCCGCGTCTTCCGCCCCCTCCGCGCCCGAGATTCTGCCCGCTTCCGAAACACGGCCACCCGAGCGGCTGCCACATTCCGCTCGGCGTGCGGTCCTTCTTCACGTACAGCGTGATCCCGAATCGTTGATCGAACGTGTGCGTGCCGGCCTGACGATACTCCTGGTCGATAAACGCGGTGACGATCGGGAACGACCGGTAAAAGCTGCGCAGCGAGTCGTCGGTGTCCAGCAGGATGATGGGGACCGATTGGCGGCGCAGACGTTCCGTGGTCAACCGCTGCGCATCTTCGGCTTCGAAGAATCCCGGCCGCAGATCGGCATGACCGCCGGCAAACGCCCGCCGGGCGATGGCGAGGACCTGCGGCAGATACGACTCGATGAGAATGCGATCGGTCGGCGCGGTGCACGCGTTCAGATACAGCGAGAGCGTCATCAGCTCGGGGCGGTCCGGCCGCACGGCCAGGAAGCCGATGTCCCACTCGAGGCGCAGCTGACCGGCCACGGCGCTGGCCCGTTCGAACGCCTTGCCGAATCGATCCGTCATCGACGCCTTATCCAGCCGTCGATAGAGATCTCCACTGACCAGCACGACGAGGAGCACGGCGACCGCGACGCCGATGAGCGACGCGCCGACTCGCAAAGGCCATCGCGCCGGCAGCCATGAGGGCCGCAACGAGACATCGCTGAGGATCATCCGCGGCAGCGCCACGATCAGCCACGCGACAAGAATGACGAGCGGCACCGATGGATCCGCGAGCCGCGCTTCGAGAGGACTGCGCAGGAATCCCGCGTCGAGCACCGCGCCGAGCACCGCGACCATCGCCAGCTTCTCCCGCGCATGCGGCCAGTCCGGTCTGAACCCATCGCGCGAGGCGGCGATCACGAACAGCGCGAAGAACGGCAGCGCCAGCTCGAAGTAATAGAGCCAGGCCTCGGCATTGTCGCGAACCACCGCCACCTGCGATCCGGCCTTGGCTGGCTCTGATACGCCATCGGGGTTGTCGAACAGCCCCGGCCAGACCACGGTTTCGCGTGCGCGATCGCGCTCGGCCCACGCCGACGCCTGGCGGAAGTACGACACCAGTCCGCCGTTGAACTGAATGAACAGAAAGTACGGCGTCACCAGCGCCACCACGAGCAGAGCGTAGATGGCGAGATGGCGAGCGCGCTCGGCAAGGCGCAACTCGGTCACGGACAGCATCAACACCGCCGCCGCGATCCCGACGAACACGCCGTGGTCGTGACGAAAGAGAAACGCGATCACGGTAACGAGGGCGATCCATCCCCGTAGACCCGCGCCGGGCCGATCGGCAAACCTCCACAACAGCGGGATCGCCACCGCATAGACGAGGACCTTTGGATAGTTGTAGAAGCGCGGACCGAGCCATACGTGCAGCAGGCACGCGGCCAGTCCGGCCAGGATCGAACCGGAGGCGCGGGTGGCCAGCAGGAATGTCAGCACCGCGCTCACCGACAGGACCGTCGTCGAGAAAGCGAGTTCCGAAAGCGTGCCGCGCCCGAACAACCCCTGCACCGCGGCGGCGACGTAGTAGTAGAGCGGCGCGCCGTGGTCGACGAAGTCGCGCACCGGCAAATCGCCGAAGAGAATCTGCCAGCCGCGGACGAGATAGAAGAAGTGATCGTCGGTCAGGCCGGCGAACGAACCTCCAGGGTCGTTGAAGCGGAAGAGCCACGACGCCACGAAAATGCCGGCCGACAGCGCCGCCAGAAGGGCGATACGGACACGCGGTGGCAGTGCGAACGTGCGAGGGTGCGAGGGTGCGAGGGTGCGAAGGCTCACCGGCTGGCTGCCACCGGAGGCGTCGCGCGCGAGGCCTTGGATAAGACAAGATGCGCGCGGCCGCGTGTCATCGGCGTCTGGCGAGTGACGTACCATCGCTGCGTCGCCAGTCGCGCCGCCAGGTTCTCGCCTTCGTCGGCAGCCAGCGTGAACACAATCGTTTTCAGGCGATCGGATCCCAGGATCTCGGTCGCGCCAGCCAGCACGCGCTCAACCGAATGCGCGTTGTGCAGATGAAGATGATGCGGCGCCGGCAGTCCGTAGCGCGAGACTGCCCGATCGACCGTCAGCACGTAGGCCGGCTGCCTGGTGCTGCCTTCACCGCCGCTCGAGCGCTTCACTTTCCACTGCGCCGCCTTGACGGTATGTCCACTCCAGCCGGCCTGGCCGGCGGGGTATTTCAACTCGCCCATGCCTTCGAAGTCGGCGAGGGCCTGTGACACCGGCATCACCGTTCCATCGCAGCCGTTGAGGTACAGGTTCTCGCAAAGCGCCTTGAACGCGGCATACCCCGGCTCGAACGCGACGACCACCGCGCCGTGATATTTCGCTGCCAGCATCGCCCAGGCGCCGTCACCGCAATCGATGTCGTAGACGACGTCGCCAATCGCGATGTCGCGCCACAGCCACTGCAATGTGCCTTTGTCCAGACGGTAGGTGTCGCGGTGCGCACGCGGCGACGTGTGTACGCGCAGCGCGTATTCATACTTCGGATGCGTCAGCGGAACGATCGGACTCTCTGCCGACGCCGCCGGCGGCGTCGCCTGCTCCGCCTCGGGACCCTCCTCGACCACCACTCGCGCAACTTCTGCCGAGGGACGCGCGCCGGACGTCACCGCCCGTTCGATGGCGTCCGCGAGGACGAGAGCCACGGGACGCTCGATCCCGTGCGGGCGGAGAAACTCACCGGCAAAGCGGCGGATCTCGGCACTGTCGCGCGGCCGATCGAGCTCGCCCTGCAGCTGCGCGACGTGCTCGGTCAGATCGTTTGCACGCCGCACGCACCCACCCTGTTCCTCGAGCAGGTAGTGGAAGTGCAGCGTGCTGCTCTGCCCGTCGGCAGAGTCGTCGCCGGCGATCACCGTGTAGACCGGACGTCCCACGATCGCGGCCTCGAGCTCCGCGCTCGTATTCAGTCCGACCACGGCGGCGCTGTGGAAGAGGCATTCGAAGAACCCCTGACGCGCACGATCGGCGGTCTTCAACACGATGGCGCGGGGATCGTCGAACGGCCGCGACACGAATCCTTTCGCGCCGCGCACTGAGGGCCAGTGAATCTCTTCGGACGGGTGGTCGTCGCCGAGCAGCTCGATATCGGGATGCGGCCGCACCAGCACGTTGCAGTCACGCAGCGAGCCTGAGGACGCGCGAATCGCCGCAAGCCACGCCTCGACGAACGTCAACTCGGCGGCCGACACCAACAGCGATGAGCAGACGTAGAGCAGTGTCGGCTTCGCGGGATCGAGACCGAGTGGCAGGTGAAACTCGTCGCGCGTGAGCCGTGGACCGAGCTCGAAGAAGGGATCAAATCGCGGCGCGCCGGTGATGAAGACGCGGTCCTCGGGGAATTCGTGCAGGGCGCGCGCCTCGGTGCGCTGCCGCTCGTTCCACACGAACATCCAGTCGGGCAGCCGATGCAGACACCCTTTCGTGCTGAGGTTGTCCCAGCTGTACAGCAGCATGCCGACCGGAACGCCGGCGGCGCGCGCGCCGGCCACGAAGTCGGCTTGCGCCGATCCGAAGTGCACGAGCGGCGAGATCAGCAGCACGTCGGGCGCGTGGTCGCGAATAAACGACTTATACAGCGGATCGACCGGCAGCTGACGCTCGGCCAGCGCAAACACCTCTTCGAGCCGGCCGATTTGCGGGCCGGGCAGTCCGCGCAAGGCGTTGGCCACCGCGTCGTTGTCGGCCTCGATGCGCAGCTCCTCGCGCAGCTTCTGCACGCTGCGCGCCTGCAGCTTGGTCGCGTCCCGCATCGCCGGCTGCTGATAGTGGATGCAGTCGCGCAGGCTGCGCAGCAACCAGGCAACGTCGGACCAGCGATCGGTGCGGTGCGCGGGACAGCGGACCTGTGAGAACTGTGGGGAATCGATCGCATGGCGGTACTGGTCGGCGCGCGTATCGCTGTGCTCCTGCACGGCAAGCGCCACGGAGTGTCCGCGATCGATCAGGGCGCGAATGGTGGCAGCAAACGTTTCGACGTTCTTCTTCTGCTTGAGGACGAACAGAATCTTCATCGTTTCTGCCGTGACAACCGTCGCTCGCGCCAGGCGATGACCGATCGCGCCGGGGCCACGTCGTAGCCGAACAGCCGGGCGAGCGCCGGATCTCCCGCATAGCGGCCGTTCAGCGCATCCGGCAGCGAGATCTGCTGGGCGATGATCGGCGTCGCAAATACCTGGTTGACCGCGCGGCGCGGCCGGCCGGACCGATTCTCGCCGGCGCGGTGAAACACCATCGAGTCGAAGACGATGAACGATCCCGCCTCGGCGCTGACGGACGTATCGAGCTCGGCGGCCACGGCGTCAGACGGGAACTGCTCCATCCGGTGCGACCCGGGGATCATCGTGGTCGCGCCGGTTTCGGTTGTGAACGGGTCGATGCAGAACAAGGCGCTTACCGCCAATGGCCGGCTCGACACGAAGTGCTGATACGGGAGATCGCGGTGATACGCCACCTGCGTATGGCGCTGCCCCGATGGATTGATGACGCCGTTCTGCTGCATGAGGATGATGTACTCGCCGAGCAATTCGCGGCAGATTGCCAGCAAGGCTGGGTGCGCCGCCAGGGCGAGAAACGCCTCGTCATACACCACGGGACAACGAACGGTCAGCGAGTCGCCGATTGAGGCGAGGCGGTCAGCGCCGCCGAACTCCTCGACCTGCCGCGCCATCACCTCTTCGAGTCGCGTGCCGAGGTCAGCGACCTCGGCGCCGGAAAGTCCGCCGGACACCACGGCATAGCCGGCCAGCCGAATCCGCTCGGCAATTCGCGCCGCATCGCTTGACGCGGTGCCGCGTTCGACGACGCCATAGCTAGGCGGCGGTGCGCTGCCCTCAGACATGGGCGTGCTCATCGACGAGATCGTACCATGTCACCACTCGACCAAAGCGCGCCCCGAGTCGCTCGGCCAATCGCGGCTGATCGCTTGGACGCACACCAACGAGGACTTCGGCCTTCTCGGCCACGGCATCGAGCGGGACAATCGGCAGCTCACCGAAGCGACCTTTCGCTGCGCCGTCGGTCGTGCAGGCGCGCACCGACTTCCAGGCGCGCGGCGCATACGCGCGCAGCAGACCGGCGGCTTCACCGGCACCAAAGCAGACGGTAGGTCCCTTCATCCTCTCCTGCAGTCGATCGTCGAGCTGCCGCCAGCGTGCGAGATAGCGGCTCACCTCGCCCGCCCGCGACGGCGCCGAGATCGGCCGCTTGTCCGTCACGTCCCGGCGGCGTCCCACGGCCATCTGAAACGCACCGAGCGCGCGCGGCGCCTGCGAGACACCGAGGCACTGCACTCCCGCGCGTGCCATGAGCGCCGCCAGGTGCTCGCGACCGAACGAGAACACATGATCGACGAACAGCAGATCGAGTCCGGGACGTGCGCCGTCCGGGCACACGATGGCGAGCATGCCGTCTGGTGGCAGCACCGCGCGAAGCGCGGTCAGAAAGGCAATCGGGTCAACAGTGTGCTCGATGACGTTGACCGCGATGACGAGATCCGCAGTGACGTCACCCGGAATGTTGCTCGCCGTTCCGGTCCACAGCCGCGCGTCGTTGCCAAACCCCTGCGCGACCGCGTCGCGCGACGGATCGCAGCCAAGCAGACCGGCATCGGGCCAGTAGGTGCGGAGGGCGCGCAGCAGCGACCCGTTGCCACAGCCCACATCCAAGACGCGACGCGGACGCTTGCCGGTCCCCTGCGCGATCCAGCGCGCGTACTCCTGCTGGCGCGCCTGCTCACGCGCGTCGCCAGGGGGATGCGCATACAACGTGTAGCCGGACGCATAGAACGAGGCGCCGGTATTCGCGGTCGGATCGCGCCGAATCAGACCGCACGCCGCGCACAGCAGGCGCTTGAGCGGCTCATCGACGACGCGGAAGTCGCTGGCCATGGATCGCGAGGACGGATCGGGCAGCGCGATCCAGTCCACGCCACGGCACACGATGCACGGCGTGGACGTCACCGCTCGGCGCGGCCTCGACAACCCGCGTGGTAAACTCGCCCGTCGGGATGGATGCCGAGGCCCGACGCGCTGACACGTGAATGGGCCACAAATGTGTTGCGATCGTGCAATCGAGCTACATCCCGTGGAAGGGGTACTTCGATCTCATTCGAGCCGCTGACGAGTTCATCCTGCTCGATGACGTGCAGTTCACCAAGCGCGACTGGCGCAGCCGCAATCGCATCAAAACCAAGGACGGCCTGGCCTGGCTGACGATTCCGGTCCACAGCAAGGGCCGGTACGAGCAGCGCATCATCGACACCACGATCTCCGATCCCGGCTGGTCCGAGCGGCATTGGCAGACGATTCACGGCGCCTACGCTCGCACCCCGTACTTCGACACCTACGCGCCGCGTGTGAAGTCGGTGTACGAACATCCACCGTCCGATCGCTTGAGCGACGTCAACCGCTCGCTGATTGAAGCCATGTGCCAGATGCTGGAGATCACCACGCCGATTACGTGGTCGTCAGAATACCATCCGGTCGAGGGACGGAACGAGCGGCTGATCGACTTGTGTGTGAAGGCTGGCGCCACCGACTATCTGTCGGGGCCGAGCGCGCGCGACTACATGGATGAAGCGGCGTTTGCCAGTGCCGGCGTCACGGTGCACTTCGTCGATTACTCCGGATACCGGGAATATCCGCAGCCGTATCCGCCATTCGAGCATGCCGTGTCGGCACTCGACTTGATTTTCTGCACCGGCCCAGGCGCGAGCGACTACCTCAAGGATCTGTCGCCCTCGCGCGTCGCTTCATGACCCTGTCGATCGTCTCGTCGATGTACCGGTCGGAAGCCTTTCTGACCGAGTTCCACGCCCGCTGCACCGCCGCAGCCACACAGCTGGCCGGTTCGTCCTACGAGATCATCCTGGTCAACGACGGCTCGCCGGACCAATCGCTGCAGGTCGCCATCGATCTGCACGCCCGCGATTCGCACGTGCGCGTCATCGATCTGTCGCGCAACTTCGGCCATCACAAAGCGCTGATGACCGGGCTCGCGCATGCGCGCGGCGATCTCGTCTTTCTGATCGACTGTGACCTCGAGGAAGATCCCGCCTGGCTCCAGATGTTCAACGACCTGCTCACGCGCGAGGGCGTAGACGTGGTCTACGGCGTGCAGGGGGAGCGCAAGGGCGACTGGCTGGAGCGGACCGCCGGCAGACTGTTCTTCAGCATCTTCAACCGCATGCTGACCCATCCAATTCCCGTCAACGTGGTCACCGCACGGCTGATGACGGCCCGCTACGTGAAGGCCCTCGTCAGCCATCAAGAGCGGGAGATCTGTCTGTCGGGTTTGTGGGTCATCACGGGATTCGAGCAGCGGCCGATCACGATCCAGAAAGGCAGCCGGCCGGATTCGTCCTACACCGCGCGGAAGCGGCTGTCGGTCTTCGCCAATGCCATCACGTCGTTCAGCAATCGGCCACTGGTCTACATCTTCCAGATCGGAATGGCGGTCATGGCCCTGTCGGTGGTGGCGGCTGTGGTCCTGCTCTATATGAGCCTCAACGGACGGATTGGCGTGCCCGGCTGGGCCTCGATCATGGTGTCGATCTGGTTCCTGGGCGGGCTGATCATCTTCTGCGTCGGCGTGATCGGGATGTATCTCGCGAAGATCTTCACCGAGATCAAACAGCGCCCCTATACCATCGTCCGCGCGGAGTACGGACCCGAGGACCCGGCCGGTCCACAAGGACCGGCCCTACGATCGTGAGCTCGGACCTGCTTCGCGGCCAGGCGCGCGACTACTACGATTCGAAGCTCCGCGCGCACGGCGCCACGCCGGCAGGCGTGGACTGGAACTCGCAAGAGTCGCAGGAGCTGCGCTTCGCGCTGCTCGCGCATCTCTGGCGTGAGGAGGCGGATGCCAGCATCCTCGACTATGGCTGCGGCTACGGAGCACTCGCCGATTACCTGCGCGCCCGTGGTCATCGCGGCGCCTACATTGGTTTCGATGTGAGCGAGGCGATGGCGCAGGCGGCGCACGCGCGAGTGGCTTCGCTGACCGGCTGCCGGGTCACCGCCCATCGTCAGGAGCTCGAGCCGACGGACTTTGCTGTGGCCAGCGGGGTGTTCAACGTGAAGCAGGACGCGGACGAGCAGGCGTGGCGAGAGTACATCTGGGAAACCGTCGCCGACCTGGCGGCGCTTGGCCGGCGAGGGTTCGCGTTCAACGCGCTGACGTCGTATTCGGACGTGGACAAACGCCGGCCAGACCTGTACTACGCCGACCCGCTCGAAGCCTTCGATCGCTGCAAGCGCGCGTACTCGCGGTTCGTGACGCTGCTGCACGACTATCCGCTCTACGAGTTCACCATCATCGTGCGACGCTGACGCTGACATGGCCAAGCTTGTGATTTTCGGCGCCGGAGACATCGCCCGGCTCGCGCATTACTACTTCACGAACGACAGCCCGCACGAGGTCGCCGCGTTCGTCGTCGATCGGGCGTATCGCAAGGGCGACGAATTTCTGGGGCTGCCCTTTCTCGACGCCGAGGACGCGCCGCAGCGCTTTCCTCCCGGCGAGTACGACATGTTCGTGGCGATCAGCTACGTGAAGATGAACGCGGTCCGCGCCGAGAAATACGCCAGCATGAAGGCGCTCGGATACAAGCTGGTGAGCTACGTCAGCTCGCGATGCAGCTACCTGTCGCAGACGCCGCCCGGCGACAACTGCTTCATCCTCGAGGACAACACGATCCAGCCGTTTGTCACCATTGGCAACAACGTCACGCTCTGGAGCGGCAATCACATCGGCCATGACGCCACGATCGAGGATCACTGCTTCCTCACCTCGCATGTCGTCGTGTCGGGGTACGTGCGCATCGGCACGCGATCGTTCATCGGCGTCAACGCCACGCTGCGAAACTCGATCACGATTGCGCCGCAGACGTTGATTGGCGCCGGGGCGATCATCATGAAAGACACCAAGCCCAAAGGCGTCTACATGCCGGAGCGCGCCAAGCTGTTCGACAAGACGAGCGACGAGATCGACCTGTGACCTGGCAGCGGCTAGGCCGGCTGACGCTCGATACCTCCCGAGCCTCCTGGGCCGCGACGCACGCGGCGCTGCCGGTCGTCGAACCACTGGGGGGCGATCGATTCGCACTGTATCTGAGCCTGCGCGATCGCGAGGGCCGCGCACGGATCGGCCGGTGCAGGTTGACGATGTCGGACGCGCCGAGCCTGGAACCGCTCGAAGCCGATCCGATCCTCGACCTCGGAACTCTCGGCGCGTTCGATGATAACGGCGTCACCTCGTCATGCCTCGTGACAGCGGGCGCCGATCGCTTGCTCTACTACACAGGCTGGAGCCGCGGCGTCACGGTTCCCTTCTATCTGGCCGCGAGCGTTGCGGTGAGCGCCAACGGCGGACCGTTCGAGCGATGGTCGCACGCGCCGCTTCTCGAGCGCAGCGCGGTCGATCCGTATCTGACTGCGTCACCGTTCGTGCTGGTGGGACATGGTCGCTGGCGCATGTGGTACGTGTCAGCCACTGAGTGGCGGAACACCGAGTCAGGACCTCGCCACTACTACCACATTCGCTACGCCGAATCGGACGATGGGTTCAGGTGGCACAGAGCCGGTCAGGTCTGCGTCGATTACGCATCGCCTGACGAGCACGCCTTCGCACGGCCGTGGGTCGTCCACGACGATGACGCGTATCGGATGTGGTTTGCCGTGCGCGGCGATCGATACCGAATCGCGCTCGCCGAGTCGTCCGATGGCGTCGCATGGACGCGGCGCACGGAACAGGGACTGACCGCCGGCACCGCCGAGTGGGAAACCGAGATGGTCGAGTATCCCTGCGTCTTCGACTGGAACGGCCGCCGCTTCATGCTCTACAACGGCAATGACTACGGACGGAGCGGTGTGGGGCTGGCGGTGCTTAAGTAGGTCCTTTGTCCCTGGTCCTTGGGGCTTGGTCCGTCCTTGGTCCCTGGTCCGTCCTTGGTCCTTGGTCCGTCCTTGGTCCCTGCGGAACAAACTTGTCGTACCGACTGCGAACAACGGCGATGGCCACGATCGCTGCGAGGACGGCAATTGCCGCGTAGGTGACGAAGCGGCGCCGCCACGCGCGTGACTGGCTCGCCGGCCGCTCCTCGACCTTCGTCGTCACCGGTTCAACGAACCGATACCCCCTCCGTGGAACCGTCTCGATGTATCGAGGGCTCGGGCCCTTGTCGCCGAGAACCGTTCGGAGACGGCTGATGATCACGTCAAGGCTGTGGTCAAAGTTGACGTGCCTGTCAGGCCACAGCGTGCGCTCGATCTCCTCACGAGTGATCAATTCGCCGGGCTGATCGAGGAGCAGGCACAGCAGATCAAGGGCTTGCCCGCTGAGTCTGACCGGCTTCCCTCGAGCGCTCAGACGCCTTCGGCGATCGTCGAATTCGAAGTCTCCAAACCTCTTCACAGCAGAATTGAGCTTTTGTGAGTTGAGTTCGCGTGCCCCCAATGGTGCGATGCCCGCACGCATCACGTAGCGACCATTGGAGGGTACACGAATGGTTGGTCTTCGCAAGACGGCAGTGTGGGCAGGCGTCATCGTTCTGGCGGTCGCGTTTATCGCAGTCGGGGTCTCAAAACTCCAAGGCGCTTCGGCAGAGCGATGGGCCGAACGGTTTCAGCATTGGGGCTACCCGGCACACACGCACGCCGTGATCGGCGTTCTCGAGCTTCTGGGTGGAATCGGCCTCCTAATTCCGCGCTGGAGACGTGCCGCGTCGCTGACGCTCGTAGCCGTGATGATCGGCGCCCTGGGCACGCACCTTGTGCACAGCGAATTCCCACGCGTCGTTCCCCCGTTGATTCTAGGAGGTCTAGCGGTGCTGATTGGTAGAACGAAGAACTAAGAACAGGAACCAGGAACTTGGAACTTGGAACTGCGTGAGCCTGCACGCATTGCGGCGAGAATGGAGCATGAACACGTCGTTGGCAGGAAAGGTCGCACTCGTCGCCGGCGCGACGCGTGGCGCGGGACGAGGGATCGCGGTCCAGCTCGGCGCAGCGGGCGCGACCGTCTACGTGACCGGGCGCACGACGCGATCGACATCCTCAGAAATGAACCGGCCGGAGACGATCGAGCAGACCGCGGCGCTCGTCGATGAGGCCGGCGGCCGGGGCATCGCGATCCAAGTTGATCATCTCGTCCCTGACGAGGTGCGCGCGCTCGTCACGCGCATCGAGCGCGAGCAGGGCGCGCTGCACATCCTCGTCAACGACATCTTCGGGTTGACCAAGATGGAGTGGAACAAGACCGTGTGGGAGTCCGATCTGGAGTACGGGCTCCACCTGCTGCGCCTTGGCATCGACACGCACGCGATCACGAGTCACTTCGCGTTGCCGCTGTTGATCAAACGGCCGGACGGTCTGATCGTCGAGGTGAATGACGGGACGACCGAGTACAACGCCACGAATTACCGCGTCTCGTTCTTCTACGACCTCGTCAAAACCGCGGTCAATCGCATGGCCTTCGCGCTAGCACACGAGCTGCGGCCGCACACGTGCACCGCCGTCGCGCTGACGCCAGGCTGGCTGCGCTCGGAAGCCATGCTCGACGCCTACAACGTGACTGAGGCGAACTGGCGTGACGCGACGAAGGTCCAGCCCCATTTCGCCATCTCGGAAACGCCAGCCTACGTTGGGCGCGCGGTGGCAGCGCTCGCGAGCGATCCGAACGTCTCACGATGGAACGGCATGTCGCTGTCCAGCGGTCAGCTCGCCAAGGTGTATGGCTTCACGGATCTGGACGGCAGTCAGCCGGACGCCTGGCGCTACCTGGTTGAAGTCCAGGATGCGGGGAAGCCAGCGGATGTGACTGGCTACCGGTGATCTTTGGTCCCTTGTCCTTGGTGCTTGGGTCCTTGGTCCACGGTCCTTTGTCCCTCGGGACCAGGGTGGAATTGATCCGTTTCCGTGGACGGGTTGGATTGCATCATACCGCCGCCTTCCAGGTCGCCTCGAAGACGGCGGGGCTTTGATAGTGGAGCGTTGAGTGCAAACGTTCACGGTTATAGAAGCACTCGATGTAGTCGGCGACCGCCGTCGCCGCCGCCCGGTGGGTCGCGTGCGTCAGC
>Ga0111539_10000164_pt1 | contig 76464 bp, 70 predicted proteins | sample RhiMethybrSRZTD1_FD_79667 | JGI IMG/M metagenome (GOLD analysis project Ga0111539, IMG submission 79667) | Populus rhizosphere microbial communities from Tennessee, USA - Rhizosphere MetaG P. TD hybrid SRZTD1 (version 2) (version 2) | ecosystem: Host-associated > Plants > Roots > Rhizosphere >...
ACCGCACCCTGATCCAGGAGCTGGCCGACGCGCTCGCCGGCGGTTCGGGCAGCGCGGCCATCACCGCCGCCTCCTCCTTCATCGACATGACCCAGTTCCAGCGCTTCTGGGCCATGTGCGCGGTGGTCGGCCAGTTCGACTCGTTCCCCTACAGCGACCCGGGCGACGACTACTTCGTCTACGCCGATCCCGAGACCCAGCGCCTGCACGTCATCCCCTGGGGCATGGACGAGACCTTCTACTCGAGCGACGTCGACGTGCTCCGCGTCCGCTCGATCCTCGCGACCACCTGCCTGGACGCGCCCGGCTGCTTCGACAGCCTGGTCGATCAGGCCTGGGCGGCGATGGACGCGGCCGAGGAGATGGACTGGGTCGGCCGGATCGAGTTCATCCGCGCGCAGATCGAGCCATACGTCTCCCAGGACACCCGCAAGCCGTACACGACCGCGAGGGTGCACCAGTACCAGGACAACATGCTCTGGTTCGTCAACCAGCGGCGCCAGGCCCTCGAAGACATGCTGCCGCCGCCCGACTGAAGAGAGTACCCCTCATGTCGAGACATCCCGCCCGCGCCTTCCCCTCCTTCGTCCTCGCGCTCTCGCTCGCGCTCCTGTGCGCGCGCTCCGGCGACCTCGCCGCCGAGCCGGACGCCTCCGAAACCGCGACCGACCCGATGGCCGACATGCGCCTCGAGGAAGCGCTGCTCGCCATGGATCAGGGCGAGTTCCAGCGCGCGCTCGACCTGTCGATGCTCGTGGTCATGTCCAACCCGAAGGACTTCCGCGCCCACCGCGAGGCGGGGCGGGCTGCCCACGCCCTCGGCTGGTTCCAGATCGCGATCGATCACCTCGAGAAGGCCATCACGCTGCAGGCGGAGCCGGATCCCGAGGCGCGCTACCTTCTCGGCGAGGCCTACTACGCGGTCGGGCGGGTGAAGGACGGCAGGCGGCACCACGATGAGGTGCGCCGCGAGATCTCGTCCGACACCACCAACTGGATGGAGCTCCTGTGGCTGGCGCGCATCCACGCCCGGCGAGGCGAGCTCCGCGAGGCCGACCGGATCTACCTCGGTCTGCTCGAGCGCGAGCCGACCAGCGAGGAGGTGCAGATCGCGCGGATCGAGGCCTACACCCTGTCCAGCCGCTGGGCCGAGGCCGAGAAGCTCCTGCGCACCTTCATGGCCGGTCACCCGGACCACAAGCGAGCGCCCGAGATGCTGGCCTGGATCCTCGAGGCGCAGAGCAAGACCGGCGAGGAGCGCGCGCTGCGAGCCCGCCTGGCCGACGACCCGCGGCGCGCCGAGGTCCACCTCCTGGTCGACCACGCGCGCGCCCTCGAGCGCAGCGGCGAGTACCGGGCCGCGATGGCGCGCTACGAGGAGGCGCTCGACCGCGACGGCGGCGAGGGCAAGGGGGTCAACGAGCTCGAGGTCCGGGCGGCGGTCGCCCGCCTGCGCTACCGGCTCACCCCCGAGACCGCGGTCGCCGGCGGGACGTTCGTCGATCCCTCGGGCGCCTTCCACCGCGTGCGGGCCGGCGTCGCGGTTCCGGCCGCCGACCAGGTCTCGCTCGCGCTGGCCGCCACCTTCGGCTGGGCTTCCAGCGGCGCGGTGCCGGGCGCCGCTCCGACTCCCGGTGTCCGGGTCGGCACCGTCGATGTATCGGCGATCGCCGGACAGGGCGGTCCGGTGGCCGGCTCCATCACGGTGAGCGGCAGCTACTTCTCCTTCGACGACAACGACTCCTCGGCGCGCGTCGGCAGCGGCTTCGATCTCCGCCTCGGTCAGGGCAAACCGCTCCAGCTGCAGACCGTCGGCCTCCTCAACATGCCCTGGCGCGAGACCGCCAGCACGATGCGCGAGGGCGGCCGCGAGACCGGCGTCACCGCTGTCGCCTACGCGCTCCCCTTCGGCCCCCGTCTCATCTTCGACGTCGGCGCCCGCGCTCGCACCATGGCGCTCGATCCCATCATGGACATGGAGGCGACCGGCTCGCAGAAGATGCTGCTGGGCGGCGTCGACTGGGTGGTCTGGGCCCCGTCCAACCAGGTCGCCCGCGGCCAGTTCCTCGACGAGGACCTCCTCTGGTCCACCTCGTACCTGTCGGACTCGCTGACCCTGTCGTACCGCCACTACGAGGCGTTCACCGACGACGACTTCGGGGGCCGCCTCGACCTCGCCGACCGCGGCACCATCGACGAGATCTCGACGGTCGTGCGCAACGCCTGGCCCGATGGCACCTTCGCCTTCGAGCTGCGCGGCGGCGCGGGTCGCGACTGGGCGCGCGACACTCGACTGCTGCGGGCCGGCCCCTCCATCCTCTTCATCCCGTTCGAGCGGGTGCAGGGCTCGCTGTCCTACGACTACGCCAACGAGTCGGCCTCGGGTTTCACCGGCGTGCGCCACACAGCCTGGGCCTCCCTGCACCTCGATCTCTAGCAACCCGATCCGGTCGGAGGCCCCCCGGGATCGCGATCACCGCGGCCGGAGAGCAACATGGTACCAGCCGGTGCCACGACCGGTCGTGGCTGGCCCCGAAGGCGGCGAAAACCCGGCGGGCGAGGCGCTGCTGACCTATCCCAAAGGACATGTTCTTTTTGTTCACGGGCGGTCGGGGATGGCGTATGTGGGAGCGTTCCGATGCATCCCGGAATACGCCCCAGGCGGCCCGACGAGCCGCGGACTCGGTGGTCCTTTCCCGGCGCCGGTGAGATGGCGGCGCGTATGCGCGCGTTCGACTGGTCGACCAGCACGCTCGGCTCGCCGGAATACTGGCCGGACAGCCTGTGGCTCGCGGTGCGGGTCTGCCTGATCTCTCACGCCCCCATCGTCATGTGGTGGGGGAGCGAGCGGACCGTCCTGTACAACGACGCCTTCGCGCAGTTCCTCGGCGCCAGCCGGAGCCCGGACTGCCTCGGCCGTCCCGGTCGCGAGTGCTGGGCCGAGATCTGGGGCACCGTCGGCCCGATCCTCGACGCCGTCTTCCGCACCGGAGAGGCGAGGTCGTCAGAGGACCAGCCGCTGTTCCTCGCCCGCGCGCTGCCGCGAGAGGAAGTCTACGCGACCTTTGCCTTCGGCCCCGTCCTCACGTCCGACGGTCGCGGCGTGGACGGCGTCCTCTGCCACGTGACCGAGACCACCGAACAGGTGATCGGCGTGCGTCGGTTCGAGACTCTCCGCCGGCTCGGGCTCGAGGTGGCGGCGACCGGCGGGGTCGCCCTGGCGTGCGAGCAGTCGGCGGTGGCGATCGCCGGCAACCCGAGCGACATCCCGTTCGCCGTCGTCTACCGGGTCGACGACGGCGTCCGCGCCGCCTTGCAGTCGGTCGTGGGCTTCTCCGCCGGCGAGCACCCGTTCCCGGCCGCGATCACGATCGAGGAAGGCGACCGGCCGGCGACCCCCTTTCCGCTGGCCGCGGTCCTGCGCCGCCGGGAGGCGGCCGATGCGACCGACCTGACCGCCGCCGGGCTGCGTCTGCCGGGCGGGCGCTGGCCAGAACCGTCCACCCGCGCGCTCGTCCTGCCGCTGACCGGACGTGGTGGCGCCGCTCCGGTCGGCCTCGCCGTGCTGGGGGTCAGCCCGCGGCGGCTGCTCGACGCCGACTACCGGACCTTCCTCCGTCTGGTCGCCGGCCACCTGGGTGCCGCGCTGCTCGCGGCGAAGGCAGAGGAGACAGCGAACGAGATCACTCGGGCCTGGACGGCCACCCGGCTCGAGATCGCCTCCATCATCCGCGAAGCGATGGAGCGAGAGCGCGAGCTCCGCGCCCGGGCCGAACGCGCCGAGACCCGCACGCGAGACGAGCTGGCGGTCGAGCTTCGCGCGATGGAGTGCCTCCACGAGCTCAGCACCAGGCTGTCCGAGAGCACCGAGCTCAGCGCCACCCTCGGCGAGGTGCTCGACGCGACGATGAAGCTGCAAGCCGCCGACATGGGGCTGATCCATCTCTTCGATCCCGACACCCAGGAGCTCGCGGTCGCCGCGCAGCGTCACTTCGGCGATGAGCTGCTCGCCGTGCTCAGCGCCGGGATGGGGGGGCTGGCCTGCGCGGGCGCGATGTACGGGCGCCAGCGCCAGCGCCAGCTGGTCGAAGATGTCCTCGGGGATCCCGACTTCGCGCCCTACGTCTGGGTCGCCGAGCGGGCCGGCTTCCGCGCGATGCAGGCGACACCGATGTTCAGCCGGGCCGGCGAGCCACTGGGCGTCGTGTCGACCTACTTCTGCCACCCGCACCGGCCGCTCGACCGCGACCTTCGCCTGACCGATCTCTACGTGCGGCAGGCGGCCGAGGCCATCGAGCGCTCGCGCGCCAGCGAGGCGCTGCGGGCCAGCGAGGTGCGCTTCCGGCGCTTCTTCGAGCTCGGCCTCGTCGGCATGGCGATGACGTCGCCCACCCGCGGCTGCATCGAGGTCAACCAGGAGCTGTGCCGGATCCTCGGCTATTCGCGCGACGAGCTCATGCACAGGGACTGGGTGGAGTTGACCCATCCCGACGACCTGGCGACCGACCTCGAAAAGCGGGAGGAGATCTTCGCCGGTCGGCTGAACAGCTACTCGCTCGAGAAGCGATGGATCCGCAAGACCGGCGAGGTCATCCACACCATCGTGTCCGTCTCGTGCGTGCGGCGCCCCGACGGCTCGATCGACTACCTCGTCGGGCTGGTGCAGGACATCACCCGGAACAAGCAGGTCGAGCGGGACCTCCGGCGGGCTGCGGCCGACCTGGCCGAGGCGCAGCGGCTCAGTCACACCGGCAGCTGGACCTGGCGGGCGGCGAGCGGCGAGCTCGTCTGGTCGGAGGAGCTCTATCGCATCTTCGGCCTCCCGCCCGGAGAGGTGCCGCCGGCGCGGGCGGGCGCAGCGCAGGTGCACCCGGACGACCTCCGCCGCGTCAGGCTGACCCTGGCGAGGGCGCTTCGCGCTCTGGCGCCGTTCGACCTCCAGTACCGCATCCGGCTCGGCGACTCGTCGCTCCGGCACCTGCGTCTCCTCGGGCGTCCCGCCAGCGGCCCCGCGTCCCGGCTCGAGTACCGCGGCGTGGTCACGGACGTGACGGACGCCCGGCGCGCCGAGGTGGCGGTCGAGGAGGCGCAGACCGAGCTGGCGCGCGTCACCCGCCTCATCGCCATGGGCGAGGTCGCCGCGATGATCGCGCACGAGATCAACCAGCCGCTCGGCGCGATCGTGAACAACGCGGGCGTCTGTCTCAAGCTCTTCGCCGCCCGGCCGCAGCCGGACGCGGCGCGCGAGGTGATGCAGGACATCATGCAGGACGCGGAGCGCGCGAGTGACATCATCCGCCACATGAAGTCGCTCACCAGGACGGCCTCGCTCGAGCGGACCCGGTTCCCGGTCGGCGATCTGTTCCGCGACGTCCTGCGCCTGGCTCAGCGGCACCTCGTGGAGTCGCGCGTGGTGATCCACACCCGGGTGGCCGATGGACTGCCCGACCTGGTCGCCGATCGCGTGCAGATGCAGCGGCTGCTCCTCAACCTGGTCGTCAACGGGATCGAGGCGATGAACGCGGTCGCCGACGCCCGTCGGGTCCTCACGATCGACGCCGGGCCGGCCAGGCTGGACGAGTCTCCCGCGCTCTCCATCAGCGTCACCGACCTCGGCGTGGGGTTCGATCCGCGCGAAGCCGAGCGGTTGTTCCAGCCGTTCCACACCACCAAGCGCAAGGGAATGGGCATGGGCCTGCGGATCGGCCGGTCGATCGTGGAGGCGCACGGAGGGCGCCTGGTGGCCACGTCGAGACCGGACGCGGGCGCGACCTTCCACTGTCTCTTGCCTCTCGAGACCTGATGGACGGGACCGCCGACACCCACCGGGGGTTGCCGCCGCGGCCGATCGTCTTCGTGGTCGACGACGACGACTCCTTCCGCCGGTCCACCGAGCGTCTCGTGTCGCTGGCCGGCTACGAGGCGCGCGGCTTCAGGTCGGCCCGCGAGTTCCTCGCCGCCGAGCGGCCGGACCTCCTCTCGTGTCTGGTGCTCGACGTGTGCATGTCGGACATGAGCGGGCTCGACGTGCAGCGCGAGCTCGCCGCTCAGATGGAGATCGTCTTCATGACCGGCCACGGCGACATCCAGACCAGCGTGCGCGCGATGAAGGCCGGCGCGACCGAGTTCTTGATAAAGCCCTTCCGCGAGGCCGCCCTGCTCGACGCGATTCACCAGGCGCTGGAGCGCAATCGCCGGGTTCGCGAGGCGAGGTCCGAGCTGAGCGACCTCAGGCGGCGCTTCGATGGACTGACCCGACGCGAGCGCGACGTCGTCCAGCTGGTGGTGCGCGGGCTGCTCAACAAGCAAGTGGCCGCCGAGCTCGGCATCAGCCAGGTGACCGTGAAGCTCCATCGCCACAACGGCATGAGGAAGATGCACGCCGCCTCGCTGGCCGACCTGGTGCGGATGACCGAGCGCATGGCCCTCTTGTCGTCGCTCTTCGCAGGACGCGAGCCCTCCGCGATGGTCTGGTAGCCAGCTCGCGCGACCCGACCCTAGACCAAGGTGTTATAGGCGCGCCGCGGCGGCAGTGATACCTGGCATGCCGACTCGCGTGTGTGACGGGCGGGAGGAGGAGGGCGCATGGACCCGGAGAGGTTCATCGGTGAGATCGGGAAGGCGTGTCGGCGAATCCGGTACCTGACGCGCACCGCGGGCGGGCGCGACGCGGCGTGGGCCCGCGAGGCGATCGAGCAGCTCGCGTCCTGCAGCCAGGAGATCAGGAGCGCGGCGCACCGGTTCCGGGTGCTGAACAGCGAGATGGCGGGGCTCAGCGCTGCGCTCGATCACGAGCGTCGCGAGGCTCACAGGCTGTTCATGACGGCCCATCAGCCCTACCTCGTGACCGACCTCGACGGCGCCATCGCGCTGGCCAACCACGCGGCCGGGGAGATGTTCGGCCTCGAGGCGCCTCGCCTGGTCGGCAAGTCGCTGGCGACCCTGGTCGACGCCGTCGATCGCGCGCGATTCGACGGCTGGCTGGATCGGCTTCGCGATGCGGCAGAGGACGGGTCGCTGTGCGGCGACTGCGGCGGGCGACACGAGCTCGAGATGCTGTCGGCCGACGCCGACCGTGCCTTTCCATGCGAGCTCACCGCCGTGCCGGTGAGCGACCGCGACGCCGCCATCCGGTCGATCCGCTGGATCGTCTCCGACCTCACCGAACGCCGCGCTGCCGCCGTTGCGCGTGGGCTGGTCGAGGAGATCCGGCGGCGGGACGAATTCCTCGCCATCCTGGGTCACGAGCTGAGGAATCCTCTCGCCTCCATCACGCTGGCAGCCGACCTCCTGAGCGAGCGCGGCGGCTCACCCGCGCGCAAAGGCGCGACCTGGGCGGTCCTGAAGCGAAACACCGATCAGCTCCGCCGACTGGTCGACGACCTCATGGACGTCTCGCGGGTGTCGCGCGGCAAGATCGTGCTGCAGATGAACGTCGTCGATCTGCGCGACGTGGCGGCGGGCGCTGCCGAGACGATGCAGCCCATCCTGTCGGCCAGGAACCACCGGCTGGCGTTCCTTCGTCCCCGCCAGAAGCTGCCGGTGCGCGGGGACCCCGCCCGCCTCGTCCAGGTGCTGACCAACCTGATCGACAACGCCGCCAAGTACACCCCCATGGGTGGACACCTGGCGATGTCACTGCGGCGCGACGGCGACCGGGCGCTGATCTCGGTCACCGACGACGGAATCGGCATCCCCGCCCACATGCTCGAGCGAATCTTCGATGTGTTCGAGCAGGTCCCCGGCAAGGACGAGCCGAACCGGCGCGGGGGTGGACTCGGGCTCGGCCTGGCTCTGGTTCGCCAGCTCGTCGAGCTGCACGAAGGGACCGTTCGCGCGTTCAGCCCGGGCGAGGGAAAGGGCAGCACCTTCGTCCTCGGGCTGCCGCTGGTGGCCGATCCGGCGGTGCGCGCCCCGGCGCCGGAGGAGATTCGCCCGGTCGGACCCGCCGCCGTCTCCCGCCTGCTGGTCATCGACGACAACCAGGACGCTGCCGAGCTCCTCGCGTTGTCCCTGCGCGTGCGCGGCTACCAGGTCGACGTCGCCCACGACGGCGGCGGCGGCATCGAGCGGGCGCGCGCGGGCGACCACGACGTCGCCCTGGTCGATCTCGCGCTGCCGGACATCGACGGCTACGAGGTGAGCCGGCAGATCCGCCGCGAGTGGCCGGCCATGCGCCTGGTCGCGCTCACCGGCTACGGCGACGAGCGAACCCGCTCGCAGGCCAGCCTGGCCGGTTTCGACGGCTTCCTGCTCAAGCCGGCGCGAGCCGACCTGGTCGAGAAGACGATCCTCGCTCTGGGAGTCCCCGCGACCTGACCGCATCTCGACGGCGAATCACCGCCCGCGGCGTTGGAATGCGGCTTGCTCCACGTCGAGACATGAACCGAGGTGAGACATGAACGCGCCGCGAACCATCGGCGAGCTCATGACTCCGTGTCCGGTCGCGGTGCGAGCCAGTCAGTCGCTCCAGGCGGCCCATGCCCTCATGCGCGAGGGCCGAATCCGGCACCTGCCGGTGGTCGAGGACGGCCTGGTGGTCGGCGTGGTGAGTCAGAGCGATCTGCGATTGCTCGAATCGCTCGACCAGGTCGACACCTGCCGCGTGACGGTCGAGGAGGCGATGACCCACGGCCCCTACGTGGTCGGGCCGACCGAGCCGCTCTCGTCGGTCCTCGATCACATGTGGAAGCGCCGGCTGGGCTCGGCCATCGTCATGGATCGGGGTCGGCTGGTGGGAATCTTCACCGCGGTCGACGCGCTGGACGCGTTGCGGCGGTTCCTCCGGGCGGACGCGGCAGATCTCGAGGAGAGGAACGGCTGAGCGCTTGGTGGGTCGGCTTCGCCGTTCTATAGACTGAAGATGGCGGCGTGGTTTGGCATCCCGCGCAAGGCCGCGGGACCGGTCGTCGCCGCGACCCTGGTGCTGTTCGGAATCCTCGCCGGACACTCGATCCTCGAGACCGCGCGCGACGCCCTGTTCCTGTCGGCCCTGCCCGCCTCGCAGCTGCCCATCGTGTACCTGGCGATCGCCGGGTTCGCGTTCGTGGTCGCGGCGGCCAACCGGCGGCTCAACCTCCGCTTCACCCGGCGCGGCACGCTCGGCGTCACGCTGGCCGGCTCGGCCCTCACCAGCACGGTCTTCTGGTTCTGGACCGGCGGCGGCGCCGCCTCGCTCTACGCGTTCTACGTGTGGACCGGGCTGCTCGCGACCGTGGCGGTGGTGCAGCTCTGGCTGGCGATCGCCGACGAGTGGGACGCCACGCTGGCAAAGCGCGTCTTCTCGGTGATCGGCGCCGGCGGCCTGGTCGGCGCCACCGCCGGCTCGGCGGCGGCCGGCCTGCTCCTCCAGGTGATCACGGCGCGCGACCTCATCGTGGTCGCCTCGGCCATTCTCCTGGTGTCGGCGGGTGCCGCCATCACGCTCCTGCCGGCCTCGTCGGCCGCGCCGGCGCGGCGGCCGCCCGTCCAGCCGGCCGCTCCGGCGGACCAGGAAGGCGTGTGGTCGAACCCGTACCTCCTCCGTCTCCTCCTCCTGGTCACCACCACCCAGATCGCGGTCACCGCGGCCAGCCTCCTCTTCAAGGCGGTGGTCGCCGACGCGGTTCCGGCCGAACAGCTGGCCAGCTTCTTCGCGTTCTTCTACACCGGGCTGAACGGCCTCTCCCTCCTGGTCCAGCTCCTCCTCGCCTCCTGGCTCCTGCGACGGCTCGGGGTCAGCCGGGTGTTCTGGGTCCTGCCGGTCCTGCTCGCGGTCGGCGCGCTCGGCTTCGCGGCGACCGGCGCGCTGCTTCCCATCTTGCTCGTCAAGCTGGTCGACGGCTCGCTGCGCCACTCGCTGCATCGGACCGGCATCGAGCTGCTCTACCTGCCTCTGCCCGGTCGGCTGCGCGACCGCCACAAGGTGACGATCGACGGCGCGGGCGCGCGCGGCGGGCAAGCGATCGCCTCGGTCGCCCTGCTGGCCGGCATGTGGCTCGGCCTCCCGCTGACCGACCTGGCCCTCCTGGTCGCCGGCGCGGTCGCCCTCCTGCTCATCAGCGTGATCGCCATCAAGCGCCACTACGTGGAGCTGTTCCGCCGGCAGCTGCGTGAGGGCACCGTCGAGATCCACGCCGAGACGCCGGAGCTCGACCTCTACTCCCTCGAGGCACTCATCGCCGCGCTGTCGAGCGACGCCGACCGCGTCGTCCTGTCGGCCCTCGATCTGCTCGAGCAGAATGGACGGGCAAAGCTGGTCCCGCCGCTCATCCTGCATCATCCCTCGCGCGACGTGGTCGTGCGCGCGCTCGACCTCCTGTGCGCTTCCCGCCGCCGCGATTTCCTCCCGCTGGCCCGGCGCCTGCTCGGGTCGATCGATCCGGAGATCCGGACGGCGGCGCTGCGGGCGGTCGCGATGGCCGGGGGCGCCGACCGGGAGGAGACCCTGCGCACCGGCCTGGTCGATCCCTCTCCCGCGGTGCGCGCCACCGCCATCGTCGCTCTGGACAGCTCGCATGACGCCGGCGGCACCAGCCAGGAGATGGCCGCCGTGCTCGAGCGCACGGAGCCGGACAGCCGCGTCGCCCTCGCCCGCGCCATCCACGACCGCCCCGACCCGGCGTTCCACTCGATCCTGCGCCGGCTGGCCGGCGCGGCCGACCGGGCAGTGCAGGTCGAGGTCGCGCGGGCGATCGCCGACGCCCCGGATGCCTCGTTCGTGCCGCTGCTCCTGCCGATGCTGGGCGCCCGGCAGGTGCGCGCCGAGGCGCGCGCCGCGCTGGTCGCCATCGGCGAGCCCGCGCTGATCGAGCTGGACCGCGCCCTCGGCGACCCGGAGCTGCCGCGTCGATTGCGCCTGCACCTGCCGCGCACGCTCAGCAGGTTCTACAGCCAGCCGGCCGCCGATGCCCTCTGCCGCCACCTGGAGCGCGAGCTCGACACCTCGATCGGCTACAAGATCCTGCGCGGACTCGGACGCATGATCGTGGTGAATCCGCAGATCGAGCTCGACCCCGGACTGCTCGACCGCGCCATCGAGTCGGTCCTGCACCGCGCGGTCACGCTGGTCGACTGGCGGCTCAGCATGGAGCGCGAGCGCGGCCCGTCGACCACCGCCGGGGGCCTCCTGGTCGCCCTCCTCCGCGAGAAGGAGGAGCGCTGCGCCGAGCGCGCGTTCCGCCTGCTCGGGCTGCGCCATCCGAGCGAGAACTTCGAGGTGATCTGGGACGGCCTGCACTCCGGCGACCGCAAGACCGCGGCCTCGGCCCGCGAGCTCATCGAGTACCTGCTGGAGGCGCGCGCCCGCGCCGCGGTGCTCGCGCTGGTCGACCGCGGGGTCGAGGACGACGGCGATCAGATGGCCCGGGCGGCCGCCCTGTTCCGCCCCGCCAGCCGGAACCACGTCGAGCGGCTGCGCGCGATGATGTCCGACTCCTGCGAGGCGCTCGCCGGGCTTGCGGCGCATCACGTCGCCGAGCTCGGCATCCGCGGCGAGTCGCTGCAGGCCGCCGGCGCCGCCGGCCAGCCAGTGGCCTCGCGCCAGAGCCGCTGGTCGCACGCGGCCAGGAACCGCAGGCCGCTCGGCCGCAAGGCGGGCGCACATGGTGTCGGCTGACAAGCACGCCGTGGTCCTCGAGCGCATGCTGCTCTTGCGTGCGCTTCCCCAGTTCGCCGACCTCTCGCCGTCGCACCTGGCGACGATGGCGGAGGTCGCCCAGGACCGCTTCTTTCCCACCGGCTCGCTGATACAGCCGGAAGGCGCGCCGGTGCGGCGCATCCATTTCGTCATCTCCGGAGAGGTGGAGATCCGGCGAAGCGGCCGGGTCGTCCGCACGCTCGGCGAGCGGAGCGTGGTCGGCGGGCTCGCGGCGCTCGCCCAGGTGGGGGACGCCGCCCAGGTGGTGGCGAAGACGGATGTCAGCACATTCTCGTTCTCGCGCGAGGATCAGCGCGACGTCTTCGAGGACGACTTCGAGGTGCTGAGCCGGATCGTGCGCAGCGTGGCGCGCGGCCTGCTCGAGGCGCGATGGGCGGCGGGTCCCGACGCAGGTTTCTGTCCCGACGACGAGAGTGCGCCGCTGCCGCGCGCACCGCTCGATCTGGTCGACAGGCTCGCCTTCCTGCGCCGGACCGCGGAATACAGCCAGGCCTGCCTGGAGGCGCTCGCCGAGCTGGCCTGCGAGTCGCCCGAGGTTCACCTGGCGTCCGGCGAAACGCTGTGGCGCGCCGGCGATGCGTCCGGCTCGAGCCTCGTCATGGTGGCCGGCGTCGTCGAAGGCGCCGCCGACCAGGGACGCCAGCGGTTTCGCTTCTCCACCGGCAGCATCGTCGGCGGTCTCGACAGCCTGGCGTCGGTCCCGCGCTGGTACGACGCCACCGCCGCCACCGACGTCGTCGCGATCCAGATAAGCGACGGCGTTCTCCTCGATGTCCTCGAGGATCACACCCAGATGGCGATGGACCTCTTGCGCGTGCTGGCCTCCAGCCTCATCGCACTGCGCGAGAGACTCGCGTCCTCGTCGTGACGGGCTCTGCGCAAGCGTGCAGTTCGTCCGCGTGACGACTTCGCTGGCGCGCACAGCAATGGTGTGGCGCGTGACCTTATCGAGCCGCGGAAGTGCCGCAATATGCTGCATTCCAGGGGGTGGCGGAAAAGCCTAGAAGGGAGCATTCCCATTCACGAAGCATTCGCTTCGCTGAAGACAACGCCATGACCAAGAACAACGTCTCACCGTCGGAGTTCGATTGGCGTCGTCCGGCCGGCCTGGCCGACCTGGGGATTGTCTGCTGCACTCGAATCGGCCGCACGTCCATGGTCGGCGAGTCCTGGCTGGTGGGCTGGCAGGGACTCGGCAGCAGTGAGATCGACGTCGCGTCGGGCCGCTATCAACTTCGCACCGGCGACGTCAACTTCGTCCAACCGCACACGGCAATTTCTCTTCATCCGCTCGAGCCCGGGTCCCGCTACCTCGCGCTGCTCGCGCCACCCGACGCGATCGCGCGGGCGGCGACCGACTTCGCCCACGGGGATGCGGTCGCGGTGCCTCCGACCATGCCGGTCCTGCGCGGGACCAAGCTCGACCGGGCAGGTCTGCAGATGTACTTCGCGATCACCGAGTGCGACGAGCCGCTGCGCACCCGGACGGCGTGGTTCGAGCTGATGGCCCAGATCCTGGGCACCACGGCCGCCTGGCCGCCCGTGCTCGAATCCGAGCCCACCTCGGTGCGGCGGGCGCGCGACTTCCTGCACGAGCACCCGGACGAGCTGGTCTCGCTCGACCAGATCGCGGCCGCCGCCGGGGTGAGCAAGTACTACCTGGTGAGGTTGTTCCACAGCGCAGTCGGCATCTCGCCGTACCGCTATCACCTCTGCATCCGTGCCGAGCGAGCCCGCACGCTCCTCGACGGCGGCTCGACTCCGTCGCAGGCCGCTGCCGCGGCCGGATTCTTCGACCAGAGTCATTTCACGCGGGTGTTCAAGCAGATCTTCGGAGTCACGCCGGGCATGTACGCGCGGGCACCCGACCGGTGGCCGCACCCGCCGCACGTGGTTGCGCCTCCGATGAAGGACGATTCGAATCCGACAGCCGAAAGGAATGGTCCGTGAAGAGAGCGATGCGACGGGTACAGGCGCCGGCTCGTGTCGGTGCGACAGCGACGCTCCAGGCGACGCTGGAGGCGACCGCAGACGCGATCCTCGTGGTCGACGCCGACGGGCACGCCGAGGCCATGAATCGCGGCCTGGCGACGCTGTGCGGGCTGCCGCAAGCCTGGGCGGGGAACGACCTGCGCACACACAAGGACGAGATACGAGCCGCGGTGTGCGGCTGCCTGAGTGCCACCAACGGGCATGGTGATCGGCCGCGCTCCAGCGACCCCGCCGTTCGCCCGAAGGTGGACACGCTCCGCCTCCCGGATGGCCGGCTCATGGAGCGGAGCCTGTGGCCGCGGCGGCAATCCGGCCGCGTCACCGGATGGGTGTGGAGCTTCCACGACATCACCGATCTGGACCGGCGCCTCCGCGAGGCCATGCTCCTGGCCGAGGCAACCGACCTCCTGGCCTCCGTGGAGCTGCCGCTGGCGATGGAACGTGTGGGCCGGCGAGCCATTCCGTTCCTGGGCGATGCGGTGGGCTTCGACATGGTCGAAGGATCACGCGCACACCGGACCACGTCGGTCGGCGACGTCGAATTGCTCCCCTCCCCCGAGCGGGCCCTGCGGATGGTGCGGGCCGGGCACGCCGTGAGATTTCACCCGCAGGCCAGCTCGTGCCTGGTCGCCCCGATCTCGATCTCGGGCGAGCTCGGCGGCACGCTGACCCTCGGCGCGGCGACTCGGCGCCGCTACACCCGCGAAGACCTCCGGGTCGCCGAGGAGCTCGGCCGGCGGCTGGCGACGACCATCGAGAACGCACGCCGCAACCGCGAGACCCGCGAGACGCTCGAGGCCAGGAGCGCCATCCTGTCCATCGCAGCCCACGAGATACGCGGCCCGGCGACCACGATTCACCTCGCCGTGCAGGCGCTCCTCGAGGGCGACGCCACCCCGGCCTCGACGTCGAGGATGCTGGGCATCATCGAGCGGGCACATCGGCGATTGATTCGCTTCGTGGACGACCTGCTCGACCTGGGCCGCATCGACGCCGGTCGCATGGCATTCGAGATCTCCCCGGTCGACCTGAGTAACGTGGTCCGGGACGTGGTGGCCCGGATGGAGGTCGATGTCCAGCACAGCTGCTGCGATGTGCGACTTCACCTCGACGACGGCGTGGTCGGCGAATGGGATCGGTTCCGCGTCGACCAGATCGTCTCCAACCTGGTCGCCAATGCGCTCAAGTTCGGCGAGCGCGCTCCGGTCGACATCACGGTCGCGCTGGAGGATGACGTCGCTCGTCTGGAGGTCCGCGACCACGGCCTGGGGATCTCGCCGGACCTCGCCGACCGGCTGTTTCGCCCGTTCGAGCGGACGCAGTCGTCGAAGACTCCCGGCTACGGCCTCGGCCTCTACATCGTGAAGCTGATCGTCGAACGCTTCGGCGGAACGGTCAGCGCCGAGAACGCCCCCGACGTCGGCTCGACATTCACGGTTCTGCTGCCACGCCGGGCTCACCTGTCGTAGCGATGGCCCGCTGGACGGCCGTGACCAGGCGGCCGACATCGACCGGCTTCACCAGGTAGTCGGCGAGCGTGAACTTCCTGGCGATGTCGGGGCCATCGATCTCGCCGGACATGCCGATGATGCGGATCCCGGCCAGGCTGGCGTCCTCGCGGATGGTCGCGACCAGCTCCTCACCGCTCATGATGGGCATCCGCAGATCGACCACCATCACCGTGGGCGGCGGCGAGCGGCGCAGGATCTCCAGCGCGACGAGCGCGCTGCGGGCAGCCACCGTTCTGAGACCATGCCGGCAGAGAATGACCTGGACGGCCCAGCAGATGTCCTCGTCGTCGTCGACCACGAGGACCCATTCCTTCGATTCCATCCTCCGACCCCCTGTGCTCGTCATGCGGGCGATCACCGGCCGCCGCCGCGGGCGACACGCTGGTCCCCAAAGCCGACGCCACGCGACGTGCACCCGAGCGCCCAGCGGTCGGCCGCTGTGAAACCGCCCACGTGGCAACCCCGCGCTTCCATGGGCGTCGAGGCCTTGAGGAGGTGCTGAGCGCCGAGTACAGGCCACGTGGCGTCGGACAAGGGGCCTTCGTACATACCCCCACCATGCGATTGCACTCGACGATCGTCTTGCACGAGCTTGCACACGGATCGGGCTTCGGCCCATTGCTCGTCGGCCGCATGGAATGGCACACGGCTCGCAGTCGAACGTGCGCGTGCATGGTGGTTCCCGGCCGCGCCTCGCCTGTCCCGTCTGTGGAGGCGTCTATCGGGCACGGTATGCGTGCTGTCCGGCCGACGGCACCCGATTGCTGCCCTGCGCGCGCGTCCCTCTGGTCGGGAAGGTCCTGGCCGGCCGTTACCGCATCGAGGCCTTCCTCGGCGAGGGTGCGATGGGCGTGGTGTATCGGGCGATGGATACGGTCCGCCGGCGCACCATCGCCATCAAGGTACTGCACGGCGAGCTCGCCGCCGACGCTCGCAGCCGGCTTCGGCTGGCGCGCGAGTTCTCGATGACGCGAAAGCTCGACCACCCGAACGTCGTCGCGGTCATCGGCTACGGCTCCGGCGGGGCGGCTCCCGCGCACCTGGTGATGGAGTACTCGCAGGGTGAGACGCTGCGCGACGCGATCGAGCGCGCGGCGCCGGTCGGCGCCGCCAGGGCGATCGACATCGGCCGCCAGCTGGCCAGAGGACTCGCCCACGTGCACGCCGCCGGTCTGGTTCACCGCGACCTCAAACCGGAGAACATCATCCTGGAGTGCCGCCGGGGAGCGGCGCCGGTCCCGCGAATCACCGACTTCGGGCTCGCGATCTCACAGCACCAGCTGTCGCACCCCTCGGCTCGCCTGACCGCGGTCGGCTATGTCATGGGTACACCGAGCTACCTGGCTCCCGAGCAGGTGCAGAGACGCTGCGTCGATCACCGGGCGGACCTGTTCTCGCTGGGAGTGATCCTCTACGAGCTCCTGGCCGCCCGGACTCCCTTCGATGGAACGATCCTGCAGGTCGTCTGCGGAAGCGTGTCGGGCAACGTCCCCCCGATGCGCCATCGCAACCCGACGGTCGAGGTCGCCCCCGCGCTCGAGGCCGTCGTGCAGAGACTCCTCGCCAGGGATCCCGAGACTCGATTTCAGACCGCCGCCGACCTGGCCGAAGCCCTCGATTCGATGGAGGGCGCGCCCGCTCCCCGAGCTCAGCCGACCTCCACCTGAGAATCGCCACCCTCCCCTTCGCCGTCGATCTCCGGCGGCCGCGGCGCCAGCTTTCTCAGCTTTCGCTGCAGCGACTGGCGCTGGAGGCCGAGCCGCCGGGCCGCCTCCGAGATGTTCCAGTTGGATTCGGCCAGCACACGATTGATGTGTTCCCACTCGACCCGCGCCAGGCTGAGCGGCACCGGACGGCTGAGTCGTCCCGAGCTCTTGGCCGTGTGCGGGCTGGGCTTGGCGCCGAGCGCCGCGAGGATCTGTTCGAACGAGACGGGCTTCGCGAGGAAGTCTTTCGCCCCGAGCTTGATGGCATCGACGGCGGCTGCGTAGGAACCGAAGCCGGTCACGACGACGATCGAAATGGAAGGGTGGTAACCCCTGATGAGTGGAATCAGGTCGATGCTGCTTCCGTCGGGCAGGGACAGATCGAGAACCGCGTCGGTGAGCTCGACAGCCGATGCGATAGCGAGCGCCTCGGCCAGAGAGCTGGCGGTGAACACCTCGCGATAGAAGGGACGCAGGCCGCGCACCAGCGCATCCTGCTCCACGCTGCAGTCCTCGAGGATGAGCAGCGACTGGCGTTTCATCTCGTCAGAATACATGCCTGGGGCTCCTAATCTCATAGGCAGACGTCCTGGGGAAGAACAACGAACTGCAGCTTTCCGTTGCAGCCTCCACATCATTTCGAGTGAGCTGACCAACGGAATCGGCGCGGCATTTCCGGTCAGGTGCGCGAGACGAGGCACACGGACGCAAGAAATGCGCGAAGGGCGCGGTGTCGGAGCCACGCTGGACTATTTCAAGGGCCAGAGCTCGCGCGGCGACCCTCGATCCGGGGCTGGCGGCGATCGACGCGGGCCGCGGATCCATACCGGCCAGTTGTCACCGGCACCTTCATCGGTCGCGGATCATGTTGCCGACCGATGTCGCGCGCGGAGCGACGATCGCCTTTTCGGAAGGCGAGCGAGCGCGGACCGAAAGCCGAGCGACGGTGCTCGCGGTCGGACCGAAGGCCGAGCGACGGCGAAGGCGAAGGGACGAGCATGCGACATGGACACCCGGTTCGCCTCCGACGTCGACCCGATCGCCGAGGTGCTGCCACCGAAAGCTCGAAATGCAAGGCCATGCAAGACGACACATGGGGGGGGTGACATCGTGTGGCCATGACGGCGGCTGAGCGGACACCTCCGCGCGCTGGCCGGCAGAGTCGGTGGGCGCCATGAGTGAACCTTCAATTCACCAGTCACCCCAGCTCCAAACCTCTCTTCTTCGCGCGACCCTGGAGGCTACCGCCGACGGCATCTTGGTGGTCGACCTGCGGGGTCACGTCCTGGTGTGCAACGAGCGCTTCCTGTCCATGTGGGCGATCCCTCCGGCGCTCATCGAACGACAGCTCGACGAGCCGCTCTTGGATCACGTCCTCGACCAGCTCAAGAACCCGATCGAGTTCTTGCGCGGCGTCCGCGAGCTCTACAGCTCCGAGATGGAGAGTGTCGACATGCTCCACTTCAAGGACGGACGTGTGATCGAGCGGTGGTCACGCCCCCAGCGGGTCGCCGGCACCATGGTCGGCCGTGTCTGGGGTTTTCACGACGTGACGGCGAGAGAGCAGCTGCTGCGCAACGCCACCGTCCTGTCCGACGCCACCCGGCTGCTCGCCTCGCTGGACATCACCGAGGCGCTGAGCGGCCTCGTGCGCTACGTGGTGCCCCTGCTCGGTGAGCACTGTGTGGCCGACCTCTGGGACGGGGGCGTGATGCCCCGCCGCATCGCCTCGGATCTTCTCGAGAGCGGCCTGCCGTCTGCGCTTCACTATCCCCGGCCGCTCCGGGCAGGCCGCTGCGCCACATACAAGGAAGGCGACCGGATGCACCTGGTCGTCCCCATCTGGGTGGGGAGCGAGATCGCGGGGGCGCTCGCCTTCGTCGGCGGGCCGGATCGCCAGTTCTCACCCGAGGACGTCGAGCTGGCCGCCGAGCTGGGCCGTCGCGCTGGTCTCGCGATCGAGAACTCCCGCCTGTTCGAGCAGGCGCAGGCGGCGGTCCGCGCGCGGGACGAGGTCCTGTCGACCACCGCCCACGAGATCCGGGGACCCATCACGTCGATCCGGCTGGCCATCCAGACCCTGCACGAGGGGGAGGCAAACGAGACGACCAGGGCATCCATGCTCGACCTGATCGAACGGGCGGATCGAAAGCTGACCCGTTTCGTCGACGAGCTGATGGACGCCAACCGGCTACGCACCGGCTTGATGGTCTTCCACTTCGAGAAGGTCGACCTGCGCGAGGTGATCCAGGACGTCTGCGTCCGGCTGGACCCCGAGATCACTCGCAGCGGATCCGAGCTCACCCTTCGACTGAAGGGAGAGCTGGTCGGCGAGTGGGATCGACTCCGCGTCGATCAGATCATTTCCAACCTGCTCTCCAATGCGATCACGTACGGAGAGGGCCGCCCGATCGACATCAGCGCACACGACGCCGGGTCCTTCGCGACGGTCGCCGTCCGCGATCATGGGCGCGGGATCCCGTCCAACCTGCTCGACGCGGTCTTTCGCCCATTCGAGAGGGGCGCCGTCGCGACCAGGCATTTCGGCGGGCTGGGCCTCGGGCTCTACATCGTCCGGTCCATCGCGGTCCAGCTGGGAGGCAGGGTCAGGATCGAGAGCAAGGAAGGGAACGGGACCACGCTGGTGGTCTCCCTGCCGAAGAGGAGGACCAATTGACGAAAGAGACTCGAAGCGACACGTGGGAGCCGAACACCTGGGTCCTCGTCGTCGACGACGACGAGGACATCCTCGAGGCGATCGAGACGGTCCTCAGTCGTCACGGTTTTCGCGCGGTGGTCACCTCCAACGCGCAGACCGCGCTGCAGATCCTCCGCAAGTCTCCGCCGCCGGCAGCGCTCCTGGTCGATCTCCGGATGCCTTTCATGACCGGCTCCGAGCTGGTGCGCGCCATCCGCAACAGGCCCACGCTCTCCGACATGCGCATCATCGGGCTGTCCGGCGACGTGGAGGGGAAGATGGCGGCCGAGGAGCTCGCGCTCGACGAGTACCTGTGCAAGCCGGTCGATGTCGGGCAGCTGGTGGCCGCGGTGCGACGCGCGCTGGCACCGGCCGACGGCGAACAAGCACGACCCTAGCGCGACCGCCGGCAGGTTGCGCGGTGGTGATGGTGCCCGGGTCCACGCCTTGCTTGTTCACCTCACCATGATGTCGCCCTTCCCGCTCTCCCAGGCGCGCCGGCGCGCCGACCGGCCGTGCTCGTCTCCGCTCCGCCGGTCGACGCTGTCGAGCGAGCTCGCATCCGGCCTCGTGTTCGCGTTCGTCGCCGCGGCGAGTCTGTGCAGCTGCGGCTCGGCGCAGCGCCCCAGCTGCAGGCAAGAAGCCATCGCAGCTCCGGCCGAGGATCGCCGTGGCGGCGACGGGCCTGCGCCGTCGTGTCCGCACCGCGACTGAATCTCGCGCGTGGGCATCGAGGCACGAGTGACTCTCCGTGTCGCTCGTGGCGCGCGTACGAGCCTGGTGCCCCGCCGCGCTGCCTCGAACACCATGCACAGCGCCGGCGTCGGCGCTGGCCCGAAGTTGCCCTGAACGCCTCGCGGCCCTGTTGTTGCAGCTCGCGACGGGCATGGCGACCGATCTATCCGACCTGGACCTGCGTGGCCGTTCTCTCCAGGGAGCGCGCCTTCCGCTCGCCTCGTTCGCTGGATCGGACCTCCGCGGTGTCGACTTCAGCGGGGCCAACCTGTGCGCGGCTGATCTCTCCCGGGTCCGGACCGGGATGAGTCGTTCATGGACCGCGCTGGTCGGCGCCGGTTCACTGGCGCTGTCGATCGCGGTCGGCGCGCTGTCCGGGATCGCCGGCAACTTTCTCCATGGGCTGCTCGCCAGCGACGACCTCCGGCAGCGGGGCGTCGGGGTGTTCGTGGCGGTGGGGCTGTTCGTCTACCTGGCGGTCGGGATGTGGAAGGGGCTCCTCATGGCGACCCGCACGGTGCTCCCCGTGGTCGCAGCCCTCGCGGTCTCGTCCGGCGTCGTCGCCGTCGTGAGCGGCGTCGGCACCGGAATCGGCGCGCTCGCCATCCTCGCGTTCACCCTCCTTGCCGTCGCCATCGTCCTGCTCAGCGTCTTCGCCCGGGCGGTGGCCGGCACCGCCGGCGTCTTCTTCTTCGCGGTCGTGGCGATCTCCGGAGCCTTGACCGGGAGGGCGCTGGGGGGCGGCATCGCCGCGCTGGCCGTCGCCATCGGCGCGATGATCATGGCGCGCCGCTCGGCCAGGCGTGAGGACGCCTTTCCGCTGATGGCGCGGATCAGCACCGCCATCGCCTGCCGCGGTGGCACGTGCTTCCGCCACGCCGACCTGTCCGGTGCTCTCTTTCAGGGAGCCCTCCTGGTCGCCTGCGACTTCCGCGGCGCCCAGCTCGCCGGCGCGCGCTTCGTCGACGCGCGCATCAAGCTGTGCCGGTTCGACGAGCTTCCCCGCAACGCGCTTCGTCCGGTCGACCAGCTCGGCGCGGACGAGGATGAGCTGCGGTCGCCGCGTCTGCCGCCAGCGCCGGGGCGCTCCCCGCCGGCACCGCCGATGGCTCTTCCCTGAGCCGCTGCGAGGAGGTCAAGCAGCAGCCAGGATCCGGCGCAGCGCGTCCAGCGTGATCGGCTTGGCGTACACCATCGCGTCGCCCAGGCGATAGGCCTCCTCGACCAGCGGATGAGACCGGGCGTGCCCGGTGAGGAACGCGATGCGGCCCGAGAAGCCCTTCTCGCGAAGCCAGCGGTAGGCCTCGAGGCCGCTCGGCACGCGCGGACCGAGGTTGATGTCGAGGATCGCGACGTCGTACGAGCCGTCGCTGCGGCCGAGCCGATCCTGAAGCTCTTGCATGCTCGCGATGGCGTCGCAGCGGGCGCCGATGAGCTCGATCAGCTCGACCACGACGGCGCGGAGCTCCGAGTCGTCGTCGAGAAAGATCACGCGGACCACGGACATTCCACGTTGCATGATAAATCCGCAGGCGGAGACGTGCTCGGATGAACGAAGCCGAAAGCATCAGGGGCCCGTGGCGCAGCGCGATGGTCGCGGTCGTCCTCAATTTCGTGGGCATGGCGGTCGACATTTTCGTCGGACGCTCCATTCCGCGAATGCCGGTCTGGCCCAACGTCGCCTCCATGGCGGGCGCGGTGGTGCTGGCAGCCATCCTGCTCCGTCACCGACGGACGGCGACGGCCGGGCTGGCCAACGGAGTCTTCCTGCTGAACGTGCTGCTCATCCTGGCGGCGCTGTGGTTCACCAACGCGGCGTACGCCGGCTCGGGCCGGCCGTGGGTGCCCTTTCAGGCCAACAAGCTGGGCATGCTCACCGTGGCCCTGCTCGCCCCCGAGCTGTGGGTCGGGCTGCTGAGCATCGGGTCCTTCATGGCGGCCGCGCTGTGGCAGTTCGCCACCTTCAGCGACGGCTCCCGCGCGGGGCTCGCGGTCGGTGAGCCGGAGGCGACGCTGGTCATCGGGATCTTCGCCGCCATCCTGCTCACCTACCGCAACCGCCGGAGCGGGCTCGAACGAGAGGTGGTCCGGGCGCAGACCCAGAGGGTCGCCATGTGGACCTTCGCGCGCGCGGTGCTGGCCATCCGCGACCTGTCGAACACGCCGCTCCAGACCATCACGTTCGCATCGGCGGCCGCCCGGCTTCGATACCCCGAGGACGGCCGGCTGTGGGACCGCATCGATCGAGCGGCGGCCGACATCCACGCCCTCGACGCCCGCTTGCGCGAGTACGAGCGCGCGCTGAACTGGGGCCCGGGCGACGAGTCGATCGACTCGTCGGCCGAACTGTCGAGCGTCGTTTCTACCCAGCCCGTGCGACGACGAACCCCGCAGCCATGAGGCCGGTGACCGGCGGAGGCCGATCCAGGCATGGCGATTGCTGCAGCGGACGTCATGCAACCGACTCACAAGGGAATTCTGACCGCCGTGCTCGCGGTCTGCCTGGGGGCGTGCGGAAGCACCTCCGTCACGAACACGTGGAAGTCGCCCTCGGTCAGGACGATGGCGATGCACAAGGTGCTCACGATCGCCTACGTGCCCACGGAATCGATCAGGCGAAGCCTCGAGGACCGGCTGGTCCGCGAGCTGGCGAAGGAGGGAGTCGCCGCCGTCCCCAGCCACCGACTGGTCGACGAGGTGAAGACCCTCGACCGGGACTCGGTCCGCGCGCTGGTCCGCAGGGAGCAGTGCGATGCCGTCCTGGTGGCGAACTACCTCGGCACGACGCGCGACGTCGACTACGTCCCCGCCATGACCTACTACGACTACTTCGGGTACCGGTCGAGCCCCGGGATGGTCAAGGAGACGACCGAGGTGAAGCTCGAGTTCATGCTGTTCGACTCGACAGACCAGGGCCGCATGGTCTGGTCGGCGATGACCTCGACCGTCCACACCGGCAAGGGCAAGGGCAAGATCCCGGACGTGGCCGACAACGTCATCGCCAGGCTCGAGGACGACCGCGGCCGCTGAGGCGGCGCGCGTGGTGGTGCGGTTTGCACGTTGTTGCGGAGCCCGCCGGCCGAATGGACGCTCTTGCCCTGCGCGCCGTGCCCGGAAGGCACGTCGCCCCGCGGCGCGGCGCCGTCGAGAAGAGGACGGCGTCCCGCGGGAGTGATGGCACGTGCCTTGTATTCGGATCTGCGGAGGAGGAGAACGATGCGTACTCAACCGATTCTCTTGCTCGCCGCCAGCGCGGGCCTCTCGATCCTCATCGGCGGTGCTGCCTTCGGCCGCGCCCAGGATGGCCCGGGCAGGAACGTCCAGCCCAAGGCGGATCAGCTCCTCCACGCGATGAGCGACTACCTCGGCGGGCTCCCCTCGTTCAAGTTCACCGCCGCCCACACGACCGAGGTCGTCACCAAGGAGGGGCAGAAGCTCCAGTTCGCCGCCACCTCCGATGTGGTCGTGAAGCGGCCCGATCGCATGCGCAGCGACCGCCGCGGGCAGCTGGTCGACGCCTCCTTCTTCTACGACGGGCACACCTTCACCGTGTACGGCAAGCGCGCCCAGCTCTACGCGGTGGCGAAGGCGCCGCCGACGCTCGACCAGGCGATCGACGACGCCCGAGAGCGCCTGGAGCTCGAGGCCCCGGCGGCCGACCTGGTCTACAGCAACGTGTACGAGACGCTGATGGAGGACGTCGTCTTCGGCGTCTACGCCGGCCAGGCGGAGATCGGCGGCCGCACCTGCCACCACCTGGCGTTCCGCGGCCACCAGACCGACTGGCAGATCTGGATCGAGGCCGGCCCGCGACCGCTGCCGTGCAAGTACGTGATCGTGAGCAAGGACATGCGGGCGGCGCCGGAGTTCTCGGTCGAGCTGAGCAAGTGGGATCTGACGCCGGCGATCAGCTCCGACACCTTCACCTTCGAGCCGCCGCCCGGCGCGGAGAAGATCGACTTCCTGGCCCGATCGGACGAGTCGCCTGCGCGCCCAGCCTCGAAGAAGAGCCCGAGGAGGAAGTGACATGCCCAGGACAGCACGACTCGTCATGCTCGCGCTCGCCACACTGGCGGCGGTGCCGGCCGTCGCCGCGGTGGGAGCGGGCGACGCGCAGGCGGTCGTCGGGCGGCCGCTCACGCCGCTGAGCTATGCCGGGGTGGCGCGGCGGACCACCCGGCGCTCGGTGCGCCGGCACGCGGCGGTCGGCTCCACGGCCTATCCCGCTGGAACCGTCACCTCGCTGCCGGCCGGCTGTGTTCGCAGCACGGCCGGCGGCGCCGTCCACTACGGCTGCGGCAGCACGACCTACCGGCCCTACTACCAGGGCTCGTTGGTCGTCTATCGTCAGGCCCCGTGAGCGGCCGCCTCAGCGGTGCGCGCCGCCCACCGCCGAGGCCATCTTCTCCATCGCCTGATCGATGGTGAAGCTGGCCGCCTTCTGCCTCGGCGGGTACTCGCGAAAGGTCTTGAGGAAGTCCCCCACCAGGCCCTGGGCCGCCATGATGAGGTACCCCTTGCTGAGGTACCAGTCCCAGTAGGTGTTCGAGGTGGTGTCGGCCCGCTCGAAGGGATCGGTCCGCAGGTTGAAGAGCTTGGGCACCCGCAAGGCGACGAACGGCTCGGCCCAGACCTGCAAGGTACCCGCGCAGCGCTGCTCCATGAAGACCATCTTCCAGTTGTCGAAGCGGACGGCCACCAGATCGCCGTCGTCGCTGAAGTAGAAGAATCCCTTCCGCGGGCTCTTCTCCTGCTTGCGGGTCAGGTAGGGCAAGAGGTCGAAGCCGTCGAGGTGGATCTTGAAGGTCCGGCCCGCCGCTGCGTGCCCCTTGAGCAGCTTGCCCTTGATGTCGACCTCCCCCGCCGCCGCCAGGAAGGTCGGCAGCCAGTCGTGGTGGCTCACGATCTCGTTGCTGATGCTGCCGGCGGCGACCTTGCCCGGCCAGCGCACGAGCAGCGGCACCCGGAAGGCGCCCTCCCAGTTGGTATCCTTCTCGCTGCGGAAGGGCGTCATCGCGCCGTCCGGCCAGCTGTTCATGTGCGGGCCGTTGTCGGTCGTGTAGAGGACGATGGTGTCGTGCGCGGCGCCGAGGTCGTCCAGCAGCGCGAGCATCGCCCCGACGTTGCCGTCGTGGTCGATCATCGTGTCGTGGTAGGGCGACTGCCACCGCCCGGCCTGGCCGACGCTGTCCGACTTGGTGTGGGTGCGAAAGTGCATGTGCGTGGTGTTGAGCCAGCAGAACCATGGCGTGTGGGCCGTGTGCTGCTTCTTGATCCACGTGCGCGCGGCGGCGACGAACTCGTCGTCGCAGGTCAGCATGCGCTCACGGGTCAACGGCCCGGTGTCCTCGATTCGCTGCTTGCCCACCCTGCCCCAGCGCGGCTGCTCGGTCGGATCGTCCTTCTCGGTCGCCCAGGAGTGGACGACTCCGCGCGGCCCGTAGCGCTGCTTGAACTGGGGGAACTCCACCGGATCGGGGTAGTCGGGATCCTCCGGGTCCTCCTCGGCGTTCAGGTGGTAGAGGTTGCCGAAGAACTCGTCGAACCCGTGCAGCGTGGGGAGGAACTTGTTGAGGTCGCCGAAGTGGTTCTTGCCGAACTGCGCGGTCGCGTAGCCGAGCGGTTTGAGGAGCTCGGCGATGGTGGCATCCTCCGCCTGGAGCCCGACCGGCGAGGCGGGCAGGCCGACCTTGGTGAGCCCGGTGCGGAAGCCGGACTGGCCGGTGATGAAGGATGCCCGCCCGGCGGTACAGCTCTGCTCGCCGTAGGCGTCGGTGAACCGCATCCCCTCCGCCGCGATGCGGTCGATGTGCGGGGTCTTGTACCCCATCATCCCTCCGCTGTAGCAGGAGAGGTTCCACATGCCGATGTCATCGCCGAAGATGACCAGGATGTTCGGCTTCTTCGCGTTTGCCATGTCGCCCTGCCTTTCGGTTTCCGTCGCCCGCTGTCGCGTCATCAGTGCTGGAACCCGAAGACGACGCTCCAGTCCCGCTGCATGTCCACCACGGTCCAGCCGCGCGCGGGCGCCTCATCCAGCGCCCGTGCGAGCGGGCTGAACGAGAAGTCCCGGTCGTAGGCCCACTCGCGGGCGGCATCGGTGTGATGGACGATCACGCCGAGCCGCCGGCCCCTCGCCGCGGTCGCCCACTCGAGCATCTCGACGTCCCGGTCGGAGTTGCCGAACGCCGCGATCGGACGGCGCCCGATCGCCTGCGCGACCCCGGCCGGCCTGCCAGCCCTGTCGCCCTCGCGATCGACTTCCGGCAGCCGCGTGACGATGGGCTTGCCGGAGCGGACCTCGTACCTCAGCCTGGCCCGGCTGCCGATGACCTGCTCCGGCGGAATGCCGTACGCGCGTTCGACCCAGGGGCGCACGAAGTCGACGCCGCCGCCGCAGACCATGAAGATGCGGAAGCGGTGGGCGCGCAGGAGACGAAGCACCTCGAGCATCGGCTGGTAGACGACCTCGGGGTAGGGCCGCTCGAACCGCGGGTGGAGCGCCGAGCCGATCCAGCGCTCGACGATGGAGGCGAACTCCTCGCGGGTGTTGCCCGCGTGGGTCGCGGCCACCATCTCCGCGATGGCCCGCTCGCCATCGGCCGCCGTCGCCGTGCGATCTCCCTCGAGCACCGACTTGAACGGCTGCTGCCTCGTCCATTCCGGGTGGCTCGGCGCGAGCTCTCTCACCCGATCGCGCGCGAAGGCCAGCTGCGCGGGAACCGGCTGCTCGGGCCGCAGCGTGCCGTCATCGTCGAAGACGGCAATCCGCTCGTCGACCGGCACGAACTCGGACCCACCCTCGTCGGTGACGCCGGCAACGAAGTCGAGGATTGCCTGCTTCGCGCTGCCCTCGTTCCACGAACAGAGCGGATCATCTCCATTCACACGGCTGGATAGACAGCGGCTCCCTGAGCGCGCAAGCAGTTTCTCGGCGCTGCCGCCACTGACGGTCGGGCGGAGTCGCCGTGCTTGGATCATGTTGCGATCGATCGAGCCGTGAAGAGCCGAGGGCGCGGGACTTGCTTCGCCTTCTGCGAGGAGGCCACGTGGCGCGAGACAACCCGACGGGTCATCGAGGACAGACGCACGTGTGCCTCAACGAGCCCACTTCGCACCTCGTGCTTCGCTTCGCCCTGGGAGCGATCTCGCTGGCCGGAGCGCGTCTCGTCGCCGAGCTCCACGACCCGGAGTCCGCGACATCGCCGCCGGCAGAACCGCCGGTCCGGCTGCGCCACCACCTCGTCGGCGCCGCGCTCCTCGGGTCCAGCGCCATCGCGTCCATCGCGGCGGTGACCCGTGTCCGATGGACCGCTCGGGCTGGCTGGCTGGCCGGCTGGTGCGGCAGGTTCCTGGCCGCCAGCCGCCTCGGGCTTCGCTTCGACCGCGAGCTCCGCCGCCTGGTCGCCAGGGCAGCGACCACCGCCGGACGCTGGGCCGAGATCGGTCGCGCCGAGGAGCTGGCGGGCCGCCGGCTCGCCCACGCCGTGGCCGAGCGGGCGTACGAGGACGCGGTGGCCCGCCTGGGCCGCAGCCCCGAGCTCCGGCACCTCGTCGCGCAGGAGAGCGCCGGCCTGACCCGCAGCGCGGTGGGCGAGCTGCGCGAGCGATGCGCGCGGGCCGATGATCGGATCGAGTCCACCGTTCGCCGCCTGCGGAGGCGCCGCTGACCGCGATGGGCGTGGTGAACGCGACACCAGCGGCGAGGCCCGCAGGCTTCCTCAGCCGCCTCGTCGCGTTCGCCGTCGATCTCGTGGTCCTCGCCGCTGCGATGGCCGGCACGAGCTGGTTCGCCTCGGCGGTCGATGGAATGGTCCGCCCCTGGGCGCGAGTCGAGCTCGTCGCGCTCTTGTATCCGGCGGCTCCTTTCCTCGTCGCCGCCTACTTCGTCGGGTTGTGGTCGCTGTCGGGGCAGACGGTCGGGAAGTGGCTCCTCGGACTCCGCGTCGTCTCGGTCGACGGCGGGCTGGTCCCGGTTCGCCGAGGCGTCCTCCGACTCGTGGGCTACGTGCTGTCGGCGATCCCGCTCTACGCCGGCTTCCTGTGGATCCTGTTCGACCCCGAGCGCCGGACCTTGCACGACCGCCTCGCGCGCACCGCGGTCGTCCATGCCAGCGAACGACCCGACAGCGCTCGCGCGGTTCACAGGTCCACATTCACCTGAGGGGCGCAGGGCGAGACGACGTGGCGCGCTGCTTGCACCAGGTGCTCTCGTGCTGTTCGCGAATCGCAAGGACGCGGGTCAGCGTCTCGCCCGGAAGCTCGGGTGGCTGCGCGGTCGCTCCGACCTCATCGTCCTCGGCCTGCCGCGAGGCGGAGTGGCAGTCGCCTACGAGGTGGCGCACGCCCTCCAGGCTCCGCTCGACGTCCTGGTGGTCCGCCGGATCGCCGAGCCGGGTCGCGACGGCGTCAAGGGCGAGAGCGAGGCGCTCGCCCGCTGGGAGCAGCTGTACCGGGGAGACCGGCCACCGCTCGACGTGCAGGAACGCACCGTGCTCGTGGTCGACGAGGGGCTGGCGTCCAGTTCGATCATGCGGCCTGCCGTCGGCGCCCTGCGCCGCGCAGGTGCGGCCCACATCATCGTCGCCCTGCCGGTCGCGGCCGCCTCGAGCTGGTCCGAGCTCCGCGCCGAGGTGGACGAGCTGGTCTGCGTCCACTGGCGCGAGCCGTTTCTCGCGGTGGGCGCCTGGTACGGCGACTTTCACCAGATCAGCGACGAGGAGGTGAGGCGGCTCCTCGAGCGTTCCAGGCAGGAGCAGGGCGAGGCGGCGGAGGCGAGCCGCCAGGCGTGATCGTGCAATGGCGCGCATCGAACAGACAGTCCAGCTGCAAGCCCATGGCGCCATGCTCGAGGGCACTCTCGTGGCGCCGCACGGCGCGCGCGGTGTGGTGCTGTTCGCGCAGGGCAGTGGATCGGGCCGTCACAGCCCGCCAAACCGCTTCGTCGCCGAGACCCTGCAGCGCTGGGGTTTCGCCACGCTGCTCGTCGACCTCCTGGCGGACGCGGGAGACCGCGCCGGCCGCGCGGTGAGCGACCCGCGTCTCGACATCGTCTTCCTGGCCGATCGGGTCGTCGCTGCGACCGACTGGCTCCGGTCCGATCCGCGGACAGGCGCCCTGCCCCTCGGCTACGTCGCGGCCAGCAGCGGTGCCGCCGCCGCGCTGGTCGCCGCGGTGCGGCGACCGTACGAGGTCCGCGCCGTGGTCTCGCGCGGCGGCCGGCCGGATCTCGCGTTGCCCTGGCTCGCGCACGTCTCTGCGCCGACCCTCTTCATCGTCGGGGGGAAGGACCGGGTCGTCCTGCAGTTCAACCGCCGCGCGATGGAGGCGCTCACCGTCGAAAGAGAGCTCGCGGTGATTCCGGGCGCGGGCCACCTCTTCGAGGAAGAAGGCGCGCTCGAGCGTGTCGCCGACCTCACCGCCGGCTGGCTCGTTGCCCACTTGCACTCGATTGCTCTCTCGCCCGGGCGCTCGTTGTTCTAATTGCCTGTTTGGGGCGCCGTGCAACTTCGCCTTGCTCGGTGGAGGAGCGCTGGTCACACTGCCGCCGTCGGGGAAGGAGGGAAGCCGGATGAACGCACACCATCTGATGACACGCGAGTTGAGGTGCTGTGGCCCGGACGAGTCGCTGAGCCAGGCGGCGCACGCGATGTGGGAAGGCGACGTCGGCGCGCTTCCCGTGATCGAGGATGGACAGCTGGTGGGCATGATCACGGACCGCGATATCTGCATGGCTGCCTACACCAAGGGGGCCTCGCTCCCCGAGGTCCGGGTTCGCGACGTGATGACGCGGGACGTCGTCACCTGTCAGGCCAGCGACAGCCTCCGCCGCGTCGAGTCGCTGATGAAGGAGTACAAGGTCCGCCGGATCCCTGTCCTCGACGTCGGCAATCAGCTGGTCGGCATCGTGTCGCTGAACGATCTGGCCCGCAACGCTCACTCCACCTGGCGCGGCCAGACCGAGCTCGTGGCCACGCTTGCCGCGATCTGCGAGCCCCGGCAGCATCACGTCTCGGCGGCTTGACCGATGGGGCCGGCCATCCACCCCGTCAGTCGGTTCGATATCGAGGCCTGCCTCGGCCCGGTCAGCGAGCACCTGGCTCGCCGGATCATGGCGAGCGGAGCGACGGTCGACGAGCTCACCCTCGCAGTCCGCGAGGTCGGCCTCGGCAAGTACCACCGGCAGCGAGGACGCGTCCACGAGCTCTGCCAGCTCCTCGCCGAGGAGCTCGGTCCCGAGCTCTGGCCCGACTACTAGTCCCGCGCTGGGGTTGCCTGCAAACGACGATTACCGTCGCGCCGACCGCAATATCGTCCCATCGGCCGCGCGGACCGGAGCAGCGCTCTCGGATGACGACCGGTCACGAGCACCAGGGCGCTCGCGCGCCGGTGCGAGAGTGGCACCCGGAGTGTTCGTCGCGCAGGCTTACGAGCCGGGATGGATGTACTGCGATCGAGGGAGCGCGGTTGGCGACGCCGCGGACGGGGTCGCCGATGGCGCGCGCGCGCGCTGGCCGCCGCCCTCATCGCGCTGGCGCTCGGCTGGTTCGCCTACCGCGCATTCTTTCCGAGATATCTCGAGTCGCGCCTCATCGCGGCGCTGCGCTCCGCCGGCTTCCCGCAGGCCGCGCTGCGGGTACAGCGCGCCGGGCTCGGCGGCGCCGAGCTGGTCGACATCTCGCTCTGGCCTGGCGCGCGCGCCGCGTCGGCTTCGCTGGTGTACGGCGTCGGCGATCTGATCCGCGGCCGCATCGAGGGCGTCCGGATCCGGGGCGCCGAGCTCACGCTGCCGCTGTCGGCCGACGAGCTGGCGGCCCTGCCGTACGAGAAACCGGCGGGCGGCTCGTCGGGCGGTCCGCCGCTCCGCTGGCTCGTCCTCCAGGACATTCGCGTCCGGCTGGTCCGCGCCGAGTGGACCGCCGAGGTGACGCTCGCCGGTCGCGCTGCATTGACCGGAGAGCGCATCGACTTCGCGGCGCACGGGACGGCGATGGGCGCGCTCGTGGCCGTGCTGGGCAGCGCGCAGAGTGGCGACGGATCGGGCGTGCGGCTGACGCTGGCCGCCGGACGGCCCGATGGCTGGCTGACCGGCGGGGCCGTCTATCACCCGTCCGGCTTGCAGGCGACCCTCGCCGCCGCCGGCGAGGCCGGCCGGGTGGAGGTCACCGCCCTCTCGCGCGGGTCATCGCTCGACGAGCTCGGCCTCGACTGGCGCGTCGACGGGCCGGTCCCGCAGCGGGCTCGCCTCGCCGCGGGACTCGGGCTCGAGGGCGATCACCTCGCCGCGGTGGGCCACGCCGTGTGGCGCCCATCTTCCTCGCGCCTCACGCTGGCCGGCTGCGACCTCACGGTCAGCGCGCGCCGGGCCGTTCGCGGCTCCATCACGATCGACGAGCCGCGCGCCGCGCTTCGCCTGTCCGGCGAGCTCGCGGCTGACCGAGCCGAGCTGCGGCTCGACACCGGATCCACCTTCGAGACAGCTGGAATCCGCCTGGGGCGCGGCGCCCGCGCGCTGTCGATCGGCCCGCTCGACGGCGAGGCCACAGCGCCGGGCGGTCGGTTCCTCGTCCACCAGGGCGGCGCCACCAGCATCGACGCCGCGCTCGCATTGCGCGGTCCGGTCGACCTGGCCGGCGCGATCCGCGGGCGGCTCGAGCGCGTGCGGGTCGACCTGTCCGCGGTGCGGGCCGGTTCCCGGGACAGCGGAGAGCTCGACCTGCGAGCCGACAGCCGCGCACTCCGGCTCCCCGGCCGATCGCTGGCGCTCGAGCGGGTTCGCCTCCGCGTCCCGGTCGGATGGGGCGGCCGCCGCCCGACCGGCTCGGCCCGCGCCGTGCTCGTCGCTCGCGGTCGCCACCTCGGCCGCGCCAGGTCGGCGATCAGCTGGCGGGCCGGCTCGCTCCGACTGGACGGATCGCTCGATCTCCCGGGCGGGGCGCACGTGGCAGCGACCGGCGGCGTGGAGAGCGGACCGGGCGGACTCCGCGCTCGGCTCCACCTGGCGATGCCGCCGACCCGGGTGGATCTCGCGCGGCTCGTCATCCCCGGGTGGCGCCAGCCGCCCACTGGAAACGCGATCGTCTCGCTGCGCGGCGACCTCGAGCTGACGCCGGCGCGGCGCCACGGCTCACTTCGCATCGAGATCGCGAGCGGCCGGCTGGCGCTCGGTCGTCGCCTGTACATCGAGGGCGTCGAGAGCCGCCTCGACCTGGCCGAGCTGTTCCCGCCGTCGAGCCGCGGCGAGCAGCAGGTCTGGTTCGAGCGCGGCCGCGTCGGCCACCTGCCGTTCGGGCGCGGGTCGCTCGGACTCCTGGTCACCGCCGGACAGCCGCGCCTGCGCGGGCAGGTGAACGCCCTCGGTGGAACGGTGCGGACCTCGACCTGGAGTCCGCCGCCGGGTGACGGGCGGCTCGGCATCGTGCTGTCGGACATCGACCTCGCGCAGGTGCTGCCGCTGGTCAGCCGCCGGCGGCTGAACGGCACCGGTCGACTCGATGGCGAGCTGGCCGTCGAGATCGCGCCCGGCGCCCCGCGCCCGCTGCGCGTCCGATCGGGAAGCCTGGTCACCCGCGGCGGTGGTCGCCTCACGACCCGCAGCAGCCGGCTGGTCGCTTCGCTGGCGACGCGCGCCCGCCTGCCGCTCGACCAGGCGCTCGTCCGCCTCGTCCGCGAGCGGATCGCGCGGGCCCTGGCCGACTTCGACTACTCGCGGCTCGACCTGGACCTCGCCCCGAGCCGCGGCCACCTCACCCTCCGCGCCGATCTGCAGGGCAAGGGTCATCAGGTTCCCCAGGAGCTCTCGCTCGTCCTCTACGCCCGCGGGGTCGACCTCTTGCTCGATCCGCTGCTCAACCTCTCCTCCAGCCACCGGAATCATCGATGAGAATGACTGTCCTGCTCCTGTCTGCCTGTTGCCTCACCGGCTGCATCGCCCGCCACCAGGTCGAGGTGACCCCGATCGCGGTCAAGCCGATCCAGATGAAGATCGACGTGAACGTCCACGACGACGGGAAGAAGGGCGCACCGCCCGCGGCGCCCTGATCGCCGCGCGCGGCCGGCGGCGGTCGCTCAGGGCGATGCGGCCAGCAGGCTCCTGGCCCGGCCCACCACCGCCGCGATCTCCCAGTCCTGCCGTGCGACGATCGTCACCGCGATGGCGCTGCCGATGTCATCGACGCTGACGCTGGTGGGGGCAATCATCAGCGGGCAGTAGCTCATGACCTTCGTCGGGTAGCCCATCGCCGCGGCGCGCGCCTGGTGACAGGCGATCGCGCGGCGCATCCAGCCGACCTCGAGCCCCGGCACCTTGCGGAAGAGGACGCGGGCCCCGCGCACCTCGCCGTCGGTCCGCACCTCCTCCACCCGCATGATGTCCTCCCGGTGGAAGAAGGGGCTGTGGCTCTTCTCCTCGTCACCCAGCCCGGCGCACGCCTCTAGCTCGCTGCGGAGCATCGACGCCGCCACCGCGCGGTGCCGGGACGCCTCCTCGCGCTCGCCCCGCGCTTCGTCGAGCTGGTGGCGGCTCGGTCGCTCCTCGCGCGTCCAGCAGGGACGCAGCACCTGCAGTGACTCGCCCCCGCTGTCCGGATCCGGGGTTTTCGGGTCGTAACAATGGATGGAATTGCTCTGGACGGAATTGCCCTCGTCGTGGCGGCTCTGCGCGTAGAGGCGCTCGTGCTCGGCAGCCTCGACGTCGTGCGCGACCGCCGCGGCCTCGTGCTGGGTGGCGCTCAGGTGGCGCTCAGGTTCTTGCTGATTGCCGCCGCAGGAGACAGCGGCCAGGAGGGCTGTCGCGCCGGTGCTCCAGGCGATCGCATGCCTCGTGCTGGTGTGCATGGCCGACTCCACTGCGAAGGACGTACCAGCCCCAGGTCCGGTGAACACGCGCGCCGCCTGCGCCGGCCGTGCAGCGGGACGCACATCGTGCGGCAGCTCCCCGTCGGGAGGACGCCGGCTCATGGTCTCGGCCCATTCCTTGCTCTGTGGTGAGACATGCTGCTCGGCGCCCGTGAGCCACCAGCCGCTCCAGCGAGCGTGGAGCCCGGTATCGGGGGTCTTGCTGCCGAGGAAGCCGCTCGTCGTCTCGAGAGCGATGGGCCGAACGAGCTCCAGCGCGCCGGTCCCACGCCTGCCTGGCGGCACTTCGCTCGGCAGCTCCGCGGCGCGATGGTCTGGCTGCTGCTGGTCGCCTGCGCCGTGTCCGCCGCGCTCGGCGAGCTCGCCGACGCGCTGGCCATCGGCGCCATCCTGCTCTTGAACGCCGTCATCGGGTTCTTCCAGGAGTCGCGCGCCGAGCGGGCGGTGCTCGCCTTGCGTTCGATGACCGCGCCCCGGGCGCGCGTCATCCGCGACCGGCGCTCCACCATCGTGCCGGCCGCCGAGGTGGTGCGCGGGGACGTCCTCGTCCTCGAGGCCGGCGACATCGTGGCGGCCGATGCGCGCCTGCTCGCGGCCCATGCCCTGAGCCTCGATGAAGCGCCGCTCACCGGAGAGAGCGCGCCGGTCGACAAGCGAGTCGGCGCGACCGAGGCCGGAACCCCGCTCGCCGAGCGCACCGGCTCGGTCTTCCTCGGCACCGCGGTCGCGACCGGGACTGCGCTGGCCGAGGTGACCGCGACCGGCATGGCGACCGAGCTCGGTCACATCGCTCATCTGCTCGGGTCGGCGGAGGAGCCGACCACACCGCTCGAGGCGCGGCTCGAGAAGGTCGCGCAGACCCTCCTCTACCTGTGCCTCGCCGTGGTGGGGCTGGTGTTCGCGCTCGGCGCCCTGCGGGGAGGACGACTGCTCGACCTGGTCCTCACCTCGGTCTCGCTCGCGGTGGCGGCGGTGCCCGAGGGCCTGGCCGCGGTGGTGACCGTCGCTCTGGCCATCGGTGTGCAGCGAATGGCCGCGCGGCATGTCCTGGTGCGCCGGCTGCCGGCGGTCGAGACCCTCGGATGCGCCACCGTGATCTGCACCGACAAGACCGGCACGCTCACCACCGGCGTCATGGCGGTGCGGGAGCTCTGGGGCGCGGACGAGACCGCTGTCCTGGCCGCTGCGTGTGCCTGCTGTGACGCCGAGCTCGGTCCCGACGGGCGCACGGGGCACGGCGATCCCACCGAGGTGGCGATCCTGGCCGCCGGGCTCGAGCACGGGATCCGGCGACCGGACATCGAGTCCGAGCGGCCGCGCCGGCTGGTCAACCCGTTCGACTCGGACCGCAAGCGGATGTCGATCCTGAGGACGGACGGGGTCCTCTACATGAAGGGGGCTGTCGAGGTCGTCCTCGAGCGATGTGCGGAAGGAACCGAAGGAGCCTCGGAGGCCAACCACGAGATGGCACAGCGCGGCCTCCGCGTGCTCGCCATCGCGGTCGGACGCGGGCCGGAGGAGAGCCGGCTCTGCCTGCTCGGACTGATCGGCCTGGCCGATCCGCCCCGCAGCGAGGCGATCGAAGCGGTCGCGCGCGCGCGCGGCGCCGGCATCAAGACCCTCATGATCACGGGAGACCATCCGGTCACTGCCCACGCGATCGCCCGCGAGATCGGCCTCTTGCAGGGCGGTGACGACCCTTCCGACATCATCTGCGCGCGCGCCACCGCGGAGGACAAGATCTCGATCGTCCGCAGGCTGAAGCGGGAGGGCGAGGTGGTGGCGATGACCGGCGACGGGGTCAACGACGCGCCCGCCCTGCGCGAAGCGCACATCGGAGTCGCGATGGGACGGAGCGGAACCGAGGTGACGCGCGAGGCGGCCGCCATGGTCCTGACCGACGACAACTACGCCAGCATCGTCGCCGCCGTCGAGGAAGGGCGCGGAATCTACCAGAACGTGCGCAAGACGCTGGTGTATCTCCTGGCCGGCAACACAGCCGAGATCCTGGTCATGCTGGGCGCCGCGCTCATCGGCTGGCCGCTTCCGCTGCTGCCTCTGCACCTGCTCTGGATCAACCTGGTCACCGACGGCCTGCCGGCGCTGGCGCTGGTCATGGACCCGGCTCCGCGCGACGCACTCGCCCACCCGCCCCGGCCGCCCGACGAGCCGATGCTCGGCCGGCCGGAGTGGCGGCGTGTGGTGGCCGTCGGACTGCTCGAAGCCGCGATCGTGCTCGCGAGCTTCGGCTGGGCGCTGGCGAACGAGGGCCTCGTCGCGGCTCGCACAGCTGCCTTCACCACCCTGGTCTTCAGCGAGCTCCTGCGGGCCCTGGCGGCGCGCAGCCCGAGCCGCCTCTTCTGGGAGGTCGGAGCCTTCACCAACCTCAAGCTGCTCGCCGTGGTGGCGGGTTCGATCCTCCTCCAGATCGCTCTCCTCGAGGTGCCGGCCACGCGCGAGCTGTTCGAGCTGGCCGGGGTCGGGCTGCGCGACTGGGGCGTCGCCTTCCTGCTCGGGCTCATCCCGGTCAGCGTCTGGGAGCTGGCCAAGCTGGCCGTGCGCGGCTGGCACGCCGGTTGCTGCGGTCTCCGGGTGAGGAGGCGCCCATGATGACCACCACCGAGATCGCCCGCTACGACTGGGTCTCGTTCCTCGATGGACTGACCCACCTCCACGTCGATGAGCCGGTCCGCATCGAGGTTCTCCGGCCAGACATCGGCGCCCAGCTCGAGGTGAACGACTTGCCCCTCGACGGCATCACCGCCGAGCTGAGGGGCACCGGCGCCACCATCACCGTCGCGGCAGGCACCGAGCCCGACCGGCACCTCTCGCACGTGATCTCGGACCCGATCAGCCTGCGGATCGCCCGGGGCTCCGCTGGAGAGGACGACGCCCTCGAGATCGTCGACGCCGATCGGACCGTCACGCTGGTGTTCTTCGACGGGCCGAAAGGCTGGTCTCCCGGCGCCTGAAAGAACGGCAATCGGTGCGCGCGAAAAGCCGTCTGGCGCACCCGATGCGCGGGGCGCCGGACCGCTCCGGGTGGTCTGTTCCGGTCGCCTCGCTCAGAAGAGCGCGAGCTGCTGGAGCCGCGCGACGTTGTGGTCGGCGTAGGCCTGGATGGCAGCCACCTCCGGCTCACGGCCGGGGCGGATGATCGGGCGGCCATCCTCGAGCGCGACCAGGTGGCCGAAGCGCTGCTGGCGAGCCAGGTACTCGATGACCGGCGGCCGGTTGCGCGGGAGCTGTGGGAGCTCACCCGGCTGGCCGGCGCGCTTGCGGAAGCAGGGGAAGAGACCGGTCTTGCTGGCGAGCCGCCCGAGCTCCGCGGTCATCCCCTCGGTGAACTTCCAGCCGGCGATGCACGGCGAGGGAACGAACACCACCGCGGTCGTCTCGCAGCGCAGCGCCTCGTCGACAACCTCGGCGAACAGGGGCGCGAAACCGGGCGAGACCTGCGCGACGAAGCCGGCGCCGGCGACCAGCGCGAGGCCGATGTGATCGATCGGCTCGGCCGAGCCGCCGCCCGGCATGGTGGAGGCATCGCCGAACGGAATCGCCGTCGGGCTGTACTGAAAGCCGGTGTTGGCGAAGAGCTCGTTGATGTTGACGAACATCGCGATGCGCGCGCGCCGGTGGATCGCGTGCAGGAAGGAGCGCAGCCCGATGGCCAGGGCGCCGCCGTCGCCCGACCAGGACAGGACGTTGGGCGGCGGGCCGGTCCAGGCGCCCACCCCGGCGAGCAGATCGGCGGTGTCGCGGATCGCCTCGGCCACCGTCGGGGCGCTCTCGAACACGTGGTGGATGACGCCCAGGCTCTTCTCGACCTCCTCCGGCTCCTCACGCCCGCGGCCCCAGGCGACGCCGGTCGGATACGCCAGGGTCGACACCTCGCCGCACGAGGTGCCCATGACCAGCACCGTCTTGCGCCCGTTGTCGGTGGCCCGGCCGAGCGCGTGGAAGGTGACCGCCTCCTCGCAGCCGGGGCACAGCGTGTGCCCCTCGCCGAACGCGTCGTCGCGCAGAGCCATGTCCTTGAACACCGGTAGCGGCCTGGTCACGGCAAGTCCTCCCCGCCGACCTCGATACCCTCGTGGACCAGCCGCCAGCGGCGGCCGGCGTGGCCATGGGTGCCGGCGTCGGCCGTGATGCGCGCCATGTGCGACCAGGAGGCCGCCGACACGTCGGCGCCGCCCAGGCCACAGAAGTACGACTCGATCGGTGCGCGGGTCCGCGCCAGCCCATGCAGGGCGTCCTCGACGTCCAGCGTCAGGTGGCCGCGGCCGTGGTGGTGAGCGTTGTTGACGACGCCGATCGCGGCCACGTGCTCGAGTGCCGCGGCCAGCGCGCGCGCCGGGAACGGGGTCAGCAGGCGGACGACGGCGATTCCGACCCGCACGCCGAGCTCGGCGCGCATGCGGGTCAGGAGGTGGATGGCGGTCCCGGCGTCAGGCCCCATACAGACGAGCGCGATCTCCGGCTGGTCGTCGAAGCCGTGGAGCTCGAGCGGGCGAAGGCCGGGGCGGCCGAAGCGGGCCTCGAACGCGCTCGCGACCTCGGCCATGACCTCGTGCGTGGCCGCCATCCGCGCCTTCTGTGCCAGCTTGAAGCCCTGGAACCAGTCACCGGTCACGCAGTTGCCCAGGGCGGTGTCGCCGTCGAGCAGGCCGGGCGGCGTCGGGTGCTCGGCGCCCTCGGCGGCGAGAAAGTCCTCGACCACCGGCGCAGCACCTTCGCCGCTGCGCAGCGCCTCGTCGAGAAAGGCGTTCACCTGATCGTCGGGCTCGATGACGAGCGTCCCTGACCGGTGGCTGTCCTTGATGCCGTAGTAGCTCGGCATGGTGGGCGTGAGGACCCGGGGATGCATCCCGATCGCCGGCAGCTGGACGAGGGTGTCGTAGATCTGCTGCACCCCGCGGCACATCACCTGGATGAAGCCGTCGTCGCGATGGCCGAGGAGATCCGATGGGTCTCCTTCGATGCAGAGCGGGTAGTTGGCAGTGGCGCGACAGACATCGACGACGATCACGTTGCCCAGGCCGGAAGCGCCGAGCGAGCGGACCGACTCGGTCATGTGGTCGAGCCCGACCGAGCTGGTCGCGGTCCCGACCACCAGGCCGCGACAGGCAGCCGCCACCCCGGCGACGTAGTCGGCCACGGCGTGCTCCGACTCGAGCAGCTTCACCCGCTTGCTGCGGCTCGGAAGGCCGCCCGGTGCGGCCGGGCCGTCGAAGTGGCCGGCGGCGACCTCGCGGGCCAGCACCTCGAGCCACTTGGTGGCCGGCGTGATCGGGAAGCCGGCCATGATCGCGCTCCGCCACCACTGGAGAAACGGAATCGCCGCCGCCGTGTTGCCGTCGACCGCCTTGCGGGTCCGTTCCAGGTAGCGCGGGCGGTGGGCGGCGCGCAGCGCGCCGAGATCGACCGCCCCATCGTAGGTGGCGCCGTAGGGCGACACCAGGCGGCGCAGGGTCGCCATGTCAGGCCTCCTCGATGGCGGCGTCCGGTCGGGTCACCGCAGCCACCTCGCGAAACAGGTCGAGCGGACAGGCGGCCACGCACTCGCGGCAGGCCTTGCAATGGGTGTCGAAGCGGGCGCCGTGGACGATGGCGCCGCGGCTCCGGTCGGCGACGAACTCGATGATCCCGTCCGGGCACTGGACGACGCACAGGCTGCAACCGTTGCAGCGGCCCGACGGGTCGGCGAACTCGATCTTGACGCCGGGCCGGCCGTATCCCGAGGTCTGTCGCTCGCGCGAGGTCCGCAGCGGCGACTGGGCGCCGACCGGCAGGACGCCGTAGGAGGTGAAGCGCACCGCCTGGTGGGCGCTGGCGAGGACGGGCGGAAACTCGGCCAGGCGGACATGCCCGAGCGCGTCGTCGAAGAGCGTCAGGTTGGCGGCGGCCAGGGCAGCCGGGATGCGGCGCCTGGCCAGGTTGGCGGCCAGCGCCTCGCGCGCCAGCGGCGCCTCCACCAGTCCGGTCGCGCGGACCAGCGCGGCGAAGACCGGCACGTTGCCCAGCGGTCGGCCGAGGTGATCGCGGCCGAGATCGTCGCCCGCGATGGTCGCGACCACTCCACCGAGGCGATGGCGGGCGGCCGCGTCGCGCGGCGAGCTGCGCGTGTTGAGGACGTAGATGGCGCCCTCGCCTGCCCCGGTGCCCTCGGCGAAGTCGATCTCGAGAGCCGCGGCCTCGTTCATGAGCAGCGCCACATCCGGCGCCACGACCTGGCAGCTGGCCTCGACCTGCCCGCGCGCGACCCGCAGGAAGGCGCGCACGTTGGCTCCGCGCCGCGCCGACGAGAAGAGCGGCCAGTCGTGCACCGCCAGGCGAGGGTCATGGGCCAGGGCGGCACCGAACGCCTGCATGACGAGCACGAGTCCACCACCGGCCTTGCCGTCCCCGCGGACGTCGATGACCTCGCCGCGCTCCAGCCGCGCCGCGAGCTTCGCAGTCGATGTCATGACCGAAGCACCAGCACGAAGCGTGCCAGACGTCGCAGGCGACTAGCGATGCGGCCGGGGTCGCTCGGAGCCACGACAACCACGCGGGCTGAGGCAGCCGGGGAATGGTCCCGCGGCGCGGCCCGGGCTGGCGCGGAAGACGAAGGGAATCACCGCCTCCGTGTAGCCCCGGCGCATCGGGAAGCGCCACTGCTCGACGACCTGGCCGAGGCATCGCTCGAGGCGACGGCTGCGCGGGCCCGCCACGACGACCGCGCGGCGCCAGACCATACCGGTCGGATCGATGGTGATCTCGATGCGCAGGTTTCCGTCGGCGCGCGCGCGGCGGCTGGCATGCTGGAGCCAGCACGCGCGGACGTCGGGAACCCAGGGCTCGACGCCTGCCGAGATCTCGGCCGCGGGCAGGATGAGCTCGCGCTCGACGTCGGAGGGACGCAGCTGGGTCGAGCGACTGCGGGTCTCGCCGGCGCGCGCGCCCGAGCTGGTGCTGGCGATGAGGACGGGGACGATGAACAGGAGGGTCGTTCGCATCGATCGGACGCTCTTCATGAACCGTGCCGGGGTGGGCTCGTGTGGTCGCGCGAGGTGGCGGCGTGGTCGGAACCTCGGGCGCGCAGACGCTGCGCCCCGGCTCTCAGCAGGCGCAGCCGGTTCGCGCCCGTCGCTCAGCGGCCGACGCCGGGCTCGTGGCGCGGCTGGGAATGGTGCGGTACCGGCGACGCAGCAACCGGCCAGTCGATCGGATGAGCGGGCTGGTAGCCCAGCCGCTCGCAGGCCCGCCGGCCGTCGAGCATCCCGCCGAAGTGGAAGCGCCGCGTGTTCACATCGTAGCGAAAGTCCAGGCCGATGACTCGCGTCCGCAGGCGGTACAGCGGATCCAGAAGCGGCCCCGGCACCGGCAGATCGACCCGCCCCCAGCGGGCGGCGATGCGCGAGAGCGGAAGGGTGTCGGCGCCCGGGATGTTGCACACGCCTCCCTCCCGCGCGTGGAGCGCGAGGCGAACCGCCGCCGCCGCGTCGTCGAGCGAGAGCACATTGACCATCGGATCGAACCCAAGCGGGCGCAGGCAAACGCGAGACTGCAGGTAGTCCCAGAGCTGACTGCCCTGCGCCGGAGCGAGCACCTCGGCCAGGCGCAGCACCGTGATGGCCAGCCGGCCGATGCCCATCCGCGCGCAGGCCGTCAGGTCCGCCTCCACGTGGTCGCGCACCGAGGCCGGCGCACGACGATCGAGCTCGAGCGGCTGGTCCTCGTCGAGCAGGTCAGGGGTGGCGTGGCGGACCGCGTACACATCGGCCGCGCTGCGGAAGATGAAGCGTTCGATGCTCGGAAGGCTCTCGGCGAGGAGCAGGAGCTCGCGGGTGGCTTCGACGTCGAGCCGCCGGCTGGCTCGGCTTCCATGCGGCGAGCGGTGGATGGCGAGGTGGATGACCGTGTCCACTCCGCGCTGCCGGGCGACGCCGAACAGGAGGTCGTGGGCGGTCCGCGCACGGGTCAGGTCGGCCCGCTGGTAGGTCAGCCGCGGCGAGGAGGGCAACGCACCGGCCGGCGGATCGCGCTCGATCCCGGTGGCGACCAGGTGATCGACCTCGGGATCGCCCAGGAGTATCCGGATGACGGAGCCGCCCAGTGGCGTCGTCGCGCCCGTCACCAGCGGCCTCATCGGAACAGGCCTCTGCGGGCGGCCAGCCCGCGCCCGATGAGCTCCTCCAGCGCGTCGCGCACCTGGGCAGCGCACTCGGCCACCAGGTCCGGGTCATCGGCGGCCTCGACCGGCAGGTGGTCGAAGCGGATCGGCTCGCCGTAGCGGACGTGGTACTTGACCGGAAGCGGCAGCGGCGTGGCCGGCACCGGCAGGTACGGCGCGCCGAACAGACGCGCGCCGCGCAGCCGGACGGCAACCGGCCAGCTCTCTTCGGCGCCGATGATGGCGGCGGGGACGACCGGCGCGCGGTGCCGCAGGGCAAGCTCGGCGTGACCGACCCGCCAGCCCTGCAGCCGGTACCGTTCGCGGAACGGCTTGGCCACCCCGGCGACGCCCTCGGGGAAGACGACCAACAGCTCGCCCCGCTCGAGCAGGAGGCGAACGTTGCCCCGGTTGCCGGCCACCACGCCGAGGCGGGTGAGGAAGGTGCCGGCGAAGGGGACGAGCGGCACGAACCAGTCGGCGACCGCCCGCGGGATACGAGACGGCGAGGAGCGGAGGAGCAGGTCGAGGCACAGCATGGCGCCATCGACCGGCAGCGCACCGCTGTGATTGGCGACCACGATGACCGACCCGCTCGCGGGGATCCTGTCGATGCCGCGCGAGTCGACCCGGAAGTAGTGCTGGTAGAGCGGCCGGCCGACGGCGACGGCGCGCGACAGGGTCGCCGGGCGCAGTCCGAACAGGTCGTAGCCGTGACCGGCGTCGCGAAACAGCGGCGGCGCGGGCGGCGCCGCGCTCGCCGGGCCCGGCGGGTCGGCCGCCTCGCGTCCGCCGTTCATCTCTCGGGCTCCGGGCTGCGCGCCACCAGCACCGAGCAGGGGGCGCGACGGACGATGGCCTCGGCGACGCTGCCGAGCACCGCCCGGCGAAATCCCCTGCGGCCGTGACTGCCGAGGACGGCGAGGTCGAACATCCGGGTCTCGAGCAGGTGGATGATGCCGGGCGCCGGCGGTTCGCCGATCAGGTGGAGCGCGAGCTCCGGCCCACCCTCCCTGCGGCGCGCGGCCAGCAGCGACTCGCCCCGCTTGCGGAGCTCTGCCTGCACCGCCAGATCGAGCCGCATGTCGTAGGCCATCGCCGCCTCGGACCAGGCTCCGAGCGGCCAGCGCGGGTGGAAGTGGACCACGTCCACGCGGCCGTCCGGCGCGACCAGCTCCAGCGCGCGATCGAGCGCACGGATCGACGAGGGCGAGAAGTCGATCGCCGCCAGGACGCTCTTGAATCCTCCGCGGCCGGCCCCGTCGCGGCGGGCGACCAGCACGTCGATCGGCGACAGCCGGACTGCATGCTGTGCCACGCTGCCGAGGAAGAACCACCTGAGGCCGGTCCGCCCATGGGTTCCGACCACCAGGAGCTCGGCGTCGAGCTCGCTCGCGGCGGTCCCCAGCGACTCATCGGCCACCCCCTCGACCAGGGCCTGGGAGACCTCCGGCCCCTGGCCGGACAGCCGGACGCGCAGATCGGCGAGCCTCTCGCGGCTCTCCTCCAGCTCACGCGCCAGGCGGGTGCGCTGGCCGTCGAGCGCCGCCTGGACCAGCGCCTCGGGCTCGGGGCCGACTGCCGGCAGCTCGACGACCAGCTGGGCGTGGACCAGGGCCACCTCGGCACCCGTGCGGCGCGCGATCTCGAGCGCCTGGCGCGCCGCGAGCTCCGACTCGGGCGAAAAGTCGACCCCGACTGCGATCTTCCTCTTCATGGTGCCTCCTGGATCACCAGGTCCTTGGCCCTGCCGACCACCGCGGCGATCTCCCAGTCGCGCCGGGCGAGGATGGTCACCGCGATCGAGCCGCCGAGCTCCTCGACGGTGACGCTGGTGGGGGCGATCATGAGCGGGCAATAGCTCGTGAACACCGGCGAGTATCCCATCACCGCGGCGCGCGCCTGGTGACACGCGATGGCGCGGCGCATCCACCCGACCTCGAGCCCAGGCACCTTCCTGAACCGGACCCGGGCACCGTGGAGCTCACCGCCTCTGCGAACCTCGTCGACTCGCAGGATGTCCTCGCGGTGGAAGAACGGGCTGTGGCTCACCTCGTCGTCGCCCAGCCCCTTGCACGCCTCGCGCTCGATGCGGAGCATCGTCGCCGCCACCGCGCGGTGTCGCGCCGCCTCCTCGCGATCCACCCGCGCTTCGTCGAGCTGGTGCCGGCTGGGTCGCTGCTCGCGGGTCCAGCAGGGACGCAGCACGCGCAGCGGCTCGCTGCCACTCACCGGATCCAGCGTTCGCTGGTCGTAGCACTGGATCGGGTTACCCTCCGCCTGGCGGGTCTGGGCATAGGCGCCCTCGTGCTCGGCCGCTTCGCCCTCGTGCCGCACCGCCTCGGCCTCGTGCTCGGCCACGCTCAGCCGTTCGGGCCGCTGCTGATCGCCGCCGCAAGATGCGGCCAGGAGAGCGCCGGCGCCGGCGGTCAGGGCGAACAGGTGCGTCTTGCAGATGGGCATGCTCCTGCTCTCTGCGAAGGGCATGCCAGCCCCTGAAGCTGCAGTTGCCGGGGGAGGAGCGAAGCGGATGCGCGCACCCCATTGCACGGCGCAGACGGTGCGGGCCGCGATCACGGTCGCGCCGCCGTGAAGCCGGCTCCGCGCGCGGCTCCCGGGCCCGAGCGGCACCGATCCTGCTTTCTCGTACTGCGATGCCCGTCGGTCTGTCAGCCGCCGAGGCGCGTCGCAGGCTGACCACATACGGCAGGAACGAGCTCCGCACCCATCGCAGCCTGTCGCGCCTCCGGGTCCTGGCCCACCAGCTGCGCAGCCCGCTGCTCCTGCTCCTCCTGTTCGCCGCCGGGGTGTCGATCGCTACCGGCGAGATGGTCGACGCCGGAATCGTCCTCGTCATCGTGGGCGCAACGGTCCTGATCGGCGCCAACCGCGAGTACAGCGCCGAGGCAGCCGCGGTCGCTTTGCGCGCGCGGATCCGCACCCAGACCACCGCGGTCAGGGACGGACAACCGATCAAGGTGCCGATCGAGGAAGTGGTGCCGGGCGATGTGGTGCTCCTCGCCGCCGGCAGCCTGGTCCCGGCCGACTGCATCGTGCTCGAAGCCACCGACTTCTTCGTCAGCGAGGCGGTGCTGACCGGCGAGAGCTTCCCGGCCGAGAAGAGAGCGGGCCGGCCCGACGGCGACGATCCGCTCGCCGACCGCGACGGCGCGGTCTTCCTGGGGACCAGCGTGTCGAGCGGGACCGCCCGCTGCCTGGTGGTGGCGACCGGCGCCCGCACGGCCTTCGGCGGCATCGCCGCGCACCTGGTGCTCAGGCCGCCCGACACCGCCTTCGAGCGCGGCATGACGCGCTTCGGCTACCTCCTCACCATCGCCATGCTCGCCATGGTGCTCCTGGTCTTCATCGCTCACGTCCTGCGCGGGCGGCCGGCGGGCGAGACCCTGCTCTTCTCGATCGCGCTCGCCGTCGGGCTGAGCCCGGAGCTCTTGCCCGCCATCCTCACGGTCAACCTGAGCCGCGGAGCCGAGCGGATGGCCGGCCGCGGGGTCCTGGTACGCCGGCTGGCGGCGATCGAGAACCTCGGCAGCATGGACATCCTCTGCACCGACAAGACCGGCACGCTGACCGAGGGAGTGGTCAAGCTCGACGGCGCGTTCGACGTCCTGGGCAACCCCTCGTCCGAGGTCCTCGAGCTCGCGGCGGTCAACGCGGCGCTCGAGACCGGCGTGGCCAGCCCGCTCGACGACGCCATCCTGGCCGCGCAGCGGCCAGACCTCGCCGCCTGGAGCAAGCGCGCCGAGATCCCGTTCGACTTCGTCCGCAAGCGCGTGAGCGTGGTGGCCGATGGCCCGCACGGCCGCCAGCTCATCACCAAGGGCGCCTTCCATCACGTCCTCGAGGCCGCCGCCCGGCTCCCGGGTGGTCGTCCGCTCGACGCCGCCGCCCGAGAGGAGCTGACCCATCGCTACCGCGCCTGGAGCGAGCGGGGCGTGCGTGTCCTCGCGGTCGCCACGCGATCGCTATCCGCCCAGGCGAGCTTCCGGCGCGACGACGAGCGCGACCTCGAGCTGGTCGGCTTCCTGACCTTTCTCGACCGGCCCAAGGAGGGGGCTGCCGAGGCCATCGCCCAGCTCGCCCGGCTCGGCGTCTCGGTCAAGCTCATCACCGGCGACGGCACGCAGGTCGCCCAGCACGTCGCCGGCCTGGTCGGCCTGCCGGTCGAGCGGGTCCTGACCGGCGGCGAGCTCGGCCGCATGGACGACCTGGCGCTCTGGCAGGCCGCCGACCGCACCGACCTGTTCGCCGAGGTGGATCCCAACCAGAAGGAGCGCATCATCCTCGCGCTCAAGAAGAAGGGACACGTGGTCGGGTTCCTCGGCGACGGCGTCAACGACGCGCCGGCCATGCACTCGGCTGACACCAGCCTGTCGGTCGACAGCGCGGTCGACGTCGCCCGGGCGGCGGCCGACTTCGTCCTCCTCGAGCGTCACCTCGACGTGATCAGGAGCGGCATCGAGGAAGGCCGGCGGACGTTCGCCAACACGCTCAAGTACCTGCTCATCACGATGAGCGCCAACCTGGGCAACATGACCAGCATGGCGGTGGCATCGCTCTTTCTCCCCTTCCTGCCGCTCCTGGCCGGTCAGATCCTGCTCAACAACATCCTGTCGGACGTGCCGGCAATCGGCCTCGCCTCCGACAGCGTCGACGAGGAACTGGTCGCGCGACCCCGGCGGTGGGACATGCGCTTCATCGTGCGGTTCATGCTCGAGTTCGGTTTCCTGAGCTCGCTCTTCGACCTCCTCACCTTCGCCGGCCTCCTCTGGCTGTTCGACGCCGGCCCGGCTGCCTTCCGCACCGGCTGGTTCGTCGAGTCGCTCCTGACCGAGCTGGTGGTGGTGATGGTCATGCGGACCCGCCGGCCGTTCCTCACCAGCCGGCCGGGCCGGCTCTTGCTGGTGTCGACCGCGCTGGTCGCCGCCCTGGCGGTCGCCCTGCCCTATCTTCCGGCGGCCGGCTTGCTCGGCTTCGTCCCGCTGCCTGCGCCTCTGGTCGCCGGCCTGGCCCTCGTCACGATGTCCTACGTGCTCGCGACCGAGGTGCTGAAGCACTGGTTCTACCGGGCGAGAAGCGACCCGCGCAGCCGGACCTGAGATCAGGTCGGCGCAGGATCTGCGCGGCCCGCGCGGATGGACGAAGCAGATGCGCGCGCATCGATGTCATTCCACCGCGTCCAGGTGGCACGCAGTTCGCTTCGACTCCAGTCGAGGAGTCGCCGATGCAAATTCGCAAGATCCTGGTGCCCATCGATTTCTCCCCCAACGCCGAGGAGGCCACGAGGTGGGCGATCGACCTGGCGCGGCGCTACGACGCCACGCTGCTGGTCGCCCATGTGGTTCAGCCGGTCGCCTGGCCTGCCAGCCCCGACGGGCTGATGATCACGCCAGCCGACCTGCTCGCCAGCACACGTGCCGAGCTCTCCGCCTCGCTGGCCGAGGCCCGCGAGGGGATCGAATCCTCGGGCATCCCGGCACAGGCAGAGCTGCTCGACGGCACTCCGGCCATCGCGATCGCGGGGTTCGCGCGCCGGGCCGGCGTCGATCTGATCGTCATGGGGACGCACGGGCGAACCGGCATCAAGCACGCGCTCCTCGGGTCGGTGGCCGAGAAGGTGCTCCGCACCGCGCCCTGTCCAGTCCTCACGGTGCGCATGCACGAGGCGGCGCGATGAGGAGCGCGGCGCTCCGGTGGACCGCACCGCTCCTGGCGGCCGCCGCGATCGCCGCGATCGCCTGGCCGGTCCACTCCGAACCTCCGCTGCCCAGGCCCGGTCCCTTCGATCCGGAGCCGCTTCACACCCGGATGCACGGTCACTTCATGGCGCTCCGCCTGGTCCACCGGGCGCTGCTCTTCGGCGACCTCAAGGAGGCACGCCGCCAGGCCCGCGTCCTGGCGGAGATGGCGGCGCCCGGCGGGCTGCCCGGCTGGGAGGAGTCGGTCGCCCGGATCCGCGAGACCGCCGCCCGATTGACCCGTACTCGCAGCGCGACCCGCGCCCGCCACCTGGCCGCCGAGCTCGCCGTCCGCTGCGGCGACTGCCACGAGAACACGGCGGACCTGTCCCGCTTCGTCGCCGATTCGGAACCGTTCGACGACGGATCCGCCGCCGGCCGGATGGCGCGCCACGAGTGGGCCGCCGAGTCGGTCTGGCTGGGGCTGGTCGGGCCGTCGCCCGATCTCTGGCGCGACGGGCTCGCAGCGCTCGCGTCGCCGCCACTCTTGCCCGAGGCGTTCACCGACGATCGCTCGCGCCACCGCAAGGTCGATGCGCTGAGCCGGCGGATGGCCGACCTCGCCGCCCGCGCGCGTCTGCTCGACGACGAGGAGGCGCAGGCGGCTGCCTTCGCCGAGCTGCTCGAGGTCTGCGCCGGGTGCCACAAGCTCACCCGCTGACGCCCGGCGGCGGCCGCCGCCCGGTCCGACGGCCGGCTGGCACGCGCGATGCTATCTCCTCGGGCATGCCCGCTTCGGTCGACATCCACATCGAGTCACCGGCCCGCTTCGATCGCCTTCAGATCCTCGTCCGGCTGGTCCTCTCCATCGCGCTGGGATTCCTCGGCCTCACGACGGGATGGATCACCTGCGCGCTCTATCTCGTCCTGCCGGCGGTGGCCGCGTTCTTCATCTCCTCGCGCGGACCCGTGCGGTACCTCGCCGAGGTCGGCCCCTCGCTCGCCCGGATGATGGCCTGGCTGGTCGGGCTGCACGCATATCTCTTGATGGTCATCGACCGCCCCGAGGTCGGCCGTGAGTCTGCCGACCTGCGCATGGAGGTTCATCCTGCTGGCCATCCGACCGTGCAGGTCGCAATCCTGCGCCTGTTCACCTCGCTGCCGGCCGCGCTCCTCCTCGCGGTGCTGCTGGTCCCGGCGACCCTCTTCGCTCTGGTAGGCGTCGTCACCGTCCTCGTCGCAGAGACCCAGGCCGAGCCGCTCCTTCGCTTCCAGCGGGCAGTGGTCTCGTATGCCGGTCGCCTGGCGGCGTACCACGCGGCGCTGGTCGACACCTACCCCTCGTTCAGGCTCGAGCCCGCCGGCCCGGGCGCGATGGACCTCGCGGCGGGGGCGCGCTGAGCTCCCGGATCCGGTACGCGCCTTGCTCCGGGAGACTCGACCATGGAATCCCCAGACCCCAGGACGTATGAACGCGACGTCGTGCTCCGCGACGGTGAATCGCTCTTGGTGCGCGCGATTCGCTCGGACGACAAGCCGCTCCTCTCCGATCTCTTCCAGCGGATGAGCCCGCGCTCCATCCGTCACCGTTTCATGGGGGCCAAGACCAGCCTGAGCGCCGACGAGCTCGCCTACCTGACCGAGGTCGACTTCCGCTCGCACGTCGCCCTCGCTGCCATCAGCCGGCGCGGGGGCGTCGAGCGGATCGCCGGCGTCGGGCGCTACATCTGGACCGATCCGCGCGGCGAGCAGCCGGCCGAGGCCGCCTTCGCGGTGGCCGACGCCGATCAGGGACGCGGCATCGGGACCATCCTGCTCGAGCACCTGGCAGCCATCGCGGCCGCGCGCGGCGTGACCTCCTTTCAGGCCGACGTCGAGGCAGACAATGTCGCGATGATGGACGTCTTCGAGGACAGCGGGTTCACCGTCGGTCGCTCGCTCGACAGCGGCGTCTTTCACGTGACCTTTCCCACCCGCGGGACCGAGCGCTTCCTGGCGGCCAGCCTCGAGCGAGAGCGCCGGGCGGCTGCCGAGAGCGTCCGCGCCCTGTTCGAACCGCGCTCGGTCGCGGTGGTCGGCGCCTCGGCGCGCCCGGCGACCATCGGACGGGCGCTCATCGACAACCTGATCCGTGCCGGTTTCGGCGGCGCCATCTACCCGGTCCACCCGAGCGCGCGAGAGATCGCCGGCCGGCCCTGCTTCCCCAGCCTGAGCGCCTGTCCGGGACCGGTCGACCTCGCGGTCGTCGCGGTGCCGGCCGCCTCGGTCGAGGCGACCATCGAGGAGGCCGCCCGGATCGGTGTGCGGGGCGCGGTCGTCATCTCGTCCGGCTTCGCCGAGGTGGGAGGCGACGGACGCGCCGTCGAGAAGCGGCTGCACGAGATCGCTCGCAGCGCCGGCATGCGGATGGTGGGGCCCAACTGCATGGGCCTGCTCAACACCGACCCGGCGGTCCAGCTCGACGTCACCTTCAGCCCGGTGGCGCCGCCGCCGGGCAACGTCTCCATGCTGTCGCAGAGCGGCGCCCTCGGGCTTGCCATCATCGACCACGCCCAGCGGCTCGACATCGGCATCGCTCAGTTCATCTCGGTCGGGAACAAGGCGGACGTGTCCGGTAACGACCTCCTGTCCTACTGGATGGACGACCCGAGGACGCGGGTCATCGCGCTCTACCTCGAGAGCCTGGGCAACCCGCGAAAGTTCGCCCGGCTCGCGCCGCGGGTCGCCCGCAAGAAGCCGATCGTGGCGGTGAAGTCGGGCCGCTCGGCCGCCGGGACCCGGGCGGCGAGCAGCCACTCGGCGGCGCTGGCCAGCGTCGACATCGGCGTCGATGCACTCTTCGCTCAGGCCGGCGTGATCCGCACCACCACGCTCGAGGAGCTGTTCGACGTGGTCGCACTGCTGTCGAGCCAGCCGGTCCCGGCCGGCCGCCGGGTGGGCGTGGTGACCAACGCCGGCGGCCCCGGCATCCTCCTGGCCGACGCCTGCGAGGCGCACGGTTTGACGCTGCCGTCCCTGGCGCCCGAGACGATCGAGCGCCTCCGCGGCTTCCTCCCGGCGCAGGCCGGGCTGTCGAATCCGATCGACATGATCGCCTCGGCGTCGCCCGAGCAGTACCAGCGCGCCATCGAGGTGGTCGGCGGCGATCCGGCGATCGACGCGCTGGCGGTGATCTATGTCCCGCCGCTGGTCACCCGCCCCGAGGAGATCGCCCTGGCCATCGCGCGCGGCGCCGGCCTGGTTCCGGCCGACAAGCCGATCGCCAGCGTGTTCCTCTCGGCGCGCGGCACGCCGCCTGTGCTGTCGAGCGGTCCGCGCGGCAAGATCCCGTCCTACAGCTTCCCCGAGAACGCGGCCATCGCCCTCGCCCACGCCACGCGCTACGGCGAGTGGCGCCGCCGTCCCTGCGGTGAGGTCCTGCACCTCGACAGCGAGGGCGAGCGCCAGGTGCGGGGCGCCATCGGCCGGGCACGTGCGGCAGAGACGCAGCCGCGCTGGCTGGCGCCCGAGGCCGCGCTGGAGCTCCTCGCCCACGCCGGCATCCGGGTGGCCGCCTGGCGGCGCACCGCCCCGCAGGCGGAGGCCGCCGCCGCGGCGGCGAGCGCTCTCGGCTGTCCGGTCGTCCTCAAGGCGATCGCCCGCGATCTCCTCCACAAGACCGAGGCCGGCGGGGTGGCGCTCGCCCTCGCGTCGCCCGAGGCGGTGCGGGCCGCGGCCACGTCGATGCTGGCGCGCTTCGCCTCGGCCGGCGCGGCGATCGAGGGATTCCTGGTCCAGGAGCAGGTGCGAGCCGGCGTCGAGGCGCTGGTCGGCATCACGACCGATCCCTCGTTCGGCCCGCTCGTGGTGGCCGGGCTGGGCGGGGTGCAGGTCGAGCTCCTGCGCGACGTCGCGGTCCGACTCACGCCGATGTCGGATCTCGATGCCGCCGAGATGCTGGCCGGGCTGCGGGCCGCAAGGCTGCTCGACGGCTGCCGCGGCGCTCCGCCCGCCGATCGCGCGGCGCTGGTGGAGATCATCCGCCGCATCGCTGCCCTCGCCGAGATCGCCCCCGAGATCGCCGAGCTCGACCTCAACCCGGTCATCGTCCTCCCCGCTGGACAGGGCGCGGTGGTCGCCGACGCCCGCATCCGGCTGGCCGGCCCATGAGCCCCCCCACCGGGCGTCCGACCGGCGCACTCGTCGGACCGTTGCTGGCCGCGATGATCGCCCTCGCCTGCGGCGGGAGCCACGAGCCCCGGCCGGCCGCTCCGACCGGCCCGGCGCTCTCCGAGCTCATGCACGGGCACCTCCGAACGATCCGCGCCATCTACCGGGCTCTGCTGGTCGACGACCTCGCCAGTGCAAAGGCGAGAGCTGGCGAGCTGGCGCGGATTCCGGACCGGACCGGATCGAAGGAGTGGGACGACGCCGCTCGCTTCGCGCGGGCCGAGGCCGACCGCCTCGCGCGAGCCGGGAGTCCCGACCAGGCCCGCGAGCTGTCGACCGGGTTGGCGACCTTCTGCGCCGACTGCCACATGTTTCGCGCCCGGCCGGAGGTGTTCCGGACCCGGGCGATACCGCCTGACGACGGTTCCGTCGCCGCCGCCATGACGCGCCACGAGTGGGCGGCCGACACCCTGTGGCTGGGCGTCATTGCGCCGTCGACCGATCTCTGGCGGGAGGGGCTGGCCGAGATGGCATCGGTCACGCGGCTGGCCGGGCGCGGCGAGCGGGCGGCCGAGGTGGCCGTTCTGGCTGCCCGGCTCGACGCCCTGGCGAAGGGATCGAGCGAGCTGCGCGGCCAGAACGAGCGGGCCGGCCGGCTCGCCGAGATCATGGACGTGTGCGCCGCCTGCCACGCCATCACCCGCCGAGCGGGCGGTCGCTAGGGCGTCGGAGGCGGCAGGGCGACCTCGTCGGCGGCGAGCGCGCAGGCCTCGGCAGCCGCCGGTTCGTCGCTGGTGCCCTCGAGCCAGGCCAGCACGCACGCCACTTGCGGCTCGTCGAGGCGCGCCCACAGATCGCCCCCCTCGTGGAACACGCCGCCGGCCAGCGGCTTGCGGATGAACAGCGAGTCGATGGGGATTGCTCCCGGCTCGATGGCGGCGATGGCCCGCAGGTTGGCGACCAGCTCGTCCCGCTCGATCGGCTGATCGCGCAGATCGTCGCGCGCGCGCAGCCCGGTCTCCGAGTAGAGGCGGAGCGGGCGGTCGTCGACACCGTGGCAGTCGAGCGTGGCGCAGCGGGCCTCGAGGATCGGGTGGACGTCGCGCGTGTAGCTGTCCTGCTCGAGCTCGCCGACCGGCTGCTCGGTTCCGGCATCGACGCCGCCGCAGGCGCCGGCGACCGCCAGGAATGCCGCGGCCCATCGCCTCACGGCGCCTCCTCCACGAACACCTTGCCGTTCGACGCGGCCCCCTTGCCGGCCCGATCGTGGCACGCGGCGCAGGCCCCCTCGCGGTGGATGACGTTGCGCATGCTCTGCTCCATCCCCGCGTAGCGGACCACGACGCGCAGGGGAAAGGCGGGCGCGCGGGCCAGCCCGATCCATCCCTGGCCGCGGCGGTCCGCGTCCACCTCGCCGACCGACATCATGAAATTGCCGGTCTGGTTGCTCTGCACCGAGAAGACCTCCCCGCGATCGTCGGTCACCTCGACCTCGGCCCCCGCCAGGCCATCGGCGTCGTCGGCACGCCGGTAGACGGTGCCGGCAACCACGAAGACCTGTCCACCGGGCGTGTAATCCTCCCCGTGGCAGGCCAGGCACCGCTGGCCCGGCCGGTGGATCGGCCCGTCCTCGTAGCGATCGCCGCCCTGCTGGTCGGCGAGCTCCTCTTCCGGGGTCGTGCCGATGCAGCCCGCCACCAGGAGCAGGGAGACGGCGAGACGAGCGGCCGCTCGCACTCAGAACCTCCAGCGCAGGCCGGTCTCGGCGATGAGCGCGAGCCGCCAGTCGAGGAAGAGGTAGTCGCTGAAGCGCGTCAGCATGGCGCCGGTCAGCGCGTAGATCTCGAGAGACGAGACGTCGAGCTGGCCGCGCACCTGGAGGGTGTCCTGGGCGTACCCTCCGAGGTCCTTGTCGACGGTCCGCCAGCGCGGCACCTCGCCCGCTGCGTCGACCGTGTAGGCCCGGCGCCAGAAGTCGACCGGCGACTGCCAGTGGAAACGATCCTCGACGTCGATCCGGAAGCGGCCGACCGGCAACCGCAGGGTGGCATCGATCGTGTGTGCCTGCATCCCCCAGGAGTCGACGTAGAACCGGTAGTCGGCCTGAACCGCGCCGAGGTCCGGCACCAGGCGGACCCCACGCACGGCCATCGCGTGGCGCACACGGCTATCCGGCACCTCCTCCGGCGGCCGCTCGGGCAGCCGGTAGCTCGAGAAGTTGTCACCGTCGAGGGTCATGCCGTCAGCCTCGAGAGAGGCGAGCGTGCCGGCGTCGAACAGCGGCACGTAGCGGTATGGCTTCTCCAGGTAGCCGTCCTGCACGACCAGCGAGTAGGCGAGCCGCCCGACCGTGCGCGGCCCCAGCACCTGCGTCCAGCTCAGCTCGGCGGTGTGGGTCGTGAGGTCGCGCGACCAGTCGGCGAACGAGGTCCCGCTCAGCCCGACCGTGTCGAGCGAGAGGTCGTAGGCCAGCGCGACGGTGGTGTCGTGATCGGCGAAGTCGCGCGACAGCGATCCGCCGAAGCCGTGCGATCGGTAGTCCGGCTCGTCCGAGTACCGGTAGCGAAGCGCCGGCAGGAGCGTTCCGATGCGGTGAGAGGCGGCGAGATCCGCCTCGCGGCGCACCTCGGTGAAGCCGGAGGTGGCCTGCGACACCACGTCGACCGAGGCGGCGCTGATGACGTCGACCACGGCGCGGGCGCTGGCCTCCCCGCCCGCGTCGTCCAGCGCCCGCTTGGCCGCCACCTGCGGGCTCACCACCAGGACGTTGTCGGTGTCCGAGTAGACCAGCGTGTCGAAGGAGAGCGTGTAGGGATCGTCGGCATGCGCCACGCCCACCTGCCCGAGGGCGAGGAGGAGCGTCAGTTGCAGCCGCATCCGCCTCCACCACCGCCGAAGCCGCCCACGGCGCCTTCGCGCGTGCCGAGCAGGTGCTGGTGGAGAGCTGCCTGGTCGGGATCCGGGTCCGGCGCCATCTCCGGGCGCGCCAGGTCCTCGCGCTGATACGGGCGGGTCCGCGAGCACCCGCTCACCAGTGCCGCCGCGGCGAGCGCCGTGGCGAAGAGGAAACGATGAACGCTGCGCATCGAAGAAAGCATAACCATCGACCGCAGTGCCGCCAGGTCATCTCCTCGGGCGGCAGGAGAGCGGTTCAATCAGGTACGGCACATCCCGGCAAGATCGCGCAGCTCGTGCGCAGGAAACCTGCTCCTGGCGCACGGGCTGCGGCGCTCGCGGGGCGAAACGGCCCGGGTGCCGGCACGGACGGTGCATCGCTGGACAGCATGCGATCCGTTGTCGACCAGCTGGCAACCTGGACGGGTCTCGACGAGTCTGAGGCGGCCGAGGCGCTCAACACGATTCAGGAGGCCATCGCTCCGGGAAGCCACGCCCGGGCAGAAGAGCTGATTTTCCGGCTGGCCAGCCGGCTCGGCATCCCGCGCGGCCAGGCGGTCGAGGTGGCGCAGACCGGGTGTCACTCGATCGCCGCCTCGCTGGAGCCGGACGCCCGGCGCCAGCTCATGGACCGGTTGCCCGGCGACCTCCGCGAGCTGTTCGCGCCACCGGCGTCCGCCGCGGCGCCGGGCGCGCACCCGAGCGGCCTTCCGAGAACCACCGGCCACACGATCGCCGAGGGCAGACCGGGGAGTGAGAATCCGCTCTCAGCGGCCAGGCCGGGCAGCTCCCATCCGCTCAGCGAGAGCCGCGAGCCGGTGCCGCGCACGAGATGAGCGGAACCGCGAAGGGATCGAAGCATGGTCGATTACGTCAAGGAGTTCGAGGAGAGCTTCGCTCGGGTGACCGAGCCGCGCCGCTGCGATCGATTCCTCGACCGCTTCTACGAGCGCTTCGTCGCCGCCGAGGGCCTGGTTGCCGAGAAGTTCCGCGAGACCGATCTCGAACGCCAGAAGGAGATGCTGCGCGAATCGCTGGCCGAGATGTTCGACTTCTTCCTCAAGCATCAGAGTAATCCCTACATCGTCACGCTGGCGCGAATCCACGGCATGCGCGGCCGCGACATTCCGACCCGGCTCTACGACGTCTGGCTCGACACCCTGGTGGCGACGGTGCTCGAGTGCGATCCGAAGGCATCCGACAGCGTCGCGCTCGCCTGGCGCATCGTCATGGCGCCGGGGATCGAGTTCATGAAGTTCTACCGGGCACGATGAGATCGCTCGCGGCGGCGAACCGCACGCTGGCACGCGGGTTGCTCTGTCTTCCGACAGGAGGGCACGATGGCATCCACGACCGAGGTTCCCCGCACTCAGTGGGTCTCGTTCTTCGACAAGCTCAGCCACTCGCACGCCGATGAGCTGGTCCGCATCGAGGTCCTCCGGCGAGACACCGGCGCCCACCTCGAGGTCAACGATCTCCCGCTCGACGGGATCAGCGCAGACGTCGCAGGCGACGCCACGATCACCATCGAGGCCGGCAACCCGCGAGATCGGCACATCTCGCATGTCATCTCGGATCCGGTCAGCGTTCGCATCGCTCGGAGCTCGGCCGGGGAGGACGACGCTCTCATGATCGCCGACGCCGAGCAGACCGTCACGCTGGTCTTCTTCGACGAACCCATCAGCTGGCCCGGCCGCGCCTGACCCGACCGGGCGGCGGCACGGGCGATGCAGTGAATGACGGCGTGGGCCACCGGACCAGGACAGTCGCAGACATCATGACCAGGGCGCTCATGACGGTGCCGCCCGAGGAGAGCATCGAGAGCGTCGACTTCGAGATGAAGGTCGCGAACGTGCGGCACATCCCGGTGGTCGGTCCGAAGAACCGGCTGGTCGGCGTCGTGTCCGACCGGGACATCCTGCGCGCCGACCGGACGGCGGCGACGCGGCCGATCGCGGACATCATGACGCGCGAGGTCCGGACCGTGCGGCCCGACGATCCGGCGCGGCGAGCCCTCGATCTTCTGCTGAACAACCGGATCGGCTGCGTCCCGGTGGTGGGCGACGATCTCCAGCTGCTCGGCATCGTCACCGAGACGAGCTTCCTCCGCCTCGCCCTCGAGGCGCTGGCAGACTGAGCCTCAACCTGCGCCGGGCGCGTCTGGCTCGAGCAGCGTCCGAGGTCGACCGATCGCTGCCATCGTGGTGACCAGCTTGCCCTGCCCCCGGTGCGCTCGCGAGGCCGCCCGCGCGAGGTCGTTCATCGACACGACGCCGACGACGCGGCGCCCCTCATCGACGACCGCCAGCCGGCGGATCGCGTTCCCACGCATGAGCTCCTCGGCGTCGTCGATGGTATCGGTCGGCCGACAGGTCACGATCGAGCTCGACATCGCCTGGGCGGCGAAGATCTGCCAGAGCGGCAGCCCCCGGGTGTAAGCCGCCATGCATATGTCTCGGTCGGTCAGCATACCGACCGCGCGTTCCTTGTCGTCGAGCACCGGAAGGGCGCCGATGTCGGCCTCCCACATCTTCTGGGCAGCGGCGTTGAGCGACTCGTGTGCACGACAAGTCTGGACGTCGGTGGACATGATGTCTCGAATGAGCATGATCGCCTCCTTCCGCGACCCGCATGAGCTGCATCTGCCACGCCAAGCTCAGGAGGCGACCCGGGTCGAATCCCGGTGAGCTGGCCCGGAGTTGGTGCTCTCCGCGGCGACAGGAGGGCGCAGGGGCTGCGGCCACTGACCGGCGCCCGCGCAGCGGGTGCGCCCGTCCACCGCGCCGTCGGGAAAATCACCGGGCCCAAGTAGGCACGGCGGTCGCATGAGTCGCGTGCATGATGCGCACATGTATCGTCGCGGCAGACGCGACCCGCGCCCGTCTCTTCACCTTCGAGGAGATGATCGCACCCAACGGGGTCAAGACCCAGGAGCTGCGGGAAGAGAGGACCCTGGTCGATCCGGCGCGGCGCCGGCGTGCCAGCGAGCTCTTCTCCGACAGCCGGCCCGGTCTCGACCGAGCGCCGAGCGGCCGCGGCTTCGCCCTCGACGATCACCGCGACGCGGCCCGGCGGCGGATGGACCGGGACTTCGCGGCCGACATCGCCGAGGCGATCGTCGAGCAGACCAGGGCGCACGGCCACACGAAGCTCATCGTGGCGGCGAGCCCACGCATGCTCGGCTTCCTGCGCCAGCTCGCCCCCCTCGCCGGCCACCCCATCGACCTCTGCGAGATCGACCGCGACTTTGCCCGCCTGTCGCAGTCCCAGCTCCACGACCACCTGGCAGACCGAGGGCTCCTGCCGCCCCGCGAGCGGCTCGGCGCCCCGGCGGGGTCATGAAACGCTGCGACGACTCGCGTCGTCCGGGTTATGACGTCGAGGACGGGGCACCCCGGCGGGAGGCAGCATGAAGGACGAGCAGGCGAAGATCGTGGTGGGTGTGGACTTCTCGCACGAGTCCGAGACTGCGGTCCAGCAGGCGCTCGCCATCTGTCGGCGTCGCGGGCTCGAGCTGGTGCTGGTCCATGCCGATCAGGTGGTGGAACTTCCCTCGCTGTCGGATAGCCCGGCGCCGATCGTGCGCGAGGCGGTGGACACCTACCGGGCCCAGCTCGCCCGCAGTCTCGACGAGCTCCGCGACCGGCTCGCCGACCTCCGCGAACGCCTGTCCGACCAGGGCGTCACCGTGTCGATCGTGATGGTCGAGGACGGCGCGGCATCCGGCATCTGCGCGGTCGCCGCCGAGGTGCAGGCCAAGCTGACCGTGGTCGGCGCCCACGGCGGCGGCGGCGTGCCGTGGTTGCCGGTGGGAAACGTCGCGACCGGTGTCGTACGGATCAGCGAGACAGACGTCCTGGTCGCCCGGCCCAGCCGGGGCGGCCGCCACGACTACCGCATGATCGTGGTCGGCACCGACTTCTCCGCGAGCGCGGAGCGGGCGCTCGAGGTCGCCATCGATCTGGCCTCGCCAGGGGCGCAGATCGACGTCGTGCACTGCGCGTCGATGCGGCCCGCGGTGCATGGGGGCTTCGGCGTGGTGGAGCCCTTGCCGCGCGACCTCCGCCAGGCGCTCGCCGACGACATCCGGATCCAGGGGGAGCAGCTCCTGGCGCGGAAGCGGCGCGATGCGGTCTCCCTCAGCTTCCACGTCTCCTCCGACCGCCCGGCGCCCGGTCTGTCGCACTGGGCCGACACCCGCTCGTGCGACCTCCTGGCGACCGGCAGTCACGGACGGCGCGGCGTCCGGCGCCTCATCCTCGGCAGCGTGGCCGAGTCGATGCTCAAGCGAGCCCCCTGCTCTGTCCTCGTCGCGCACGGCCTGCCCGATTCGGTGAAGAGCTCGTCGGGTTCGAACCCGATGCCGCGATGAATCTGCCGCGCGAGCCGTGAATCCGGCCGCGCCCCGGATGGAACGGGATCTGCAGCCACGATCGAGCACGCCCCGCCAGGCGCTGAACAGAAGGGAGCGGCCCTCATGAAGAAGATCGCGGTCGGTATCGATTTCTCGCCCGAGTCCACCCGCGCCGCGCGCCAGGCGATCGAGATCGCCCGGCATGTCGGGGCCGAGGTGGTCCTCGTCCACGCCCGGCTGTTCGTCGAGCTGCCGCCGGTCGGACCCGACCCGAGCGAGCAGGTGCGGGCCGCCCTCGACACCTACCGATCGAGGATCGCCCGCGAGCTCGACGAGTCGCGCGCCCGGCTGGCCGATCTCCGGACTGCCCTCGCGGGCCAGGGACCCGAGGTCTCGCAGGCCCTGGTCGAGGGCACGACCGACGAGGCGCTCGGCGCCGCCGCGCACGATCTCGGCGCCGACCTCCTGGTGGTCGCGACCCACGGCCGAACCGGCCTCCGCTGGCTCCTTCTCGGCAGCGTCGCCCGGCGCGTCGTCAGGCTGGCGCCGGTCGACGTGATGGTGGCGCGCGGGGAAGCGGTCGGTCGCGGCGGGTTCGAGAACGTGCTGGTCGCGACCGACTTCTCGCCATCCTCGCTGCGCGCGCTCGACCGTGGCGTCGAGCTGGCCTCGCCGCGCGGCCGGGTCCTCGTCGTCCACTGCCACCAGGTCCCGTTCTTCGCCGGGACGGGAGAGCCGATGGTCATCGGCGCCGGAGCGGTGGTCGACGAGGCGGTCGAGAAGGAGCTCCGCGCGCGCGGCGAAGAGCTGCTGGCCTCCCGGCGCCGGCCGGGCGGTCCGGCGCTCGAGTTCGATCTCTTGCACGACGAGCCGGCCATCGGCATCGTGCACTGGCTGGAGGCCCGGCCCCACGACCTCGCGGTCCTCGGCAGCCACGGGCGCAAAGGGATCCGCCGCGCCGTGCTCGGCAGCGTGGCCGAGGCCGTCGCGCACCGCGCGCCCTGCTCGGTCCTGGTCGCCCGGGGCGCCGCCGGCTGACTTCCGGCACGCCCTTTTCGCAGTCATCCGAGACAGCGCAAGGACGCGCAGGACGGCCGACGCGCCGTCACGCCTCGCCGCGCTTGGTGACGAGGTCGATGCCGATGGAGCGCAGGAGCTCCGACGGCGCGGTGCCGCCGATCTGCACGATGACGGCGTCGTTGGGGATCTGCTCGCGCCGCCCCGCGCGCACGAGCACGACCCGGTCGGGCGCGATCGACTCCACCTCGGTGCCGAGGGCGGGGATGACGGTGCGGGCAGTGAAGGCCGCCTCGAGCTCCTGGCGCACCGAGCCGCGCAGGCGCGCCATCTGCTGCCGGCGGTAGCTGAGGGTGACCGAGGCGCAGCGACCGAACCGGGCCAGCGCGAGGGCGCAGTCGGCAGCGGCGTTGCCGCCTCCCACCACCAGCACGTGCTGCCGCTCGAACGGCTCCGGCTCGAGCAGGCGGTAGTGCACCTTCGGCAACTCCTCGCCGGGAACCCCGAGGGTGCGCGGCGAGCCGCGCCGGCCCAGCGCGAGCAGCACGCTGCCGGCACGCGCGGTGAACTGGCCGCCGGCCACCTCCCACTCGCCGCCGCGCGCCTGCACGCGGTCGACCTTGACGCCGGTCTGGACGGAGAGGCCGGCGCGCGCCCGCACGTCGTCCCACAGCGCAACCAGCTCCTCCTTGCTCATCGTGCGGCGCCGGATGGTGCCGTAGCCCGCCAGCTCGAGGTTGCCGGTCATGACCACCTTGCCCCGCGGGTAGTGGCGGATCGTCCCGCCGAATTCCCCCTGCTCGACCACCAGGGTGCGCAGGCCGGCGGCGGAGAGCTGCAGCGCGGCGCTGATGCCGGCCGGTCCGGCGCCGACCACGAGCGCGTCGACGTCGCTGCCGCGCCGGCCGCGACGGGCGGCGTGCAGCGCGGCCTGGCGGCCCTGCTCGACCGCGTTCCTGATGAGCCCCATGCCGCCGAGCTCGCCGATGATGTAGACGCCCGGCAGGTTGGTCTGGAAGTCGGGATCGACCGAGGGCAGCTCGAGTCCGCGCTTGGCGGTGCCGAAGACCAGCTTGATGGCACCGACCGGACAGGCGGCGGCGCAAGCGCCGTGACCGATGCAGGCGAGCGGATTGACCAGGCGGGCACGCCCATGAACCACCTCGAGGACGTCCCCCTCGGGGCAGGCGCGGGCGCAGGCGCCCGAGCCGATGCAGACGTCCGGATCGATGACCGGATGGAGCGAGGGCGGCACCACCTCGTCGCCGAGCTCCGCCAGGTCCGCTGCCCGGCTGGCGCCGCGCTTGCTGCGCCGGCGATCGAAGAATCCCCACGTGAGATAGAGGAGCGCGATCGCGGCCGCGACGGCGGCCAGGATCTCCCACTCGGGCAACATCAGTCGTCCTCCTTGAGGCCGCGCGGGTGGCAGGTGCGGCAGAAGGCCGGCATGTCCGGCTGCCAGCTGTAGCCCGGCTCTTCTTTGTGCGCCTCGTTCATCCGGCTCATCGAATGCTGGCCGGTGTGGCAGCCGATGCAGTTCGCGTTCTGCCCGTCGGTCGACGGACCGAGCGAGGCGTCGTGGCAGTCGCCGCAGGCGATGCCGCCGTGCGGTCCGCTGAGCGGGAACTCGCTCTCCGGGTGGTCAGCCGCCTGGCCGTCGGGGTGACACGACAAGCAGAAGTTCGGCTGCGACGGCTCGAACCGGTAGTCGGCGACGCCGCCGTGGGCGTCCGCCATCTCGGACTGCTCGTGAGCTCCGGTGTGACACCCGATGCAATCGGTGTTCGCGCCGGCGGCGTCGGGTCCCCGCTCCGGCTCGTGGCACTCGAGGCAGCGGATGCCGGAGTGGTCGCCGCGCGCGATGGGAAAGAAGGCCTCCGGGTGGCCGAAGCCGACCGCCGGGCGCCAGGCCTCGATCGTGTGGCAGTCGGCGCAGGTGTCCGGCATCCGGTCGACGTGAACCGGATCGGTGGCGGCCAGGTAGTCGCTCATGTGGCAGCTGGCGCAGTCTTCCTGCAGCACCTCGACCGCCGCATCCGGGTGGGCGCGGCAGGCGAGGAGGGGCAGACTGGCGAGGAGGACGCGCGCGATCATGGCAGCCTCCAGATGGCTGAGAGTAGCGCGAGCACGGCGTCGGCGCCGCCGCCCCGCACGACCTCGGCGTCGCCGGTGAGATCGGTAGCGGCGAGCTGGAGATGGGCGCGAGCGCCGGCGCGGTGCTCGTAGGCGTCGTCGACGCTGGCCTGGTAGCGCAGGAGCGTGAGGTGATAGCGGACCGACAGGTCGAGACGATCGCGCAGGATGTCGGCGCCGAGCACCCCTCCGCCCCCGACCCAGTCGACGAAGTCGATGCGCCCGGCGTCGGCGTCCAGCTGGACGCGGCCGCGACCGGCGATGTTGCCGAGGCCGGCGGCGGCGAAGCCCGACAGCTCGGCCGCGAGGTCGGCGTCGCTCGCATGGTAGGCGCTGACCCCGCCGTCGAGATCGAGGGCGCCGCGCCGCCAGCCGGCCGTCAGGCTCGCGCCGCTGCGCAGCGGCGCCTCGGCACACGACTCCGGCTGACCCGGCGGCGAAGGCGCTTGCCGGCACAGCCACTCCGGCGGCAGGAGCGCGGCCAGCCGCCGCGATCGTTCCGGCCGGCGAGCGCCGAGTCCGATCGCGGCGTGCGCGCTGTCTCCGATGGCCGCGAGGTCGACGCCGGCGGCCGACAGCTCGAGGGTCGGCGCGTTCCACGGGTCGGTGCCCGGGAAGCTGGCCAGCTCGACGTGACCGCCGGCCGCGGCCACCTCGCCCTCGACGCCGGCCGCGGCCGCGAGCTTGCGCTCGTCGAGCGCGCCGTCGAAAGTGGTGCCGAGCGCGCTCACCACCGCGCGCGGGCGCAGCGGGCGATCCGGCCGGTCGTAGCCGAGCTCGACGCCGAACGAGGAGGCGTCGCTGCTCGGGTGTCCGCTCACCTCGTCGGGAATCAGGCCGCCCCAGGCGGCGAGCGATGCGCCGGCCAGCGGCGCCGCGACCCGGACGCCGTCGAGCGGACCGGCGAGCATCGAGGCCCAGCGCAGGCGCCCGAGCGCGACCCGCGGATCGCCGGCGGCGCCCCAGCGGAGGCGCAGCTCGCGCACCCGCCCGAGCCGGTGGACCGCGTCGGGACCGGCGAGGCCGTCGCCCGCCCACAGGAGCAGCGCACCCTCGGCGTCGAGGCCGGCCGGCCGCGCCAGCGGCTCGATGCTGACCCGCGCCCCGAGCCAGCCGGTGGCGAAGGACTCGCCGTCCTTCGGCTGGACCAGCTCGCCCTGGGCGAACAGCGCTCCGCGCAGCATGCCGGCGGCGCCCGACTTGCCGAGCGGCACCGGCCGCGGCGATTGCGACGCAGCCGGCAGGCGGGCGGCCCGCCACTGGGCGCGAAAGGCCTCGAGCGGTCGCGGCCGCGGCATGCGTTCGACCGCCGGCGCGGCGCTCTTCGTGACCCGCGCGGCCCCGCGGTCGCCCACCGACACGGTCGCCTTGCCGAGCTCGACCGCCGCGCTCTTCTCCGACACCGCGACCACCTTCAGCTGGGCGCCGCCCAGTGCGACCACCGTCCCGATCCGGAGGCCAGCCGCCTCGCCCGGCTCGATGTATGCCATGCCGCCGGAGACATCGACCACCTTCACCGGGATGCGCTGACCCTCGCCTTGCTTGCGGGCGGCGAGGGCGCTGCCGGTCATCAGCACCAGCGCGATGGCGATGGGCCGCGTCATCGGCGTTCTCATCGCGCACGCCCTCTCGGGTGACAGCGAAGGCAAGCCGCCGGCGCCGTCTCGAGCCGCGCGCGCCGGTGCTGCGGCACCAGGCGGGACCGGCTGTGGCAGCCGGCGCAGGCCACCAGGCGCGGCCGCGCCTCGCTCGGGTGGCAGTCGCGGCAGGCGGCCGCCCGGTGCGGGCCGCGCGAGAGCACGAAGCGGGCGTCGTGCGCGGAGCCGGACAGCGCGCTCTGCCGCGCCGCGATCCGCGCCGCGACGATCACCGCCGGGCTCCAGGCGACGGTGTTGTGGCAGCGGCCGCACTGGCGGGGAAACGGCGCCACGCCGGGATCGGCGGCGTCGCCGTCGTGGTCCGGGTGGATGTTGCGCCGGTACTCGGCTGCGTGGCAGGCATAGCAATCGGCCGGCGTCGCCGCGTAGCCGCGCGCGTCCTGCCGCCGGTGGCAGGCGACGCACTCGATGATGGCGTGCTTCCCGGTGAGCGGCATGCGCGAGCGCCGGTGGCGAGCCAGCGTCTTCGTGTCGCTCCAGGCGGCCGCCGTGTGGCACTCGGCGCAGCTGTCGCCGAGCCGTCGAGCGTGCGGGTCGCGGTGGCAGCGGTCGCACGCCGAGGACAGCTGGAGACCGCCCTGGTGGCATCCGCTGCAGGTGGTGACCGCGTGCTGGCCGAGGAGCGGGAAGCCGGTGACCGCGTGGTCGAAGCCGCCGCCGCGCGCGGCGTCGTCGTCGAGCGCCCAGCCGTCGGTGGTGTGACAGGCGCTGCAGTCCATGTCGGAGATCGCCGAGCCGTGCGGCGAGCCGGGCGCGGCTGCTCCGTCGGAGCTCCACAGCGCCGCGGTCGCCAGTGCCAGGGCCGCGATCAGGATGGCGGCCGCTCGCCTCATGAGCCCTCCCGGTGCGGGTTGGCGTGACAGTCGCGACAGGCGCGGTAGCCGAGCCGGTAGCGCACCGCCCGCGTCCCGTTGGCCAGCTCCTCGCGCGGGTGGCAGCGCGTGCACTGGACCGCGCGGTGCTTGCCGTCGAGCGCGTAGCTGGTCTTGCGGTTGTGGTCGAAGCCGGGCAGCGCGAAGCGGTCGGTCGCGTGGCAGTCGGTGCAGGGCCTGACCGGATCGCTGGCGCGGAACTGCCCGGCGTGGATGTCCTCGTGGCAGCCCTCGCAGTCGCGCGGGATGCCGCGGTACTCGGCGGGCCTGGCCGCCCCGCCCTTCCCCACCGTGCCGTGGCAGCGGGCGCAGGCGGTGCGGCCGTGCGCGCCGGTCAGCGGCCAGACCGAGTGGTCGATGCGCGGCTCGCCCCAGCCGGCCGGGGCGTGGCACCTGGCGCAACCGCCCTGCCGCATCTCGCTGGCGAACTCTTCGCCGTGCGGGTTGGCGTGGCAGTCGGCGCAGGTCTGCTTGGCGACCCGGAAGTCGGTCCGCGGCCGCTTGCCCGGGTGGCAGCTGGCGCAGGCGACCGCCTGGTGGCGGCCCTCGAGCGCGAAGCGACTGGTCGCGTGCGCCGCGATCCCGAAGCTCGAGGGCGCGAACCCGGCGGTCGTGTGGCAACCGGCGCACTCGGCGCCGCCGCCGGCGCGGGCCGCGAACTCGCCGCCGTGACGATCCTGGTGGCAGCCGGTGCAGCGGTCGAAGACCAGCTGGCGGAAGCGCTTCGCAGGCGGTTTGCTCGCCGGGTGGCACTTGACGCAGTCGGTCTGCGAGTGCCGCCCGGTCAGCGCGAACGGGGTCTTCTCGTGGGTCTCGAGGCCGATGGCGCGCGGCAGCCCGAGCCACTGGATCGACCGGTGACAGCTCTCGCAGCGGCGGCCGAGCTTCGCCTCGTGAACCGGCGGGTGACAGCCGGCGCAGGTCTTGCCCTTCGAGGGCGGCTGGGCGCTGCCGCGATCGTGGCACTTCTTGCAGCCGACCCGGCGGTGGCCGTTGGCCAGGCTGAGGCCCGGGTGCTCGCGGCGGAAGCGCCCGCCGACCTCGTCCCAGCCGGTCTCGGTGTGGCACGCGCTGCAGGCCTGCTTGAACTCGCCCTCGTGGGGGTCCTGGTGGCAGCGGTCGCAGCGGTCGAACTCGATCCCCTTCCAGCGCGGCGGTTCGCGATGGCACTTCGCGCAGTCGACCGCGGCGTGCTTGCCGACCAGCGGATAGCGGGTCCTGGCGTGATCGAACGATCCGGGCAGCTTGCCGACCTTCCACTCGCTCTCGCCGTGGCAGGTCTGGCAGGTGGCGCCGAACCGGCCGGCATGCGGGTCCTGGTGGCAACTGGCGCAGGTCGAGGAGAGGCCGAGGAAGCTCGGCCGCGACACCTTGTTCTTCTTCGTGTGGCACTTGAGGCAGGTCTGGTTGGCGTGATCTCCCTGGAGCGGCCAGCCGGCCTGCCGGTGATCGAGCCTGTCCATCTTCCCGCCCGGCCAGCGGATGAGCTTGTAGGAGCGTCCGTTGTGCTCGATGTGACACTCGGCGCACGGCTTGCCGCGGTACGGCCCGCCGTGCAGCCCCTTGCCGGCGCGGACCCGCGCCGCCAGCGCGTCGTGGCACTTGAGGAACTTGTCGGCCACCACCTTCTTGCCCTCGCTGTGGCAGGCGGAGCAGGAGCCGTCGCTGTCGAGTGACGCGTGGCCGTCCGACAGCTCGCCCGGCGACAGGAGCTGCGCGCTCGCGGGGGCTGCCGTGCCGAGGACGACCAGCACGACGACGGCCGCCCTCACTGGAAGATCCAGCGATATCCGAAGTGCCACGCAACCCCCACGTGGACGCCGACCGCCACCAGCATCGTGATCGCGAACAGGCGGTGCAGCGACCGCCAGGAGCGGAGGAGCGCGGCGCCGGCGGCGCTGCGCACCTCGCCGCGCGACGCGCCGATGACCCAGCGGCGCAGCGAGCGCAACTTTCGGCGCTCGCGCCGATCGCGTGCGGCGCCGAGCGCCGGCTTGAACGCGCCCCGGATCGCGCGCCGCCGCTGGATTCCGATCCGCCGCCAGCGCGGCAGGACCGCCAGGCAGCGGAGCAAGGAGGCGTTGGCGCGCAGCCGGGGGGCCGGCAGCGCGTGCAGGATGAGCTCCAGCTCGGCGCGGACCCGCGGCGCCTCGGCGCCGACCGCGGCGACCGCCACGGCGAGCTCGTGGCCACCGTCCTCCGGCACCAGCGCGTAGAACAGGCGGCCGATGATGCCGGTCACCACGACGACCGCGAGGCTCGCGGCGGTGATGGTGGCGAGCGTGGAACGGAGCTGGAAGGCCGAGTGAAAGCCGACCAGCATGGCGGCGGTGAGACCGGTGAAGACGTGGAGGTCGAGCCAGAACCGCATCGAACCGAGGCGGAACCGGGGGATGCGCCGGCGGGCCAGGTAGAGGAGGTTGGTGCCGATGAGGACCGCGGCGGCGAAGCCATACCCGTTGCCGATGAGGCCGGACGGCCGGAGCAACTTGAAGTCCGGGTGGTCCGGCCGCTCCTGCAGCCCGAGGAGGTAGAAGCTCCATCCGCGATAGGCGAGCAGGACGCCGAGCGAGACCACCAGCGCGGCCAGGCTGGTGGCGAACACGCGCGAGCGGCGCTTTCGCTTGTCGGCGTGCATCAGCTACCCATCACCAGGTGTCGTTGTGACTGTCGTGGCAGGTCCCGGTGCAGCGGCGGGTCGCGGGATCCCACGCGATGGTGGTGACCACGAAACGAACCTGGCGCAAGCGATCGATGTGCAAGAGCGGATCGAGGATCGTCGTGCCGTCGGCGGTCGTGTCCCGGTGACAGTCCTGGCAGTCGCCGGTCTCGCCGGTGTGCCGGCGGTGGTCGCCGCTCATGGTCGACGACGGGTGGCAGCCTGTACAGCTCGGCGTCGGCATGCCGTCGGTCGCTGTGCCGCTCTCCCCGCGCCCGTTGCCATGGCAGTACAGGTTGCCGCAGGTGCCGTTGCCGTCGTAGGTGCCGTTCGGGCTGCGCCCCTGCGAGAAGTCGATCTCCGCCACCGCCGGGGTGTCGTCGAAGGCATGGCCAGGGCTCATGACGTCGGTCGGCTTCTTGTGGCACTCGCTGCAGTCGGAAGCGCGCGACACTCCCTGGGTCACGTGGCTGGGGTGGGCGACGAAGCTCTGCGAGACGTTCAGGTTGGCTGAGCCGAGGTCGCGCGGCGGCGCGCCGGTGTCGTTCAGCCCGCCGCCGTGGCAGTAGGTGCAGTCGCTGCGCCAGCCGGCCTGGTGGCAGCCGTCGCAGCTCTGCGCCGTGCCTCCCGCAAGATCTGCGCCGTGGCAGCCGCGGCAGTCCTGGCGCTGGAGCTCCATCTCGGTCCCGTGCATCTCCGGCGCGGCGAAGCCGGCCGGGTGATACACGCCGCCCTCTCCAGTCCAGCCGGTTCCGGCGTGGTTGAACCCGTGGCAGCTGCCGGTACACTTCTTCTGGGTTCGGTTGAAGGAGAAGCCGCTCTCGGCGATCGCCACGTCGCGGGTGCCGTTGACGTGCAGCGACGGATCGCTGATCGACAGCCCGTCGGCGCTCACGCCGGCGTGGCAGGTGGCGCAGCTGACTCCTTCGACCGCCAGGTGGGCGGCGTGGGGTCCGCTCATGCGGGCGACCGCGGTGCCATCGCTGGCAACGCCGGCGTGGCAGCTGGTGCATGTCTGGGCCGAGGCGTCGATCTGGATCGCGCCGTCCTCGCCGCGGCCGCTGCCGTGGCAGTAGAGGTTGCCGCAGCCCCCGCCGTCGTAGGTCCCCTGCGGCGAGAGCCCTGCCCCCATGTCGACCTCGGCGACGCCCGGCGTGTCGTCGTCGAAGATGTGGCCGGGCGAGAGGACGTCCACCGCCTTGACGTGGCATTGCATGCAGTCGGCCGCGGCTGCCATCCCCTCGCGCACGTGGGCGCTGTGGGCCGGGAAGGAGATCGGCTGGTCGCCGTCGATGTCGCGCGGCGGCGCGCCGGTCCCGTCGACCTCGCCGCCGTGACAGAAGGTGCAGCGCGTGCGCCAGGCGGTCGGCTGCTCGCCGGCCAGGTGGCAGCCGTCGCACGACGGCGCGCTCGGGCTGCCGGTCAGGTCGTAGCCGTGGCAACCGCGGCAGTCCTCGCCGCTGGTCTTGAGCGCCGGCCCGTGCTGCTCGGGCGCGGCGAAGCCAGGCGGGTGATAGCGACCGCTGAAGCCGCCGTCGAGTTCGCTGCCTCGACCGGCTTGACATGCCATCGCCATGACAGCGAGAGCCGCCGCGTACCCCCGTATGCGCACCACGTGGCAGCTTTCAGCAAGGTGAGTGCCACCGGCGACCGCTTGAAGGTGCTGTCTACAGGCAGAATACGATGTGCGCATCGGGGACAGCGAACGCAGGCCGTACACCTCAGCCGCACAGTCGAGAGTCACCTCACAGTCATTTCACTGCTGAAAACGCGTTCGCGGCCGCGCGACGGGGCGCCGCCTGGTGCGCACCAATTGCGCGAGCGCCCGCCCTCGCTGAGGTCTTCGCGGCCGTCAGGCGGCGAGACAGCGCACGATGTCGACGTAGGAGATGAGACCCACCAGCGCGTCGCTCGGGTCCACCACGAGGAGCGCGCCGATCCGAGCGTCGGCGAACAGGCGGGCGAGCGTGGAGACCGGTTCGTCCTCTCTCACGCAGATCGAAGGCTCACTCATCGCGTGGCGGACCTGGAGGCCGAGGAACCCGCCCCGCTCCGCGATGGCGGCCGCCGGATCGCCGATGGCGGACCGCACGTCCCGCTCCGACAACATTCCGACCGGCCTGGCGTGCTCGTCGAGGACCGGAAGGTGTCGGATCTCGCGGGTGACCATGATCCTCGCGGCGTCGATCAGTCGATCGGTCGCCAGGACCGTCAGCGGCGCCGGGGTCATCGCATCGCGCGCGGTCGCCCGGGACCGCGGGGGCGAAACAGCCATCGCTGACTGCACCTCGCCGGCGAGGACGTCCGTGGTCGTGACCAGGCCGACGAGCGTTCCCTCCTCGACGACCGGCAGCGCGCCGATGTGCGCGGCGGCCATGCGCCCGGCGACCTCGGTCAGCGAGTCCTCCGGGTGAGCGAACTCCGGCGCGGGCGTCATCGCGTCGCGGACCCGGGCGGCCTTCCAGTTCGGTTGCCCGGCGCGATACGCGAGGAGATCGCGCTCGCTGAGGATTCCGCACAGCCGCCGCAGGCGGAGGACCGGCAGGTGCCGGATCCCGTTCCAGGCCATCAGGCTCTGGGCCGTGGTCAGCGCCTCGTCCTCTCGGATCGTGAGAGGGTTGCGCTTCATGATGTCTCGCACGTGCACGCCCCTCGAAGCTGCACGCCTCGTGCCGAGCGGGCCCGGCCACGGTTCGAGCTCCTCGGGCCGCCGTCGAGGAAGCTGTTGCTTCGGACGGCCGGTTTCGAAACGAGCGGCAAGGGCGCCACGTCTTCGCCATCGTGACGTGCGCGGACGCGCATCCGCAGGTCCCGGCGGCCACCAGCCGCAACGGGTCGCGGACGATCTTGTCGCTCGATCGCCTGCGTCATCCCCGAGAGCTCCTGGCTGCACAGTTGCAGGAGAGTCGACGAGACCCGACCCATGTCTGAGCGCAAATCGGCGACCGCCTCCGGATCGGAAGCGGCTCGCGATGGAGGGGGCGGCGTGTCCTCGCTCGGCCACGCCTCGAGGGCGGTAGCGAGCATGGTGAACGAAGGCGATCACGGCGAATGGGTGAACGCCTGGATGGAGCGGGAGGTGAAGGGCGTGCCGCCCGAACGACTGCTGAGCGCATTCGAGGAGGTGTTCGCAGCCCTGTGGCAGCGCGCCCATGTGACCCTGGGCGACGTCACGCTGACGGCGATCATCGATCGCGTGCTGCACGTCGCCTCCGAGCTGCATCCGTCGCTGGCCTCTCTCGCGGTGGACGCGAGCGGACTTCGCTGCGACGACCTGCGCCAGCGAGCCGGCAGCCTGGAAGGCCGAGAGCTCGAGGAGGGAGTGCGGTTCGTCCTGGTCGAGTTCCTCACGGTCCTCGGCAATCTCACCGACGAGATCCTCACCCCCGCCCTCCACAGTGAGCTCTCCGGCGGCGGCCAGGGAGCGGAGTCATGAAGAAGAAGACCAGGAGCGCGGCGCGGATCGAGACCGGCGTGCGAAACCTCGACGCGCTGTTCGCGGGCGGACTGCCAAGGGGCTCGGCCACGGTCATCTGCGGCCCACCGGGCGCCGGCAAGACGATCCTCACCCAGCAGATCTGCTTTCACAACGCGTCGGCGACCAGGCGCGTCCTTTTCTTCAACACGCTGTCGGAGCCGACCGCGAAGACGCTGCGCTATCTGAAGCAGTTCAGTTTCTTCGACCCCGCCAAGCTCGACGGCGACCTGCAGTTCGTCGACCTCGGTGTCCTCTTGCGCACCAGGGGGCTCGAAGAGACCTCCAGGCTCATCATGGAGAGCGTCCGCAAGACCAGGCCCGCCATCGTCGCCATCGACAGCTTCAAGGCCTTCGACGACCTCGCCAGGTCGCGGGAGGAGCTCCGCAAGTTCGGCTACGAGCTCGCGGTCAACCTCATGGCCTGGGAAGCGACCACCTTCCTGCTGGGCGAATACGCCCAGGCGGACATCCTCACCCACCCGCTCTTCTCGATCACCGATGGTTTGATCCTGGTCAGCCAGCGCGAGCAGTCGGGCGAACAGCAGCGGATCATCCAGGTCGTCAAGATTCGCGGGACCTCGCACAGCCGGGACGAGCATTCGTTCGTCATCACCGACAACGGCGTCGAGGTGTTCGCGCCCCGCGTCACCATCCAGCGCGAAGATCGGGGGCCCGCGGTGGATCGTTGCAAGACCGGCGTCTCCAGGCTCGACGAGCTACTGGGCGAAGGGATCCCGCGCGGCTCCAGCTTGCTCATCGCCGGCGCCGCAGGGACCGGCAAGACCGTCCTGCTCCTGGAGTTCCTCTACCGGGGAGCCCAGGCGGGCGAGAAGGGGATCATCTTCTCCTTCGAGGAGACGGAAGAGCGGCTGCGCGCCACGGCTCGAGGGCTGGGCTGGGACCTGGAGCAGGAGATCGAGCGCGGCATGGTCGAGATCGTCTTCATCCCGCAGCCGGACATCCAGGTCGAGGGGCACCTCCTGATGATGCAGGAGCGGGTCGATGCGGCGAAGGCGGCCCGGGTCGCGATCGACTCGGTCTCGGTGTTCCTCCACAAGATCAAGAAACCACAGACCGCGCGGGAGAAGACCTTCCAGCTGGCCAGCATCGTCCAGAACAGCCAGGCGGTTGGCTTCTTCGCCACCGACATCCCCTACGGCGCCAACCAGCTCAGTCGCTTCGGCGTCGAGGAGACCGTCGTCGACGGCGTCATCGTCCTCTCCGCGACCGAGGAGGGGATGGCGCGCCAGCGATACCTCGAGGTGTACAAGATCAGGAACACCGCCCACCTCAAAGGCCGGCACAACATGACCATCGGCCGCGGCGGGATCGCGGTGACCCCTCGCTACAACGCAGAGGTCGAGATCGGCCAGCCGCCCGCTCCTCTCGACTCCTCCCGGCGCCTCTCCTCGGGTGTCCCGGGTCTCGACGAGCTCTGCGGTGGTGGACTCCTCCAGCGCAGCATCACCCTGGTGTCGGGCAGCACGGGGATAGGAAAGAGCACCCTGGGCCTGCAGTTCATCGCCGAGGGAGTGAAGCGAAAGGAACCAGGTCTCTTCGTCTCGCTCGAAGAAGCCCCCGGGCAGATCCTGAGCTCCGCCGAGGGCCTCGGCCTGGGCTTGAACCAGGCCGACAGCAAGCTGTGCGAGGTCCTCTATCTCTCTCGCGCGCAGGTCCGCGCCAGCCAGTTCCTGTCGATCCTGGCGGACAAGATCCGATCGAAGAAGATCCAGCGGCTGGTTCTGGACGGCGTCAGCCAGATCGCCGCCGACGGCCAGCTTCCGGACGACCTGCGCCTCTTGCTCTTCGCCCTGGTCACGCAGTTCAAGATCCTCGGCGTCACGACCATGATCACCCTCGAGTCGGGATCGATGTACGCGACCGGAAGCGTCACCGACCTAGGCCTCTCGCCGGTGACCGACAACATCATCGTGCTGCGCTACATCCGGCGCAGCAGCGAGAACCTGCCTTCGCTGTCAGTCGTGAAGACGCGGGGCAGCAAGCATGACACCGGCACCTACTACTACCAGATTGCAGAAGGTGGAATCCGCCTGGGCGACCGTGCCGGGGGGCTCGTCGATGTGGCCGCGAAGAGGAGCGTCGGGACGCGCAAGCGAACCAAGGGAAGCGGAGCCGGACGATGATCCGCGGGAGCCTGGCGCACGCGCACCGGCGCCTTCAGCACCTCTACGAGATCAGCAAGCTGCTGACCCGCTTCGACAGCCTGGACGAGATCTTTTCCGAGGTGATCCGCGCCATGACGGGCGCGATGCCGCTTCACAGCGCCATCTTGATCCTCGAGACGGACGGCGGTCCTCGGATGCTCGTCTGGCAGGCTGCCGAAGAAGGGAGCCCGCATCGCCTGCGAGCCGCCAAGACTCATGCGGAGAGCTCCTACGCCTATCTGGCCGGCGCGACCGCGAAAGACAGACCGCCCAATCGACCGGAGCGGGACGAGAGCGCCGAGAAACAACCCGCCGGCACGCCGCCGCACAACCTCGTCATCCTCCCTCTCGCGCTGGCAGAGCGGCCCATCTTCGGGGCCCTGCAGATCGAGGGTGCCGCCCAGCTGGACGAGCTGGACCTCATCTTCATCAACTCCGTGGTCAACCAGCTGGCGGTGGCCCTCGATCGGCAGGATGCCATCGAGGCCCGGGAAGCCGCCACCGAAGCCAGGCGACTCCAGGCCGAGCACAGGCAGATCGCCGCCGAAGCGGGACGAGTTCGCGCAGAGAGAGAGGGGGCGGCCGCCCGGGCGGAGAAGGTCGAGGCGCAGCGAACCAAGGAAGCCGCCCGGGTCGACCGGGATGTCGAGGCGCGGAGGCGGGCAGCCGCCGAGCGAGCGGAGCAGCGGACGCGAAATGAGCTCGACTTCGCGCGGGCGGTGACCGGGAGCCTGGGCGAGGGCGTGGTCGCGGTCGATATCGATCGCCGGGTGACGCTCTTGAACGCGGCTGCTGCGCACATGCTCGGCTGGACGGAGGAGCAGGCGCTCGGGAAGCTCGCCGACGAGGTCGTTCAGATGCGGCGGGACGATGGCCAGCCGATCACAGCCGACGAGTGCCCATTCCAGCTCGTCATGACGAAGAGCGTCTCCACCCATGGCGGCGAACAGCTGTTCGCCGGTCGGGGCGGGCCCTTCGCGGTGGCATACACCTGCACTGCCCTGCGGCGGGGCGGCAAGCTGTCGGGAGCGGTGCTCGCCTTCCAGGACATCACGAGCCGCAAGCGGGCGCACGAAGCGACCGCGCGCCTGGCTGCAATCGTCATGTCTTCCGACGACGCGATCATCAGCAAAGACCTCCGGGGGGTCATCCAGACCTGGAACCAGGGGGCCACCCATCTCTTCGGCTACACGGCCGACGAAGCCATCGGGCGGCGGATAGACTTCTTGATGCCTCCGGGCCGCGACGTTGAAGGGCTGGAGCTCCTGGAGCGCGCGCGGCGCGGCGAGACCCTCGAGCACTACGAGACCGAACGCCGGCGCAAGGACGGGAGCCTCCTCGACGTGTCGCTCACCGTCTCGCCCATCCGTGACGCCGAGGGCCGGGTCATCGGGGCTTCGATCATCGCCCGCGACATCACCTACCTGAAAGAGGCAGAGGCGGCACGGAAACGCGCGGACACCGAGCAGCGGCTGCTGGCCGAAGTGGCCACCATCGTCGCTTCGTCGCTCGACCGGCGGGCCACTCTCGCAGCGGTCGCGCGGTCCGTCGTCCCGCTCTTCGCCGACCTCTGTCTGATCGACGAGGTGACGGAGGAGGGCGCCACCGAGCGCCGGGAGGTGGTCTTCGCCGATGAAGAGAAGCAGCGGACTCTCGGCGACCGGGTTCGACGTTTCACGCCGGGGCCGGGCTGGAGGACACCGCAGGCGAAGGCGCTCGAGAGCGCGACGCCGCTCTTCGTCCCCGAGATCACCGATCCGCTGAGGGACGGCGTCGCACAGAACGAAGCGCACGCAGAGGTCATGCGCGCCTCGGGCGTCAGGTCGATGATCGTCCTGCCGCTGTGTGCGCGCACGACCGTGCTCGGCGTGCTGACGTTCGTCGTCGGGGACTCGGGCCGGCGCTACTCGGCGCACGACCTGACTCTTGCCGAAGAGGTCGGCCGCCGCGTCGCTGCCGGCCTCGAGAATTCACGGCTGTACGAAGAGGCGCAGCGGGCCATCCGTGCGCGCGAGGAGCTGCTCGCCATCGTCTCCCACGATCTCAAGAACCCGCTCGGCGTCATCATCATGAGTGCCGCCTTGATGGAGGTGTCCGGGCACGCCGAGCGACGGAGAGCGCGCAAGCACATCGAGGCCATCCAGCGATCCGCTGCGCGCATGCACCATCTCATCCAGGACCTGCTCGACACCGCGAGCATCGAGGCCGGCGGGCTATCCCTCGAACGTCGGCGACTCGCGGTGTTCCCGCTGATCCACGAGACCATCGAGGCGATGCAATCGCTCGCCGCGAGCAAGTCACTCGTGCTGAGGATCGAGCTCCCCCCCGACCTCCCCGACATCTCCGCCGACGCAGGCCGGCTGCAGCAGGTCTTCGCCAATCTCCTGGGCAACGCGATCAAGTTCACCCCCGACGGCGGCACGATCTCCGTTCGCGCCGAGCTGGCCGACGGCGACATCCGCTTCTCCGTGAGCGATACGGGCGCCGGGATCCCGGAGAAGGAGCTTCCCCATCTCTTCGAGCGATTCTGGCAGGTGCGCCGCACGGCGCGCAGGGGGACCGGGCTGGGTCTGTCGATCGCGAAGGGGATCGTGGTCGCACACGGCGGTCGCATATGGGTCGAGAGCCGCCTCGGTGCCGGCAGCACGTTCTTCTTCACGCTGCCGGCTGTGCGGCAGCTGGCCGACGAGCCCGCCGAGGCGGGGATGGCGCCGGCAGCGGACAGCGGGGAGACGCTCCATGACGAGATCGCGAAGCAGTCGATGGAGCTGCAGGATCTCACCGAGGATTCCGGACGGCACGAGCTGGACGCGGCACTGGAGGCGACTCGAGTGGCGCGCGAGCTCGCCGAGCACACGAATCGCATCGGGCAGCAGTTCATCGACCGGGGCTGTCACCAGCTTCGCGGCCCGCTCACGGAGATCGAGCTCTTCCTCGAGAGTCTGGCGCGCGACGACGAGACAGCCACCACGCCGTACCAGGAGCGAGTCATCCGGCGGATGCTGGCCCTGCTCGCGCGCGTGACGACCACCATCGAGTCTCTGCGGCAGCATGTCCTCATCGAGGGCGGGCGCCTCACGCCGCAGCCATCGACGT
>Ga0111539_10000165_pt1 | contig 76266 bp, 69 predicted proteins | sample RhiMethybrSRZTD1_FD_79667 | JGI IMG/M metagenome (GOLD analysis project Ga0111539, IMG submission 79667) | Populus rhizosphere microbial communities from Tennessee, USA - Rhizosphere MetaG P. TD hybrid SRZTD1 (version 2) (version 2) | ecosystem: Host-associated > Plants > Roots > Rhizosphere >...
CTTCCTGGTCGTTGGAGCGCACACCCGCGCCGGTTGCGTTCGCCTCCGACGACGCGATGGACAGACTGGCGGACGAGAGAGACGTCGGACTGGTTGGCGTGATGGGCTGACTACAGCCAACGAACAGCGCGACACCGACGACGCCAACAGAGGTGAGCGAGGCACGCATTGGGGGCTCCGTTTGAATACAGTGTGATTGGCGACTATGGCTTCAGGGCGTGTGAGAAGTGTGCAATCGTACCCGGTCGCGCGTCCTCGATCTGTGCAGAACGGAACACCGGCCCATTTCACTGAGCGCGCCCAGCTCGCTGATTGTTCGGTACGGCCCAGATCGCGTCAGCGGGCGCCGCTCTTTTCCTCACATTTGAAAGCAGGATCTACGATCGATCAGAAGAAGAGAGCCTCGTCAGGATTCGTGAGATGTTCGATCCGGAGTGGTCGTGATGACGCCTGCGCAGCAGCGCGCGCAGGCTGCTCGTGATCGCCTCGCGCGAGCCGTCGCCACTGACGACGTAGACGGACTCGCGGGCGGCAGGTTCGCGGCCCGCATCGGCGGCCACGCTCAGTGCTCCAGCCCGACGGAGCGCCCGAGCCTCTGGATGAACCCCGCAAGCTCGTCTTGCAGCCGGTCGGCCGCGTCGGGCACGCGCATCCAGCGGCGGCGTCGCAGCCCGTCTTCCATCCACTCTTCCATCACCTTCGTCACGCGCATCACGTAGACGTCGACCAGGCAGGGTCCCTGGCCGTTGACGTGGCGATAGCGCCCGAGGCGCCGGCGCGCCACGACGCCGCGCAGGCCCGCCTCTTCCTCGGCCTCGCGGATGGCCGCATCGCGCGCCCGTTCGCCCTCGTCGATGCCGCCTTTCGGTACGATCCAACCGTTGCCCTTTGAGGTGGTGACGAGCGCGACCTCGAGTCGTGCCTTTCGAATCCGATAGGGAATCACTGCGGCTTGCCGCCGGACGCGCGCCATTCAGCCCTCCTGTCGTGACCCTCGACTCACATCTGGGACGCGGCAGGAAGGTACCAAAGTCGAGTGCGAAGTACAAGATGGCCGTTGTGTTTGACGGCCGCTTGGACTTCGCCATGGCGGTCACGGAAAACGGCGAACACCTGTCACGATCTTCTTGGACTCGCGCCGTCGGGTGCCGCTGGTGAGCCTGCGGCCGGGCGGCCACCGAAGCAGATGATGTAGCCGTCTGGGTCCTCGACATAGAAGTCTTTCGTGCCCCATGCCGTGTCCGCGAGCGGCTTGATGACCGTGACGCCGTTGGCGACGCACTGTTCGTAGAACGCTTCGATGCCATCGACGCCGGCCGCAGCGTCGAGATGCTCGTTGTCGCGCCGCCACCGGCGCTCCGTTTGATTCCTGGGCGCTTCCTTCAAGTGAAGTTCCAGGCCGTCCAGATGACCGATGGCGTAGAAACCCTCCCATGGCTCGCCGAAACTGAAGCCCATCTTCTGGTAGTACGCGATCGAGCGATCAAGGTCGTCGATGAGGAACTGTGGAGCGAAGGAGGTGACACGCGCCTTCATCGTGTTCGTAGACATCGAGCCTCCCTATTCAGCGGGCGAACGTCACGCTTCAGCCGCGGTGGTCAATAATCGCATCGGGCCGCCGGCTGCAAACGCTGAAGGCCTTGGCAGCTCGAGCTCTTCACGACCACCTGGTGATGGTACTGTCCAGCGCGCGATCGCCACCTCTCTGGAGGAACGCAGCGACCGCCTCACGGTGACGGGCTTCGCAGCGGCGCAGGACGTCGCCAAATCGCGGATCAGCCCGCAATGGATCCAGCCACGGATCGCGGGCCATCATCGCGAAACACACAAACCCGTCCTCGACCACGCGCCTCAAGGTGGACAAGGCGGACTCTGGCTCGCCAAGATGGGCCAGCTGCCTCGACACGTAGAACAGGCCCTCCGGATCTGAGAAGCCGGACTCCACGATCCGCTGGAGCGCGCCGAGGCTCTCGGCCCGGTTGCCCTCGAGCAGTGCCCGAGCCGCGACCACGAAACCGCCGACCTTGTGGACGCCCTGCTCGATCGCTTTCAGTCGAGAGATCGCCTCCTGCTCGCGGCCCAGCGCCGCGAGCGCCAAGCCGACAACGTAGGGCTCGTCGATTTCTGCGGCAATGCAGCGGTCATAGTCGCCGAGCATGAAATACGTGTGGACGATGCTCGTGCGAACCTTCGAATCGAGTCGCCGCGCCTGTTCGTGCGCGGCGACTGATCTTTCGAGCAGGCCACCGTATCGACAAGCGTCGACCAGGCAGGCAAAGAGCTCCGGATCGGCACTCCCCTGCGTTGCGCGCTCGAGAAGCCGCTCCATCGCATCTTTCGCCCGTCCCGAGTCGATTTCGATGTGCGCATACAGGTTGTGCCCAAGCGCGAGGTCCGGATTGATTTCCAGGGCGCGCTTCAGTGCGTCTTCTGCCAGAGCAAGATTCTCCTCGCGCCTCCCCTGGAAGTACTTGCCCAACACGCGATACATCCTTCCGAGACGGGCCCAGGCCGGTGCGTAACGCGGATCTTCCTCGACACAACGCGCGTAGAGATCTCGGGCAAGCTCCCACTGCGCCGAGTCGGTGCTCAGCTGATTCGCCCGCAGATACGATTCGTATGCCCTCGCGTTCGATGGGACATCGTGCTTGAGCATCCGCTGCTCGCGGGCCGTGAGCGGCACCGACAGGGAAGCCACGATGCGCTGCGTGAGCTCATCCTGCAACCTGAACAAGTCGCCGAGACGAACCTGGGAGACCAGCGACCAGATGACCGCTCCGCCTGGCGCTTCGACGAGCTGTGTGCTGACTCGAACCTGGTCGCCAGCCCGCAACAGCGTCGCGGTCATAACCATGTCCGCGTCGGCTTCCTCCGCAATGCGTGTGAGGTCGGGTACCTCGCCAGCGAACCGCGCAGCGATCACGCTCGAGCGAACGATGAGCGACTCGAGTCCCGACAGCGAACCCGTGATCGCGTCCGGTAAGCCGAATGCCAGAAAGTCAGTTTCGGGATCGGAGCGCAGAATCCGGAAGGGCAGGACGATCAGGCGGGTCATCGATCGGGCGCGGACCGGCTTCCCCGAATCGGCGACAAGGAGGATCGCCCGCAGATCCTGCGACATTGCCTCGGCGGTCCCATAGCGATCTTCAGGCTTCTTGGCCAGTGCTCGGTGGATGACGCGACCAACAGCCGCGGTTCCTGGAGAACCTGCCAAAGCCGGCGGCTGCTCGTACATGACGGCATGAGCAATCTGAACGAACGACCTGGCCGCGAACGGTGAGCGTCCGGTGAGCATCTCGAACATGACCGCGCCCGCCGCAAAGACATCCGTCCTGGCGTCGACCGATTGGGCGGACAGTTGCTCAGGCGCCATGTACTGTGGCGTGCCGACCACTGATCCCGGCACCGTCAGAGGCGTGGTGGTCTCCGCAAGTGCCGAATCAGCCGGACGGGCCAGTCCGAAGTCGAGCAGCTTCAAGCCATGAGCGGTGAGAAAGATATTCGATGGCTTGAGATCGCGGTGGATGAGTCCCTGCCGGTGAAGGGCGTCGAGCGCGGAGAGCATGGTCAGCGCAAGTTGCACGCTCTCGCCGAGGTGGAGCGGCGCCCGCGCGATCCGCATGGCCAGCGATTCGCCTTCGAGCAGTTCCATCGCGATATACAGCTCGCCGCCGTGTTCGCCGATGTCGTAAAGCTGGCAAATATTGGGATGACTGACGCTCGCGGCCGCGCGTGCCTCGCGCCATAGGCGCGCACGGGCCAGATCGTCCGACGCGGTACCGCGAATTGTCTTAATGGCCACGGAGCGATTGAGCCGCGTGTCCCTCGCCAGGTACACCTCTCCCATCCCGCCAGATCCGATGGGGGCCACGATCTCGTAGGGCCCGAGACGAGTGCCGGCAGGAAGGGACATCGCGGCGAACTCCTTGCTCACTCTAGCCCGGACGGCCCGCCGTTCGTCGGCGGCAGCGTCAACTCGGCGCGAGACGACTGAGTATCGTCGCGACGAGGTCGGACGGAGGCGCCGAGACGTCCAACGTCTCGCCCAATTCCGAGCTGCCCGCCAATGCCTCTCGTTCCTCAATCACCGTGCGTTGCTCGAATTCCCGTTCATCGATCGCGCGTCCTTGCTGCCGGCGTTCGATGCGTCTAAGGTGTTCGTCGATCGGCAAGCTGAGAAGGAAACCGCGTACTTCCGAGCCAGGGCTGATCGCGAGGAGCCGGCGGCGCAGATCCGAGAGCGCCGCGGGTGTCCGCCACACGTAATCGATCACAAAATGGCGATAACCGAAGCGCTGGTGGTGCGTCACGAGCAGCTCAATCGTCGTGTGTAGATGTTCCAGTTCGTCGGCCGCCGGGGGGTTCACTGCGGTCAGACGATCCCCGTCCAGCCATACGCAAGACTCGATGTGTTCGGTGAGCGCTTCGGCAAGTGTCGATTTGCCGATGCCGAGTGGCCCGTTCAGGACGATGAACACGGGGATCTATCCCGTTGAGTGCCAGGATGTTAACACGCGACCAATGCTTCAGGATTGGCTCGAGACGGGCTTGCCATCGCTCGTTTGTCGGGCGCGCCACGCTTTGCTACGCTCGGTCTCGATTCTGGAGCCGCTTATGATCCTCCGCCTGTTCGCCGTCATGCTCGTTGTCGGTGTCATCTTCGCGACAGATTCGCGGGGTCTCGCACAGGCAGGGCGCACGTTCACGACCAATTTCACGCGGCAGGAGTTCGCCGCGCGCCGCGCGCAGGTCTATGCGGCGATTGGTCCTGAGGCCGTGGCCCTCATTCAAGGCTTGCCGGCGGTCCACTCCTCGGCGGTGTTCCGACAGTCGAACGAGTTCTTCTACCTCTCGGGTGTCGTCGCGCCACAGGCGCTGCTTCTCATGGACGGCGCCGCCAGGCGCAGCATCCTCTACCTCCCGAGGCAGAACGCCAGCCGCGCGGCGACCGAAGGCGAGTTGCTGTCGTCGGACGATCCCGCCGTGGCGATCGGAATCACCGGTGTCGATGACGTACGCGCCCCTGATCAACTGCAGGCCGATCTGCTCGCATACAGGCGAGCCAAGGTCATCTATGTGCCGTTCGCTCCCACGGAGGGCGCGAGCGAAAGCCCAGACGGCGCCCGTCGACGCACGGCCGATGCGGCAGCCGATCCGTGGGATGGCCGAATCAGCCGTGAAGCGCACTTCCGGGAGCTGTTGAAATCACGGGTGCCGTCGCTCGAGCAGAAGGACCTGTCGCCGATTCTGAACGGCATGCGCGAGATCAAGAGCGCAGCGGAAATTGCCCTGATCACGCGGGCGACGACGATCGGCGGGGAAGCCATCCTCGAGGCGATGCGCAGCACCGCGCCCGGATTGGCCGAGCACGAGCTCGATGCGCTGGCTCAACTCATCTTCGTGCGTCACGGCGCGCAGGGTGAAGCCTACCGCGCCATCGTGGCCAGCGGTCCGGCGGCCATGAACGCGCATCACCGCGCCGGCGACAAAATCATGACCGACGGTGAGCTGGTCCTGATGGATTACTGCCCGGATCTCGGCTACTACCGCTGCGACGTCACGCGGCAATGGCCCGTGAATGGAAAGTTCAGCGCGGTCCAGCGAGAACTGTACGGGTTCTACCTCGGGATCTACGAAGCGGTGCTCGACGCGATCCGGCCCAACATCACCGCCCAGGCAGTGCTTCAGGCGGCGCTGCCGAAGATGGAAAAGATCCTGGCGGAATCCAGATTCTCGAAACCGCTCTACGCGGCAGCGGCCAGGCAGTTCGTCGAGCAGTATCGAAGTCGTGCGGCGAAAGGCGGTAGTCTCGGACACGCCGTCGGCATGGCGACACACGATTTTGGTGGCGGCTCGGGTCTCATGCGTCCCGGGCTCGTGTTTACCATCGAGCCGGAGTTCCGCATCCCTGAAGAGCAGATCTTCATCCGGCTCGAAGACATGATCACAATCACCGAGTCTGGCGTGAAGATCCTCTCTGATTTCGTGCCGCGAAGCCTGGAGGCCGTAGAGAAGGTCGTCGCCGAACCCGGCCTGCTTCAGCGGTACGGGAGAATTCGATAGACGCGCGGGGACCGTTGGCGAGCGCACCACACAATCACGCGCCATCAACCAAATTCGGGTCCGGTGATCGCATAGACCCGTGACGGTTGCCCTGACGCAGCGAGCCGGCCCCGGGACATGCGAAGAAAGGGACGCTCGATCGCGAATCCGAGCTGGGCGAGGCTGGCGCGCCAGTGGTGCTGGTCGTCTGGAACATCCAGGACGATTCTGCGATCCGGATGGGCGGCGACGCACACGTCGAGCAGGAGTCCCGCGGTCTCGAGCGTCTCGGCGATCAGTGGACCGAGGTGCTCGCGCACGTGTCCGTGACGGCCCAACAGATAGCCCTGCACGCGGCCGTATCGCTCGACCACCCAGGCGTACTCCGGAGCCTCTCGGGCGAGCCGTTCGAGCAGGCTGGCGCGCGAGGCGCCGAACTCACGAGTGTCCATTCTGTGAATGGCTGGCCAGTCGCCGCTCGACAGCCGCCGAACGTCCCGACGCCTCGTGGCGGCGAAGGCGGCTCGCGCATCGGCGGCACGGGCGGCGCCGGCTTGTTTGCCGTCCAAAAAGAGCCGCGCGAGGCCGTACTCCGCGACGAAGCCCCGCGTCCGATACAAGACTTCGCCCGCTGGCGTCGCGTCGAGCCGCGACACGATGCCCTCCGGGACGAGCGCGAGCCCTTGGTCGAGCAGGAGTGTCCCGATGCCTCTGTGCCGTGCGGCGGCATCGACGAGCACCATCGAAATCCACGCGAACGGACCGTAGGGCAGTGTCGCGACCGTTCCAATGACGAGCCCGTTCCGGACCGCGACCAGCGCCCCGCGGGGAGCGGTCTTCAAAAAGTACAGCCAGTCCTGCTCGGTCTGGTTCCAGTGGCTCCCACGGCACAGGTTGAGCCCGGCGGGAATGTCGGCCAACCTCATCTCGCGGATCAGTACGCCGGCAGGCGATGACATCGCGCGGCATCATAATAGGTCCGCCCTCGCACGCCGCTCCGGACAAGCTGCGGGCGTTGGCGAGGCAGGCCGCCCATGGAGTCCCCGACGGTGATCCGCGATGTCCGCCATCTCGAGGAGCTCCTGAGCGAACCGTCTGCCGCCGCGGTCGACGCGATGCGACAGGTTGACGGCGATGTCGTTGTACTCGGCGTGGCCGGCAAGATGGGCCCGACGCTTGCGCGCATGGCACGCCGTGCGATCGACGCGGCTGGTCGATCGCACCGGGTGGTTGGTGTGGCGCGCTTCTCGTCGCCAGGCGAGCAAGCCGCCCTCGAGCGGCACGGCATCGAGACGATTCGCTGCGACCTGCTCGACGAGGACGCGCTCGCGCGGCTGCCCGACGTTCCGAACGTGATCTTCATGGCCGGCCGGAAATTCGGGTCGACCGGCGACGAGCCGCTCACCTGGGCGATGAACGCGCACCTCCCCGCGCTCGTGTGCCGCCGCTATCGGACGAGTCGAATCGTGGCGTTCTCGACGGGGAATGTATACGGTCTCACGCCCAGCGGCCGCGGTGGCTCGCGGGAGGACGATCCACTGGCGCCAGTCGGGGAGTACGCGATGAGCTGTCTCGGGCGAGAGCGACTGTTCGAGCACTTCAGTCGCACGTACGGGACGCCGGTCGCGATCCTGCGGCTCAACTACGCCGCCGAGATGCGCTATGGTGTGCTGATCGATCTTGCCGGCCGCGTGTCGAGGCGCGAGTCGATCGACGTCAGGATGGGTTACTTCAACGCGGTCTGGCAGGGCGACGCGAACGCGATGGCGCTCGCCGCGCTTGCACACACATCGTCGCCGCCGTTCATCGTGAACGTGGCCGGCCGCGAGGAGCTCAGCGTGCGCGAGACGTGCCTAGAGCTGGCGAGGCGGCTCGGTGTCGAGGTGTCGTTCACCGGCCGTGAGTGCGCCGACGCCCTGCTGAGCAACGGCGCGCGCGGGTGGGCCCTCCTGGGTATGCCGCGTGTCGACGCCGAGCGGCTGCTGGCTTGGACGACCGACTGGATTCGCCGCGGCGGCGAGGTCCACGCCAAGCCCACGCACTTCGAGTCGCGCAGCGGCCGCTTCTAATGGCACAGCCGATGCCTCCGGACGTTCGCGAGGCCCTCCAGGCCGGGAAGGTCATTCCGGCGCATCCGCTTGCCCTTGACGACACTGGCCGCCTCGACGAGCGCCGGCAGCGCGCCCTGACGCGCTATTACGGGGCCGCTGGGGCCGGTGGGCTCGCGATCGGCGTGCACACGACGCAGTTCGCCATTCGCGATCCGCGCATCGGCCTCTTCGAGCCGGTGCTGTCGCTCGCAAGCGAGGAGATGGATCGCCTTGACGCGCGCGGTCGTGCGCCGCTGATTCGCATCGGAGGTATCTGCGGAGCCACGGATCAGGCGCTCGGCGAAGCGGACCTGCTGATCGGGCTCGGCTACCATGCGGGGCTGCTGAGTCTCGCGGCGCTTGCCGATGCGGACGACGCGACGCTCATCGCGCATTGCGAGGCCGTCGGCGCCCGGATTCCGCTCGTCGGGTTCTACCTGCAGCCCGCAGCCGGAGGCCGCCTGCTCTCGTACGCCTTCTGGCGCCGCTTTGCCGAGATTCCTGCGGTCGTGGCCGTCAAGATCGCGCCGTTCAACCGCTATCACACGCTCGACGTCGTCCGGGCGGTGATCGACGCGAACCGAGACGACATCGCGCTCTACACCGGGAATGACGACGCCATCGTGAGCGATTTGGTGACGAGCTTCCGGTTCAGGTACGGCGGCGCGGTGGTCGAGCGCCGAATCGTCGGCGGGCTCCTCGGTCATTGGGCGGTGTGGACACAGGGCGCGGTCGCGGTGCTCGCCGAGTGTCACGCGGCCGCGAGCGCACGGCAGGTGCCGGCGGATCTGCTGCGGCGCGGTGTCGAGATCACGGACGCCAATGCGGCGTTCTTCGACGCCGCTCACGGGTTCGCCGGGTGCATCGCCGGCATTCAGGAAGTGTTGCATCGCCAGGGACTGCTGGCGAGCCCGCGATGTCTCGACCCCCGCGAGAGACTCAGTGCCGGACAGGCCGCCGAGATCGATCGTGTCTGCCGCGCCTACCCGCATCTGGCAGACGACCAGTTCGTCGCGGCAAACATCGGCGAGTGGCTGTCGTGCTGAAGCTCAGCGTCGATAGTGCCGGATGACGACGATCTGGGAGTAGAGAACCCAGGCCAGCATCAGCGTCATCAGGAGCGCCAGCAGGTTGAAGAGGAACAGGAGCCGCGACTTGCGCGCGTCCAGGCGGAGCTGCAACGCCGAGATGTCCGCAAGGATCCCCTGAACGCCGGCCTGCACCTCGCCCAACCTCGTGTCGATGCGCTGGGTGAGGCCGGTGAGCGTAGCGACGGTCTCAGCGGTGACCTGGCTCTCTTGCGGCCCAGCCAGTGCCCGCAACGTGCCGCGCAACTGCATCGAGTCCGCGGACAACTGTTCGAGCCGGTTGAAGGCCTCGTCCATGGCCGCCAGCCGCGGAGCGCGGTCGGCCACCAATGGCAGCGAGTTCGCCACGCTGACCGCGTTGGCGATCGTCCCCACCGCATCGCGCACCGGCGCCAGTGCCTGCTGCATCTGCCCGATGCGTGGCGCCAGGCTCGTCTCCAGGCGCTCGCTCAGCGCGGTGAGCACGGGGCTGTTCGCCTGCGCTCGTACGCCAACGGCGGCGATGGTCTCGGAGGCTTGTCGCACTTCCGTCCGGCTCGTCGCGATGAGGCCGTCAGTCCGCGCCACCCCCGCATTGATCACCCCGATGGCGGTCTCGACGAGGCCAAACGCTTTCAGCGCAATCCCGGTCGCCCTGCGATCGACCAACCACACGCCGACAATGCCGAGCAGGCTCAGGACGATGAACAGCACGGCAACGGTGCTGGCGACAGCGCGAACGGTCTTTTCAAACATCGCCATGAAGGCGTCTCACTGTGATGTGGGCTGCGTCCATAACTTACCGCCGATTGGACAGTAGGGGTCGCTGGCGCTCGCGCGCTGTGTGCCGCCGGGGACTTCGCCCGGCCCTTTATGCGCTCACTCCGGAGTTTCCTCCACAAACCGGCTCTTCGGAGTTCCTCCGGAATACCGGAGGCGACACCGAACTGACGCACGCCGCTCTCGCGCCCTGGATCCCCATCGGCTCAGCGTGTTGCGCCCAGGCCGCCACCCCGTGCCGCGCGGCACCAGTCTTGCTGAATAGAGCGCATGTCACACGTGTTCGGACTCGCCGGGACCACCCTCCTTCTCAGTGTCTTTCTCGCGACGCCTGCGGCTGCACAGGACCCGCAGGACGACTCGTCGATTGACCAGACCGCCACACAGGCCCAGGCCGCTGTCGCCACGGTGACGTGCTCATCGAAGCCCGGTGAACGTTCGAGTTGCCCTGCCGACACGTCGAAGGGCGTCGTGCTGGTGCGATCGATGGGCGACGCGCCGTGTCTGCTCGGCAGGACCTGGGGCTACGACCAGACCAGCGTCTGGGTGTCGGACGGGTGCAGCGCCGAGTTCGCCACCGGCTCCGGCGTGGGACCAGATACGAAGCCGAAGCCCCTCTCGCACATCCCGAACGTTGGCTTCCTGCTCTTCGACGGCGAGAAGGGCCAGATCTATTTCCGGCTGTTCACTTACGGGCGGTATCTGAACCAGCGGAATCTGGACGAGTCCTACGTCGACGCCTTCGGCAACACCAAAACCGTCCAGCGGCGCCAGGACATCCAGCTGCAGAAGTTCTTCGCGCCATTCTCGGGGTGGTTCCTCACGCCGAAGATGCGCTACTACCTCTACGTCTGGTCGTCGAACGCATCGCAGGGCGATCCGGCGCAGGTCGTGGGGGCGGGCAACCTGACCTGGAGCTTCAACCGATACGTGAGCGTGGGTGTCGGCATCACGTCGCTGCCGAGCGTGCGAAGCACAGAAGGTCAGTTCCCGTTCTGGCTCGGCGTGGACGACCGCCTGATTGCCGATGAATTCTTCCGCGGCTCCTACACCTCGGGTGTCTGGCTCAAGGGCGAGCTCAACACCAAGGTCAAATACCAGGCGATGTTCGCCAACAATCTGAGCACGCTCGGCGTGAGCGCGGCGCAGCTCGATAACCGGATGGACACGCAGTCCTACTCGCTCGTCTGGCTGCCAACGACCGGCGAGTTCGGCCTGTGGGGCACGTTCGGCGACTACGACGATCACCAGAAGGTCGCGACGCGGCTCGGCGTGCACTACACCCACAGCCTCGAGGAAAAACAAAGCCAGCCCGGAACCGAGGGCATCGAGAACAGCCAGATCCGGCTGACCGACGGGAGCGTCATCTTCACGCCGAACCTGCTTGGACCTGGCATCACGGTCAACGAAGTGGACTACCGAATGTCGAGCGTCGATGCGGGCGTCAAGTACAAGGGGATGAGTGTCGAGGGCGAGTACTACTGGCGCTGGTTGAGCAACTTCACCGGCGTCAACACGAGCGGCATTGCCAACATGACCGACCATGGCTATCAGCTGCAGGCCTCGGCGATGGCCGCTCCCAAGGCCGTTCAGCTGTACTTCGGCGCCTCGCAGGTGTTCGGCCGCTTCGGCAACCAGTGGGAAGTACGCTTTGGCGAGAACTGGTACCCGATGAAGGAGCGCGGGATTCGCTTGAACGGCGAGTGGATGTACGTGAACCGATCACCCGTGGGATACACCGCCTATCCCTACCCGGTCGGGGCCAGGGGCAATGTGTTCCACATCAACCTGGAGCTGAACTTCTGATCGACCAGGTCGTAACTCGCATTTCCAGCTTGGGTCACTTCCGCATCTTCAACGACGCTCTTGAGCAGGCACGTTCGAAAGGCCGTCCGCGTCGTCTACGCGGTCGAGCACGATCAGCTGCTGGTCGGCCGAGATCTTCAGCACCCGACGGTCGTTGGACACCTGGTACGTGGCCGAACCCACGACCTGTCCGTCCTTCTTGCCGACGGTCTCCAACGTGTACGGATCACGCCATTTCGCGACCAGGCTGTAACCGTGGCCGGACTCCGCGGCGTACTCGTGGCCGTCGGCCTTGATGGTGTTGATGTGTCGTTCCTGCCGCCCCGATTCGTCAATGACCACATCGGTGACACGAACGCGATCGCCTTCGATCTCGAAGACGATCGTGGCGCGTCGAAACTCGTTGGCGGGGTGGCGCTTCGATTGTTCGAGATTCGCCTCCCAGCATCCTGCGAGCGGACTCGTGGCACTCGAGACCGCTTCGACATGGGTCTTGAGCTTGGGCCAGCTCGAGAATCCGTACTCCTGGGCGAGTGCGTGTTGGGCGTCGGCTAACTGTTCCGAAGGATTCGCGCGGCGGCGCTCGTCGAGCAGTTCCTTCGCCTGTTTCCGAAGGTGTTCGAGATTCGGACGTGCGGGAAGTTGGCGAGACATCTCTCCTCCTGAGCGCCCGGTGTCCGCCGGCGGGCAAGAAAGAGAGTGCGCGTTGATTCGATTGACGAGCCCAGGTGGGATCATCCCTTCCCGCGGACGGGACGCAGCCTGTACTGCTGTCAGAATCCTATCACCGCCGTATGGGAATGCACCAGAGTCCTGTGGCATTCGACTGCGGCTCAGCGATGGTGACTGAACCCACCTCGAGGATTGCCGTTCGGCACACCTCGTCGCTCGACTGCGGCACCACGAACGTGCTGGACAACAGGAAGAAGTCGCCGCCCTTCGCCACGGTCATCGGCGCCGTCGTGGTAATGGTGCCAGTCTGGTCGCTAATCCGCAGGCTCAGCTTGCCCGTGTCTACCGAGTCCACCGAGTAGTAACCCTGCAACCACATCGTCACCGTGTTTCCGGGTCTGAAGTCGCCTTGGTGCGCCTGACCGGTGGCGATGCGCAACGCATCCTCAGCGGTCACCACGACGGGCGCCGCCGCGTCTCGACCACGATACGACGCCGACACCATCGCTTGCCCCGCCGATCGTCCATTGACAAGTCCGAGAGCGTCCACCGCCACCACGTCGGGACGCGTCGACGACCACGTCGCGTCGAAGGACACGACAGGAGTTTGCCCCGACCGCAGGCGCGCCACGGCAGTGCATGGTCCCTTCTGACCGATCAGAAGCGAGGTGGGGCAGACCAGCTCGAGCGCCAGGATGTCCGATTGGCCATTGGTCGGGCCGCCCGGTGACGTCGGCACCGCAGCGGGGCCGCTGCATGCCGTCAACTCAATCGCGGCAACGACCGCGACGGAGCGGAACACGCGTCCACCCAGACAGCGCGTCATGTGGCTATGGCAACGGCAGGCACATCGATGGCCTGCATCTATCATGCGATGATACCGCGCCCACCCTCGAGTCTGCCATGAGAGCCCTTGTCGTCACCGGTCCCGGCGCCTTGAGTCTGCAGGATGTGACGCGGCCGTCCCGCGAGGGCGAGTGTCTCATTCGCGTACGGGCGGCCGGCATCTGCGGGACCGATCTGCAGATTCTCGAAGGCTACGCGGGTTTCGCCGGCGTTCCCGGGCACGAGTTCGTCGGCGTCGTCGAGTCCGCGCCGCCGGCGGACGCCGCCTGGATCGGAAAGCGCGTCGTCGGCGAAATCAACGTGGGCTGCGGAGCCTGCGCCTGGTGCGATCGACGGGAGGAGGGACATTGTCCCAACCGCAACGTCCTCGGGATTCGTCACCGCGACGGGGCGTTCGCGGACTTCGTGACGCTCCCGGCCCGGAATCTGCACGCCGTGCCGGACAGTGTTGACGACGAGACGGCGGTGTTCGCCGAGCCGGTGGCCGCGGCGTGCCGGGTGCTCGAGCAGATGTCGATCACACCAGGACAACGAGTGGCGGTCGTCGGCGACGGGCGCATGGGCTTGATCGTGGCGCAGGTCATCAAGACCGTGACTTCGCTCGTCACTGTGTTCGGCCGTCATGCGCCCAAGCTGGCCACGGCGCGCGGTCTTGGCCTCACGACGTCGGCATCAAGCGGTCGTCCTGAGCCGGCCGATCGCTTTGACATCGTGATCGACGTGACCGGCCGGCCGGAAGGCTTCCACCGCGCGCTCGATCTCGTGCGCCCGCGTGGCACCGTGGTCTTGAAGTCCACGTTCCACGGCGAGGCCCGTCTCGAGTCGTGGCCCATCGTCGTCAACGAGGTGACGCTTCTCGGTTCGCGGTGCGGTCCGTTCAAGCCGGCAATCGAACTCCTCGCGTCCGGTGCGGTGCGCGTCAAGCCGCTCATCTCCCGCATCGCCACGCTCGAAGATCACGGCCCGGCCTTCGCCGACGCCCGCCGGTCTCTGAAGGTCCTCTTTGCGATGTGAGCTGGCGCGTCGGCTCAAGGGCGGCCCCGCACTGACGTGTCGGAACGGCGGCCGTTGACGAAGCGTTCGAGGACTAGTGTCGCCAGCACCCCTGCCGTGTACGCAGCCAGATCTCGCGGGTCGAAGCCGCTCCCGAGCACCAGTTGTCCGCCGGTCGTCTGGCGGAGCGCGTCGAGCGCTGGCGCATGGAACAACTGGCTGAGCTCGACGGCGAAGCAGCAGGCGAGTGCTGCCGCCGCACGCCAGGCGAGCCGGACCGCCGGCGCGATCGCCGCGATCCCCCACGCCGCCATCGCGGCCCACAACACATCGCCGAGGACGTCGCGCGCAGCGGGAGACAGCGCGCCGCCACCCCAGTGCACGGCCAGGCCGAGGGCAATCGTCGCACTGGCGAGCGCGATGTAGCGCGTCCGGGCGCGGAACCGGCGAGGCATCTGCCGGACAGCAGCTTAAGTCATCGAATGCGACGACTTCGCGTGGATTCGAGTCAACGTTCGCCGGGAAAAATGAAGCACGGTTGACTCGAGCCGATTGATCGGCTAAGGTTCGGCAACTCTAACGCGGACGAGGTGCTCCCCACTTGTCCTCTAGCTCGACGGTTCGTCCCTTGTACGCCGCGTACGCGCGGCGTGATCGTTCTGCCCGGCGCAACTCGCGCCGCCGACGCGCTGACCTGCTCGCCAGGACTGCCGCGATCTTGTTCGTACTGATCGCATCGCCGGTTCAGGCGGCGATCACCACCGAAACTCCACCGAGCTCAACGCAGGTGCGCGAGCGCAGGACCGTTCCCGCGGCGGTTGCGCGATGCGGACGGGACGTGGCGGTCACTGATCCGTCCTGCCAGAAGCAGTTCGGCGACTGGCAGGCACAAGAGAAGCGTTGGCGCGAGAACCGCCGCGTGTACGCCAACTACATCACTTACAAAGGCCGGCCCGTTCGACAAGTGAGGCGGCCGGATCCGCCGCTGTGGATCGCGCCGCTCTGCGAGCAGCAACCGATCTTCGGCGTCACGCCGTCGAGCCTCGTCTGCCAGGCCTACGACGACTACCTTCGGTACGACTGGACGCAACACATCGAGGGCCCGCAAGCGGCCGTCACATTTTCCAAACGCGTCGCTCAACCGGGCGCGGGCGAAGCCGGCGGATTCATGGAGTACCTCCTCAAGAATCTGCACTTCGATGGCGCCTGGACGAACAGTGAGAAGGGGCCGCGGGTCTACGGACTGTTCGGAACCCACCTGACGTTGGCTCACGCGGGCCGCGTGTACCTGTGGGGACCGCCCGGCATGCTGGTGCTGCGCCGTCCGGACGGTCGCATCGATGTCAAGATGACCTGGGGCGTGGACATCTTCGTGGCCGACATTCCCCTTCCGGGTGCCACAGGCTACCGATTGCCGCTGTATTTCAGCATCGCGAAGGTCTTTGGCAAGACCGAGCAGACAGCGATTCAAAACGGCGTAAACACGGCCTTGAACATGATTGGCTTCTCCGTCACGTTCAAGCACTAGAGCCGTTCGCCCTGGCGCGCCCACGGCATCCCGAGGGTCTCCGCGCGAAGACGCGCTCCGCGAACCAGCCGGCCCGCAATCCTGGAGAACGCGAGCCTGGTCCTAATTAGCTGAGAGCAAATAACTTAAGGACGACCAGGCCGCCTCGTCTCGATCACGGCCCAGTCCTTGCTGTGTTCCGGTCAGCAGGCGCGACCCGCCGTGCGCCTCGCCACTCGAACCTGCGCAAGCCCCCCGCGTCTGTCCGTGTGAACGCAAGGAGATAGTGGACATGCGCTACGTGCTTCGACTTCTCATTTCCGTCGGCGCGCTGGTGCTCTTCGCCAGTGTGGCCGGCGCGCAAGCACCGCAGCAAGCACCGCAGAAAGAGGCCGTCATCCAGGAGATCACGCTCCGCGGGACGGTCGAAGCGGTGGATCACACGGCTCGTACCCTGAAGATCAAAGGCGATCAAGGGAACCTCGTCACGCTCGACGTGCCGGCCTCGTACGCCCGCTTCGACCAGGTCAGAATCGGCGACGTCGTGTCGATCACCTACTACGACCGCGTGAGCGTCCGGCTCAAGCCGGCAGGGGAAGCCCCCGTCGATCGCATCGATACCACGACCACGACACTTGCGCCGGGCACGCTTCCCGGCGGGACGAAAATCGTCCAGCGAATGACCACGGTCAGGATCGACGCCTGGGATCCGGCAACAAGGATCGTGTCCTTTACCAATGCCAAGGGCGATAGCTATACGCGCCGCATTGTCGAAACCCTCGATCCCGCCGTGCTCTCCGCGCTCAAGGTCGGGGACCGGGTGGACGTGACCAGGACGGAGGCCACGAACCTGGCCGTGGTCACGCCGGCGCCGCCCGCCGCTCAGATGGCGCCGGCACCGGCCGATGACACGCTCAGACACCGGCTCACGATTTCAGTGCTGTGGGGCGTGGACAACTCGTTCAGCGGCGAGATCGCCCAGGACGGCTCCGCGACGTATCAGGGCACGCCGGTCTCCTTCACCGACACGAGCTTCGACTCCGTCTACGGGAAGATGGGCCTGCTCAAAATCGGTTTTGGCTATCGCACGAGTCCGCGGTCCGAAGCCAACTTCAACTTTGTCTGGTCCAACAGTACTTCTGAGGTCATTCAGATCGGCACGATCGGGGATCCAGCTGCCCCCTTATCCGTGAAGTTCGGTGATTACGACTACTGGGGCGTCGAAGGTGGACAGCGGTTCTTTTTCTCGCGCGTCCGGTTCACGCCGTTCGTCGGATACACCGTCGGCATCAATCGTTTCTCGAGCCTCTCCGCCGATTTCAGCGCGCCGGCAACGGCCGTGCAGGATCCCGTCGTAGTCAACAACTCCGAGTTCTTCCAGGCGTCCTGGGCCCTCAGCTTCAGCATGACGGGCGGCCTCCTCGTCGGCCTCGGACCGGTCGAGCTGATGGCTGAATCGGGTCTGCGCTACATGGGCGGCCTCGCAGACGTACCGCCGCTGGCAGAAACCGGATTGGCCACCATCAACGACGACAGCTCGCGCTGGTCCATCCCGTTCCTTGTTGGCGTGCGCCTGCGGTTCTAAGAGCGCGTTGCAGAATTACCGGCGGTCGGAGGGGCCGGCTTCAGCCATCCCAGTGAGGGCGGGCTAAAGCCCGCCCCTCCTTCTGCATTTTGCAACGTGCTCTAAAGACAGCCTCGGGCACGCGGCGACCGTTTGGACGATCTCCAAACGGCCGTCGCGTGCTCACGAACCGACCTCAGCGATCAGTATCTGAACCTGACGGCAATCTGCACCGTGCGCGGAATGTACAGCGAGTGCAGCGCCGTCAACTGTCCAAACGTCGCCGGCGTCGAGAGACTGAGCGCCGGAAATCCGTACTGGACCGTGTTGAACAGGTTGTAGGTCTCGATCCGCAGGCTGAGGTTGTACGTGCGGACGCGGAAGTTCTTGTACAGTCCAAAATCGACGGTGTCCATGCCATCGCCGTAGAAGGCGTTTCGCGGGACGATGTTCTCGAAGCCGTCGTTGATGGTGGTCAGCCGGAAGGCGCTGGCTGGAAGCTGGAGCGTGCTGCGCTGCACGCAGTCCGGGCCCGGGGTCAAGCAGCCTTCCGTTGTGAAGCTGGGATCGTCCACCGAGGTATTCAGGATCGAGCGATCGAGGAGGATCGGCCGGCCCTCGGCGAAGCCGTCGAAGTTGAGGTCGACGCCCGTCTGCGTGACGGTGAACGGCGTCCCTGACGCCAGTCTGATCGTGGCAGACAGCTGCCATCCGCCGAGGAGCGTGCCGGCGAGATCGCGGCGATCGCTCATGAAGGGCATGAGCCAGGTGCCGTTGAACGTGAACCGGTGCGGCGTGTGGAAGCGCGAGTGTCCGCGGGCGAACCGCGAGTTCGGCCCTGTGAAGTTCGTATCACCGGCGCCCACGAACGTGGCTTCCGACACCGTGTCATCCGATCGGCTGCGCGTGTAGCTCGCCGAGAACGCGAGCCCCTTGCTGTAGCGCTTCGTCCACTCGAGCTGCAGGCCGTCGTACCACGTCTGGCCGTTGCTCTGGATCTCGATGTTGGTCGTGTAGCGCGGATCGGGCCGCCGCTCATTGGTGCGCGGCTGTCGCAGGCTGATCTCGTTGTCGCCGAGCGGGACCGGCACGGGACAGCTGGCGTTCACCGTCAGCCCGGGGAGGAAGCCCGTGCCTGCACACGACACGTCGGCGGCAATCCGGTCGATCGTTTTCCCGCGCAGATCCGGAAAGCCCGCGGCCGGGGCATTATTCGGGTGATCGACGACCAGCACGGGCCCGTCGAGCGGCGAGAGCGGCAGGTTCGTACTCTGATACCGCTCTTTGCTCATCGTGTGGCTGCCGGTGTAACTGACACGCAGCGTCGAGTCCCAGGGCATTCGACGCTCGTAACTCAGATTCCACTGGTGGGTGAACGGCATCTCGAGGTTCTCGTCGGGAAGCGTGAGCGCCACGCGCGCGGTCTGTGGTCCGGGCACGAAGACGAAGCCGAGCGTCGGGTCCGAGACGTTGAGGATGCCGGGCTGCGTCGTGAACGATCGCAGGATCGCGTTGGGCGGGTTGGTCCGAACGCTCGCGCCGCCCTGCGAGAAGATCGACTGGAACAATCGGCCGTGGTACATGCCGTAGCCGCCGCGGAGCGACGCGTCGCCGCGTTCGCCGCCGGTAAACGACTTCATCCAGCCCGATGCCACCGGCAGCACCCAGGCCGCGCCCAGCCGCGGCTCGTAGTTATCCGTGTCGTCGTGGAAGACGTAGTCGATGCGATCCTCCGCTTCCTTCGGCACTGACACGTACTCGTAGCGGAAGCCGAGATTCACGGTCAGGCCGTTCCCCAGCCGCCAGTTGTCTTCGACGTAGAAGTTGGATTCACCGATGCGGTTCTCGAGGAAGAAGGGCCCCCAGGCCTGCTGGTAGGTCGAGACGCACCCGTCGAGCATCGCGGCATAGGGCGTCGCGTAGTTGACGCCGCCACAGGCGGCAGTGAAGGTCCAGAAGCCCCGCGAGAAGTTGTCGGCGAAGTCGTCGAGCCGCTGGCGCCGGATGTCAGTGCCCGCTTTGAGTGTGTGATCGCGGGCGGCGAACCAGGAGAGGTTGTAGACGAACTGGTGATCCCGCTGATCCCGGTGGATGGGCAGGTTGCCGGCGTTGCCCAGGATCGTGCCCGACACGGGCGACCCGGTGAACCTGACGATAGGGGTATCGTTGCCGTCGGCGATGTCCACGCGCGTGTTCCGCAGGCCCAGCCCGTACCTGAGCTCGCCCACCAGGTTGGCCCGCATGACCTTGGTCCACGTCAGCCCCAGATTCTGTTGCCGGTTGTCCTGTCCCGCCTCCTCGCCGACAATCACGTCGTCGGCCTCCCGAATCTGGTGGGTATTCTGGTAGCGGCCGGTCAGCGTGTCCTGTCCGAGATTCCAGTCAACCCGACCCGAATAGTCTTCGTCGGGTTGCTTGAATCCCTGCAGCGTCGCGTACGTCCGCGGGCTCCGGGGGTCGTTGGCGGTGGCGCCTGCCGGATAGCGTGCCAGGATGGAGTCGATCCAGGCCCGATTCTGCGGCGTGTCGTTGCCGCGCGTGAGACGCGGCGCGGCGAGTTCGGCCGGCGTGAACAGATCGCGCGCGAAGTTGCGGGTGCCGCTCAAATTGGTCCGATCGAAGTTGGCAAACCCGAAGACCCGATCCCGCGCGATCGGAAAGCCGACAGTGCCGCCGAACTGATGCCGTTGGTTGTCGGGCTTGAGGAGCGCGAACTTCCGCAACGCTGTCAGGTCGTTGCTGTCCTGGACGAACTCATACACGTCGCCGCGCCAGGCGTTCGTGCCCGACTTGGTCTGGACGAGGACCACGGCGCCGTAGCCGCGGCCGAACTCGGCGGTGTAGTTGTTGCTGATGACCTGGAACTCTTTGATCGTCGACAGCGCGGCGCCCTGCCGGTTCTGATTCTCCGAGGAGTCGTCGTTGTTCACCCCGTTGATCTGAAACGTAGCGCCGCGCGTGCCCGCCCCGTTGAAATTGATCGACGACCCGGACGACAGCGTCGGATTGTTCTGCCCCGACGTGGGATTGTCCTGAAAGCCGGGGAAGATCTCGGCGAGCGACAGGAAGCTGCCGGGATTGAGCGTCGGCTTGTCGAGGATCTGCTGTTCATTGAGCGTGCCCTTGATCTCGCCGTTGCTCGTATTGATCGGCGGCGACGCGCCGACCACGGTCACGGTCTCGGCCACACTGGCCGGCTTGAGCTGGAAATCGGCCACCTGGGTCTGGTTGAGGCTGACCTGCACCTTTTCGCGGACGAGGGTGGTGAAGCCGTTCAGCTTGGCGGTGACGGTGTAGGTGCCGATGGCGAGAAACGGCGCCGTGTAGAAGCCGGCGTCGTTGGTCGTCACCTCGCGGGCGGCGGCTGTGTCGACGTTCTTGATCGTGACGATCGCGCCCGGCAGGACGCCGCCGCCCGTGTCCGTCACGGTGCCTTGCAGCGTGCCTGTGACCGTCTGCGCGGCCGAAACGGCCGCGACGGCCAGGACGCCGATGACGACGCAGAGAGCGCGAAAGATCGGAGGAATGCGCATGGGCCATCTCCTCAGGAACAAAGTTGCCGCGAGAATAGTGCGCTCGCGGGCCGGCGTCAAACTGAGGTTCAGGAAACTACTTCCGCCTTAGAGCGCGTTGCAGAATGCCGGCGGTCGGAGGGGCCGGTTTCAGCCGGCCGAGCGAGGGCGGGCTAAAGCCCGCCCCTCCGTCTGCATTTTGCTATGCGCTCCTGGAACCGGGCCCGCGCAGGAGGCCGTCAGAGCCGGAGGGTGAACAGAACGGCGGCAGGCCCTTTGCGGCATCGCGGCGCTGAAGGAACTCGTTGTGGGCAAACGGCACGGAAGAGATCCCGTACATGAAAAACCAGGGCAGCAGCGCGAGGCCGGCGTAGAGATGCACGCGGCGGTTGAGGTGGGAGAACGTCATCCTGCGGCCTCGTTACAACATCAACAGGTACATTCCGAAGAGACCGAGACCGCCGACGAGCGCGCCGGCGCCATAGCCGCGAGTCACCTTCATTTCCCACCACATCCACAAGCCGGACAGCACCCAGAACACCATGCCGACAATCACGACATCCACCGAAACCGCCCAGGCGGTGCCGAGCCCGTAGCCGGTGGCGTAGCCACGCCGGCGATGGAAGCGCTCGAGCAACGCCGTGGTGCGATGCGACTGGCGCTCGATGACGAGCGTGCGATCGGCGGGTGAATAGGTCAGGCGGCGCGGCGTGATCAGATCGTTCCGGCTGATCACGATGACGCCGTCCTTCCGCTGCGACACATTGTGGGCGCCATCCAGGCCGACCGACGTGAGGATCTGCCGCGACATCGCTCGTGGGTCGGCGCCGTCGGCAAACGTGCCGTCGTAGACGAGCTCGCGCTCTTTCTCGAACGGCGCGGGCCCCTCACCCTATCTCGCGACGAAAACCGCCCGATGGTTCATGACCAGGGTGCTGACGCTGTACATCAGCACCCAGGGGAAGAGAAAGAGTCCGAGGTACATGTGCGTCCGCCGGACGACCGTCGAGAACATGGGCGCTTACTTCCGTTTCAGGCCGAGGGCGCGCAGGCGCTTGTGCAGGCTGGTGCGTTCGGTGCCCAGCAGCCGTGCGGCGCCCGACACATTCCCGTCCGTCTGATCGAGCGCCTGCCGGATGCGATCCCGCTCGGCGGCGTCACGAACCTCCTGCAGTCCTGCGGCCGGACGCGGCGACTGAGGCAGCCGGACCTCGACCGGAATCGACTCGACGGTGATGCGGTCCCCGCGCGTCAGAATCGCCATCCGCTCCACGACGTTGCGCAGCTCGCGGACGTTGCCCGGCCACCCGTAGCGCTCGAGGGCGGGGACGACGTCCGGATCGATCGTGCGAGCCCGGAAGTTGTTGCGGGCGCAGAACTCGGAGAGGAAATAGGTCACGAGCTCGCCGATGTCCTGCAGCCGCTCGCGCAGCGCGGGCACGCGGATCGGCACGACGCTGAGCCGATAGAAGAGATCCTCCCTGAACGCCCCCGTCGCAACGAGCTCGTCCAGCCGGCGATTCGTCGCCGAGATGACGCGGACGCTGACCCGAATCGGCTGCTCGCCGCCGACGCGCTGGAACTCTCCGTCCTGCAGGATGCGGAGCAGCTTGGCCTGCGACGCCTCGTGCAGGTCGCCGATCTCATCGAGGAAGATGGTCCCGCCGTCGGCCAGTTCGAACCGGCCGCGGCGCAGCGACGCCGCCCCGGTGAACGCGCCCTTCTCGTGACCGAAGAGCTCGCTCTCGATGAGCTCGTTGGGGATCGCCGCGCAGTTGACCTTGACGAAGGGTCCGGACGCGAACGGGCTCTCCCGATGCACGTGCGCCGCGAGCAGCTCCTTGCCGGTGCCCGACTCGCCCGAGAGCAGCACGCTGACGTCCGAGCGCGCCACCTGGGTGGCCTGATCGACGGCATGCCGGAAGGTCGCGCTCGTGCCGATCATCCTTGGCGCGTCGCCGACGAGCTCGCGGAAGCGCTGGTTCTCGCGCTGCAGGTCGAATCGCTCGAGCGCGTTCTTGGTGACGAGCAGCACCCGGTCGCGGGCGAGCGGCTTTTCGAGAAAATCGAACGCGCCGCTTCGTGTCGCCTCCACCGCATCGCGGATCGTCCCGTGGCCCGAAATCATCACGGCCGGCGTCGCATCGTCACCCTGCCTCAGCGATCGCAGCAGGTCGATTCCGTTGCCGTCGGGGAGACGGACGTCGAGCAGATACAGATCGGCCCGGGCCTGGCGCCGCTCGGCATGAAACTTCGCCACCGACTCGCAGACCGTGACGGAGTAGCCTTCGCCCTCCAGAATCAGGCGGAGCGAGCGGCCGATATTCGGCTCGTCGTCCACGATCAGGATATGGCGCGCGCGCATCACTCAGCCGGCTCCCGCCCGGGCCGTTCCGTCACGCCGGGCAGCGTGACCTTGAACGCCGCGCCGCCGAGCGCGCCGGCGACCAGCGTAATGTCACCGCCGGAGAGGAGCGCGTGACTCTTCGCAATCGAGAGGCCGAGTCCCATGCCGTGCTTCTTGAACGTGATGGTTGGTTGAAACAACGTACCCGATGCCTCCTCGCTGAGCCCGGGACCGGAATCGTGCACTTCGATCGCGGCCTGGCCGTTGTCCAATCGCGTCACGACGAGGACCCCGCCGCCGGGGCCGGCGGCCTCGGCCGCATTCTGGAGCAGATTGGTGAGAATGCCTCTGACCAAATCCGCTCCCGCGTGCACGTTCGGCGCGCGCCGGTCGAGCGTGAGCGTGAACTCCGTGTCGGGATGCGCGGGCCGCAGCAGCGCCACGCGCTCGGTGACCAGCGCGTTGACGTCGAGCACTTCGGGGTTCACGGGCGGCTCGCTCGAGAACTCCGAGAAGGCGCGGACGCGCCGCTCCAACGAGTCGATTTCGCTGACGACGATCTGCACGGCCTGATCCATGAAGGCGCGGTCGGAGGGCGGCTGACGCGCCTGCATCTCCTCTACGGTCAAGCGGATCGGGGTCAGCGAGTTCTTGAGCTCGTGGGCGGTCTTGCGGGCGAGCGACTGCCAGCTCGCCATCCGGGTCAGATGGACGAGCCGTTCGCGGCTCTGGCGCAATTGATCGGCCATCCGATTGAACGCGTCCACGGCGCGCCCGACCTCGTCGCGCGGCGCCCGTCCGGGTGCGCGTCCGGTCTCGAGCCGTCGCGACCAGTCGCCCGCGGCGAAGTCGGTCAGCGCGGCCGTGAGCTGCCGGATCGGCTGGCTGATCCGATGGGCGATGAAGATGAGCGGCGCCAGCGAGGCGATCCAGGCCACGCCGAGCAGGATGAGCAGCGTGAGCGTAAACCCGCGCCGGAGGTCACGCGCTTCGATCGACTCGACGAGCTGGCGGGTCTGCCGCAGCTCGGACGTGAGCTGACCCATCCGGAGGCCGCGCAGGTCGCGGCTGTAGGTCTCGACGCCGCGAGACGCATCCGCGCTCGCTTCGCTCCGCCGCAAGTAGTCCACGTGATCGCCGCTGGATCCGGACAGGCCGAAGCGCTCGGTCTCGCCGCTGTCCCAGAAGGCGCGCACGGCGTCCGGCCAGCGAGCCGCATCGGCGACGGCATATCTCGTCGGCGCCGTGCGGCCCGCCAGCGCGTCCTGCTTGAGCGCTTCGCGTTCGCGCTGGTAGAACTGCCTGACGGTCGCCTCGAGCGTCCGCGAGAGACGGTCGAGCTCGCCCGTCGTCGCGTAGCCCAGGCTGCGGTCGAGGAGCGAGGTGGTGATCCAGATCGTCGCGGCCAACGGCAGCACCGTCGCGGCAAGGAAGGCGGCGATCAAGCGCGTGCGCAATCGGTTCATCCGCGTTGACCACGACCCGGTGGCGTCATTGCGAGAGTCGAAATGGCCCTGCCTCGATCGAATGCGTGAGCGCGTCGTTCTTGCGGCGCCGGCTCAAGGCGTCGATCAGCCCGCGCAGCGAGAAATCCGCACCGCCATCCTGAGCGGGTGCGGTGTCGGCCGCCAGGACGCGAGAGTCCAGCCGGATCCAGAATGGCAGCTCGCGGCCCAGCCGGCCGAGCGCGCTCACCGGTACGGTCAACTGCTCGAGGCACCAGGCTTCGGCCGCAGCCGGGGTCAGGTACGCGGCCGAACGCGAGGGCGCTCCCACCTGGGTGACGGCGAATCGTTCCTCCCAGAGATCGTAGCTCAGTACGTAGGTCTGCCGGCCCTGCGCCGCGACCGCGCCGCCGGGCCCGGGCAGCACATCGAGCTCGAGATCGACGCGAACGGACCTGCCGTCTTTCAGCCGGGCGAGCGGCTCGCCTTTGATGAAGCCGAACCCCGGGGCCCGGACCGTGATGGCGTTGCCGGCCCGGGTGATCGTCACTGATTGAGCGAGGATTTCGACGGTGGTGTATGTCATCAGCGTGAGGGCGACCAGCGCCGCCCCTCCGAGCGACCCGCGTGCCGCGGGCGGCAAATTCGTGTCCAGAATCCGGTCCACGTCAGTTCTTCTGAAAGCCCACGGCCGAACTGGAGAAACGCAGTCCCATCGTGAACACGGCGCGGAACTCGTCCGTATTGAGCGGGAAGCCCAGCGTGAAGAAGACCGGGCCGGGATTGAAGCCCAGGCCCGCTGAGAAGCGGGCACGACGGTCCGCGTCGCGGTTCCAGACCGCCCCGGAATCGAGGAACATAGCGAGGCCGCGATAGCGGTATTCGACCGACCCGTAGAGCACGCGGTCGCCACCCGCGGGGGCGATGTCGTACTTGTTCCAGCCGCGCAGCGTCCGCGAGTCGCCGAGCGAGAAGCGCTCGAAGAGCGGCGCATTGCCTTCGATGCGGCCCGCCATGCCGGACACGAGTACACGATGGTTCGCCCAGCGGTACGAATAGTCAGCCTGGCCGAGGTAGCGCTCGTAGACAAGGTCGCTTTCGAGCGCGTTCGTGCCTGCCCGTACCGTGAACGCCGCGTCCACGTCATGACGCTGGTCGTCACGCCGCTTCGATCGCTCCGAGAACCGCAGCGATCCGATCGCGGCGTTCGCCATCTGCGAGTCGGAGAAGTCGACTTCTGACAGCGGATCCAGCTCAGTGATGCTGACGCCGCCGCCGATGCTGAGTTGCCGCGTGATCGCGAACTTCACGAGCGGCGTGACCGTCATGCGGTTGCGATAGGGGCGGGCCAGACCCGGATCGAGCGCAAGCGTCGCCAACGTGGCGTCGCGCCAGGTCTGGTCGAACGTGTTCCATTCGAAGAAGGCGCCAAGCCGTTCCGTGCCGAGCTTGCGCGTTTCGAAGCGCAGTCCGAAGCCGGAGTACTCCTCGATCAGGTCGTCGCCGTTGTCGATGGCGATGATCGGCGTGACGTGGACGTCGCGGCTGTTCATCGTGATCGGCAGCATCGCGCCCCATCCCTGATCGGAGTGAAAGATCGCGTTCGCTTCGAGCGGCTCGAAGCGCAGCCACCGCGCCGACTCGGCCCGGGTCGCGTCGAAGATCAGTCGGATCCGTCCCGGTTGCCCGCCGCGGACCGTTCGGCGGGTCACGTCATAGTCGGGGAGCGCGTCCTTCAAACGGGTTTCGAGCCGGTCGGCTTCTTCGGGATCGAGCGGCTTGCCGATCAGGGCCTGCAGATCCGCACGCAGCAGCGGGTCCAGTTCATGTTCCGAGACACCTCGGATCTCGACGTCTTCAACCGCGTAGCGGATGTTCACGTTCGCTCCGTGCTCCTGATCGCGCATGCGTGCCACGACGAAGACGACGCGCGCTCCCGCGTCGGGATCCGGGCTGACGCGAACGGCGGCGATGAGTCGCGGCTGCTCGGTTTCGATGCGCGCGGCCAGTTCCCTCAGGTGCTGCCGATTGAGCGGAGTGCCGGCGAGCTTGCCAATCTCTTCCTGGAGTCCCGGGCTGAGCCGCGAAAGCTCGATTCCCGACACTTGGGCTGAATTGATTCTGGTGCCGTCGGGCGGGTCGGTTTCCTGCGCCTGCTGCGGCAGCAGCGGCAGGATCAGGAGCGAGATCAGTAGTCCGAGTGTGCTCATGCCCGCTCCATTAGCAATTGACGGGCCGGCCGCTAACTCATTGAGAATAAAGTAGGTGACCGCGATTCAGGTGTGGCCGTGCGTCACACCTGTGCGAGGGGAGCCACACCAGGCCGGAACCCGGCAGTTCAGAGGCAGGGCGGCGGGTGAGCACCCGCCGCCCTGATCGATCACTTGATGCGTCGCACCGAGGCGATGACATCATTCCAGTCACCGCGGCGTAAATCCGAGGCGTCGCCCGTCAGGGTCCGGCAGCGGCCGCGAAAATTCGTTTCGCTACACACCTGCCACGTCTCGCCCGACGGGACCCGGATGCTCGAGATGAGCGCGCCCATCCCGCGTGCGGCGACGTCCGGGGTGTTCGTGTCGAGCGTCGCGCTGCGGCCCTTGTAGTTGATATCGGCGTACACTTCCAGGCCGCGGCTCTGGCCGCCGCCGCCCGATCCGCCGCCCCAGTTGCCGCCGCCGAACCCGCGCGACGTGACGCGATACGACGAGATGAGATCGTCCCATCCGATGTTGCCCAGATTCCGGACATCGCTCGTGAACTGCTGCGTCCGTCCCCCGAACCGCGCGTCCTGGAAGATCGTGACCGACGCGTTGCCAAACAATTGAATCGACGACACCTTGTCGTTGGTGCCTTCGGGCATCGCCGGCTGGCTCGCGCCGAGGTTCGAGCAGAAGTACCGGCCGTCGAAGTTGGGATGCTCGTAGAAGCACGCGCCGGAAGTGGTTCTCGAGCCGCCCCAGCCGGAGCTGCTGTTGTAACCGCGTGAGCCGACGCTGAACGACGAGATCTTGTCGTTCCAGCCCTCCGAACGCAGGTCCTGCACATCGTAGTCGAAGCGCTTCGACGAGCCGTGGAAGTTGACGTCCTTGTAGACGATCACTTCCGCGGATCCGAAGATCCGAATCGACGAGATGCGGTCGTTCGTCCCAGCCGGCACCTCAATCGAGGACTCGCCGCTCCGGAGGCAGAAGTACTGGCCCGTAAAACTCCGGTTCTCGTAGAAGCACGCACCGACGGTTGGCGGCTGAGGCCGTCCAAACGCCTGCGCCGATGCGGAGCCGGCACCGATCAGACTTGCGATGATGAAACACCCAACCGTGTTCGCCTGTCGCATGGGTCCCTCGCGCGGCGGCATCCTACCATGCACTCACGACCGTGGTGGCTCTCGTTTGGCCTGCCTGCTCCCGCGAAGGGTCTCCAACAGGCGTTGAGTGAGGGTCTGCCGCCTCGGCGAGAACTGGCTGGCGGCCGCGCGAATATAGGGCTGAAACTGTCGGCGGGCGTAGGCCACGTAACCGACCTGCTGGATCTCGGTCAATGTCTGCCTGTAGTGATCCAGGAGTGCCGCCGCGACGATGTGGCCAGTCTGCTTTGCGCCAACGCCTGCGGACGCCGAGAGCCAACGAAGGCCGTCCGGAAGGGCTCGCGCCGCGGTGACGGCCATCATCGACGATGTTTCAAAAACCGACCGGTCTTGTCGCGCGGATTCCGCCTTGAGCTGCGCCCAGACATGGCTGATCGTGGCGGGGGAGGGAAGACTCCCGGGCGTCAGGTTCCGGGCTGCCTTCCGAAGCGCCTCCCACTCCTCTCGGAGTCCTGGCACGTCCAGCGGTGGCGTGTTGATCGCCGACGCCAACCGGGACGAGGTCCGTTCGAGGCCATCCAGCATCTGATCGACGCTGCTGAATTCCGTGTCCTTGTCCAGCAGGCCTTGCGCCTTCAGCGCCTCGGCGATTTCCGGAATCACGTGCCGACCCATGCCGCACAGGTCCGCGAGCGCCGCGAGCACCCAGACGGGCGATGCACGAAACGCGACGATGCCGAGCACTTCGACCGCGTTGCCCGCGGCGCGCCTGGCGAGAAAATTGTCGGGCAGCGTTTCCTCAGCGCGGTAAACACCCTCTGCGCCTCCGACCTGCTCGATCAGGAACCGGAGCATGGCGTCCACGAGGTTCTGGTACAGCTGGCTGCGGCGGACGCCTTCTGGAAGGGCCACCTCTCCCACTTCACGCGTCACTCCGGCGCCGAGCCCCAGGGCGGCTCGGATCACACGTTCGGGGAAGGAGAGGAGATAGGTTTTCGCGTTCATACGGTCAGCGCCTTGAGATACACGGCGCCCTTCACCGTCAGCTCCCAGGGCTGCTCGATGAAGTAGTTCGCGAGGCCGCCGATCTTCGCGGCCGCAAACACCCTTGCCCAGTCGACGGTGTCGTCGCCGACGGCCAGGCCACCGCCGCCTGTCCCACCGCCACCGCCACCGCCGCGGCGGCCGCCGCGCGCGGCGGCGGCGGCGATTTCCTCGGGCGTCGGCTTGACCGGAGGCACACCCGCACGAGACGGCCGCATTCCTTGAGTGACGTCCACGCCTTGCAGGTGCGCCGAGATGAAGCGGCCCGGATGATTGGTGAAGTACATGATCGGATCGCCAATCGTCGGCATCGACGACATTTGAAACTGCATCTTCACCAGATCGGGGTCGAGAGACTCCATCAGCACCGGGTAGGTCAGCCGGCCGTCCTCGAGCCTCGAGTTCTCGAACGTCTCGTTGTGCAGGAACTGCTGAAGCCCGGCCTTCTTCGTTTCGGCGGCGATCTTGTTGTAGTCGTCGGCCGCCCGCTTCACAGCATCCGGCGTCGTCATGCCGTTGGTCACCCTGCCGTTGAGACTGGCGGTGCCCATCTGTGTCATGCCGATGTCGGTGGCCCACTGGATCTGTTTGGGGAGATCGGTCCGAAGGGACGGCAGGGTGAAGTGCGCGCTCGTGCACTTCATGCCGGCGTCATCCAGGATTTTCCTGGTCGCCTTGCCGTCGGCGAGGCTCGCGAACTCGTTGTAGCTCGGCGAGCAAAGCTCCACGACGTCGATGCCAGCCGCCTTCATGTCTTTCAACAATCCGACGAAATCCCCCTGCTGAATCCGTGCGCGATGGGGATACGTCTGGCTGCCGATCGGCAGTCCCAGCGGATTCGCGCGGAGCGTGCGGCCGAGACCGGCGGCCAGGATCCCCGCGATCACCGCGTCCGTGCCCGTTCTTGCCAAGAACTCTCGCCTCGAAATTGCAGCCATCTGACACGCTCCATCCCCTTCGATTCGCTCATCGCTCGCGCTGCGTCGAGTCGGAGCCAATCTCACACCGCGGGAACGGGTTGTCAAGACGCCGGCACGGGCCGTTCGGCAGCGACCACAGCTCGAGCAGCTGAACGCGGAGCTCGCGCGGAAATGGCCGCCTGAGGTGTTACGCCGGCCAGCGACAGGGTGCCGCGCGCCGCGTGGTTGGCAGGTCAGTGAATCGAGATCGCGCGGTGAAACATCGCCGCCAGCAGGTCCGCATCCGAGAACCGCGGGAATGTCCTCGCGTCGAAGGCAGGACAGTCGTCGTCGGTTTCCAGATCGACTTCCACCGCGCGCCGGTCGAGGTCAAGCCGGGCAGAAGACACTGGGACCAGGCGCCGCCGCCCCAACCCCCCGGGATAGACGACGAAGTACTTGATCCGCCGCTCTGGAGGGTCGACGATCAGGCCGTCGAGCGCCCCGAGCTTCCTCCCGGCCTCAGTCACCACCTCGAACCCGCTGAGATCATCCGCGCGACCTTCGACATGGCCGGCGTCGATGTATCGGAGACGTGGGTCTTCAATCATGGCTGCCCGGTCAACAGCAATCCCGGTGCCACTGCAAGTGCCGCGATTCGAGAGGTCTGGCGGGAGCCGCGCGCCGTCCGGAGGCTGAGAGTCGGTTGCGAGCGACTCACAGACACCCTCGAAATACCCACTCAGTGCCTCAGCCTGGCTCCGCAATCCTGATCGCGCCCATCTCCGGCGCGAGTCCTGTCGCGGGTGTAACATCCGACTTCATGGAATCGGCTGCTACCTCCATTGGCGCGCCGAGGCATTTCGCGCGCGCGGCGTTTCTGGCGGCGTCGCTCTCGACGATGGCGCCGGCACTGTCCGCTCAATCGCCCGGGCCCTGGAAAACGCTCTTCAACGGCAAGGACTTCACCGGGTGGACGATCCTCGCGAGCGGTGCGCGGGCGGCCTCACCGGCCCTGTCGACCAATCCCGCCGACAGAAACTGGAAGATCGAGGACGCCGTGATCAGCAGCGTGCCGCCCACGGCGGCTCAGCGAGGCGGCAGTCTGGCCACGGTTGACACGTTCAAGGATGTCGAGCTCGAGTTTGACTTCCTGCTGGCCGAGGCCGGGACGAAGTGCACACCACGCCTCGGAGACAAGCAAGCGAATCTCAGCGAGGAAAGGACGTGCGCGTTCAACAGCGGCGTCTACTTGCGAACTGGCTATCAGCTCAATATCGGCCGTCGCGAGGCCGGCGAATACATCGGCATCGTCGTCCACAGAACCGGTCCAAAGGCCATCCGGGGGAACGTCGATTGGCTCTCGTCGGGTGATTGCGGCGGCACGCGCGGGTATCTGGAGGACTGCGACCTGTTCCCGGCGATTCGCAAGAAGGAAGAGTGGAACCACATTCGAATCACCTTCAAGGGGCCGCATCTTCAGGCATGGCTGAACGGCAGACAAATCGTTGACGTCGTCGATGACCCGAGCGACCCGGCGGAAGCGAGCTGGAAGGCGGCCGCTCCGATTTGGTTTCAATTCCCGCCGGCCGGCGAATCTGGCGGCTTTGCCGGCTCCGTCAAGTTCCGCAACATCCGCGCGCGCGAGCTCTGAGCATCTCGAGCCTCAGTCTTTCTTCAGGACTTGCTCACGACTCGCGCGAGGCCACGCCGTACCCTGATCTTGTGCTGACGTCCCGATCGCTCGCCACGCTTCTCGCGGTCGCGCTCCTGATACCCGCCGGTGCCGAAGCGCAAGCGCCGGCTGCGGCGCCGACGCGCGATCCGGGCCGCGACAGTCTGGCGATCGGCGGCAGCTTGACGCCGGCTTGGGCCGGCGGACTCGGATTCTGGCCGACCGTCCGGATCACCGCCCCGGTCGGCGCTCGCATCGGGCTCGATCTGGACGCCGGCTGGATGTTCCCGGAGACCAACGGCTACTTCACTACCCGGGATTTCTACGCCATTCAGATCCGGTTCCTCCGAGCGGGACGGGACGCCGCCGGCTCGACGCGTTATTGGATCGTCGGCCCGGCGTACATCCGCGGTTCGGAGCTCGACGGCGACGGGAACGTGACCGATCCGCACGCAGGCATCGGCGCGATCAAGATCGGGTACGGAGGCGATCGGATCTACGCCAACGGCATGCGCGCGGCGGGTGAGATCGGCGTCATCGGCGGCGGCAGCTCCTCGCCGACGGGGATTTACGCGAGCCTCATCGTGCAATGGCGGCCGCGCCGCTAGCGAACACCAGCACGTCGTGCCCGATGCGTGAACCGCCATCGAGCCACTCCGACGAGGCCACCAGAATGGTGGCGAGGGCTTTGCCAGTCCGGCGTTACCGGCCGAGATCCGCGAGCTTCTTTAGATCGATCTGGTCCATGACGCTCCGCAGGACGTCGAGGCTCTGGGTCGGCGTGCCTTCGACCTTGGCCACGAAACGACCGGCGACGACCACCGTGAACTCCCCGTCCCGCTTCGTGCTGTTCCAAAGCGTGGCGGCCGGAGCGCCGCGGTACGTCAGTCGCGTGACCACCGTGTCCGGAGGAATCACCTCGGTGTGGTCGGCCGGAAACGTCTGGACGACGGTGGCGACTGCCATCAGCCCGTCGGGATCGAAGCCGGTGTCGGCCAGCGTGACCCGGAGCTTCCCATCGATGTTGGTGTAGATCGCGTCGGCATAGACATAGGTGCACGACTCGGCCGCCATGATGCGGCTGCTCACCACACGGCCTTTCGTCCACCCGTCAAGGGCGGGCAGCATCTGTTCGAGCGCGGCCGGCGCAACCGCCGGCACGACTTTCGTGGCCGGCTCCTGGAACGCAGCGGGCGCGGTGGGCAGCAATATCACGCAAAGCGCCGCTCCGATGGTCATGGCGCGAGAGGCCGGAGACACGATCTGATGCAGGGTCATAGGACCCTCCTCTGCCGACCGCTCTTTGCAAACGCAGGACCACCACCGTCCTCGGCGGCCTGCCGCACGCATTGTCGGCGGCAATCACCGACTGATGAGTTTTTCGCGCTGAGTTGCTGAAAAACACGAGCCTCCGGAGAGGTGCGGAATAGGCTCGAGCACTATATTGCGTATCAATTAAGGTAGAACTGCGACATATTGCACTCTTTGATGCGAGCACGTCTCTAGGCGGCCCCACGGCACGACCGTTGCACATCGACCGGCAAACAGGGGTGAGGTATGCGGAAATCACTGTGGACGGTCATGAGCCTCGTGGCGCTTTCCGGAGTCCTGGTGGCTCAAGGACATAACAACGCGACCGAGAAGAAAATCAGCGATCTGATGATCGTCGTCTCGGATGTCAAAGTCGGGGGCGACCTGCTCAAGGCCGGAGAGTACCGCGTCGTCTGCGACACGATGCGAATCAGCTTCATCCGGATGAGTGATGGGAAACTGATCCTGGAGAAGCCGTGTAAGGGCAAAGAGCTACAGAAGGACGCGGATACGACCGTGATGTTAACGGATATGGATCGGAACGGGACTCGGTACGTGCAGAAGCTCCTTCTCCGCGGAAGCAACGTCGAGCACGTGTTCGATCAGCCCTAGACCGGAGCCCTCGCGACTTGCCGGGCAACGGTTCCGTGCGATCTATGGGAGATGGCGGATCGACAGGAGGGGTCATGATGCACAACCGTTCTCGCATGTTTGTCATCGCCGGCCTCGTGCTGATGCTGGCGGGCGCTCTGGATCCACTGGAAGGGTCGGTAGTGATCCTGGCCGGTAGCGCGCTCGCGGCAGCCGGCGCCTTCTTCGGCAGGAGCCGTCGCTACCGGCGGCAGGTCACCGCGTTCGTGCTGATCGCGATCGGCGTTGCCGCGCTCTTTGGTCTCTCCGCCCTGGGCGGTGTTGGCGGCACCACCGGCCGGTCGATGTGGTGGCTCGCGATCTGCGTCTCGTATCCGGTCGGGTGGGTGATCGGGCTGGTCGGCGCCATAGCGCTGTTGCGCGAGGCCCGGTACGCGCCAGCCTGATTCAGGCGCCAGCCTCATCGGGCAGTGGCGGCGACGCCGCTGACGAACACCGTTCGCGTGCCCTAAGAGTGCGTTGCAAAATTCTGGCTCCGGGAGGCTCCGGGAGGGGCCGGCTTTAGCCGGCCCAGCAAGGGCGGGCTGAAGCCCGCCCCTCCTTCTGAGTCCTGAAACGCGCTCTAAGCGGTGCACTGTGCACCGTGCGCAGTGCTGGGTGCGGTCGTGCTGGGTCGATTAGCTCGGCGGGAACTTCGGATCCGCTTTGATCTCGCGGATTTGCAGAATGTGCCGTTGCTCGTGAGTCGAAATCAGCAGCGCCCACTGATACGCGTCGCATCCCTGGCGCGCGACGAAGCCATTACGCAAATCGTCCTTCGTCGTCCGCGCATATTGGAGCAGCCGCGCATGCTGCTTGCGATAGGCGGCGAGGCCGGTAGCGAGATCCTTCAGCTGCCCTTTGGGCGTCTCCGACGTCAGCGCCGTCTCGCGATCGGTACGATCGATGCCATACCAGAGCAGATCGACGTCCCGGCTCGCCAGCGTGCGGCCCGCGAGCGGAGTCTGCACGCCCTTCTGCAGGTCGTCCCAGTAGATCTGGCCGACGACGACGAGGTGGTCCAGGACTTCGAGGATGGTCCAGGTCCCGGGCGCACGCCGGAACTCGAGCTGAGCCCGGGAAAGGTTCGACACTTCGTCGAGGAGCCAACTCGATGTCATCTCCAGGTGGGCGACGAGGCGTTGGCGCTCCAGGCCGGTGATCTCGTTGGCGGAGAGACCACCGGCGGCTGACAGTGACAAGACGAGAACGAACGCTGCGCGCATGACATCGCTCCTGTCTGTCGTAGGGCGGGCCGACCTTTGGCCAGCCGGAGCCGGCGCGGATTGAAACCCAATCCGCGCTACTTTTGGAAACCAGCGGTAGGTAGAGTGATCGTCATCAGATCTTCACCCCAAATGACGGCGCCGGTGAACTCCTCCTGGATCTCCTGAACAATCTGTTTCCGCACGTCGGGACGATCGATCTCGTCGAGCAGGTGAGTGAGGACGAGCGTCTTCACGCCGGCCTTGCTGGCGACGATGGCGTTGTCGCGGTGGTTGCCGCAGGCCGCCCGATAGCTCGGTGTCGGCTCGGTTCCCGAAAAGTGGTGGTTCATGTGAATCAGCACGTCGCAGCCGAGCGCGAGCTGCGCGATCTCGTCTGAGAGGCCGCTGTCGCCCGAGTAACACACCGATCCGTCGGCGGTGTCCAATCGGAACGCCAGGCACTCGAGGTAGGGCTGCACGTGCGTGGCGCGGCCGACGGTGACCTTCCAACCCTTCCCGGTGATGACGTCGCCGGCGTGCACTTCATGCACACGAGGCGCCGGCCGCCGGCGAGGCGGGGTGCCTCCACGCGCCTGAAACGTGTCGATGCTGCTCTGGTGCTCGATCCGCGCGCGGATGTCGGGCCCGTAGACGCCGTCCTCGCCGAAGAGCTGTTCCGTCATGCGGGCGATCGGCGCCGGCCCGTACACGTCGAGGTCCGGAATCCGATCCGCGCCCTGGTCCCAGCGCTGCAGGACCAGGCGCCCGTAGTCGAGGCAATGATCGTAATGCAGGTGACTGAAGAACACGTGCCCGACGTCGGTCGCTCGATGACCGCTCTCGAGGAGCCGATGATGGGCGCCGGGCCCGTGGTCCACGACGATGGTCTCGTCGCCGACCTCGACGAGGTAGCCCGCGCTCTGCCGCGTCAACGAGGGCGCGGGGGTTCCCGTGCCGAGCAACGTGATGCGCAAGTTCTCACCAATTCAACCTGAACACGATCTGCATGAGCCGGCCGCCCGGGTCGAACGTGACGTTCGGATCCTGATACGCCTGGGTCACCTGGTTAATGGTGGCGCCGCTGCCGGCCTGCGCGACCGCGGTGAAGTTGATCGCGTTGAACAGGTTCATGAAGTCCACCGAGAAGTCGAAGCTCTTGTTCCGGGGGAGCTTGAAGCGCTTTCTCGCGTTCAGGTCGAAGCGGGTGAAGATCGGGCCCTCGACGAACACGTCGGCTGGGGCGCAGTCGCCACGGACTTCCTGGATGCAGTCCGGCCCGTTGGCCGGGGCCAGGTACCGTCCGCTCGGCGGGCCCAGCGCGCCGTAGCCGGTCGGTGACGTGGCGCTCGTGCTGAACGCCTTGATGGTGTTGTCGATGATGTCCTGAGGCAGCGTGTAAACGATCCCCGTCGCCGAATCGATTCGAATTTTGAACGCGTCGCGCAGCTCGTTCTTCGACATCCCTTCGACGCGCACGTTCCCGAAATTCAGGATGCTCCCGCTCTGGACGCGGCCCGTGAGGTTGAGCGACCATCCGCCGACGACCCCGTCGAGCCACGGGTTCATGTCGGCGCCGAACCGCTTGCCCTGGCCGAACGGCAGATCGTAGAGGGCCGTCATCTTGAGCGCGTGCGGCACGCCCGCCGTGGAGGTCACGAGCGTGGCTTCCCGGCGCAGGGTATCCAGCCGGGACGCGTAGCGTTTGGCGAACACGTAGTTGGCGTCGAAGGCGAGCCCGTCCGACAGCGCCCGGCGCAGGCTGATCTGCATCGAATCGTACTTCGTGAACTCGCCGTTGGTGCGGACCGACGCGCTGCTCACGGCGGGATTGAGGACGAAGAAGTTGCTCGGGTAGCCAGCCGCCACCAGATTCGTCCGGAACGCGGCCGTCGTGAACAGCGTGTTCGCCGCGCCACCGGGGTTGGGATTGCGCGCCGCCAGCTCCGCCAGTCGTGCCGTGTTGGTCCAGTTCGTGCCGGTGTAAAGCGACGCGTTGGTCGCATCGCTCTGCGGGCGGCCGTTGAAGTTCGCCAGGTAGATCGGCAGCGGCGAGGTGCCGGTCCCCGCGCCGAAGTACGCAAACGAGTTCCCGCGGCCGGCCGCCATGTTGGCCAGGAGGTTGGCCTGCGCGAGCTTGAACTCGGCGAGGAAGCCGTTGGTCGTCCAGTTCACCTCGTTCCACTCTTCGGTCGTCGTGCCGTCAACGAGGCGCGTGCCCACGTAACGAACTTCGATCGCCATCTGCCGGCCGAGCGTCCTCTGCACGCCGAACGAGGACGACCGCGCGTACGGCGTCTTGAAGTTCGGGTGAAACAAGCTCACGCCGCTGTTGAAATCCGCCGCCATCGGATAAGCGGGACCTGCCGGGATCCCCGGAGACGGTCCAAGCCGGCTCGGCTGGCGCAGCAACACCGGCCAGGATTCCCCCGGCCCCACGAGCGGGAACTGCGCGCTCGTTGACGTGCGGTTGGTCGTGATCTGGTTGCCGGGATTGCTGCCGTAGACGCCCGTGTAGAACGACAACCCGTCGCTGTTGTAGGAGACGCCGTAGCTGGCGCGCACTGTCGCGTGCGCCGGGTCGCCCAGGATCTTGCGCAGCCAGCCGTCGCTGACGTTCGGTTGCCACGCCACGCCGATGTTCGGCGCGAAGTTGTCGTACTCGGTGTGGTACCCCGGCTCGCCCGCGCTGTAGAGCTCGTAGACGGGCGCGCGACCGCCGGAGTTGAAGACGCCCGGGTTGAACAAGTTGCACTCGCGTCCGCCCGGGCCGTCGCCAAGTCCCGAGACCCCGCAGAGGTCGGCCATCGTGTTCATCGAATACACGCTCTCGTTGGCCTGGAACGGCTTGGCGACTTGCCAGCGAAGCCCGGCGTTGAGCGTGAAGTTCGGCCGGACGCGCCAGGAGTCCTGCACGAACAGGCCGATCTCGTCCTGCTGCTCATCGGTCCGGCCGACGCCGAGGTACACGTACTTGCCGGTGTCGCCGTCGAGCCGGGCATTGCTCGTGATCTGCGTGACGCGGCCGGTGAGGAGCGCATAGAGCGCGCGCGCGTTGTTCAGATCCGCGTTGGCGGCACCAGGAAAGAACGCCGGCGTGAACATCGCGGCGTTCGCCGGATCGTTCGTCGTGTCCACGCCGAGTGAGAGCCCGGGCACCAGCGTCTGCGCCTTGGTCCAACCGGCGATCCGCGAGAACGACGCCCCGAACTGGATCGAGTGCTTGCCCTGGAGCCAGTTGACCGTGTTGTCGAGGTTCCAGCTCTTGCCGTTCCGGGAATTCGGCGCCGCATTGGTCGTCGCGTTCGTCAGACCGGCCCCGACGCCGGGGAAGGCGATGTTGAAGCCGGCCTGGTCGTCGAACTGGTTCAACTCCACCTCGTCGGCGAACCACACCGGCGCGTTCGAGATGCCGTACCGCAGCTCGTTCACGGTGTTGGCCCCGATGGTCGATCGCAGCGTGACCGATCCGCGGCTCACCGCGCTGTAGAGCGACGCTCGGTTGAGCAGGTCTGGGAAGTTGGGTTCGTCGTTGCCGAAGAGATTCGGGTTCAGCCGCTGGCCCTGATAGTTGTAGCTGGCGCTCAGCCTGTGTTTGGTCGTCAGGTTGTAGTCGATGCGGCCGCCCGGGGAGTTGTCGATGCGCAGCGACTCCGGTTGCCAGAGGTAGTCCTGCGTGCTGAGGTCGGTGCGGTCGTTGATGAGGCCGGTCTTCGTCGTACTGGTCCGGATCTTGGCCAGCAGCGCCGCGATCGTCGGATCGGGTGTGGCGGTCTGTCCGGTGGCGGCGGCAATCGTGTAGAGGTTCACGGTCTGGGTCCCGCCGGCGATCGGGTACTTGAAGATCCCCTGCTGGGCGTCCGGCGTCAGGATGCCGCGCGTGCGCGTGTTGGACAGCGGGAACCGGAGCTGCTCGAAGTTGAAGAAGAAAAACGCCTTGCCGCGGCCGTCGTAGACGCCCGGGATGACGATTGGCCCGCCTTCGCGCGCGCCCCACTGGTTGAGCGTGAGCTGGTTTTTGGGGAGGCCGGCGCGGATATTGAAGTAGTAGTTGGTGTTGAGCGCGCGGTGCCGGAAGTACTCGTAGGCGCTGCCGGCGAAGGTGTTGGTGCCCGACCGGGTCGCGAATTTGATCTGCACGGCGCCCTGTCCCGAACTGTCGGCGGTCGCCGTGGCGCTCGAGACCGTCACTTCCTCGATCAAATCGAGCTTCGGGTGGATGTTGGCGAAGAAACCGTCCGTCGACCGCGTGTACTTGTCCTGGATGTTCGCGCCGTCCACGGTAATCGACAAGGCACTCTGCGGCAGCCCGCTGACCGTGGAGGAGCGCTGCGAGTGGTTCGACGTCGACGTGTCCACCCCCGGCAGAAAGACGACGAAGTTCAGCGTGTTGCGCGTGATGAGCGGCAGGTTCGAGATTTGATCGACGCGAATCGTGGACGACACCGCCGTCGTCTGCGTCTGGATCAGCTGGCTGCCGCCGCGCACTTCGATCGACTCGGTGACGGCGCCGACCTCGAGCGTGACTTTCAAGGACCGCGGCGTGCCGCTCAGCAGTTCCACGTCGGTCATCACGATGGTCCTGAACCCGGAGAGCGAGACCGTGATGCTGTAGACGCCGGCGTCGATCGCGGGCACGTCGAAGAGACCCGTGGCGTTGGTCGTCGTCCTCGTGACGACGCCCGTGCGGTTGTTCTTGACCTCGACGGTGGCGCCGGGCAGCACGCCGCCGGCCGAGTCGAGGACCGTTCCGGAGAGCGCCGTTCGCGTCGTGCCGCTCTGCGCGTACGCGACCGAGCCCGTCAGGCCGATCATCGCCGCGGCAATGACCGTCAATCGACAGAGACACACTCGCATGCAAGCCTCCCGTCCGCGCGTTGGCGGCGCGGCCAGTGACGATTCCATTCGGGAAGAACGCGCCTACGATAGCGACGGCGCTGCGTGTTTGTCGAGTGAGAGCGCGGCTTATGGGGGCAGAAGCGCCAGCGCGCGTGAGCGGGGCCTTCTGCCAGTCAGACCGCCGGCAGGATGAACACCAGCCACGTGACGAGCGGGGCGGTCAGGACCATGACCGCGCCCCAGAGGAGCATTCCACGGTAGATCTGCGGCTGCTCCTGGGGCTGGCCGTTGGCGACCACGAGCGCTCCGACCGTCGAGAACGGCGTCGCGTCGACCACGGTCGCCGAAATGGCAATCGCGACCACCAGCCCCGTCGTGCCGATGTCGCCCCGAGCCATGACCGGCACGGCGAGCGGGATCATCGCACCGAGAATCCCGGCGCTCGACGCGAACGCCGACGTGACGGCGGCGACGGCGCAGATCAGCAACCCCGTGAGGAGCGGGCCGCCGAGTCCGGCAATGCCGGTGCCGGCCGCTGTCATAGTGCCGTAACGCTGCAGCGCGGCGACGTAGGTGACGATGCCGCACACCAGGAGCACGACGCTCCAGGCAATCTTCTTCTCCGCGCCGGCGCTCGACGCCGGAAAGAGCAATTGGAGCACCGTCGCGGCCGCCAGGGCGACGAAGCCGATGTTGAGTCCGAATCGAAACGCGGCGATGGCCACCGCCGTCAAGGTCACGAGCGTCCAGATCTGATCACGGCCGAGGCGGCGATCGGCCTGGCCGGTGGCCGTGGCGACGTCAGACGCGTCGTCAGGCGCCGGGTTGTCGCGCTTGAGCAGCGCGAGCCCGCCAAAGACGAGAAAGATCACGCCGGCGAGCACGACGTTGTACGCGAGGTTCGCGAGGAAGAGCGCCGACACCGACATCTCGAGGCCGTTCTTCGCCACCGCCTGCGTGACGATCGCGCTGAGCACGTTCAACGGCGAGAAGTTTCCTGCCGCGGCGCCGTGCACCACCATCAATCCAATCATCCGGCGATCGATGGCGTAGCGTTCGGCCAGCCGCAGGGCGAGCGGGGCCAGCATCGCCACGCCGGCCGAGCCGAGCGCGCCGGCCATCGCCGGCAGCGACGCGACGACAAAGACAATCCAGGGGATCAGCGCGCGCCGGCCCCGGACGAGCCGCGCCGCGCCCTCCACGATGCGCTCGACGGTGCCGTTCGTCGCCGCCACCCCGAAGAGGTAGGTCACGCCGACGAGGAGCACCAGCAGGTCGGCAGGGAAGCCGCGGTACATCTCTGTCGCGCTCTCGCCGACCACCAGGGTCCCGACCAGGTACGTCATCACGAGCGCGAGCGCACCGAGGTTGATCGGCCGCACCGTGCCGACAATGAAGATGAGGATCAGGCCCGCGACGCCGGCGACGTGAACGGACGGGCTCACGCGTTGAGTGTCTTGAGGTGCGACCGCTTCATTGCCGGGGCCTTCGTGACGCCGCGGCAGCGACGGTGATCGCGACGTCGCGGTACTCGGGCAGTACGCCGTCGCTCACCGTGAATCGCACGATGTGCGCGCCGGCCTGACTGGCCGTTGGCGTCCACGTGAAACGGCGAGCGCCGGCGTCAAAGGCGGCACCGGCTGGCAATCGGTCAGCGGAGTACTTCAACGTGGCGCCGTCAGCCGGGCTTCTGGCGGTAACGACAAACGTCACGACCTGGCCGGCCAATGCGGTCTGCGCTGGCATGCCAGCGAAGAACGGCCGGTAAACGGTGCGTGGTTTCGGGTAGGCCGCATCCGCGACGGCGTAGGCGTACGGATGCAGCGCATCAGGGGCCGTCGGGTGCGGGGACAGCGCATCCGGCGGCGTTCCCGGCGCCGGGCGCTCGATCCGCACCTCCTGCGCGGCTAATCCGGCCGGGGTCGTCACGTTGCGCACGGTCGTCGTCCGGTACGGCTGATTGAGGACGTACTCGAGATTGGCGTCACGCTTGCGGGTGTTCGTGACCTTGACGAAGACCGGCACGCCAGGCTTGATGTCGGCGCGGAACCCGGCAAACGTCGCGGACTCCACATCGTCCAGGACGACGGCCGGCCGCCCGTCCTCGATCTTGAAGGTGAACGTGACGCCGGTGACGGTCAATCCCCGAACGTGGCGTGCGTACAGCCCGTACGCCGGCAGGATGCCGAAGTTGCTCGGCTCCGGATACTCGCGCGGCATTTCCGGGACGTTGTACGGGTCGTCGGTCCAGGCGCCTTTTCCCCCGTTGGCCGCGGGCTGCCAGCCGATGCGTGGCAGCAGGGCTTCGCTCTTGGCAAAAAACGTGTTCGCCAGCCACGGCAACGACTGTGTGGCCGGCGCGGCCTGATAGCCGGTGTAGGCGTACGGCTGGTTGATCTGGCGCTGTTCGATCGCGTGCTCCATCGTGAGGCCGCCGCGATACTGGACGGAGACCTCCGTGATCGAGACATTTTCGATCGGGTGATCGACCAGACCGGCAATCAGGATCGGATAGCGCGGATCGGCGTCCTCGATCGTCACCCGGCTGATCTGAATGTTCCGCACCCGGGCGAAGCCTGCACCGACGGCATTGGCGAAGCGCGGGTCTCCTGGCTGAACTGCGTCCGGATTGGCCCGCGCCGGCGCCGTCGGGTTCACGATCGCGATCGGCGCGGTCGCGCCGGCAATTCGAACGCTCGCCGTCTTGTCGTACGACGGCACATGACGCACCGGCGGATAGCTGCCGTACTTAGCCGTGAGATTGGGCAGCACCCAGCCCCGGTCCTCGAGCCGGACCGTCCGCTCGGGCGCGACCAGCTCGCTCGCGCTCGCGCCGGTCACGGGCGTGCGGCCCCGGTCGCCGAGCCGGATGAAGATCGGCGAGCTGCTCACGTTCTTCATCCTGACGTTGTCGAACACGATGTCCCTGAGCTCGGCGCCATCGACGGATTCCAACGCGAATCCGCGCGATCGGTCGAAGATGACGTCGCGGATGGTGATCGTGTTGAAGCCGGTCGTGCCCTCGGTGCCAAGCTTGATGCGCGCGGTCGGGCCGTCGCGATCGGTCGCGACCAGCTTCTCGGTCGAGTAGACCTTGTCGATGACCGACCCGGCGTCGTAGCCGCTGACGGTGCACTTCTCAATCAGCACGTTCTGTGTGGGCATGAACTTCCCCAGCCCGAACGAGCCCTTGAGCACGATCGCGTCGTCTGTCAGGGAGTTGAAGACCGAGTTCCGGACGGTCACATTCTGGGAGGCGTCGATGTCCAGCGCGTCGCGGTTCGTGTCCACGATGAGGCCGTCCATCGTCCAGTCGATGACGCCGGTGCCGATGATCGCGAAGTGGCCGCCGTTCTTGATCGTGAAATCGCGGAAGATGATGCGCCGGCCATTCTTGATCGCGATCGCCTTGTTGCCGCCCGCAGCCGTGCCGAACTCGGTGCGGGCCGTCACCTCTCGCGGGTCTCCGCCGGAGAGCACGTTCACGATCTCGCCGCGGCTGTTCAAATAGCTGCCGTCGATCAGCCCGGCTCCGGAGATCATCACGTCTTCGACGTCCACGCCGTAGATCAGGCTGTTGCCCCAGTGGCTGTGGCCGTGATCCTGAAGGCCAACGAAGAGATTCGGTTCCGGTGCGTCGTAGAACCCGCCGTCCTGACCGGCGGCCGTGCCGTGCACGGCCGCCCGCAGGATTGAATCGCGCGCAGCGAGGTGGAGGCCAACGCGACTCTTCAGGCGAATCGTGTACGTCCTGAAGTCTCCCGCCGGCACGACGACCGAGCCGCCGCCGGCCGCAGCCGCCGCCGTGATGGCCTCGTTGATCGCCTTCTGATTGACCGTCGCCGGGCCACCCGACACCGCTCCGTACTTCGTGATGTCAAAGAACGGCGGCCTGGGTTCCGGCAGGGTTGTGACACCGCTGCCCGTCGCGAGCGGGATGGGCTGCGCCGTACGCGCCGGCGCCGTTTCACCGCCGGCGAAGGCGAGGAAGACCGCGCCGATCAGGGCCGCGACGCGAAAGCGCATGGCGGATGGTAGCGCATCGTCTGGGCACGCGCTTTGCTTCGGGAACGGCAGCGTTGCGCGCAGACAGAAGAATTCAGCCGAAATGAAGGGTCGAGGCAGGCCACCCACGACAGTTCGCGGGTAAGGGCTCCGCGCCACGACCTCGCGCGCGATTCGCCGGAACTCAAGGGAGGTTTGCCGTGAAACGACCGAATGGACTCGTATTGGCCCTCGCCGGCCTCCTCATGGTCGGCCCCCTGGGGCTCGTCGGCGCGGCGCGGCCGGAGCCACAGCAGAAACCCGTGGTGGAGCTCCCCAAACCGGGAGTGCCGCAAATCATGACGCTCGAAGGGGAATACGTCCGGGCGGCATACAACAACGAGGCGTACGTGATCCTCGGCTACCGCATCGCCAATGCCTCGGTCAGCGAGGAATGGCTCATGCTCGAGACGGGGATGGCGCTCCGTGAAGGGCGGCCGAACTACAAGCTCACGCGCGACAAGATCGCGCTCGAGATCCCGGATGGCAAGAAGATCCCGCTGGCGTCGAACCAGGAGTACAACGCCGCCAACCTGATGGCGCTCGAACAGCGCAACAAGGTCATGCGCGACTCGATCAACTACTTCCCCCCCATGGCCACACAGGCCTGCCGCATCGGGTTCTTCGCGGAACTTGGTAAGCCCGGCATGAGTTGGGACGAGGTGGAAGTGGCCCAGAATCGAGCCTGCGTCGGGCGGCTGTTCTTCAAGGTCCCTGGCGGCATCGCTTACGGCCAGCACTGGCTGGACGTCCAGTTCGAGTCGACTCTCGTCCGCGTCCCGTTCCGGATCCTGACGAAAGAGGAGGAGAAATTCCTCTCGAAGAACTGGAAAGACATCAGGAAGCAGGTCGAGGACGCGTTCAAGAAGAAGAAGTAGGTCGCGTCGCGGACGTGGCAAACGCGTGGAGGTTTCGCACAGCCGCGTCCAGCGTCTCGAGGCGCTTGCAGAAGGCGAAGCGCAGCTCCGTCTCGCCGAGGCCGGGCGTCCGGTAGAAGTTCGAACCAGGTACCGCCGCGACCTTGGCCTCGGACAAGAGCCGCATCGCGAAGTCGGTGGCGTTGCGGGTGCCGTCGATCGCGGAGAAGTTGGCCATGATGTAGTAGGCGCCGTCCGGCGCGGCGCAGCGGAACCCGGCGCTTCGCAGCCCCTCGACCAGCACGCGGCGTCGTTGATCGTAGAAGGCGGGCAGACCCTCGTAGTAGGTCGCCGGCAGTGTCATCGCCGTCACCGCCGCGACCTGGAGCGGCGTCGGCGCCTGAATGACGCTGATGTCATGCACGGCGCGGAGGTACCGCGTGTAGTTCGACGGGCAAATCGTCCAGCCGACGCGCCATCCCGTCGCGACGTGGGTCTTGGAGATGGCGCTCGTCGTGAACGTCCGGTCCCGCATGCCCGGCAGCGCCGCCAGGCTCAGGTGACGCGCCTGGCCGTAGACGATGTGCTCGTAGATCTCGTCGGTAATCACGAGGACATCGCGCTCTCGCGCGAGCTTGGCCAGGTGCTCCAGCTCGTCCCGCGTGAACACCTTGCCGGTGGGGTTGTGCGGCGTGTTGAGGAGGAGCGCCGCGGTTCTGGGGGTGATGGCCCGCTCCAGCGCCTGCGCGTCGTAGGTTTGCGTGCCGGGCGCGATCGTGACGACGACCGGCGTCAGCCCCAGCAACAGGCACTGCGGGACGTACGATTCGTGGAACGGTTCGAAGAAGACGACCTCGTCGCCGGGGTTGGCGACGGTCTTGAGGATGTTCGTGATCGCCTCCGTCGCGCCGAGCGTGACGACGATGTCTTCCGGGTCCACGTGTTCGAGACCGTTGAACGTCTGCGCCCGTGCGGCGATCGCCGCCCGCAGTTCCGGAATGCCGTAGGTGTACGAGTACTGATTGCTCCCGCCACGGATCGCCGCCACGGCCGCCTCTTTGACGGCGTCAGGCGTGTCGAAGTCGGCGAACCCCTGGGAGAGGTTGACGGCGCCGTGTTCGTTTGCGAGCCGCGTCATGGTGCGGATGACCGTCTCGCCGAGCTTCCACTTGTTGAGCGTCGTATTGAGGTGCATCGCGGCCGCTATCTTACGCTGCCGCCTCGCGCGTGAAACAGCGGTAAGCTGGGCAGCCAGCCGTTCACAGGAGTCAGACATGTTTCGAGGGGTGCGCGCAATGTTGTTCGCGATGGCCGCCATGGGCGTCGGCGGGGCCGTGCTGTTGGCCCAGTCGGCGAAGCTTCAGACGACCTGGGCCGCCCCGGACGTCGGCCCCATCAGTTACGCCGGCAAGAAGGTGGCGACCGTCGCGATCACAGCGGATATGGACGTGCGCATGTCGGCCGAGGAGGCCATGGCGCGCGAGATCACGGCGCGCGGTCCGCAGGGCATCGCGTCGTACCGGGCGATTCCGAAGGAGCTCCTCAGCGACAAGGAAAAGGCTCAGCAGTGGTTCGCGAAGACCGGCGTCGCCGGCGTCGTCACGATCCGCGTCGTCGATGTGGCCAAGACCACGGAGTACTCGTCGTTCATCGTCGGCGCCGCGTACTATCAGAGCTTCTACAGCTACTACGACTACGGCATGGCGACGCTCATCCCGATCGGCGACCCGAAGGAACGGAGGACGTACGCCATCGAGACGCTCGTCTACGATATCGCCAGTGGCAAGCTGATCTGGGCCGGGGTCAGCGAGACGACCGATCCGAAGAACATCGGCACGTTCGTCAAGGGCCTCGCCACCGCGGTCGTCAAAGATTTGGAGAAGAAAGGACTCGTCCCGAAGAAATAAGCGCGGCGCGATGCGCTATCCTCGTTTCCCGTGCCACTCCATCGTCGTTCGTCTCGAGTTGCCAGTCCGATCCGGTCACGCGTGCTCGTCTGCCTGGCCGTGCTGTCGATGGCCGGCTGCAGCGGCTCGTCCGGGAACCCGAAAGTGCCCCCCGGCGCGAAGAGCTCCGGCGGCATGCACGCGGTCATCGACACGGACAAGGGGCCCATCGAGATCGAGTTTTTCCCGGCCGACGCGCCCAAAGCCGTCGAAAACTTCCGGCTGCTGGCCGAACACGGCTACTACGACGGCCTGACGTTCCATCGCATCGTGCGCGGGTTCATGATCCAGGGCGGCGATCCGTCCGGCGACGGCACGGGCGGCCAGAGTGCGTGGGGCGATCCGTTCGCTGACGAGATCAACCCGGAGTCGTCGCTCTACCGCGGCGGCTACCGGCGCGGGCTGGTGGCGATGGCCAACGCGGGACCGAACACCAACGGCAGCCAGTTCTTCATCCTCCACCAGGACTATCGCCTGCCGCCGCAATACGTGATCTTCGCGTATGTCACGAAGGGCCTCGACGTCGTTGACGCGCTCGCGGGCACACCGACGACGATGGGCGGAGATGGCGGGATGAGTCAGCCGCTGACGGCGCCGGTCATCAAGAAGGTCACGATCCGGCCGTAGGGCCGGGGGCGGCGCGCCCCCGTTCGGCGCCTGGGCTTCGAGACCGTGCGGTTTCGCTGATCGGAGGACCGATGGATCGGAGAACCGTCCTGCGCACGCTGGTCGCGGCGCCGCTGGCCGCTCGCGCGGTCCTGCTCGCGCAGCGCGACGGGTGGACGCCTCTGTTCAACGGCCGTGACCTCGCGTCGTGGGACACGTTCCTCGGGAAGCCCTACAAGCTCACCGAGATCCCCGACCTGCCGAAGGACGCGCGCGGCGAGTACACGCAGGCGGTCGGGCTGAATCGCGATCCGCGCGGCGTGTTCTCCGTCGTGCAAGCCGACGGCGGACCGGCGATTCGCATCTCAGGCGAAACGTTCGGCGCGCTCATCACTCGGGCGGAGTACGAGAATTACCATCTGCGGTTCGATTTCCGCTGGGGCGAGAAGCGGTGGGCGCCGCGCGAGGACGCCGTGCGCGACAGCGGCTGTTGCTACCACTCGGTCGGTTCGCTCGGCGCGAGCTACGGCTTCTGGATGCGATCGTTCGAGTTCCAGGTGCAGGAAGGCGACTGCGGCGACTTCTACAGTCTCGCCGGCGTCGTCGTCGACGCCGAGGCCGTGCCGAAGAACGCCGGCGATCCGAAAAGCGATCTGGTGTTCACGCGCGGCGCGCCGAAGATCGCCGGCACCTCAAAGCGCATCATCAAAGCCGGTCAGGCCGAGTTGCCCAACGGCCAGTGGAACACGCTCGAGCTGTATTGTCTCGGCCAGACGAGCGTGCACGTCGTCAACGGCCGGACCGCGTTGATCCTGACCGGGCTCAGGCAGAAGTCCGACGCCGTCGAGGTGCCGCTCACGAAAGGGAAGCTGCAGTTCCAGTCGGAAGGGGCCGAGGTGTTCTATCGGCAGATCGCCATCAGGCCGATTCGCGAAATTCCTACTGGCGTCTTTGATCGAAGCGGCTCGTAGCTCAGCGTGCTGAGCGGTTTCCAGTTCGCTGTAGCGCTGGGATTGGAGGAGATCCATCACACGGAGAACACGGACGCATCACGGAGAGCACGGGTCCTAGAGGGTGAGCCTCTATGAATTCCTCAGTGCTCTCCGTGTCTCAGTGCTTTCCGTGTTGCGGATCGAAAGGACCACAGCGATTTCGAATTCGTTGTCGCCCAACACACTTCTGGAAAACTCGCGAGTCTAGCGAACGATCAGCGGCCGCAGCGGCCGCACGTGAATATTTCGAAAGGCGACCGGACCGTGGTCGCCCTGCAGCATCAGCGGGTGCTCGGACGCTTCAGGAAGCGTGAGTGCGGCGCGTGTCGGGCCCGCGACGTCCACGTCGCTCTGCACCGTTTGCCCGTTCAAGAGTACCCGCAGGAAGCGCGCCGGCTGCGTCTTCTTCCCCGACGCGTCGAAGCGTGGCGCACGAAACCACGCCTGATACGACTGCCATTCGCCGGGCCGGCGAGCGGCGTTCACCCGCGGGGCCGAGCCGGCCACGCCGCGGTTCTCGATCCACTGGTGGTAAATCGCGCCTGCGTCGGACGTCGTCATCTCCTCGGTCGATCCCCAGCTGTCGAAGATTTGCATTTCGTAGAGACCCTGCAGGTACACGCCGGAGTTCGAGCCCTTTGCCAGCATGAACTCCAGGTAGATCTCGATGTCGCCGAACGCGCGATCCGTACAGAGGTTCGCGGTGCGTCCGGTCGGCCCGTTGAGGATCACCCCGCTTGGCGCCGCGCGGCCGGAGAGCTGCGTCGGCGAGAGGATCCGCTCGTAGCGCACGAACCGGGTCGTGTACCACTCGTTCCCGGTGCCGGCCTCACAGGCTCGCCAACCGGCGAGATCTTTGCCGTTCAGCAGCGGATCCCACCCGTCCTCGAGCAGGTACGGCGGATCGCCGTGCGGCTCCCCGTCCTGCACGACGGAATAGCGCGGTGCCTGCGGCAGCAGGACGAGCGCGAGCACGATCGTCACCAGGCGCATCGCCTCACTATACCGGCTGGCGCATCGCCGCCCCGCCTCCTTCTCCGGCAGGCCCCTCGATGGCACAATGTGCCCGCCATGATCCTGGGGAAAACAGCGACCACGACCATCGCGGCGGCGGGCCTGATCGCGCTCGTGCTGCAGTTCACCGCGGGTACGAGTGCCCGGAGTCTCGCGCAGGCCCCGCGGCTCGAGTTCCGTGTCGTCGTCGCTTCGAAGCCATCGCTCCTCCGCCAACTAAACGAGGCCGGCCGGGACGGCTTCGCGTGCCTCATGCTGGCGCGGACTGAGCCGGGCGCCGGCCTGCCTGCAGTGGTCGCGATTCTCTCCCGCGTCGCGGGCGGCGAGAACAGTCCGGCGACACATCGGCTCGTGACCGGAAACGGCGGCGATGTCGACGCCGCAATGGATCGTGCGGGAGGCGAAGGATTCCGGCTCTGCGGCGCCGTGCTCAACGAGGAGCCGCCCGCGCCGGCGGTGATCACGATCCTGAGCCGCCGGGCCGGCGTCCCCGTCGAATCGTGGCGGTATCGCAGCGAGGTCATGAGCAACTACAAGGCGAGTCTCGCGCGGCTGAACACGGCCGCGCAGGATGGTTTCGTCCCCGTCGCTGCCACGGCGACCAACAGCAATCGCGTTCCGGAGATGCGCACGTGGATGGTCATCCTCGAGCGGCCCAGCGGCCCTGCCACGGCTCGCGATATCGTCACGCGCGCTGGCCCGGGGCCCTCCGGACTGCAAAAGGGACTCAACGAGCAGGGCAAGCTGGGCTATCGCATCGATCTGCTCTGGCGGGAGGGCGGCTCGTATGTCGCGATGATGTCGCATCCGACGGCCGAGCCCGTCGTGCCGCGTTCCTACACCGCGGACGACAACACGCGCTCGGCGATCCGCTTCGTGTCGCATCCGCTGCTGGCGGACTTTCCCTACCTCGATCGCCGGCTGCTCGTGGCCGACGCCTCGGTCTCGGCGTCCAATGAGGTCGTCGAGGACCCGATCCCGCCACCGGGCCCGCTCGGGTACGTCGAGGCGCGCGCGCTGACGATACTCGGAGACCACTTGTCGCGCAGTCGAGGCTACGTGCCGGCGCTCGCGATGGTGGGCTCGAACGGCCAGGGCGGATGGGTCCTCACGACGGTCATGACGCAGCGCGAGAAATAGAGCGTCGTCTGCCTACTTCTCCGGTAACTCCCCGTAGAACTTCCAGTTGATGTCCATGTCGCGCGTGAGCTTCTCGCGCGTGACGGCGAGCCGGATGAGGGCGACCGGCATGTTGCCCTGGCGCAGAATCTCGTCGTGGAACTGCTTGTTCGTCATGATCTTCGAGTCCACGAGCTGTTTGCGGAGGCCGCGGAACTGCAGGCCGCCGAGGAGATACGCCGCCTGATAGAGCGGCTGATTCGCGTACTGTGCGGACTCGAACGAGCGGCGCACTTCAGCCGTGGCGTTGTCGCGCTCGTGACCGACTTTGTCCACGAGAAAATCCACGCTCTCCTGCGGCGACCACAGGCCCATGTGGAAGTTGAGCGAGAACATGATGCGCGCGCAGCGGTGCATGCGCCAGAACAGCGCGCCGATTTTCTGCTCGGGCGTCTTGTGGAAGCCCAGCTCGTACATCGTGAGCTCCCAGTAGAGCGGCCAGCCTTCGCCGTAGAACGGCCCGCCGCCCCTCAGATCCGGGCGGTAGTCGCCGAAGCGCTGTCCCAGGTACCCCGTGAGCAGGTGCCCTGGAATCGTCTCGTGGAACGCGGTGGCATGTGAGAAGCCGGGGTTGTTGCCGCGCATGCTCTGGAGGCGCGCGTCGTACTCCATCGTGTCGGTTGGATAGGACACCAGGATGCCGCCCACGCCGCCGAGGAAGAACGGCGACGTCAACTGCTGCTGCGGAGACAGCATGGTCATGTGCACCGTCTCGGCGGCGATGGCCGGCACGGTGATGAGGTCGTTCGCGCGCAGGTACGCGACCGCCTCGTCGATGAGATCCATGATCATCCGCGGCTGTTCGCCTGGCTGCACGGCGGTCTGCTTGGTATGCTCGATCGCCTTCTTCCAGTCGTCGCCGTACCCGAGCGCGCGCGAGGCCTTCTTCATTTCCTCCTCACACCACGCGAACTCCTTGTTCGCCAGCGCGATGAGCTGTTCCGGCGTGTAAGGAATCATGTTGTCGCCGAGATCCTGAATCAGCCCCACGCGGCCGCGCGGACGCCCCTGGATGTCCGAGGAATCGGCCTTGCGTGGCGGGCCGGCGGGCACGACGGTCCCGGCGCGTTTGATTTCCGTTTCCGCCGTCCACTTGATGTAGAGGTAGTCCACCTGCGCGTTGCGTGACAGGCGATCGAAGTCGAGCGACTTCAGCGCCGCGAGCCACCCGGTGTAGTACGTGTTGTCGGGCGCCTGCGGCGCCGGCGCTGCGGGATCAGCCGCCCCGCCACGTGCGCCGCGCCCGCCGCGGCCGCCGCCGGGCCGGCCCGCGTTGAAGCGCGCGACGACGTCGCGCAGTTCGTCCTGGGCCAGGTGGATGATTTCTCCGAGGTCAGGCACCGAGGCGTACTTCGGCGCGGGCGCCGGCTGGACCGCGGGAACCGACCCGGGCATCGCCGGGACCGGTGCGTCGGCCGCCGCCACTTTTTCGCGCAGGAACGTCGCGTACTCCTGCATCGCCGTATCGAGCTGCTTGAACGGCATCGCCACCCACCACGTGAAGAGCGGGTCGTACCCGTTGTAGAAGTTGAACCACTCGGTGATGGCCGTCCTGATCTGCGCCGTGGCGTCGGCGGCGCGCGACGCCGTCGCCTTGTTCAACTTCGGCGCCGACGCGGCGTTGGCCTCGAGCGCGGCGCGGATGTCCTTGAGGTCCTTGACCGCCGCGACCGTCGTCTCGGCCGCTTTCTGCGCGTTCATCGGCAGCACGCGGATGCGCGCCTCGACGAGGCCGACGAGCTTCGTGGCAAACGGCATCGCCGGCAGGACCTGCGCCATCGTCAGCGCGTCGGTTTCGATCTGGCGCAGGTTGGTGTCGATCGTGGACGTCAGCGTGGCGAGATCGGTCTTGGCCGCCGCCGAGAACTTCGACGTGTCGAGCTTCCCGAGCGCGGCCTGCCACTCGAGGTCGAACCGCTTCAGGCGGGAGAGTCGTCCCGGCGAAAACGGCACGGGGCCCGCCGGCACGTCGGCTGGAGCTGCGGTTGGCGCGCCGGCGCCGGCGGCACCGCCCCCGCCTGGGCGACCACCGCCGCGACCGCCACCACCGCCGCGACCAGACTGGCCTGCGTAGTTGCCCGAGAGCGTGTTGCGATCCGCGTTGTACCGCGTGATGACCAGGCGGAACTCGCTGGCCGGGCTGGCGAGCAGCGGCTTGAGATCGTCCGGGACGGTCTGGGGCGCCTGCCGCATCGGCACACGATCGGCCCCGAGCCCGATCGGCAGCCACATCACGGCGATCACAATCGCCACCTTCACTGTCCAGCGCGACACGACAGTCATTTCGGCTCCTGGTTCCGCGAAAAGACTACACGATTCTGGCGCAGCGGCCTGGAGGCGGGTCGCAACCCGACCCGCCCTCCGAGGATTCGTCGCGCGGCTCGGAGTTCGAGCGGCGGCTCGAATGGAACCATGATCTGCCTTTGATCGTCTCTGAAAGCATCCCGGGGAGGACTCAGAGATGTGGGTGTTCAAAGCGAGTGTGCTCGTCGCCGCCGCCGCGATTCTGGGTACGGCCGCGTGGACGTCCGTGCATCGCAAGCACGCAGCGACGGATCCGATGTCGGCCAGGGAGACGTCATCAACGACCCCGGCAGGCGGTGAGCAGGGCGCCACGTCCACGCCCGACTCCCTGTCGCGGCCGTTCGCCGGGGGCGGGCGGATCAGCATGGATCTGTCCGCCGGTCAGTACAAGATCGAAGGCGCGCCCGACGATCGGATCGAGATCCGCTGGAGCGTGCGCGATGCCGACCAGCTTCGGGACGTGCGCGTCCAGGCGGACGTCAAGGGCACGGGCGCCACGATCGCGACCGACGGCCCGAGCCACAATTTCCGCGTGACGATTCGCGTGCCCGCGCGGGCCGATCTCCACGTTCGGCTGTCGGCCGGCGAGCTCTCGCTTCGCGGCATCGAGGGTCACAAGGACGTGGAGCTCAACGCCGGCGAGCTCGACATCGATGTCGGCCGGGCCGAGGACTACAGCGACGTGGACGGCAGCGTCTGGGCCGGCGAAATCCAGGCCCCGCCCTTCCACATTTCAACTGGCGGGTTGTTTCGTTCTTTCAACTGGCGCGGTCCGGGCAAATACCGGCTGCACACGCATCTGATGGCTGGCGAAGTTCGCCTGCGCGCTACCAGCCCCGCGCCCGTCGAACGCTAGCTCCCGCCGCGGCCGCGCCCGCGTCCGCCGGCCGGGAGCCGCGAGATCGTGTAGTCGGCCGGAATCTGGAAGAGCGCCGCGTCCGGTTCGAGACGGCTGATCTTGAGCAGCCGGTACGTCGATCGGCCGGCGCGCGGATCGTTGAGATCGGTCAGCACGAGAATCTGCAGTTCGGGGGATCGCCACTCCTCCGAGACGATCTTGATCGGCTGTTCGTTGCCGATCGCGCCCTTCTCGATCGTGGTCGTCCTGCGCGTCCCGGTGGCGAGCACTCCTTCGATCACACGATCCGGCAGCTTTTCGTCGGACGGGGCAGCGGCGGGATCTGCACCGGCGCGGACAGCACGAGCTCTTGGCGCCCAGGCCTGGAGTGAGAACGTGTCCGTCGTCGCAACCGAATAACCCTTCTGAAACGGCATCAGTTGAAACAGGTGAAACAGGGGCTGCGTCCCACCGGAGGTGATCAGCAACGGCGAGGTTTCCTGCGCGATTCGCTTTGCGGGATCGAGCGTGAACGCCGTGCCCGCGACCGCATCCAGGATGGAGATCGCCACGGTGCCGCTGGGCAGGTCGTCTTCCCGCCGGATCCGGCCCTGGCCGTCACGATACACGCGCGCGGTCTTGCGTTGCACGATCCGATTACCATCCGAAAGCGTCTGGACGAATTCGGTCACGATCTCCGCCGAATACGGCACGCCCTTGACGATTTGCGTTTCGATCGGCGAGACCCAACCCAGGCGATAGTCAACCGGCGAGGCCAGCCAGTAATCGTAGGTCTGCTGCGCCTGCAGTCCGGCGCCGCCGACCAGCAGCAGGCTCGAGCACAGCACGATAGTTGTTTTCATAAGGTCTGCTCCTCAGCACTACTGAACCAAACGGACCGCACGCGCGAACCCGTCCTGGCCTACCACGATGTCCGCCTGCACCACCGCGACCGCTGATGCCGGCGGCGCCAGGCCCAACGCCGGCAGCGCCGAGACCGGCAGACCGATGCGAACCAGCTCACCGCTTTCGAGCGGCGGCAAGGCCTGCGCTCCTGGCCACGGCACGAAGCCCGTCACGTCAACGGCCCGATCGGCTATCTCAAGAACGGTGCCCGGCGCGCGATGCACGCCGAACCACCCGAGCGTGACGGTCACGACGGTCATCGCCGCCGTCGCCGTCCACGTCCAGCCGCGTGGCGCGCGGCGGCGCCTGTCCCAGTGCGCATCGAACGCGTCGAGGAGCGCCTGCTCCCTCGCCGGATCGATCGCCGGCACGTCGATCTCAGCGTCGAGCTTCGAGAGCGCGCCGGTGAGCCACGTTTCCTGTCGTTCCGTCATCACAACCGTCCTGTTCCTTTCCGCAGAGCGCGCGTGAGAGCGACGCGCGTCCGCGGTGCAGCCGCGATCGCACTGTGCCGATCGCACAGCCGAGCGCCGCGGCGGCGGCCTCGTAGCTCAACTCCTGGAGATCGCAGAGCACGATCGCTTCACGGTACCGCGCCGGCAGAGCGTGGAGCGCGCGCGCCAGGGCCGCCTCGCGCCGCTGACCGATGAGATCCGCCACCGGATCGCGCTCGACCGCCAGCCGCCGCCCGTCGTCGGATTCCTCGGCCGGCAGCGGCAGGACCGGCCGCCGGTGCCGCGACCGCCGGACGTGGTTCCGGGCAATGCCGAGCAGCCAGGGCACGACGCCGGAGCGGCCCGGCCGGTAGCGTCCCGCGTCGCCGATGACGGCCAGGAACACGTCCTGGACCACGTCTTCGGCCAGCGCCGCCGATCCACACATGTGCACGGCGAACCGATACACGTCCGGCCGGCATTGCCGGTACAGCAGCGCGAACGCGTCGCGATCGCCTTCGGCGATTCTCGCGATCAACTCGTCGTGCGTCGCGCCGGCGTCGGCCATATCGGTGGTGGGTTGGACGCCCACGCCTGATATTCAGCTTTGGTGGCAAAAAGTTCCCGAAGAGGGAGGTTCGTGAGTTGGCTTAGACTCACTGCACCGCCCGTGCCCAAGATGCTTGTCGGCGCTCATCGTCGTTCCCTGACTGGATCCGTCTCGCTCGCTGCGATACTCGCGCTGGTCGCCGGCCTGTCCGGCCAGGCGCCGCCGCGATTGACCCTGCGCGCCGCGGCCGACTCGATCCGCGCCGCCGACCTTCTGCGCGACATCACGTTCCTCGCCTCCGACGAGCTCGCGGGCCGCGCGACGCCGTCTCCCGGACAGGATGCGGCGGCGGCGTACGTCGAGCAGGCGCTGCGGCAGGCCGGCGTGACGCCCATGGGCGATGCCGGCGGGTACCAGCAGCGCTACGTCGTCACGCGGGCGACGCTCATCCCGCAGGAAACGAACCTGCGGATGGGCGACAGGACGTTCGCGTACGGAACCGACTTCGTCCTGACCAGTTTCCTCGCGCCCGGCACGTCGTCGGGCGGCGTCGTCTACGTCGGCGCCGGGATCCGCGCGCCGAAGCTCGGCCTCGATCCGTACGGACCGCTCGACGTGCGCGGCAAGTGGCTGCTGGTGCACGCGCCGAGCAACCTGCCTGAGGGCATGACCCGCGAAATGCTCGGTTCCGCCGGCGCCGATTACATGCCGGCGGCGCAGGAAGCGCGAAGCCGCGGCGCGCTCGGCCTGCTCGTGATTCCCGCGCCGCAGCATCTCGCCACCCTCGACGGCGTGACGCCGCGACCGACGACGGCGCGCGACTTGAATCCGTCCGTTGGCTGGGCCTACGCGCAGCAGCCGCTGCCGCACCTGACGCTCTCGAAGGCGGCGCTGGAGCTGTTGCTGCAGGGAGAACGGACGAGCGCCGACGCGCTCCTCGGCGCCGACACCATACGCCGCTATGGGCCGTCCTTCGAGTTGAGCGCGGCGAAAACCGTGACGCTGCGCCTGGCCGCCGAGACCTCGGACACCGGCGCGTACAACGTGATCGGCATCGTCGAGGGATCCGATCCCGCGCTGAGAGAGGAATACATCACCGTATCGTCACACCTCGATGGCGCGGTCGGACGCGGCGGCGGGGCAGGGGACACGATCTACAACGCCGCCGACGACAACGCGTCCGGCAGCTCAGGCAACCTGGCGATCGCGCGTGCGCTCATGCAGGGACCGCGGCCCAGGCGCAGCATTGTCCTCATCTGGGACACCGGTGAGGAGACCGGGCTCTGGGGATCGCGGCACATCGCGTATGGTCCGATCTCGCAGAAGATCGTCGCGCACATCTGCGTGGACATGATCGGCCGGACGAAGCAGCCGGGCACCAGCGTGCCGGGCGAGGACGAGCTCGCGGGACCGGCCGAGGTGTTCGTCGCGGGCCCTGGCGTCCTCAGCACCCAGATGGACGGCGTGCTCGCGCGTGTCGCGGTCGAGTATCCGTACGTCAAACAGAACCGCCGGTTCGACCTGGCGACCGAGTCGTTCTTCTACCCGCGCACGGATGCGGCGCCGTACTTCGAGCGGAAGATTCCCTACGCCGAGTTCTTCACGGGTCTCCACGGCGATTACCATCGGCCGTCCGACGAGGTGTCGAAGATCGACCCGGCAAAGATGGAAGCGGTGTCGCGCACGGTCTACGTGATGGTGTCGATGCTCGCTGACGATGCGACGCGCCCTCGGATGGACAAGCCGTTGCCGCCGAACCTGATCGCGCTGCTCGCGCGCTAGCGACGCCGGCCCGTCGATGACGCCTGACGATGCGCTCGCGTTGATCCGGGCGGCCGCGTTCAGTACGGCGCCGGTTACCTGGGCCGACCTCGGTTGCGGCGACGGGACGTTCACGATCGCGCTCGCGACCCTGCTGCCCGCGGGCAGCGCCATCCACGCGATGGATCGCGACGCGGCGGCGCTGCGGAGGATTCCGCGCGCGCAGGGCGGCACCTCGATCGTCACGCACACTGGCGATTTCACCGAACACCCCTGGCCGTTCGATCGGCTCGACGGCGTGCTGATCGCCAACGCGCTGCACTACGTGCGCGATCAGGCGGAATTCCTTCGCCGCGCTGAGGATGCTGTGCGGCCGCCGCACCGGTTTCTTGTGATCGAGTACGACACCGATCGTGCGAACCAATGGGTGCCTTATCCGATCAGCCGCCAGGCGCTGGAACGTTTGTGCGCCAAGACTGGCTACCAGTCGATCACATGGCTCGGCTCGCGCCCGTCCATCTACCGGCGCGCCGCGATTTACGCGGCGATGATCGAGCGCCCGCCTTCGTAGCACGGCTCGGTCTTCGAGCCGCGGCCGGCGGGTCGGAACCCGACCCGCCCTACGAGGCAGCCGGGTTCGTAGCACGGCTCGGGTGTCGAGCCGCGGCCGGCGGGCGGGTCAACACCCGACCCGCCCTACGAAGAGGAGCCATCCGAGCCGGGGCGTCACCCGCGATTCACATGTGGATCGCCGGTGCCCAAACCCTGCGCGGCATTCCACACTTGGAGTCGATCCGCAGCGTTGACTCAATAAAAACGCGCGCGCGTGCCGGTACGCCCTTTGCGCCTGACTCGGCAGAGGTCGAGGACTATGACGACATCACGGAGGATTCCAAAGGCGGCCTGGCGGACGTACTTCGACAGCCTGTCGGGAGCGCTTGTCGGAAAGCGCGCCGAGATCGAAGCCGCGTCGCTCGACATCGGCGATCAGATCGTCGCGGAGTGGCTGCCGCTGATCGGGATCACCTACGACTCACGCGACGACCTGCTGGACGTCGCCGTGGCGGGCCTCAATCATCTGATTCGTGAGCCGCAACAGGTGCTCATCGAAGAAGGCGACGCCGGCGTCGAGATCATCGCCGTCATCGCCGCGGACGGGAGCCAGCAAGTCGTGCGGCTGAAGGAGCCGCTGATGCTGCCGGCCGCGGTCTGAACGCGTCAGGCGGTTACCTTAGAACGCGCTGCAGAATTACGGGCGGTCGGAGGGGCCGGTTTCAGCCGGCCCGGTGAGGGCGGGCTACAGCCCGCCCCTGCTTGTTCTGAACGCGCCGGGCGGCGCCTTACGCGCGCACTCTTTGCAGCATCCACCGATAGAGCCACACGACCAGGCCGGTGAACGCCACCGCGCCGAGGATCGGCGCGAACGCCGGCTCTTCGCGCAGCAGCGCAAGGGGCGCATTGTTCGAGAACGCGACGATGAGGCCGGCGTTGAGAACGCCGAACAGGCTTTCGCCGACGATCATGCCCGACGCGACCAGCGTGCCGAGTCGCTCGGCACGCGCCGGGTCCTTGGCGTGTTTCGTCGCCTTCTCGTACCACGTCGCGACCACGGCGCCGACGACGACGGCGAACGTCGCGGACATCGGCAGGTAGATGCCGATCCCGATGGCGAGCGGCGGAATGCGCAGCTTGCCCAGTGCTCCGAGCGCGGCGTCGAGCGCGATCAGGCCCGCCCCGACGAGCAGGCCGATGCCGATCATCTTCCAGTCGAGGTTCCCGCCGATCACGCCCTGCGCGAGCGCGGAAATCAGCGTCGCCTGCGGCGCCGGCAGCGGGTTCGCGGCGACCACGCCGAGGTTGGCCGCGCCCGCGAACCCGTAGGCCTTCGCGAGCAGGTTCAGTACCCACGGAATCACCGCGGCGCCGGCGAAGACGCCGACGATGAGCGCGATCTGCTGCCGTCGTGGCGACGCGCCGACGAGCTGGCCGGTCTTCAAATCCTGCAGGTTGTCGTTCGAGATCGTCGCGCACGCGAAGACGATGCCGGTGACGAAGAGCGCGAACGCCACGAGCGCCGGCCGCATCTCCGGCGTGGGCGAGACCGCCAGCAGCAGGATCGAGGCGCACGAGACGATGCCGAGGATGCCGATGCCGGAGATCGGACTGTTCGACGCGCCGATCAGCCCGGCCATGTAGCCGGCGACGCCGGCGATGAGGAAGCCGACGATGAAGACGAACGGCACCGCGATCATCGTGAGCGTCGTCGCGTGGGGCGCGAGCGGGCTCGCCGCGGCGAACGAGTAGGACAGGGCGCCGGCGATGACCATGCAGATAACGGTGAGCACGCCGATCCATGCCGCCGAGAGATCGCGATCGCGCTCGTCGCCGGTCGCACTGCTCCTGGACGACCGGATCGTGCTGATGAGCCCGCCGATGACCGGTTTCGCCAGTTTGGCGAGGGTCCAGATCGCCGAGATCGCGATCGTGCCGGCGCCGATGAACCGGACCTGCGTCCGCCAGATGCGCAGCGTGTGGTCTGCGAGCTCGACGCCGGCCGCCGACGGCTGCAGGTAAGTGAGGATCGGCACGGCCGCGGCCCAGGCGATGAGTAGCCCGACGAGCATCGCCATCCCGACCGACAGGCCGACGAGATGGCCCGCGCCGAACAGCGCGAGCGACCAGGCGATGTTGTAGCCGCTGGTCGCGACGCGCGTCGCCGGCGCCCAGACGCCGAGCGCAAAAAAGCCGGCCACTTCCGCCGCGAGAAGACGCGTCACGCCGACGATCGCCAGCCCCGCCGAGGCGACCGACCCGAGCACGACCGCGGTCAGCCCCTCTCGCGCGTGGCCCGGATCGGCATGCCCCTCGCCGCGCGTCTCGGATCCGACTTTGAGCACTTCCGCCGCGGCGACGCCCTCGGGATAGGGCAGGTCCGAGTTCGTCACGAGCGCGCGCCGGAGCGGAATCGTGAACAGCACGCCCAGCACGCCGCCGCTCACACAGATCAGGAAGGACTGCCAGAACGGGAACCCGGTCCACCAGCCCACGATGACGAGGCCGGGGAGCACGAAGATGATCGCCGAGAGCGTGCCGGCGGCCGAGGCGACCGTCTGGACGATGTTGTTCTCGAGGATCGACGAGTCCTTCACCAGGCTCAGGATCGCCATCGAGATCACCGCCGCCGGAATGGACGAGGCGAACGTGAGGCCGACCTTCAGGCCGAGGTAGACGTTCGCCGCCGTGAAGACCGTGGTGATCAGTGCGCCGAGGACGAGGCTGCGCAGCGTGAGCTCTCTGGGTCGCATGACCGGCGATGCTACCATCCCCGGCCCACGGCTTCGACTCGCGGATCTTTCGAGCCCGCCGTCGGGGGTTTCGCGCATACTTGGCTCCGAGCGTGGTGCCGCCGCCGCGGCGCCGCAGCATGGCCCCGATCGTCGGTGGGATGGAGCTGCCCTTGCCAGAGGAGATCGTGACCGGGATCCGGCGGCGTCCGCTGGCGGTGAAGACGTTCGGGATCACCGATCAAGGCCGCGTGCGCGCGGCCAACGAAGATCAGTTCCTCATCGCCGAGCTGACCAAAACGATGCGCATCTGGCACGCGAGCCTGCCCGACGCCAAGGCGCAGTTTGGCGACGAGCGCGGGCACCTGTTCCTCGTGGCCGATGGCATGGGAGGGCACCAGGGCGGGGAAGAAGCGAGCGCCCTGGCCGTCCTCGCAATTCAGCAGTTCACGCTGAACACCCTGAAGTGGTTTTTTGAATCGAAGCAAGAGGCGCAGAGCGTCCTCGGCCAATTCCAGACCGCGCTCCGTCAAGCTGACGCCCGCATCCGCGAGCAGGCCGCCGAGCATCAGGAATTGAGCGGGATGGGCACGACCGTGACCATGGCGTACCATCTCGACGCGCAGCTCTGTGTCGTGCACGTCGGGGACAGCCGAGCGTATCTGTTTCGCGACGACCAATTGGACCAACTCACGCGCGATCACACCCTGGTGGCGGAGCTGATCCAGAGCGGCGCCATTCAGCCGGCCGAGGTGGCGGCGCATCGTTTCCGCCATGTCATTACGAACGTCGTGGGCGGCAACGACGTCGGGGTCATTGTTGAAGCCCACGCCGTCGAGGTGCAGGCAGGTGATCGCCTGCTGCTGTGTTCGGATGGCTTGACCGAGATGGTGACGAACGACGCGATCGCGGCCACGCTTCGCGCCGAGACTGAGCCGGAACCCGCCTGCAGAGCGCTGGTCACGCAAGCGAATGAGGCAGGCGGCCGCGACAACATCACCGTGGTCATCGTGCGGTTCGACGCGGCGGACCCGTAGGCCCAGAGTCCGTCAGCCCCCGTAGTGGGCTTTGACCTTGGCGACGATCTGCGGATCGGTCAGCCTGGCTGTGGTCTCGACGCCGACAATGCGCCGAGACAACCCCTTGGAGCGGCTGAGACGTTCGTTGAGCTCCAACTTGGCCTCGTCCGGCCCGAAGATCAGAAGCGCCTCGGCGAGTCCGAGCCGCCGGATGACCTCGTCGTAGAAGCGGCCCTCATCGTCGGGTTCAACGGTATCGGTCGTCACACCATACGCTGAGGTGGCGACGATGATCGCCTTGTGGTGGTCGATCCAAATGCCCACGTTGTAGCGCATCGCCCGGAGGCCAGTCGTCGAACTCATTGCTCAGTACCTTACGGTGGCTTCCGAAGCTGAGCGTGTTCAGAACGACACACATCCGCGTCCGCTCAGCCGTGCCGGTTGAACGGTTCTGTGCACTAGCGAACAGCGCGCCGACCGGCTAGGCGTTAGGGTGCGATCAGTTCCTCGCCCATCGCCGCCCAGAGATGAGGTGGAGAAGCGCCACGAAGAGGGCCGCCCCGATGATCGACCAGAGGATCGGAAACGACTGGCCGCTCAACTGGAGCGTGAAGGGCTCGGAAAGATTGAGCTGACGCGCCACCCACGGTCCGAGGAGGGCGCCGATGAAACCGAGGGCAATGGACGTGAGCATCCCGCCCCTGGCGCCTCCCGCGAGCGCCTTGCCGACGGCACCGCAAATGAGGGCGATCACGATCAGAACGAGGAGCGTCGGCAGGGTGAGCGTCATGGTTGGAACCTCTCCTGAAAGATCGTACGGCAGGCGCCCTGCGGCGTCTGTTCCCTCGGGCACACTCCAGTGGTGACGTTTGCCTGGTGTGTGCTCGTTGTTCTGGTCCTGTACTGGGCGCAGGCCGTGCTCGTGCCGATCGCCCTCGCGATCCTGCTGACGTTCCTCCTGACTCCTGCCGTCACCTGGCTTCAACGGTGGGTCGGCCGAATCCCCGCCGTGCTCGCGATGGTCACGCTCGTATTCTCGGTCGTCGGCCTCGCCGGCTGGGGTCTCGTGCGGCAGATGGATAACCTGGCTCAGGACCTGCCGCGCTACCGCATCAACATCCTGGCAAAGATCGCGGACGTGCGCGGTGCGAGTAAGGGAGGGTCGGTCGAGAAGCTGCAGGAGACGATCGAAGACATCAAGACCGACCTTGGAAAATCAGAGGCGCCCAAAGGACCACTGTCGCGGCCCGTCGTGATCACCTCTCAACCGGTCGCGGGTTTCTCGGGCTTCACCTGGCTCAGTCCAATGCTGACCCAGGTCGGCACTGCCGGGCTCGTGCTGACGATGGTCATCTTCATGCTGCTCGAACGCCGCGCTCTCCGCGATCGGCTGATCGGCTTGATCGGACACGGCCAGTTGGCCATCACCACGAAAGCCCTTGATGAGGCGGGCACTCGCGTCAGCCGGCAATTGTTGATGCAGTCTCTGGTCAATCTGGTCTATGGCATCGCCGCCGGCGTTGGACTCTACTTTCTCGGCGTGCCGTACCCGTTGGTCTGGGCCGTGCTCGCTGCGGTGCTCCGGTTCATCCCGTACCTTGGGCCTGTGCTGGGCGCAGGCGCGCCGATCCTCGTCAGCCTGGCAGCCACTGACGGCTGGATCGGACCGCTCTTCGTGGTCGGGTTGTTTGTCGTCCTCGAGCTGTTCACGAATCTCGTGCTCGAAACCGTGCTGTATGCCGGGGCGGCCGGGGTCTCGCCGGTGGCGCTGCTCGCGTCAGTGGCGTTCTGGACGTGGCTCTGGGGGCCCCTCGGTCTGCTGATGGCGACACCGCTGACCGTTTGCCTGGTCGTGCTCGGCAAGCACGTGCCGGGGCTCGAGTTTGTCGGGACGCTCCTCGCCGACACGCCCGCGCTCGCCGCCGAGTTTGGCTACTACCAGCGGTTGCTCGCCCGCGATCAGACCGAAGCGGCCGACCTCATCGAGCAGTACATCAAGACCGAGTCCCCGCGCTCGGTCTACGACGCCCTGCTGCTGCCGGCGCTCAATTATGCGGAGCGCGATCGCCTGGAGGAGCGCCTGTCGCCGGTCGAGGAGACCGCGGTTCTCGATGCGACGCGAGAGTTGCTGTCGGATGCCGCGGAGTCGATCCGCCGCCTGCATCCGGAGGCATCCGCACCGTCCGATGACACGCCACTTCCGGGACCGCGCGAACCGCTGCGCGTGCTGGGGTACGCGACCAACGGCGCCGCCGACGAACTCGCGCTCGCGATGCTGGCTCATCTGCTGGACGACTTGCCCATCCGCGTCGAGATTGTCAGCACGCGTCTGCAGGCCACGGAACTGCTGTCGCTCGTACAGCAGGGAGCGTTCTCGATCGTGTGCCTCGCCGATCTGCCGCCGAGCCCGCCGTCAAAGACGCGCTATCTCGTCAAGCGGCTGCGCGCTGCGTTGCCCGAGGTGCGAATCCTGGTCGGGCGCTGGGCACCGCCCGCGCTGGCGGACGAGAGCACGCAACTGTTGCGGGAGACCGGAGCCAATCTGGTGGTATCGACGTTGTCGGAGACCCGTACCTACTTGAGCGGGCTCGCGGAGATCCCGCGAATTCCGGTTCCGGAGACAGCCACCCAGCCCGCGGCGTAGCCGGCTGGCCCGATGTCTTGCGACGCCAGGAGTGCGCTGTGCAATCGGGCGCAGACAGGCGTGTGGGAAGCGCCTAGCATGATAGGTGAGGTGAAATATGGATACGTCGACCTTACTGATCATTGTCGTCGTGCTGTTCTTGCTCGGCGGCGGGGGTTGGGGATACTCGCGCTATCGCAGGAACTAGCGGCCGCTGCGGCCGGCGCCAGTCCGTGAAGGAGCTGTCCATGACCTGGAAAGACAAACTCGAGATTGGCTTGAAGGACGACGCGCCCTTCCGACGCGACAACCTTCCGGACTTTCAGAATAAGAAGGGCGGCCCCGAGACGCAGCCCGGCGACCCAACGCGATCGCCGGAAGAGCCCGGCGCACGCCAGGCTGCCGTCGAGGCCCGCCGGATCGCGCCACCGACCAAACGAGCGAAGCCTCGGACCACGGCCCGCGCCACGGTCCGGCCAACCACACCTGTGGCAAGAAGACGGCGTTAGCGGGAGCGTCACCTGCCACAGGGTGCAGTCGCGAAGCACCGCTCGCGAGCGTGTTCAGTTCGGAACAGCCTCCAAGTCGCTCAAAACGCTACCCTTGCCGCCGAGGTGGGAAATAGGCACGCACCTTTCTCTCGCTGTCACATCGAAGGAACTCGACACCGATCACGCGCTCACGTTCGGTCCCTCGGGCTCGACGCCGAGCCGGAACGAGCGATCCATCTGCACGTTCAGACCGCGGCTTCTTGATGCCCAGCCGAGGGACATGCCCATCCGGTCCGTGCCGGCCGAGGCAGCCCCGTCGCCACACGACAGGCGAAAAGAGACCTTCGTCTCGACGCTGGCTCACGAGCTCCGCCAACCGCTGTCGGCCCTGGTGGCCGCGGTCGAACTGGTGCGCCGAGCGCCCAATTTCGCTGCGGGGGACCGAATCGCGGATCTCATGAAACGGCAGATTGATCAGATGAACCGCGTCGTCGAAGACCTGATGGATGCGACGCGGTGGGCACACGGCAATGTGACGATACTGAAGCAACGGCTCGACGTGCGAGATCTCGTCCGGGACGCCGCCATTGACATCCGTGCGGCCGTCGCTGAACGCGGCCATGAGCTCGTCATCGCCACCGCGTCAGAACCACTGTGGGCCGATGTCGATCCGCAACGGCTTCAGCAGGTGCTCTCGAACCTGCTGCGCAACGCCGTGAAATTTACCGATCCAGGCGGGCGGATTTCGATCGCCGCAGATCGCGACGGAGCGGCGACGGTCACGCTCTCCGTGAGTGACACAGGCCGGGGCATGGAACCCGAGGCGTTGACGCAGATCTTTGAGCTGTTCTCACAGGTGCGCCCGCTCGAGGCCGACGGACTGGGCATCGGTCTGAGCGTCGTGCGCGAAATCGTGGCGCTCCACCACGGACGGATCGAAGCCCGAAGCGGGGGGCCCGGCCATGGCAGCGAGTTCGTCATCGCCCTCCCAGTCGCATCTGGCCCCAGCTATGGCTCGGAACGCCGCACGACCAGGACGATTCGCGCATTGGCGCACTAGGGAGACAGCGAGCGCCAGACGTGCGAGGCCGCGGACCGTGGTCCAACTACGATGGACCGCGGGAGCGTGAGACGCTGGTCAACGCGACGTCGGTCCCGCGCGACAGGTCGAGTTGCTCGTGGCCGCGCGACAAGATGACGCCGCCGGCGCCTCCAACTACCGCGCCCACCGCGGCGTCCTTGCCCCCGCCGGCAAGCGCGCCGATGATCGCGCCGACGGCGACGCCGATGGCGCCGTTCCGGATGGTCGTGTTGCCGCGGTTCACCTCTTGAACGTCGCCCTCGTCATCGACACGAAGAAGCGTGCCGTCGGACAGGCGAACGGTGTTGAGGAGCGCGTCGAATTCAGACGACCGGCCGTCGAGCTCGATGGTCCGGAAGTCCAGGCGCAAGTCCCTGCCGTTCTCGGCGTCCCGGTCGGCGGTGACCCTCGAGATCACGCCGTCGATTCTGGCGCCCTGGAACTCCGCCGGACTGCGCACGGTCATGGTGAACGGCTGGTCGTTTTTCGACGTTCGCATGCTGACGGGCGTGTCGAGGGTCGCGAGGAGCCGCGTGCCGTCCGGCACGATCACGGTGCCCCCGAACCAGGACCGGCCACGGTAGACCGGGTCGCTCCCGGGTCCTGACGCATAGACATCCCAGCGCGGCGTTGTCGCGGTCCGCCGGTAGTAGCTCTGGATCGTCAGGGGCCGCTCCAGGCCATCGTCGTCCAGGTGTCGCGTGACGCGCAGGCCCGAGCCATTGTTGAGCGATTCGAACGTCACGGAGTAGTCGCTGCCGCGGCTGTCGCCGCTCGTGGAGACCTTCAGTTGGTCGCCGTTGATTTCGGCGCGCGTGGTGACCAGCCGCGCGTTCTGCCCGCGTTCGGTCTGCGCCCGGCCGTCCGCGACGAACGAGGAGCGAGGGCCGCGCGAAGAGGCGATGGTGATTGTGCGTCCGTCGCGATCGATCGAGATCGTGTGCGGCGGTTCAAGCCGGCTGAGGAGACTCTGATAGGCCCGGCTGCGCTGCCCCGGTGGCAGCGAGCGGGTCGCGGCGTCTGCCGCACGTGCCGGATTGTCGCCGCGCGTGCTCTCGAGGTCGTAGGTCCCGGACATGCGGCCGCCGGCCGTCTGGTTCTGCGGCCGCTGCGCCGTCAGGCTCAGACTGCCGACGGTCAGGACGGCGAGACTCAGCAGGCCGAACGTATACGGTGTCTTCTTCGTCAGTCTCATCTTCATCAACGGCCGCCCGTCCTGTCCGACTGGTTGTAGGGCGCGCGCTTCTGCAGCACGTCCACAAGGGCCTGGCCAGAGGCCGGTACAATCAGCGCCGGCCCCGTGACGACCTGGCGCGCCGTGATCCTGCGTCCGTACACCTGTTCCGTCGCGTCGTCGTCCGGCCGGAGTGACGTGCCCTCGAGCGAGATGCCGGCGAAGAGCCCGCGTGAGCGTGAGTAGCTGAGGATCTCGGCGCGCATTGATGCGTCTGTCGCGGCCTGGATGTTTCGTCCCTTTGGGCCCGCCGCGGCTGACGCCTCGCCTCCGAGCTTGATCTTGCTGCCGAGCAAGGCATCGACGCCGCGCGGGTTCATGACCATCAACACCAGGTCGGTGGATTCCGCGCCGATCTGCAGGCCGAAGCTGCCGCCGTCGATCGCGTACATCGCCGGCGCGCCCCACGATCCGTTGAACGCCTTGCCCGATCGACAGATCATCGCGCCGCGGCCGTAACTGCCGCCGAGGCCCAGCGCCACCTTCGTCACTGACGGAATGACAATCACGCACTCGGCGTTGTCCAGGATCTCCTGCGGAAGGTTGTCGGGGACGTTCAGGACTTCGCTCATCACCACCCCGCACGCGGCGAGGCGTTCCTGTTCCTTGTTCTGATCCTTCTCTTTGTTCTGAGCGGCGACCGTCGCGGCGGCGACGACAAGGCAGAGGGCGAGACCGAGATGACGACGAGACATTAGTGACACCTCTCAAGTAGTCTGTGGACGACGGCGGCGAACTCGAGGGCGGGAGTGCGGCGAGACGCCGGGCGAGCTGCGAAGGGCGGAGGGCGAAGGGGCGAAGTCCGAAGCTTCGGTGGTCTCAGTGCAAGGCGCTACGTGGCGGCGATGGGGCGTCGGCCGGGGAGACGGCGACTACCCCCGGAGCGGATCTCGACCCTGCATGACCCGGAACAGGACGACGACAACTGCGAGCACCAACAGGAGGTGGATGAAGCCTCCAAGCGTGTAGGAGGTGACCAACCCGAGGAGCCACAAGACGAGGAGCAGAATGATGAGTGTTGACACTGAAAACTCCTGTTCTACCGTCTGGCAGCGTAGCGCGCTGGCGTCACCCTGTCTGTTCGCTTGTGCACACGTCCACTCCGCTTGTCTTGCCCGGCCGAGTTGTATCCTTGCCCGTTCCCATTCCTCGGCGTGACCACGCGATCGATGCGCTACTCGTGGCTTGTGGTCGGGCTGCTCGTGCCCGTCGCGCTCCTGAACTATCTCGATCGGCAGCTGCTCGCGTCGATGAAGTTCTCGGTGATGGGCGATTTGCCCGACATCGCGCTCGAGGCCAGGTGGGGCACCATTCTCGCGACCTTCAAGTGGGTGTACGCGGGGCTCAGCCCCGTCGGCGGGTACCTCGCCGATCGTTACAGCCGGCGCCACGTGATCGCAGGCAGCCTGCTCGTGTGGTCGGTCGTGACCTGGAGCACCGGGCACGTCACGAGCTACGAGCAGTTGCTGACCGCGCGCGCGCTGATGGGCATCAGCGAAGCCTTCTACATTCCGGCCGCCCTGGCGCTCATCGCCGACGTTCATCGCGGCCACACGCGGTCGCGCGCGATCGGGTTGCACCAGATGGGCATCTACCTCGGCGTGATCGTCGGCGGATTCGGCGGCTACGCGGCCGACCATCCGGGGATCGGCTGGCGGCGTGCGTTTGACGCGTGCGGCATCGTCGGCATCGCCTATGCCTTGCCGCTCTTCATCCTGCTTCGCCATCCTCGACGGCCGGATGCTGGTGCCGGTCTGCCGCGGCCGTCGCCCGTCGCCGCGATTCGCGAATTGCTCTCGAATCGATCGTTCGTGCTGCTCGTGCTCTATTTCACGTTGCCCGCGCTGGCCGGCTGGGTGGTGCGCGACTGGATGCCGGCGATCCTCAAGGCGGAGTTCGGCATCGGCCAGGGGCTCGCGGGCGTGTCGGCGACGCTCTACTGGCAGGTCGCGGCGATCGCCGGGGCGGTCGGCGGCGGCTGGCTCGCCGATCGCTGGATGCGGACGACCGACCGCGGACGGATCTACGCCAGCGCCCTCGGGATGTCGATGATCGTGCCGGCGATGTTCGGCGTCGGCTATGCGCCCTCGACGGGGCAGTTGTGGGTGGCGATCGCGTGTCTGGTCCTGTTCGGCCTCGGCTGGGGGTTCTTCGACGCCAACAACATGCCGATCCTCTGTCAGATCGCGCGGCCGGACCTGCGCGCGACCGGGTACGGCCTGATGAACCTCGTCAGCATCAGCTGCGGCGGGCTCGCCGATTGGGGCTTTGGAGCGATGCGCGATCGTCAGGTGCCGCTCTTCGGGATCTTCGGCGTGTTTGCGAGCGCCGCCGTGCTCTCCATCGTCCTCGTGCTGCTCATCCGGCCGCGCAATACCGAAGACACCGCAAGGAGCCAATCATGACTCGACCTGGATTGTGGTTCACGCTCGCCGTGGCGACTGCAGCGGTCAGGGTGTGGTGAGCGTCATGTGGGACGATTTCGTGATGGCGCCTGCTTCGCCAAAGTAAAAGTACCGGAGCAGGCGCGTCACCGCCGCACGAGTGGCGCCGGTATGTGCCCGTCGGCGCCGGCCGTGACGGCTCTCGGTGCCAGACGCGCATCGCCGTTGACGGGATTCACGAGCCCCAGGCGCAGGAAGTCGTCGCGCACTGCGCCGGGCGCCAATCCGGAACTGAACACCGCCTGTGTCGCGATCAGGTCGAAGGCACTGAGCTCCGTGGGCAACTGATTCGAGAACACGCCCGGCCCGTAACTCATGAGCGACAGGCGGGCGCCGCCGATGAGATTGCCATCCACGTGACAGAGGCCCATGACGCCGTGGCCGATCGCGTCGTGCACGTATGCGGCGGCGGTCTGGCCGGTGACGAGGATCGCGCGCGCGGAGACGATGAGTGACGGGTTGGCGCCGAAGGTGAAGCGAGTGCACCCCTGGGGAAACCCGCATCCGAGGCTCATCGGATCGCCGTGCATCGTCGCCGTGACCTGATTGGCTGCGGGCAGGGGATTGGCGTCCGGTGTCGCGCCGATGGTGACCGACAAGGTCCCGGCGCTCGCCGTCGGCACCTGGCTGGCGGCGCTGGCAATGGCGGTGGCGCTGAACGGCGGCACCGTGGACGACACGAGCAGCTCAACGCTGGTGCCGGTCGGGAATCCGAGCCAGCGGCCGAACGATCGGGGACACCCGATGACGCCATCGGTCGGCGTGAGCGGACCGCTGCCGAGGAACAGGGCTTCGATGTAGTCGCGCATGAACGGGCTCAGCGTGCCGTCCGGCGCGTTCGCCACGGCGACCTGCGCGGCGCCACGCACGTTCTGATAGGTCGCGGTGATCGTCGCGTCGCCGGGGCCAACGCCCGTCACGAGGCCGCCCGACACGGTCGCGACTGAAGTCGCCGACGAGCTCCAGACGGCCTGGGTCGTGACGTTCTGCAGGCGGCCGTCGGAGAACGACGCGTTCGCCATGAACTGCGATCGGCCGCCGACGGCGGGCGTCGAGCCCGAGACGGCCACCGTCATGACGACCGGCGACGATGGGCCGGCAGGTGGCGCGTCGCCGCCGCAGCCCGACGCGGCCAGCATGGCCATCACGCTCACGAGGACCCGTCTGTTGAGAATCAATCGGCTAGAAGGGATTGGGCGCCAGCCGCGCCTTGGTGACTTCAGCGCGGACGTGCGCCGGTCGCAACCGCGCGAAGTCCATCACATTCGTCGTCGCGGTATCGTACTCGTCGTTGGGGAATTTCTTGTGTGTGTCCTCGTGCGCCGCGTCGGAGATGAGCGCAGCGTATTTCGCAACCTCAGCCTCGAACCACCCGTCCTGCAAGGCGCTGTCGGCGCAGCGCTGGAGCTCGTCGAGGTAGTGAGTGTAGAACCCGGGAAGGCGCATCACGCGGCTGAAAAAGAGGTCGTCGGCGGTCCGAAACAGGATCGATTGGTCGAAGGCCTCCTTCATGGAATGATCGCGGTCCCACGGAATCAGCTGGTGGCGGGTCGTGCCCGGCGGACGATAGAGATAGAAGTTGGCTCTCCCGAAGTCGCCGGTCCACCCATCTGCTTCGCCCAGGAACATTTCGATGGCCACCATCGTCACGAACTGCTTCAGGTCGATCAGCGGGTCGACACGCATTTGCCACACGGCGTCGTCCTGGCCGTTGATCTCGCGGAACAGATCGCGGACGGGGCCGTAGACGAGCGCGTCAGCTTCGAGCTCGTGCGTGCGCGCTTCGAACAGCTGTTCGTAGATGTCGAGGCCGTCTCCGAGATCGGCGCCGGTCCATTTGAAGTGCCAGTGATATTCGTAGAGATAGCCGGCGGCGGCATTCTCGCCAAGGTTGCGCGTCAGGAAATTCGCGTCGATGTCCTCGACGATCGCGTAGAGGCCCTGGAAGACGTTGTTGATGTAGACGCGGGTGAACGACTCGCGCGACACCGGCTGGCCCATGCGGCTGTAGAGCCCCAGCGCGACCTTCTCGCGCACCATCGACTCATCGAGCCACAGGTTCTTGAGCACGAGTGACTTCAGTCCGAGGAACTGCTGTCCGGTCGTGTAGTAGTCGAAATCGAGATGGAGCCCGGGCTTGATCGGCGTGCGGCTGCCAAGCCCCCGCACCCGGACGCCGACGTTGCGGACACGCGTGCCGCGCCAGAGGAAATCCGCCGGGTAAAACGTGTTGTCGTTGTAGTTGGCCCGCAGCAGCGCCAGGTCCCTGGAGTTGATGAACAGGCGCACGTCCTGTAACGCGTCGGCATTGAACAGGTCGTCGACCGACTGCGCGTGCGCGATCCGGCCGGCCGCGTCCGGGAGCAGCATCAGAACGGTGAGCGTGGCGGCAATCGTAAACGGTCGGCGCATCATGCGATCTCCGCGAGCCACGCCCGGAGCGTCTGCAGGTCCTTCTTGTAGTGGACGAGACGATCGGCCGCCGAAGCGCCCAGCTCGTATTCGTGATGCTGTCCGATGGGCCCGGTATACGTGGACGAGGCGAGCATCGAAAAGAATTTTCTGTTCACCATGCCTTGTCCGAGTGGGCACCAGGCGGACGCCCAGCCCTTTTCGGATTTCTCCCAGCGGAAGTCCTTCACGTACACCACCGAAAGCAGCGGCTGCACCAGCCGGACCTGGATCGGCCACGACAATCCGCCCTCGAGCGTCGCGTGGCCAATATCGAAGGCGATGCCGAGATGGGCCGGGTTCACGCCTTCAATCGTCTGGACGGCATCCCAGACCGGGGCGGCGAAGTAGTCCGCGCCCGAGTGATTCTGGATGCCGCCCTGGATGCCCAGCTCTTTGTTGAGCTGCGCGAGATCGCGCAGGCGCGGCTTGAGATCGTTCAACTGGTCGGCGATCCCGCGAGTGGCCACGTACCGAATCGCCCCGAGACGGTACTTCCGGATGCCGAGACGGGCCGCGGTACGCAGGATCGATTCCGCCGAGGCATCGACGCCGGTGATGTCGGTCGTAATCATCGCCACGGTGCGCCCGCGCCGGCCCAGCGCCTCGACCATCCGCGGCAGATCGTCGGCGACCCGATCCGGCTGGATGTGCGTTGACGCCTTTCGTACGGGGCATTCGATGCCGTCCCAGCCGACGTCCGCGACCAGATCGGCCGTCTGTTCGAAGTTCAACTCGATGAACGGCTTGCTGAACGCGATGATCGGCCACCGCGCCGGGCCGCGGCCCGCGCCGGCCTGACGCGCCATCGGCATGAGCGCGACGGCAGCGCCCAGAGACGTCCGTTCGAGGAACTGGCGGCGGGTCAGGGCGTCGGACATGCCGGAAGAATACCCCTGAATCGGGCTCCGGGGCGCGCCGGCGTCAGGCGCGCGCGATTCTGCCGCCGGGAGTGACCAATCGCGGGACGAGCCGAATGGCCTTCGTGCCCGACCTTGCTCAAGAATGGAGGCCATGGCCTCCATCAGGCGTCTCTCAGGCCTCCTCGCCGTCACGTCGCTGGCGGCCTGGCCGGCGCCCACCGACCTTCGCGTGGGCTACGTGCTCGTCGCGAACCAGCAGTCCGCCAGCGTGTCGCTCATCAACTTGAAGGACGACAGCGCCAAGGTGATCGCCGTCGGCACCGGACCGCACGAAGCGGTGATCGCGCCGAGCGGCCGGACCGCGGTCGTGACCATCTACGGTGCGGGCGGGGCGCCGGGGAACGAGCTGGCGGTCGTGGACATCGCGAAAGCGACGGTGACGAAGACGATTTCGCTCGGTCAGTACACGCGGCCGCACGGCGCCAATTTCCTGCCCGGCGACGAGACCCGCGTCGCCGTGACCTCGGAAACGACCCAGAACCTGGTCATCGTCAATCTCGCGGAGGGCCGGGTCGAGCACGCCATCCCGACATCGGCTCAAACCTCGCACATGGTCGCGGTGACGGCGGATGGAAAGCGCGCGTTCACGTCGAACATCCTTGGCGGCAGTGTCTCGGAGTTGGATCTCGTGACTCGAACGGCCGTGCGGACGATTCCGGTCGGGCCGCGTGTCGAGGGCATCGCGGTCGTACCGGACGGGAGCGCCGTCTGGGCCGGCAGCAACACGAACGGCACCGTGAGCATCATCGACACGAAGACGGGAACGATCGTGCAGACGCTGACCGGTTTCTCGCTGCCGTACCGGCTGGCGATGTCGAACGACGGAACGACCGCGATCATCTGCGATCCGCAGGGCGATCGTCTTCACGTCGCTGACGCGGCGCAGCGCAAGGTCGTCTTTACGCTCGACGGGATCGGATCCCCTCGCGGCGTGAACATCGCGCCCGACGGCAAGACGGCGTTCGTCACGCTCGCCGCTGACGAGACGATGGGCATCGTCGATCTCGAGGCGAGGAAGGTCACCCGCAAAGTGAAGGTCGAGAAGTCGCCCGACGGCGTGTGGTACGGACCGCCGCCGCGCTGAGGCGCCTCACGCGTCGCGCAGCGCGACGATCGGACAGCGAGCGCTCAGCTCTCGGTACGGAGACCAAGCCGGTCGATTTCGGTGGTCACTTGCTGTTCGATCCAGGCCGCCGCGTCGGTCGCGCGGAAGACGTGCTCCCAGAGCGACGCGCCGCCGCGCGTCCACATCGCGATCACCTCCATCGACTCGCCGTCGCGCTTGAACATCCACCAGTACTGGCCACCGGGATCCCCCGGCCAGAAACACTCGCCGTAGCCGTCGGTCACGGCGTGATCGAGCGCCCGCAGCAGCGACGTGGCGCCCGCCCCTGCCGGGTGGACGGACACGGTGGTTGCCTCGGTTCCTTCCTGGAGGTGAACGACGAGGGTGTCGGGATGGTCGAGCGAGAGCGAGAAGTGCATCCGGTCGGGCAGCCTAACACGCGGCAGACGACCGTTTCCTCACGAATTCCTTACCGCTCACCCATGACCGCCGGCGAGGCCGTCACTAGAGTGATCGCTTGTCACTGCTCCGAAAGAGGTCACCAGGTATGGCGTTCTTCAAGTCCGGATTCGCCGTTCTCGCCGCCGTCGCACTGCTCTCGACGACTCCTGCCGCGCGTCCTGCGCGCCTCGACGATCCGCTATCGGCCGGGGTCTCTGCACTGGACCGGCTGCCGGCCGTCGCCATCAACGATTACCGTCAGGCGGCCGGGACCCTCGCCGGCGGGACACTGACGCTGACCTTCCGGGCGCGGGTCGGCGTCTGGCGGCCCGAAGGCGCCGCCGGCCCCGCGCTGCCAATCGAGGCCTTTGGCGAAGGTGCCGCGCCGCTCACGATTCCGGCGCCGCTGATTCGTGTCTCCGAGGGCACCGAGGTCGCCGCGACCGTCCGGAACGAGCTGACCGCCACGATGCGTGTCCACGGCTTATGCGAGCGGAGTGGAGCGGCGTGTGCCCCCCTCGAGATTCCGGGCGGCGAGACGCGCGAGATCCGGTTCATCGCCGGCCGGCCAGGCACCTATCACTACTGGGCGACGACGACGGGCATGCCGCTCCAGTTTCGCGCGGTGGGGGATACGCAGCTCTCGGGCGCGTTCGTCGTCGATCCGGCCGGCGCCGATCCGAATCGCGACCGGATCTTCGTGATCACCGACTGGACGAACCTCACGCTCGATCAGCTGAGACAGATTGCGAGCGCGGACGATCCGGGCGTCGCGTTTCTCTCGCTCAATCCGAAGTTCACGTTTCTCATGAACGGTCTCTCGTGGCCGCACACCGAGCGGCTGACCTACCAGTTGTCCGAGAACGTCCGGTGGCGCGTGCTGAACCTGTCCACGCAGGCGCACACGATGCACCTGCACGGGTTCTACTTCGACGTGGACAGCCTGGGCGACGGCCTGCGCGATCAATCCTTCGCTTCCGGGCAGCGGTCGCACGTCGTGACCCAGCTCATGCCGGCCGGCGCGACGATGGCGATGACGTGGATGCCGGAGCGGATCGGCAACTGGCTCTTCCATTGCCACATCCGTGCGCACGTCTCTCCGGATCTGCGCCTGGGGGCGCCCGGCGGGGCGCCTCACGACGATCACCAGGCCAGCGGTCACGCCGCGCACGATGCCTCGGCGGGCATGGCCGGCATGATCCTCGGCGTCACCGTCGTCGGGATCGACGACGACAGCGTCAGCTACGCGCTTGCCGGGTCGGTCCCGACGCGGCGGATGACGCTCGAGATGCAGGCGGAACCAAAGCGCTTCGGCGACGCGCCGGCGTTCGGATTCGTCCTGGCCGGCGAGGGGAAGTCTGCGGCCGGGGCCGTGCCGGTGCCGGGACCGACGCTGATTCTGAAACGCGACGAACCGGTCGAGATCACGCTCGTGAACCGGCTGCCGGAGGCGACCGCGATCCACTGGCACGGCATGGAGCTCGACAGTTACTACGACGGCGTCCACGGCTGGAGCGGGACAGGGCAGCGGGTGACGCCGCTCATCGAGCCGGGCGCGTCGTTCGTCGTGCGGTTCACGCCGCCGCAGACCGGCACGTTCATGTATCACACGCACCTGCACGATCCGCGACAACTCACCTCCGGGTTGTACGGCGCGATGCTCGTGGTCGAAGCGGACGAGACGGTGGACGAGACGACCGATCACGTGTTCCTGATGGGACGCGACGGTCCGGACCCGGCCGCGCCCGCCGTGCTGAACGGCCAGCGCACGCCTCAAGTCGTGTGGAAATCGGGCACGCGCCACCGCATCCGGCTCATCAACATCACGCCGAGCGACATCTTCACGATCGCGTTGCAGACGAACGACGGCGGCGTTGAATGGCGGCCACTCACGAAGGACGGCGCGCCCGTGCCGGCCGGACAGGGTCAGAGCCGGGCGGCGAAGCAGACCATCGGCGCCGGGGAAACCTACGATTTCGAGTACGTGGCGCCGGCGGGCCGGCGGAATCTGTGGCTCGAGGTTCGTACCCCGGCCGGCAAGTGGCAGGCGCAGGGACACATCATCATGAAATGACGTGTTAATGGATCATGAAACGACGTGTTAATGAGGCAATGAGGCAATGAGGCAATGAGGCAATGAGGCAATGGGGCAATACAAACACCTGTCTTGCATGCCGCGTCATTGAGCGACAGGGCCAGA
>Ga0111539_10000170_pt1 | contig 75419 bp, 74 predicted proteins | sample RhiMethybrSRZTD1_FD_79667 | JGI IMG/M metagenome (GOLD analysis project Ga0111539, IMG submission 79667) | Populus rhizosphere microbial communities from Tennessee, USA - Rhizosphere MetaG P. TD hybrid SRZTD1 (version 2) (version 2) | ecosystem: Host-associated > Plants > Roots > Rhizosphere >...
CGAACGCTTGCCGCGCATCCAAACGTGCCACCAGAGATTCTGACTCTGTTGGCTCACGACAAAGCCATTTCCGTCAGACTGATTGTGGCACGTCATCCGCGTAGCCCGGACACCATCCTAGAGGAATTGGCTAAAGACCAGGAGCCAATCATTCGCCTGACTGTGGTGGCGCGTGCAGATATCTCCACTCAGCTTCTTGAACGGTTGGGCCGGAGTGATCATCACCGAGCTGTCCGCCGTGCCAGCCTTACTCGGTTGACCCGCATCCGATAACAGCGGTGCCTTCTTAGAATCGCCCCCCTTCGTGCACCATTCACTGACACTAATATTTGTAATTACTGCATTGAGCGAACAGAGATGGCGCCCCAGGCGCGATGTTTTGCCTGAGCCCCGGAAATTCTAACTTGGCGCAAAGGGATTGACCTTTGTATTTCATGACTGACGCCATTGTGCCGTAACGAATCTTGCCGACGCGGGAGTAGAAACGGAGACGATCATGAAGATCGTCGGCCATTCCTGCGTAGAAATGTTCCTTCGGTACAGGAAGGTGAAGGCTGAGAAGCTTGACGGTGTAATGGAGCGATTAGACGCAGCCCTTAACACTGTAATAACACCGCCTGCCAGCGTAGTTGTCTAACCCCACGATAACTTTGTACAGGGGATGGTTTGGTGCCGAAGCCGGGGATTCGATCTAAGGGTTTTTAAATGAGAGAATTTTCCACTAGTTTACAGCTTTCCCTTTGCTTAATGGGCAATTAAGTCCATTCTTCTATGTGAGCATAAGTGATACTGTGGAACCCTCTGTGCCCCACGCAATACGGACGTTTTACTGACGTTAAAATAAATTGAAATGGGGATAACTCAATGGTTGTCCGGCATTCATTTTAGAACCCAACATGGTTCAGTTTGGCTTTCCTCTCAAGGCGACGCATCATTGAGCAACCGATTGACTAGACGTGAAGTTTCCCTGCTTTCGAGAATGCTCATATGTGTCTCGTCGAAACCGTAAAGCCGGCTAGCGTCCTCCTGTGCGCCCGCATACAGTTGACTCGCCAGCGTGACTGTGCTGTCGGAACACTCGCCGGGCAGGGTTCCGCGGTGCTTGTAACCAAAGAGCAGATGATGCTCAACACCGGCGGGTAGCGGCCGATGCGCCCGAACGCCATTGTGATTACTGAAGAAGAGATCAGTGAGATAGGCGCTCTGGGGAGCCATGTCGTTCCAGACATACACCACCGCCGGCGCGTAATTGACGCCGGTTTCCGCCGCCTTGTGCCCTGCCCATGGCGTGGAGATCGTGATGTACAGCGGGACGCGCGGGTGACTCTGCCCGGATTGATTCCGCAACAAAAACCCGCGCGAGACCAGACCTCCCATGCTGTGGGCGATCACATGGTACTGCAGGAAGCCGTGCTGCAGCTGTAGAGCCTTCATCGTCTGATCGAGATGGTCGGCGATGCCGGAGAGGCGGACGCCCGACGGGTAGTAGTACAGCCAGGGCTGATACTTCGTTCGATCCAAATGCTCTACAAGGTAGCGAAAATTCGTCGGCGTGCCGTTGATGCCATGAACGAAGAGCACTGGAATTTTATGAGCGTCGTAAGGCTCAAGGAAGTAGATGCCGGGGCCGACATCGAAGATAAAGTCATACGGCCGCCACAGGCTGTTGGTCGCGTGTTCTTCCCTGAAACGCGGGTCCTCGAACGTGGTCACCACTCCGTAGGCTGTCATTGCACCGAGGCTGTGATTCAATTGCGCGCTCGCCGTACGAGCCTGAAATTTCATGAAATCGATCTCTTCTTCGATCCGCGAACGCCCCTCGGCCGTTATGAAGAGGGCCAGTTCGGAATGGGTGTGGCGACTGTCACAGGTGACCAGTTCGTTCGTGTCGACGGGCATGAACGGTTCCCCCGGTTGATAGACGCCGTCGGCGTTGAGATCCATGAAGGCCACAAGCCCATAGGTGCCTGGACCGGCGCGAAACATCCAGCGCCCGGGCGACTCCAGCACAAAGTGGTCGACCAGGCTCCAGTTCGCCCGATTCTCCAAGTCGCCCCCATTGTGGCGAACCAACCCGACCAGCACCGGATTCGTCGCCTGGCCGGCGCTCACGGAGCCGTCTATTCTGCAAAACGTCTCCATCTTTGACTGTTGCGTACGCACATCCTGAAATACGCAACCTGTGCATATGAGCATGGCGACGGCCCCCGCCCACGAGATTCTTTGCATGGGTTGCGCTTTCATTTCTCCGCCTTTCCTCCCGCATGTGCCCCGCGTTTTCCTTCCTGAAGAAGCTGTTTCGGATCGAACCTGCCGTAAAGCTCGATCATCTTCGCGACCAGGCCGGTCCAGCCGGTCTGATGGTTGACACCGAGGCCGGCGCCGTTGTCTCCGTGGAAATACTCGTAGAATTGAAGATAATCGCGCCAATGCGGATCCGACTGGAACTTGTCCGTTCCGCCGTACACCGCACGCTTGCCCTTCGCGTAAAAAAATGCTGGTGAGACGGTTCGCGATCTCCTTACTGACCTCGAAGAAATTCATCATCCGTCCGGAGTCTGTGGGACATCAATCGTGAAGTTGTCGCCATAGTACAGATAGTAGGACAACAGCGTCCGGATGATCATGGCATTCACCGGCATCCAGATCGGTGCCTCAGCATAAGACTCCCCAATCTTAGTTCGGCCTCGCAGAAGCAATCATTCCTTCCACGTCTCCGCAGCGAGCGGCAGGTCGTTGAGTTCGGCACGTGCTTCTCGCCAGGTTGGGTAATGCTCGCCGAGGATGGCGATGAAGCGATCGCTGTGCGTGGGCTCATTGATATGGGCCGTTTCGTGCACAATGACGAATTCAAGGATGTCCTTCGGCTTTTTCACTCGTCCGTTGACGGTTTAGGGACAGGCAGGGAGGAAGTGATGGAAAACAAAAGCGCAGATAAGTATTGGTGCCGAAGCCGGGATACAGCCTACACATTTATTGTAGGCTTACTTTAGCAGGAGCTTGAAGAATCAATGGCTTGTCTTGAGTGGACATGATCGCACAGTACCACGAAGTACAGTCGAAAGTGTACTGCGACAAGTATTGGACTTGGTTGACAATTATACGTAATAAACCTACGGGTACCACTCGTGCCTACCATAGAACTGAGAACGACACTGATCGTCGATGGTTTCGCCCTCTCCACCACCACAGCCGATCTACGAGCAATGTTCACACCCTATGGTTCAGGGGTCTCGTGCCGGATTGTGATTGACCATTGCGGCAACTCCCTTCGCTATGGATACGTGGTCATGGATTCGGATGACCACGCTGACAACACCATCAAAGCACTCAGTGGCAAAGCACGAGCAGGCCTGCCGATCACCGTTGCCAAGGCTCCTGATCCCTCGCTCACCCCCCCCAAGCATACTACCTACTAGGGCCGTATTTCTGCTTCGTCGGGTTGCACTCCCACTGCTACACTTACGCTCTCATTCTGCCGATATAGAGTAGTTGAGCATTCATGAAACGTCATCCCACCACTGCCATTCTCATCACCTGCCCGACGTGTGGCCTCGTTCGGATGGCTGACGATTACGCTTCAGCACAGGCGCGAGGGAAGGCACACATAAGCCTCTCAGGTCATCCGAAGGTTGAGTACAGTCAGGATCGTAGCGCCAGAGAGGATCAAGGGCGCACAGGTAGAGGCGAGGGCCTCAATGGAGAGCATGGCGGTTCAGGCAGGTGTCAAAGATATTTCAATCGAAGCTGGTGTGGAACCGGATATAGCAATAAGGAGGTGAAATGATTTCGGTGGAATCTCTCAGGATAAGGGTGGGTAGCATCAACCGAAAGTTCCCCCATGACCGTCCACAAAATCTTCATTCGCCTCTCACAGGATTTGAACAAACTTTATCGAGGCCACGCAGAATCTCATTGAGGCGACTGTGTGGACCCACGCCACTGACCTTGCCTGAATGTTTCCACGCCTCTCCTGTCGTGCGGGGCTTCATTCCGTAAGCCAAACGCTCACGCCACTGTAGGAGTAACGCTAATTCGCGTCAAAACTTAGTTAAAGTCCCTAAGATTGGAAATCCTCTGTTACATTCTTTACATGTCTCGTGTACTGCTTATAGACGATGATCAAAACTTCTTAATTGCCCTGCCCGCTGTATTCACGCGGTCTCCCTGTGCAATCACAGTCGACACGGCTTCCAGTGCGGAGCAAGCTCTTCGGCTCGTTCAAACCATCCAGTACGATACGATTGTCAGCGACTTCAGTATGCCTGGCCTCAACGGAATCGAATTCTTGAAGGAATGTAAAGCCGTGCGGCCCGACATTCCGATCATTCTGCTGACCGGCTACGGTACACTTGAACTCGAAGAGAAAGCGTTTCAGGAAGGGGCTTACGCCGTCGTTTTAAAACCTGTTGATGTCGACGTCCTCTTGTCGGTCGTGACCCACGCCATCATTCGACGCGAACTCGACCAAGCCGGTCCCACTGATCCTATGTCCAGTCTTTCCATCGATGCACGTACGATTACGATGGAGAGTAGACGGCTCTCATCCCGCATTCGAAGCATTGACGAACGGTTGAGACGCCAGATTGAAGATGCCGACAAAGACCAGCCTTTTTAGACCATCAGACGTAGACGGCCCACCAAGGGTTCAGAAATCCCCTAGAACTGCTCCAGACCTGGTGACCAAGTCACTTCATGATCGTATTCCGTCGTGATGACCTCTGAGAAAAATCTGATCGACAGGACCAATCAATCGATATGCCCATCTTGAATTGCTGCTGGAGCGGGGGTCAAAGATAGGAAATCGAAACTGTCTTAAGTACAGGCTGCAGTTGACCTGATAGTCCAATTGTTGCAACGCATACCAGCTCCAACTTGAACACTTTGAGCACTTTAGCTCTAGTCCCAACTCAACAACATTTTTTTAACCAGGGTTTCAAAGTTCTTTTCTCGCCAGATGTCGCCCTTTGTGGCGTTGTGAATTCGGTTTCGGAATTCCTTATCATGAGCACTTCTGGAGATTGGTCTTCGAGACATTTCATTTAGTAGCTCAATAATGTCAGCATGAGCAAGACTTCTGACTCCATGGAAGCCTCCCAGACTGAATACGCTAAGGCCGTGTCCTTCCCTATCCCGATCACCTTCACGCACTAGCAGACTCGACAATTGTAAAACTCGGTCTTTATCAAATCCGAATCCATTAGCCAACCCAGGCTCAGCTTCAACAATAAAGTCCGGTTCAAAGAAATCTAGATAACCATTGACGATTTGCTCAGCCGTTTCGAAATGATGGTTGTGACGATTCCACCATGTTGGAATTTCTTTGAGGTAAGGAATTACCGGATGTACTTTCCCCCCCACAAGCAAGTGTTCACTTTGAAGACTTCGTGTGTATGTTTCCTGTCATCAGGCTGAACCAAGAATCCGAATCGGACGGGTCTCAACCTGATGCGTACATTCATACGAGACATATTTATTGGTCTGCTCTTCTAAAGATTGAAAACGGGACCTGGGGAGAGATCAGTCATTGTTCTAATTTATGGCGAGAAATCGAGCATGGAATGCATGAAGGAGGAATCGAGGCAGAACGTGAGCTGCAATGCGACCAAAATACGGCCGCATTCAGTTGAGCTGCGGATATTATCTGGCTAAACAATTACTTGAAAACGTTTGGTGCCGAAGCCGGGATTTGAACCCGGACACCCGTGAGGGCGCTAGACCCTGAATCTAGTGCGTCTGCCAGTTCCGCCACTTCGGCCTATCGGGCTGCTGAAAATGTCCTCCATCTTCGTTCTCGGTCGTGAGTCCCCCTTCAACGTACCGATTCGTACGCTTCAGGCTCCTCGCTCCGTGCGGCCTTGCTCGGGAAGTAGCGCGTCTCGGCGCGCCTGGGGTGGGCGGGTGTAATGGTCGCCATTTTGAGCGGCACGCTTAGAAAAATGCTGAAAACGTCTTGCACCTTCACTCTCGTTCCCTTGTTCACGTCCAACGTACCGACTCGTACGCCTCGGCGTCCTATTTTCTGCGGCCTTGTCGGGAATCTTTTTGAGCATCCTAGAATACGAACAGCGGCATTATCTATGATCATTCGTTGGCGGGTCAAGATTTATGACTTCCAGATAGGGGAAGAGAATCTAGTCATGAACTAACTGGCGACGCTTGAGGTACAATTCGGCTTCGCTTCAGTGGTGAGGCCCAGACCTCGGGGGTTGGAATATCCAGGGTGTTGCCGCTCAGGATAATTTTTTCTCGCGTGAGCGCGGCGGCTGCTAATAGATACGCCGCAGGAATCAACGGCGCTTCATCAATCAGCAACACATCGAATCGCACTTTGTTGAAGAGCGGGTCTGAGACGACGCGCGCGGCGGTGGTCACAATGACGCGTTTATTTTGGATGAACGCCTGTCGATTGGTGCCTTCTTCGGCGGCCAGGAGCTCGCGGATTTTTTTCGTTCCTCCGAGCCGCGTCACCTCTTCCTTCAATTCTTGATACTCGGGTCTCATTTCTTTTGGTATCGCCGCTTCGGGCTTGAGCACGGCGATTCGCTGCTGCGCTGTCTCGACTTCTTCCATCAAGCCTTGGATCTGCTTGTCGTAAATCGTTCGATATTCCGGCAACGACTCGACATTTTTCCCCACGGCCTGGAGCGCGAGCCGTTTCCAGATGGGCGTGGCTTCGTATTCTGCCAGTATGCCATCAATTTCTTTGATCTTGGCCTGCAGGTCACTTACTTGTGTGAGCAGCCGCCATTCCAGCAGTTTGACTTCATCCAAATCTTTTTGTTTCTCCGCTTTGTACGCTAACAACGGGGTGAGTTCTCGGAAGCGTTCGTATTTTTTGCGCAGGCTTGCCTTCTCCGCGCGCGACTTGGCATAGAACTGATGCATCTGCGCTTCAAATCCTAGATCGGTCAAGGGCATGCCGGCCGCTTGGGGAGCGACCGCCATTTCGTAACGGCTGAGCAAGCTCTTGAACGTCAAGCCGGCGGCACGTAATGTTCGCGCGATTGTGCCGGTCAGCTCATCGGCCGACTGATGATCCGGGCAAATAACGAGCATGCGCTTATTAGCGCGAGCCAAATCGGCCACCGCCGTCGCCAATTTCGATCGTCTCGCGGTCAGCTCGTCGCCCCACATGGTCGTCAGGACGACTGACGTCGGGCCGGTGGATCGCTCGCCCTCGGCCTGATCTCGAATCAACCACGGGGTTAAACGTTCGGCGGGGCCGAGTGAATAGCCCTCCGGCTTCTGGATGAGTGCTGTAAGTCGCTGGATGGCCGTATCAAAAAACCCGGCGGCATCGGGGATCAGGGTCAGGGCTGGAATTGTCTGGCCGAAATTGTCGAATGTTTGAACGAAGAGCGTCCGATCGCGACTTCCGATGATAAAGCCTTCGGTCGGCTCATTCCCGTCAGGAGGAAGAATGGAGACGGGCATATCTTCGAACGGGATCTGATCAAGAGTCATTGACTCAGGCAGAGTCATTTCATAGAGGTGAATCGTTCCGATCGTGGAGATGAGGCGTGTCGCGGATGGAACGCACGGTGTACTCAGATTCTGAGTGATGGCGCTGTGACGAACGTCCGTGAGACGGTCGCTGAGATGCTGCAAAGCTTCAAGGAGTTTCATGGACGAGGCGGATTACCGGACGATACGCTCATGGTGAAGGATCACGTCATCTTAGACAGGTCGGCAACGGAGTGTCCAGTGAGGAGCGAGGCTTCTTTCTCACGAGGCTCAATTGACTTTTGCCCGTGCGGGCCAGTATGCTTTTCGCTCTTCAAAGCCAGGAAATTCCTAAGGTCGTGTCGAGTGCAAAGCGAACGCCCGGCTCATGGAAAATCGGTGGCTCTTGTACTATCCCCGGATAATCTGGGCTATTTAAGGAGCGACCATATGAAAGTTATTTTGCAGGAAAATATCGAGGGTGTGGGACACACGGGGGATCTTCTCGAGGTCTCCACGGGATTCGCCCGGAACTTTCTCCTCCCTCGTAAGAAAGCGTTGGAAGCCAGCTCGCGCAACGTCAAAGCCGTCGAGCACGCCAAGCGTACGATGGCGGAGAAAGCCAAGAAGGAGCGCGCGGAGATCGAGGACGTCGCTAAGCAGATGTCGGCCGTCTCGCTCACGATGGAAATGCAAGCCGGCAAGGACGATAAGCTATTCGGATCGGTGACTGCGAAAGATATTGCCGAAGGACTGTCCGCCAAAGGATTTACCGTGGATCGTCGCAAGATCCAGCTCGCGCAGCCGATCAAAGAGCTGGGAACAGTCACGGTGCCTGTGAAGCTTCATCATCAGGTGACGGCAAGCATCTCGGTCACGGTCGTCAAAAAGCATGATGCCGAAGCGCCCGCGGCGGCAGCAGAGGCAGAAACCGCATAACCAGACCGTCCTCTCCGAGCAGTCAATTCTTGGTATCTGCGAACGGCAGATCCAGGATCATAGATCGATCCACTGATCATCGAGGCCAATGGTCTCGAATGATGGCCATCTTTCGAAAGGTGCAGTCATGAGTGAAGCTGTCGGGTCATTGAAAGCGCTTCGGGCCACCGATACGGCCGTATATGCCGCCATTCGCGCCGAAGAAAAGCGTCAGCGTGAAAAGCTCTTGCTTATCGCGTCCGAGAATTTCGCCAGTTCGGCCGTCCTGGCGGCGCAAGGCTGCTTGATGACTAATAAGTATGCGGAAGGTTATCCCGGTCGGCGATATTACGGCGGGTGTCAATATGTCGATACAGTGGAAAGTCTGGCGATCGAGCGTGCGAAACAGATTTTTGGCGCCGAACACGTAAATGTGCAACCCCATTCCGGCTCGTCAGCCAATATGGCGGCCTATCTCTCCGTGCTGAAACCGGGCGACGCTATTTTGGGTATGGACCTAGCCCAAGGCGGCCATTTGACGCATGGCAGCAAGGTCAACTTCTCGGGGATTCTCTTTCATTCATTTAGCTACGGCGTGGATCGGCAGAAGGAAGTCATCGATTATGATGCTGTCCAGCGCCAGGCGGAAGAATGCCGTCCAAGGATGATTGTCGTCGGCGCGAGCGCGTACGCGCGGACATTGGACTTTCCGCGGTTTCAGGCCATTGCCAAATCCGTCGGCGCGTATCTCTTGGTCGATATCGCGCACATTGCCGGCCTCATCGCGGCCGGGTTGCATCCGAATCCAGTGCCGTATGCAGACTTTGTGACGACGACCACCCATAAAACCCTCCGGGGACCGCGCGGCGGCATTATCATGTGCAAGGCCGAGCATCAGAAGGCCGTCGATAAGATTATCTTCCCCGGTCTGCAAGGCGGACCACTCATGCATGTCATCGCGGCTAAGGCCGTGGCGTTGAATGAAGCCCTATCTCCCGCATTCAAGACCTACCAGCGGCAGGTGCTGGCCAACGCGCGGGCGCTGGCCTCCGGTCTCGTGGAGCGTGGTTACAAGGTCGTCTCCGGTGGGACCGATACGCATTTGATGTTGGTGAATCTCTCTTCGAAAAATGTCACGGGCAAAGACGCGGAAGGCGCCCTCGACGCGGCGGGGATCACGGTGAACAAGAACGCGGTGCCGTTCGATGAGAAGCCGCCGGCCGTCGCCAGCGGTATTCGATTGGGCACGCCCATCGTCTCGACTCGGGGCATGCAGGAAAAAGATATGGGCGAGATTGTCGCGCTCATCGACAAAGTTCTTCTCAAACCTCAAGACAAACGGTTGCAACGCGAAGTGCGCCAACAATCGAAGGCGCTGTGCAAACGATTCCCCATGTTTCACGATTACAGCGCATCTCCCGCGTGACCGAGGGACTACGGTGAAATGTCCCTTCTGCGATGATTTGGAAGATAAAGTTGTCGATTCACGCATGGCCAAAGAAGGCCAGGTGATTCGCCGCCGCCGCGAATGCCTCTCCTGCAAGCGCCGATACACCACCTACGAGCGCGTGGAAGAAAGCCTCCCGATGGTCGTCAAGAAAGACGGGCGGCGGGAGCCGTTCGATCATCAGAAAATTTTATCGGGCATCACCAAGGCCTGCGAGAAGCGGCCGATCAGCGTGTCGACGATCGAAGCCGTCACCGATCGAATAGAAAAGCGCATTCAGGAGATGGGCGAGACCGAATTGTCCAGCAACGCGGTCGGTGAGGAAGTGATGAAAGAATTGCACAATCTCGATCAGGTCGCCTACGTCCGGTTTGCCTCGGTCTACCGCGAGTTCAAAGACATCGACCAATTCATGGATGAATTGAAAGTCTTGGCGCGCGAGCGCCGAGAAAAATAGACTCTCCTTTCGCCTTCGTCCGCCGATCTTCCTAGTCCCAGTCATTGTCCCTATGGTAATCTGCTATGTCTTCTGATGAAGGACGGTGCTGGAATGCCGACGGCTCGAATCCGGACACACAAACCCGTAGCCGCCAAGAAACGCAGCAGCGGCAGGGCGACAATGGTGGCTATCATCGGAGCAGGCCACGGCGGGACGGCCTTGATGGAAATTTTCGCCCAGGACCCGCTCGTGCAAATCGTCGGGATTGCTGAGATCAATCCAAAAGCCGCGGGCATCAAACTCGCGAAACGTCTCAACATCCCCATCATCTCCGACTATCGCGATCTGCTTGCCCTCGAAAATGTGGACTTGATCATCGATGTGTCGGGGAACGCTCGCGTCGAGCAGGCCCTCGAAGATTTTCACCGCATGGGCGTCACGATCATCGGAGGGGCGAGCGCGAAATTCATGTGGCAATTGATCGAAGCCCGCATTCGCGCGACGGGCGAAATCGAAAAAACTCTCACGAGATATCAGGCGCTGTATCGGCTCTATGTCAAGGAGGCCGGCGGTGCGGTGACGGAAGAGCGGACCCGGATCGCCTGCGAAATTCACGACGGATTGGTGCAGAGTCTGGCCGGAGTCAATTTTAAACTCGATCTCTGTGAACAGCTTATCCTAAAGGATCCGAAAGCCTCGCAGACGACTCTGCGTCAAACGCGCGCGGAATTAAAGTTGGCCATTCAGGAAGCGCGGCAGGTCATCTTCAATCTCCGCCCGGTGCACTACGATCAGCTGGAGCTCATTCCGGCGTTGACGAACTATCTCAAATCGTACGAAACGCAATCCCACATCAAAACCGAATTTTCCGTGACCGGGGATGAGAAGACGATGCCGCCGAAGACGAAAGTCTTTTTGTTCCGGATTTTACAAGAAGCGTTGAGCAATGTGGAGAAGCATGCGAAAGCCGACGCCGTCAGTGTGCACATTGAAATCGGCCGGCATACACTCATGGCGACCGTGCAGGATAATGGAATCGGGTTCGATGTCGAGGCCGTGTCGCGCAATCCGGAGAAGTGGGATCATTTCGGTCTGCGCGGGATCGTGGAACGCGCGCGGCTGGTCGGAGGACAGGCCAAGATCCAATCGCATAAAGGACGGGGCACCCGCATCGTGATGCACGTCCCGCTCAAGAAGGAGGCCGCTCGTAATGGAACGAATTAAGGTGTTGATTGTCGACGATCACCGAGTCGTCCGAGAAGGGCTCTCGGCGATTTTAAAGACCAAGGACAACGTCGACGTGCTCGGCGAAGCGCAAGACGGTCAGGAGGCGGTCGAAAAAGCCCGGTCGCTCCTTCCCGATGTTATTCTCATGGACGTCAGCATGCCGAAGATGACCGGCGTCGAAGCCACTCGGATCATCAAACGGGAATTTCCGCACATCGGGATTATTGCGCTCACCATGTATGAGGAACAACAATACATTTTCGATCTGGTTCGAGGCGGCGCCACGGGATATTTGCTCAAGGATTCCGATTCGGATCAAATCGTGAAGGCGATTCAGTCGGTGTATCGCGGGGAATCGCTCATCCATCCCGCGGTGGCCAGCAAAATCCTCGCTGAGTTTTCCTTGCTGGCGCAGAAAAAAGGGAAAAAGGCAGGATGGGTGGAACACGATCTGACCGAACGAGAAATTACCGTGCTGCGTCTCGTCGCGGACGGCAAGACCAATAAAGAAATTGCCAATAATCTCGACCTCAGCGAAAAGACCGTCAAAAACCACGTTCGCAACATCTTTCATAAACTGCAGGTGTACGACCGCACGCAAGCGGCCATCCTGGCCATCAGAAAGGGCTTGATCGAACTCGACCCCAGGCCGTAGGTCCGGGATCTGGGCACGTGATGTGAGGTACATAGCAATCGGTCAGGCTCAATAAGGTTTGTTCCACCAGAAATGAGCCTGCCTGCTCGCGCCGCTTATTTTGCTTCCTCACGGTAATAACCATCCATCGCCGATCGATGTGAGTCAACTGCATTCCGTTCTCCTCTTTCAGGAAGGCTCGCATGGTGAATTCGAACAAGCGCTTCGGCGTTGCGAGGACTAAATTACCTCTCGGATTTTATTTTCGACGACGGTCTTGAGAATATCCCACCGGTCTTTCTGTCCCCGAGCGAGGGCTTTTCCAAACTGCAACGCCTGATGCATCGTAATCTGGCCGGGTAATGGAGGCTCCAATGGGTCGACGATCGCCTGGACCACAACGGGTCCCGGTTGCGCAAACGCTTGCTTAAGAGTCTCTCCAACCTGCTTGGGATCTTCCACGGTATAGCCCGTTGCTCCGCACGCGGTCGCGTACAAGGCAAAGTCGATCGGCTGTAACTGCACGCCGAATTGCGGATTGCCTTCCATGGCGAGCTGCTCCCATTTGATCATGCCCAAGAGATCGTTCTTGAAGAGAATGATTTTCACCGGTAGCTGATACTTCACGAGAGTGGCGAGCTCGCCCATCAACATCGTGAATCCGCCGTCGCCCACGATACAGACGACTTGTCGACCGGGGTAGGCGATGGCGGCTCCCACGCTGTAGGGGAGTCCACACGCCATGGAGGCGAGTGTCCCCGACACCGAAAATTGCATCTCGTCTCGCATGCGGATATGTCGCGCGGCCCACGTGGTGATGGTGCCCGTATCACAACAGATGATCGCATCGGACGCGAGCAGCGGATTGAGGTGATGCGCCACCACCTGGGGCTTCAATGGTAGGTCCATGCGGTTACCACGCTCGTCCATGAGCGCGTTCCATTGCTGGACGTCCTTTTGAGTTTTTTCGAGAAAGGCTCGCTTCTTCTTTTCGTGAATCAGCGGAAGCAGGGCCCGCAGAACATCCCAGCATTGTCCGACCAGGCCGACTTCGACCGGATACCGCAGGCCGATCCGGGCAGCATCAAGATCGATCTGGATCCCTTTGGCTTGTCCTGGCTTGGGATAGAATTCCAAATAGGGGAAGCTGCTGCCCGCGATGATCAGCGTGTCACAGTCTTGAAGCGCTTCTTGCGAAGGCGCAGTGCCCAGTAGACCGATGCCGCCTGTCGTATAAGGACTGTCGTCGGGAACGACGGCCTTCCCCAAGAGGGGTTTGATAATCGGCGCACCGATTCTCTCCGCTAATTGCAAGATTTCGCCGCGGGCCATTAAGCACCCACGTCCGGCGAGAATGGCCACTTTCGATCCGGCATTGATGAGATCGGCCGCGTGTTGAAGAGTGCTCTGAGAAGGGAGGGGCAGCGCGTCGCTGTAAACATCTGCGCTGTGCTGTGGGATGTTCGCCATGGAGCGCACGTCTGCCGTCCACTCCTGTACATCCTTGGGGATCGTAATGTGCGCCACGGTCCGGCGCGCAATCGCCGTTTTAATTGCCTCATCGACTACGTTGACGACATGCGCGGGCCCATTAATGCGTTCGTTGTACGCCGCTACATCGACGAAGGCCTTATTCAGGTCGACGTCTTGTTGGTAATGGGTTCCGATTAAATCATGAAAGGTGTGCCCCGTAATGGCCAGAACGGGTTGACCATCGGATTTGGCATCATAAAGTCCGTTGATCAGATGCAGGCCGCCTGGCCCTGACGTGGCGAGGCAGACGCCAAGACGTCGAGTAAACTTGGCGTAAGCACAGGCCGCAAATGCCGCAGCTTCCTCATGTCGGACCTGCACGAAACGAATTCGGTCCTGACGCGTACGAAGCGCTTCGAAAATGCCGTTGATTCCATCGCCGGGGAGGCCAAAGATAGTATTTACTCCCCAGCCGATCAGCCGCTCCACCAACATATCCGCCACCGTCAGTGCCATCTTTGCTCCTTTGCCTTAATTGCCTTCTTGGCGCTCGAATGTCGTGCTTCTCTCTTGGAGCATTATGATCTTGGGATTAAAGTCGCTTGTATCAGACGAAAGAACGCTCAGAGTCAGGTGACGGATGAGGCGATTTCGCACAGGTCGCACAGTCATGCGGGCTGTACCGGATCGACTTTGGACGACTTGCTCCGACCAACTGGAATGTTGTTCCGCTGGCCGGACACTTTGCTGCTTAAGATTTGTTTTGGCAGGTGATTGCCTGTCAACCCAGAAGATGGGCTCGTCATTTAAAAAACACTGGCTATCTGTAGAGAACCATTCGATTGCCATCCGTCTTCTCAGATGCGCTTGCGGATCTTCAGCCCCATCTTGCATGGCTAGGTCCAGACCTCCTAGCCGTGATGGCGTTAGTCTTGCACAATCAGGACTGGCGCACGTCCCGTCGGATTCCGCTGGGACATTATTCACTCTCAAGGTAGGAGGCACTATGCGCTATATTACGCCTATTATGGTTGTCGCTCTGCTAGGCCTAACGTCAGGACCTGGGATCGCGGCAGATCAGACCAATACCAAGGATGCTCAGAAATCTGGCGGCCTCGGCTTGACGAACAGACCAAGTGCCGGAGGAGGGATGGGAGAAGACACGACTCCCGCTGGATCGGCAGAAGGCCCGCGAGCGTTACCGCCTGGCCGAGCGCCCGGGTATGAGGGAGCGGATAAAGGCCGGACGACCACGCCGCGGGTTGGAAGCCAGCGGGATTTTAGTCCTCCTGCGGGTCCGCCTGAAGATCCGGTTCCACGTGCGGGGTCAGGACGCTAGGTTTGTGCGAGCATGTTCAAGAAACGGGCATGCTCGTAACCATTGCCTGGGTGGCATAGTCGAGGAGGTTTTCACATGCTTCCGTCGCGGTGCGGATGTGAGCCAGGTTGCGAGGGCAGAGTGCACCGTATCTCGCGGACCCTAAAAGACTGAGACCATGGCTGTTGAAATTACCGTTGGTCCTCCCGTCGTCACGATTAACCATGGCTACACCTTCCTTATCTCCGAACAGGATGGTTCGGTCACCGATGCGTCCGAACAAGGCCTGTACTGCCAAGATACCCGCTATCTGAGCCGTTACCAGATTTACATTAACGGTCAACCATGGACGCTCTTGAATGCCGGCACAAGCGCCTATTATGCATCCCGCACGTATCTCATCAACCCTGTAGTCGAGACGGAGGACGGCCCCCTTCCACAGGGCATTCTCGGTCTTATCGTGACACGCGCCCTATCGGATTCGCTTCACGAAGATATTGATCTGCACAATTATAGTCCGCACGCTCTGCACTTCACGCTCGAAATGCTGATTCGTTCCGATTTTGCCGATATCTTTGAAGTAAAGGACCGGCATGTGACGAGGCGGGGCCATATCGAGACGCGCTGGGAGAGCAAGACGCAGCAACTGATCACCCGTTACATCCATCAAAACTTTCGCCGCGCCTTGGCGGTGCGGATGGTCCACAACACATCCACGGCGGCATATGGCAATGGTCGCATCAACTTCACGATTGATTTGTCGCCCAACGGTACCTGGCACACCTGCTGTTTGTACGATCTGGTGGAGAGTAAAGGTGTCCGCCGCGCCTCCCCACAGTGTGCGTCGGCGCACGATACGTCCGATGTCGAACAGCGGCTGAGGCAGTGGAAAGAGATGACCACGCAGCTCACCACGTCTAATGAGGACTGGTATCGACTCTTTCGGCAATCGGTGGAAGACATGGCGGCGCTGCGTTTGCCCTATGAGGGAAAGTCCGGTGAGTTGTTCCTTCCCGCTGCCGGCGTTCCGTGGTTCGTGAGTATTTTTGGCCGGGATAGTCTCATCGTAAGTTTGCAAAATATGATCGTGTACCCGGATTTTGCGCGCGGGACGCTCACACGGCTTGCCGAACTCCAGGCCACCGACATCGACACATATCGAGATGCCGAGCCGGGCAAAATACCGCATGAATTGCGGGTTGGGGAACTCGCTTACTTTCATCGCATCCCGCATACGCCTTATTACGGAACCGCGGACGCGACCATTCTCTACCTTATTCTCTTGCACGACGCGTGGAAGTGGTCAGGAGACGATCGCCTATTCTTGGATTTTGACAAGGTGCTGAGTGGATGCTTCGATTGGATCGATCGGTACGGTGACCGCGATGGCGACGGGTTTCAAGAATATCAGACACGTTCCTCCCAAGGGTACGACAATATGGGATGGAAAGACTCCGGAGAAGCAGTCGTATATCCCGATGGATCCAACGTCAAAGGCCCGAAAGCGCTGTGTGAGCTTCAAGGATATGTGTTTGACGCAAAGAGACGGTTGGCGGAGGCGGCCGAGTATTTCGGCGAGTCTACACGGGCCGCGCGGTTACGTGAGGAGGCTGAGGCTCTTCGAGCACGATTTGAAGAGCGGTTCTGGTGCGAAGAGATCAACTGTTATGCCTATGCGTTGGATGGAGACAAACATCAGGTGAAGACCATGGCATCGAATGTGGGTCACTTGTTGTGGAGCGGTATTGTCCGCCCGGATCGGGCCGAACGGGTCGTGCGACGTTTGATGGAGCCCGACATGTGGAGCGGTTGGGGCATTCGCACGTTGTCCGAAAAGAATCCGGCCTTCAATCCTTACTCTTATCAAAACGGGTCTGTGTGGCCGCACGACAATGGAATGATAGCGATGGGGTTTAAGCGTTATGGATTTGCAAAAGAAGCGGCCATGATCGCGCGCGACATCAGTGAAGCCGGTAGTTACTTTCAATTCCATCGGTTGCCGGAACTCTATGCCGGTACCCGGCGGACCAATGGTACATTCCCTGTGCAGTATCTCGGCGCGAACGTGCCGCAAGCCTGGGCTGCGGGCAGTGTCTTTCACCTGGTTCAAGCCATCCTGGGCCTTGACGCCGATGCTCAGAAAAAACAACTTATCGTAGATCCCGTCCTTCCCCCGTGGTTACCGGACTTGACTCTTCGGAGACTCCGAGTGGGTCAGGCGGTCGTCGATCTTCGGTTTTGGCGTGAGGGAAAGGTCACTCGCTACGATGTGCTATCAGTCACTGGGGAACTCACGGTCAATTTGAAAACTGTGTGAGAACCAGCAGATGGCCCTTCGGTTAAAGCGCCCTCCGATCCTAACAAAGCTCACCGGCCGCTGGCTCCTGAAAAACGACTACTGACGACGAATAAGGCCGCAGCTCCAGCGGGGGCGTGTAATGATGTCATATTCTCTCGCCCCTTATTTGAATAACAATTACGGGACTGGAGGCTTGGTCAGATCATTGTTTACCCAATTATTGTTCGCGTTGACATCGATGCCGCCAGCAGCGGGCGGTTTGTTGAGATCGGTATATTGGAATGTTCCGAAGGGCTGAATCTGGTCATCGGCCGGCAATTGCTTGCGGTCCCAACCTCCGCCGAGCGCACGGAGGAGCGCGACTGAGGATCTCAGCAGTTCGGCCTTGATCTGGACAGACTCGATGCGTGCCGTGAGCGTGGCGACTTGCGCGTAAATCAGCTCGAGGCTGGACGCCAGTCCGCCCTGATAAAGCTCCATGGTCAGATCTTGCACTTTAAGCGTGGCCCCAACGGCGGCGTCCTGTCGGTTCGCCGCGACAGTCAGCCGGTTCGTCAGGCTCAATCCATTCTCGACCTCGCGAAACGCGTTCAGCACCGTTGAACGATAGCGGTCTTCTGTCTCGCGATAGGTCGACCAGGACCGCTGCAATTCCGCGCGGCGATAGCCGCCTTGGAAGACCGGCAGCGAGACGACGGAGCCATAGGACCAAAATGCGCCGACAAGCTTGGCGACATCGAAGCCGGCGTTGATGAACCCTCCATCGGCTGAGAACTTTACATCGGGGAAAAAGGCCGCGCGGGCGATGCCGATGGCCCGGTTGGCCTCGGCCATCCGGCGTTCCATCGCGGCGATGTCGGGCCGCCGCTCCAATAGCGTGGACGGAATGCTTCGCGGAATCGTGAACTTCGCCACGCGTAGGTCACCCACCGGCTCGATCTTGAAACTGGCCGGTACCACATTGACGAGAATTGCGATCGCTTGCTCAGTCACTTGACGCTGGCCTTGGATCTGCGCGTATTTCGTCTCGGTGCCGTACAAAATGGATTCGGCGCGGGCAACGTCGAGCCCGGACGCGATCGCGCCGGCGAACTGGGCTCTGATGAGGTCGAGCGAATCTCTGTAGAGGTCGATCGATTGCTTGTAGATCGCTGCCTGGGCATCTAAGCCGCGCAGCGTGACATAGTTAGACGCAATTTCGGCTTGCAGGCTGAGGCGGGCGAGGCCCCAGTCGGAGGCGCGCTCCTCGGCGCGGTAGGTCTCCACCCGCGTCGCGTTGCGGATGGCAGACCAGAAATCGGGCTCCCAGGACGCGATGCCCCCAACGGCCCCGCCTGGGCCGGTTATCGGAATGTCCGGGTCGCGAGCCAGCGTATCGATATGATGCCGACTGTCTGTGACTTTCCCGCCCAAACCGATCTGCGGGATCCGCTGCGAGCGGACCTGCATCATGACATCGCGGGCCTGGACGAACCGCTCCGCTGCGGCCTGCAGATCCGGATTCGCCGCCATGGCCTGATCGATCAGCTTGTTCAGCACCGGATCGTTGTACAGAGTCCACCAGTCCGGACGCAGTTCACCATCCGCTGGCCTTGCCTCGACGAATGGACTCGCCCCATGCCATGAAGCGGGGACGACGTATTGGGGCGGTTCATACGTAGGTGCCAGGTCAACGTGCGGCAACCAATCGCTGCAAGCCGACACATTGAGCACGACCAGTACAATGCCGAAGAGCCTTGCACCGGCACGAAAGATACGCGGTACTTGCGGTTCAGTTCGTACGCGCAGGCAGATCATTTCCATGCGACAGTCACTTTGGCGATTCCTTGGACCCAGGCGCTTCTGTTCCGATGAGGTCATACCCAGGCGCCGGCGTGACAACGCGCACCTTGTCGCCTTCCAATAACGCAGCGCTCGGGTTATTGACAATGCGGTCGCTCGCGGAAATCCCCTCCGCCACTTCGACGGCGTTGTCGAAGAGTTTACTGACGGTAATTGGTTGCAAATGTATTCTGTCGTCCTTGGTCACTATGGCTACTTGCGTGCCATGCTCCTGGAACACCAGCGCGGTGGACGGAATCGTATGGATTTGCCTATCGACCGGCGCCGTGAGCTCCACCTTGGCATAGGAACCTGGCCAGAGGGCTTTGTCCTCGTTGTCGATCGTGAAAACGGTGATCGCGGTGCGCGTGCTCACGTCGAATCCACGGGCGACGGTCAGGAATTTGGCGGTGAAATGACGATTGGGCAATTGCGGCACCGTCACGTCGGCGGTCATGCCCGGGCGGAGGAAAGGCCCGAAAGTCTCCGGCACGGAGACAAAGAGGCGCAGCATGGTGACGTCGGCCACAGTAAACAGATTGCTGACCGCATTGGGACTGCTGATCGTGCCTTCCTTATTGACATAGTCACCAACGTTGATGTTGCGGTCGATCACGACGCCGTCATAGGGCGCGACGATGGTTTTAAAGCGAATGAGCGCCTCGAAGTTCCTGACATTTTGTTCCGATGCCCTGACCTTCGCCAATTCGGCTTTTGCGTTGGCTTCTTGCACCGAGATCGACTGCTCGGAGACCGCATGGTTTTTGCGCAGCGCCACCCAGCGCTTCGCGGTGATGTCGGCGAGGGCATATCTGGCGCGCTCCGACTGCAGATCCGCTTTGGCCTGCTCATATTGGGCATCGAGCGCCGGCGCGTTGATTTCGGCGAGGACATCGCCCTTCTTGACCAGCGCGCCGTAATCCTTGTACCACATCTTCACGTAGCCCGAGACCTGGGCGTAGATCGGCGCCTGAAACCAAGCCTGAACATTGCCGGGGAGCGTAATCGTCTCGGTCTGTGCCCCCGGTTTTGGTGTGATGACCGCCACAGTGGGGACGGACTCTTCGAGCGTGTGCTCGCGCAGCAACGCGGCGTCGCTTTTGCTGTCATAAATCCGATAGCCGAGGTAGATCACGCACAGCAAGATCGCCGAGATGGTCACAAGCTTTCCACGTAGGATCGTAGCCATTATGCATTGACCTTTTGGCGAGCCGTTCGCCGAGTGTAGAAGATGGTGTACACGCAGGGCACGAAGAATAGGGTGAACAAGGTGGCGACGAGTAAGCCGCCGATGACGGCGCGACCCAACGGCGCATTCGCGGAATACCCGATTGCCATCGGGACCATCCCGATGATCATGGCGGAAGCCGTCATGAGCACCGGACGGAAGCGGGTCGTTCCGGCTTCGATCGCGGCCCGCAGCGCGTCGCCGTGTTCTTGGAGCCGTTCGCGGGCATAGGAGACGACGAGGATCGAATTGGCGGTTGCCGTACCCATCGTCATAATAGCGCCTGTCAGCGCAGGCTCCGAAAGCCGCGTATGGGTCAGGAACAACGCCCATGCAATGCCCGCCAGCGCGCCGGGCAAGGCTGTAATGATGATGAAGGGATCCAGCCAGGACTGGAAGTTGACGACGATCAGCAGATAGACCAGCGCGACGGCGGCGAGAAGTCCGAAAATCAGCTCGAAGTAGGCGTCGTGCATCAGCGAGGCTTGGCCGTGGATCTCGATCGCCGCGCTGCGGGGCATTTCGTCCTTCATGCTCTTGGTAATCTTTTCGACGTCCGTCAGCACACCGCCGAGGTCGCGCCCTTCGGCGGAGACATAGATGTTGAAGAGCGGCATAATGTTCCCGTGCGTGACCACGCCCGGTGTTCCCTCCGCCGAAATGTTGGCCAAATTACCGAGGAGCTGCATCTCATTTCGGTTCGAAGAATTCCCCGATGAATCGACGGGGATAGTCTTGAGACTATTGACGCTGTTGATCTGCGACTGCGGGGTATAGACGTTGATCAGGTATGACATGCCGGTACTGGGATCGAGCCAATAGACCTGGTCGACCTGTTGGCTCCCGGCGGTCGTCATGAGGAGATTGTCGGCCACGTCCTTCAGAGTCTTGTCGACACCAAGACCAAACGTCCGGTTGCCTTCGACCATGAGGGTCGGCGTGCGCATCGTCTGCTGGATTACCACGTCCGCGGCGCCGGGGATCTCGCGAAACTTGCCCAGCAATTTGCGGGCGAACTCGTAGTTGGGGTACACGTCCGGGCCGTTGATCTGCACATCGATCGGCGCAGGGGCGCCGAAGTTGAGAATTTTTGCGGTCAGATCGGACGGCTGGAACGTGAATTCGGTGCCCGGATAGCGTTCTCGCAAGCCCTTGCGTAGGATGCGGCGGTAGTCCCACACCGGCGACTTTTCATTCTTCAAGAGGATCGTCAGGTCACAATCCTGTGAGCCGATCGTCGGCGTCGGAATGAAGGCGAGGTTGTGCGGTCCGACCGGCAGGCCACAATTACTGACGACGTTTTCGACCTCACCGGGCAGCAACTCACTGATGCTGTTGGAGACAAGCGTGGCAATGCGTCCTGACACCTCGATGCGCGTCCCGAGCGGCGCCCGCATATGCATTGTAATGATCCCCGACCTGATCTCGGGGAAATAATCGCGCCCCAGAAAGAAAAAGAGGGACAAAGAGCCCACCGCGATGGCCAATGAAATTGTCACGAAGGTAGTGCGACGGGCAATCACCTGTTCGAGCAGCGCACCATAGCCCGCGCGGAACCGGTTGAAGCCGCGCTCGAACCCCTTCTGAAAGCGGACGAAGACATTCCGCGATGGTTCCACGGCCGCCTTACTATTATGGTCATGCGGCTGCGACATGGTGACCCCTCATCATATATTTCGCCATGGTTGGCACCAGCGTGCGCGACAGGATGAAGGAGGCGAGCATTGCGATGATGACCGCCTCCGCCATGGGCTTGAAGAGGTAGCCTGCAACGCCGCCGAGCTCGAAGAGTGGGAGCCAGACGATCGCAATACAGAGGGTGGCCACGAGCGTCGGAACGACGATTTGATTGGCGGCGTCGATGATGGCCTGTTCGAGCGGCTTGCCCATTTCAAGATGGCGATCGATATTCTCGATCATCACGGTCGCGTCGTCGACCAGAATGCCGACGGCCAGCGCTAACCCGCCCAAGGTCATGACGTTGATCGTCTCGTCGAGCCAATGCAGGCCGATAATTGCAGTCATAATCGAGAGCGGGATCGAGGTCCAGACGATGACTGTGGCTCGCCATGAACCGAGCAACAACAGCACGATGAGGCCGACCAGCGCACCGGCCAGCAGCATTTCATGCAAGACGTCGGAGATCGAATCCTTTACGAAGGTCGAGGCGTCGTCGAGGAGCTTGATCTGCACGCCTTCCGGAGAGATTTGCTCGGCGCGCGGGATCATCTTCTTGATTCCATCGACCACGTCGAGGGTCGAGGCTTCCGTGCTCTTCATGGCGACGAGGATGACGGTCTGTTTGCCCTTCACCAGCACTGCGTTCTGTTGCACCCGGCCCATGAGCTGCACCGTGGCGACGTCGCGCAGATAGATGAATGCGTTGCCTTCTCGCTTGATCGGGATATCGTTGAAATGCTCAATATTCAGCGGCGACGCGTTCGTCAGGACGATCCAGTCGGTCTGCTTGATCTTGATGTCGCCGGCCGGCAGCACGAGGTATTGCTTCATGAGGACATCGTGAATGTCCGCCGGAGTGAGGTGGCGGGCGAGCAACTTCTGCTGATCGAGGTTGACCATGACCTGCATATCCTGGCCGCCGTATGGGTGCGGCAGGACTATCCCCGGTACCGTCACGAGCAGGGGGCGGATTCGCATATAGACGAGATTATAGAGCTCCGCGGGCGTCATCGTATCGGAGCTGATTTGGAGCATGGCTACCGGTATGGAGGATGGCGCGAGGCGCATGACCATGGGCGGGGAAATATCGGGCGGCAGCGCCTTGACGACATTCTGCGCAATGCCCACGATATCCGCTTCGGCCCTGCCCACGTCGACTCCGTCCTGGAGATAAATATTGGTGATGCTGCTGCCGAAGTACGAGTGGCTATGGATGTACTTGATGCCTTCCACCGTCGAGGTCAGAAAGCGTTCGAACAAATACGTGATGCGCCCTTCCACCTGCTGCGGCAGCAGGCCGGAATAGATCCAGACCACGGAGGTGACAGGGATTGTGATATTCGGGAAGATGTCGGTCGGCATGTGGAGCACTGTCTTAGTGCCCAACAATAGGATCAGGATGCACATGACGACGAAGGTATAGGGCCTTCGTAGGGCAATGAGAACAATTTGGTTCATGCGCGAATTCTCCCGAAAGACATTTGCCTGTCTGTCATCGCTTCCAAGTTTTGAATTCCCACATTACGAATTTATTCTAGAAGGACTTGCCAAGGTATCTGTCCGTCAGTATGTCTCCAGCCGGTCGGATGGACGGGTATGGCGGTGACGGCTGATGTCCTCCACGCGAAACGAAACGGTGGAACTGCAAAACGCATGCTCAAGGAGTCGTGGCGGTGGGACAAATGAGCTGGGCGTGAAGTTGTTTGAGGACTACATGACTCTTGTGGAAGGATTTGCATTTGTGTGCTGATCGCAGTGTGCGAAAACTCACAACATTCCCCAACCATAGGTACTCGGTCAAACAAATAGAGTATGAGAATCCGTGAAAAATGAGCCGATTAGGCTGTCTTCTTCGATCTTCGAGCAGATTCGTTGGATGGTATTGATGTTGCTGCTACTGTTCACGTCACTTGGAATCCTAATAACGATCCGATGATCTTGAACAAGAGGAGCACAATGACAGGCATTCGTAAATTTAGTATGGCAATGGCAGCGGTAGCTGGATTTGTAGGCATCGTTGCGACGGGGGAATGTGTTCAGGCTGGAGATCTGATTATTGGCGCGGCTCCAAGCCTGAAGGCGGCCTTCCAGGAAATTATCCCGATGTTCGAGACAGAATACGGTGCGACGGTTCGTGTCGTGTATGGTCCATCGCAAACGCTTCGGCGGCAAATTGAAAAGGGCACTGCGATCGATGTGTTTCTTCCCGCGGCGGTAGAGGAAGTCGAGAAATTGCACAAGAAGGGAATGACTCTCAATGGCGGACCTCGAATTTACGCGAGGACTTCTCTCGTGCTCGTCATGTCAGCGAACTCTCTCGCGACACCGGTGTCCTTTCGCGACGTGATGACAAATCGCGCGACCCGCATTGCCCTCGGCGATCCTCAGACGTCCGCCTTGGGAGAGATCACGGCCCGGGCTCTCACAAAGCTTGACCCCGTGTATAGCAGCCGTTTCCACCTTCTCCATGCACAACATAGCGAAGATATCGTTAATTTGGTTCATACGGGAAAGGCAGAAGTAGGAATCGTCTATCGCGTCGATGCAGTCAACAGTTGGCAACTGCGCATCATCGATGAAACTCCGGCCGGAACATATACGGCAGTCCAGTTTGGAGAAGCCATTGTATGGACCTGTCGGAAGGAGTCTCGTAGTGTCGCGGAGGAGTTTGTCGATTTTATGGCGAGTCCCCGTATACAAAAACTCCTGCTCAAATATGGATTTGATCCCGTGTCAGTAAATGGCTGACCTTTGGCTGGAGAAATTCAACTACTCCATCGATAAGTGTTATGCCTAGAGCGATTCATGAAGATAGACGCGCATGAGCGCGATCCACGTCAGAGGATGCTTCATCTCTCATTGATGAATTCGAGTTGCTCTCCTCAGAGGCCGACCTAATATTCGGAGTGGACACTAAAGGGGGTTCTGATCACTTCAACTTCTATTTGGGCTAACTTAGCGTTGCTCGCCAGAGTATGCTCTTGCGCGCAAAGATCGTTTTGCCAGCGCGTCACATTAATAAAATTTGGCCCAGTGTTCATTTTGTCGCTGCGATACATCTCGCCGCTGACAAATCCAGGCTCTCGTACAAGTGTTTATTGCATGCTAGGCCACGAGGATGAGAAATTTCTCCTCCGTCGCCATCGGCGCTACATAGGTGATCTGGAGGAGCGTAGATATCAGCGAGTGATGAGATTTCCTGTCCACCAAACCAACGATGAGCCGTAAGTGGACAGTGAGAATGTCCACTGGATAAAGCGAGCCCTCAATAAGTTGTTTAGGATGAAGCAGTGTATTACACGACTCATCATTCAGGGCATGTGATTCTTTCAGGCTATTCGCAATAAGGTATCAAGCTACGGCAATCGTTAGGTGGCGGAGGACTCGAGAGGGCTTCAAGTCATACAATGGATCGGGACGGCGTTTGCTTAATTTTTTAGTGACAACAGATGACCGCGGCATGGAATGCACACACTGATTTCGAATGACGATAATTCGATGTCATGGAGGGAGTGGATGTGGTGTGGAACGGGATGTGATCATGGGCGGACGGTCACTTGCAGATCAGATGACGATATTCGATGAGAGTGGCAGGATCGGCAGATGTATTATGAATGTAGTGGCGAGAATGTGCGCATGACCGATCTCGAAGGTGCCGAAGTCTGAGAGCAATCGTCAGCTGACGCTTTTGTTCCGATTGGCGACTCACGTTGTTTGCAGATTCTTAGACAGTCATACGGGAGTTGGAACCCGGCGATCATCTTCTACTCTCCGGGACACCTCTGTCCTATCATTGCTGAACTCATGAAACCACTGAATGGGTCGGTCGATACGCGCCATTTGAGATACGGCCGGCGCGGGCTGTTCGTTTAATCCAAACCCGAACAGCCAGATCCACGAGACGATATAAGTAACGGCAACTCCAGCTACGATCCACGTCAACATATGATCCCCGCTTTCTTAGAGAGCCCTATTGTATTTGCGTGTCCGCGTGCAACCTTGCGGGTACTCTGTGCAGACTTTAGGCCAACATTAATAGCATATGTAACATGGCAAAATGTAAGTGAAGTGTAGAATGGCTACCTCTAGTGCCATCGCGCCTGAAACACATGGGGTGAAACAATGAGACACAAGCCTGTGTCATTCATCGAAAGATGAAGATGCCGTATCCATGCCTTAGGAGGGAGAGGCCGATCCTTGTATCTACGTGGTCGTTCGCGGTATTCGTTTAGAAGGCGGGCGAAAAGGGTTGCCGCTGATTCCATCTAAATCATGAACCGGTAGACGTGTCGAGCGCGCCCCGAACCTTGGAGGCCAGGGCAGAGGAGGTAAACGGTTTCTGTAAGAACGTGTCTTCTGCCGACAGCGCCCCATGCAACAGTACGGCGTCGTCGGTAAATCCCGACATGTACAGTATTTTCGTTGTCGGTCTGATTTGACGCAGTTGATCCGCGACCTCGCGTCCGCTCATCTCAGGCATCACGACGTCGGTCACCATTAACTCGATGCTGCCGATATGCTCCCGGCAGATCCGTAGGGCCTCAGCGCCGGTCGGCGCTTCCAAGACAGTATAACCATAGGTTTCCAGCATGACTCGCGCGAGGCCTCGAACCATGGTTTCATCCTCCACCAACAGAATGGTTTCCTTCCCATGAAGCGCATCAGGACTCGCGGTGAGCGAGTTGGACGTCTCGATGGCTTCGACGATGCCGGGTAGATAGATCTTAAACGTCGTGCCCCGGTTGATTTCGCTATAGACTTCCAGACTGCCGCCGCTCTGCTTGACGATCCCATAGGCCGTCGATAATCCCAGACCTGTACCCTTCCCCGGCCCTTTTGTCGTAAAAAACGGCTCGAAGATCCGGGACTGGGTGATCTTGTCCATCCCCGAACCCGTGTCGCTGACCGCAAGCAGGACGTAGCGACCGGGATGCACGTACCGATGGAGTCGGGTATAGGATTCGTCCAGTTCGACATTTTTTGTTTCGAGAATGAGTCGTCCGCCACGAGGCATGGCATCGCGTGCATTGACGACCAGATTCATGATGACCTGTTCGATCTGACCTGGGTCCGCTTTGACGCGCAGGATTTTTCGGTCGAGGCGGCAGGTAAAAATAATATCTTCGCCGATAAGCCGGCGCACGAGCGTTTCGATATTGTGGGCCAACTTATTCAGATCGAGCACTTGCGGTTCCAACATCTGCTGCCGGCTGAAGGCGAGGAGTTGCTGCGTCAACACAGCGGCCCGTTCCCCGCAGGGCTTGACCTGCTCGAGATGGTAGCTCAGCTGCTGGTCGAGCCCGTCGCGCGACAGAGCCAATTCACTGTAGCCGTTAATGACCGTGAGAAGATTGTTAAAGTCGTGGGCAATGCCGCTGGCCAGCCGCCCGACGGCCTCCATTTTTTGTGAATGGAGGAATTGCTTCTCAAGTTCCTGACGTTCGACGAATTGGCCAAGCTTAATCCCGATGTCCATCATCATCTGCAGCAGTTCGTTTTCCGGCTCGCGGACTTCTCGATTGAAAATTTCCACAACACCATGGATATTCTCTCGTCCGCGTATGATGAACCCCAGCGCGCCTCGAAGCCCCGCCTCGCTCGCCACCTGCGCCCGCGGAAAGTTCGGATCGGTGAGCACATCGGAGATCCATGCGGCCTCCGCGGTACTCCACACTCTGCCGGGTAACCCGACGCCTGCCGTGAAGCTCATCGTCCGGCACGCCTCCATGAATGCCGCGGCATTGACGGAGGGCGCATGCCAAATGGCCTTGCACTTGAGCGTATTGCTATAGCGATCGACCAGCCAAATTGCCGCGAGTTGCCATCCCATCATGGTGCAAAAGGATTCCAAGAGAGGCGCCGCCGCGTCGTCGAGCGTCGCCGATTCCGCCAAGGTTCGGCTCACGGCAAACTGCGTAGCCTGTCGTATCTCGGCTCGTTTGCGTTCCGTAATGTCGCGAATGAAGGCGCTGAACGTCAACGCGTTCCCACGCCGCACGGGAGAAATAGTGAGTTCGATGGGAAATTCACGGCCGGTGCGATGAGCCGCCGTGATCTCGATGCGTGTATTGAGCACGGGCCCCTCGCCCGTCGCCAAAAAATGCCGGACCCCGCGCTCGTGCGCCTCTCGATACTGCGGAGGGATAATGGTCGTCGAGAGCTGTTGCCCCAAAATTTCGTCCCGTGTCCAGCCGAAGATCGCATGCGCCTGTGAATTCCAATCGATGATCCTGCCTTGCACGTCCATGACGACGACGGCATCCAAGGCGGTCTCGATGATCAAGCGCGTCCGCTCTTCGCTTTCTCGGAGCGCTTCTTCTCCCCGTTTACGCTCGGTAATATCTTGCAGTGTGCCGACCATTCGAACCGGCCGGCCTGTCTCATCCCATTTCACCTCTCCTTGGGCGTGGACCAAATGTTCGGAGCCATCCGGACGGATGATGCGGTATCCCTTGCTGAAGGGATGTCGATGATGCAACGCCTTGTCCACCGCCTCGTTGAGAGCGGATCGATCCTCCGGATGAACCAACTTCAAAAGGAATTCATGAGTCACAACAAATTCACCGGGGGTGAAGCCGAAGATGCGATACATTTCCGCCGACCATCGGATGGCCTTAGTCGCTAGGTCCCACTCCCAATTGCCGAGGTGTGCAATGCGCTGGGCTTCGGCCAGCATCACCTGGCTTTTGCGCAGCTCGGCCTCGGCTTGTTTCCGTTCGATGGCATGACGGATGGCGCGGGGCAACACATCGCTGTTGAGCCGCGCCTTGACTAAATAGTCTTGCGCGCCCATACGCATGAGCTGCGCGGCGGTCGCCTCATCATCGAGCGCGGTGACGACCACGATGGGGACGTCCGGCACACAGGCATGGATTCGGCTGAAAGTGTCGAGTCCTTGGCTATCGGGCAGGGAGAGATCCAACAGGACGAGATCGATCGTGCCATTTTCCAGGCGACTGAGGCCGTCACTGAGCCGGTCTGTCCGTTCAAGGCGGATCGCGATGTCGCGCTTCTCCGCCAACCGCGCTCGTATGAAGGAGACGTCGTCCTCGTTATCTTCGATGAGCAGGACTTGCATTGCCTATTCCCTAGTCGGATAGATACGGCCTGTCTGTTTCTGGCTGATAACTCGCCGCTTCATGGCGTTGATACGAGCGGCGCATCATTCTACGTCCAGATCGTTATGGAGTATCCCATGGCATTGATGTGAAGAACTCGGGTAGCCGATAAAAGCATAGCAGGAGAAAGAAGAGGAGAGGGCTGCGCATGCATCTCTCTTAAAAAAAAGATGGCAGTCCTGCTGACGGGTAGCTGCCGCTATCATGGTGAAAAAACGAAGTCGTTGCGACACGCAAAGACAACTATGCTGGTCGCGGCAAAGCTATTGCGTAGACATGCTAAGCATTTAGCCATTGCAAATCAGCCACATCATCGTCGGTCCGCGGGGTTACATCTCGACGACGGACGGTTTGAAACGAACCGGCAACTTCAGAAGCCTTAGGTATACTTACATCGCAAGGTGTGAAACTGGGAGGGAAGAGGTGACGATACCCAACGCTCATGTCAGGTCTTTCCCGCGCAGTCATGCCGCCACAGACGTCATCCCACCGCGCGAGACAATTCTTCTCGTGGACGACCATCCGTCCGTTCGAAAACTTCTGGGATCGATACTCAAAAGCGAAGGCTATTCGGTGTTAGAGGCGGGGAGCGGGGCGGAGGCAGTGGAACTCTGTCACCAATATCCGGACAAGATTCACTTGCTCCTCACGGATATCATCATGCCTGGTATGCAAGGCCATGCCTTGGCGGAGCACATCGTCAGCCTCAGGCCGGACATTCAAATTCTCTACATGTCGGGTTATGTGGAACCGCAGGCCTTTCAGCAGCTTCAGCCCCCGGGCGAGGATCATTTTCTTAAGAAACCTTGCGACATGAAAGAGCTCTCGCGCAAAGTACGTCGCCTACTCGATGAGGGCGCCTCATCTCACGCGTAACGGTCCTCGTCCCACGGCAGAGCGGTGTTTGAATAGCCGCGTACTTCCCAATAGCCCTTCCGGTCCTGATCTAAAAACACAATTTCTTTGATCCATTTCGCGCCCTTCCAGGCGTAGCGTTTCGGGACGATCATACGCACAGGGCCACCATGCTCTTGGGGGAGCGGTTGGCCGTTCCAGGTGTGCACCAGCAGGACGTCTTCGTCGTCGCACGCCTCCAATGGCAGATTCGTCGAATAGTTGTCATAGGTCATGAAGTAGACGAATTGCACATCGGAACGAAGTTTTGCAGTCTGCATAATGTGACGAAAGCTCACGCCTTCCCAGGCATTGTCGAACGTGCTCCATGTCGTGACGCAATGAAAGTCCGACACGTCGTGCACCTGTGGTTGTGCGAGAAAGTCTTGCCAAGTCCAGACGAACGGATGGTCGACTTCTCCGTGGACCGATAACCGCCACTCGTCGGGCGCGATCGTCGGATGCACGCCCAAATCCAACACCGGCCATCCTTTCGCAAGATGTTGACCGGGCGGAAGCCGATTGCCACGGGGGCGGTGATCTTGAATCACCCCTTCTTCGACCGAAAGGCCGCGTTTGGTTTTAGCCCACTCTTCCTTTTTGGCAATGAGCCGTTTGTTTGGTTCATCCATGGGGTTCCTCGCTACAGTTGCCTCTATAGTGTTGTGACATCCGAAGTCAGCCGGCTCGATCGACCGGTTGTACGGTGAACCGCATGGTTCCCATCAGACTGATCTCGTTGACGCGCCACCCGACGTGAATTTCCACTCGATAGCGTCCGGGTTTCCAAACACCCGAGGGGGAATCCAATTTGATGTATCCTGTCTCGTCTTCCAAGGCAATCAGCATCGTGTCTTGCACGAGAAGCGTCCTCGGGTCGAGACCGGCCACCTCCTCTGGATAGCACAGGCCGAACACCTGGAACGATTCCAGATGCTGGTGCAGTCTGAAGATCATATAGACGGACGAATCGGGGCGAAACGATTCTGTTGGATTGACGGGAACGATTTCGTTGGATCGGCGGTATCCGATTTCATCTTCAAACCCTTCCGCAAATTGAATCGAGAGAAAGAGGCCTTGAGGAGTCGCGTCAAAATCATAGGATTTCGTGTCGTTGGGATTCTGAAAGTCCGGAATAGGGACGTTGCGCGTGATCGGCGCATCATCCGCCTGGCCGATCCCATGAATGAAAGGACCTGCCACAATGAAAGCCAGAATGCCTGCTAGCGAAGCGTACCAGGACATGGGTTAGATTGTTACACGCACGGTCCTTCCGCTGTCAACGACTGGACTGTGCAGACGCAAGCCGCACGTGATGGGAGATGCAGACAATCAGTATTGCGACGCCGCATCTCCGTTTGTTACACTTTCCCGATGACTTCGGCCAGCGTATTCAATAATCCCGACGCCCTTCCACAGCTCATCGGTGAGTTTCGCCCCGTCGATGAGTGGCAAGCCCATATTAATAGTATCTTCTATGGCCTGCGCGGCGGGCGCCTTCGCGAGTTCTATCAGACATTTTCTGCGGCGGACTATCGTCTGGCGCATGCCTTGGCGGCCGACTACTATGATCGTGTACAAAAGCGTGACAAGGCGAAGCGCAAACAGGCCGAGACAAACGCGCCTACAGGACGTCTCATCATTCACGAATGGGGGTGCGGGCACGGCAATCTGGCTGCATGCTTTCTGACGCATCTGAAAGCGCTTGATCGGGATGGACTTGTGTACCCGCGAGTTCGGTATGTGTTGGTTGATAAACAGGAAGCTGGTCTTCATGCGGCGAGAGCCCACCCCGATCTGGACCCGCATAAGGATCATGTCGAGATCTTATGCGCCGATGTGGAACAGTTGGCCGCCATACAAGATGGTACAGTCGATCGGATTTTCTGCAACGAATTATGGAACGATCTGCCGACCAAGTTGATGCTTCGCAAAGGTGGTGAGGTCGAGGAAGAGTTCCTGCGGCCGAACCTCACCGAAGCCCGGCATGCGGAGATCGCCGATTGGTCAGGGTTTGTTCAAGCGTTCGATGAAAAAAATGTGCAAGCTCTCTCCGGCTATCCGACATTTCTGGAAGATATCATTTGGGAGAAGGAGTATCGCAAGTCGGAATGGAAGGCCATTCCGTACCGGAAGACGATCACCGAGTTTTTAAAAAAGCTCGATGAGCAGGTTCTAGTGCCGGTGAATCTTGGCGTGTTTGCCTCGATCAAGGAAGCTAAGCGGGTGCTGGCCGAAGATGCGATCGGGCTGAGCAGCTTCGATGCCGGCACAGCCGATCTCGCCGTGCTCAACGATCCGGAAAAACCCTGTTATGGGCAATTCGGTGGCCAGTACAGTTTTATGGTGAATTTTGCGTTGATTGAAATGGTGGCCAAGCATCTTGGCATGACGGTCTCTGAGATCGAGCCTCAAAAAGAATATGTAGGGCGTTCTACGGGGACCAATGTCATGAGCCTGATGGATTTGCTCTCCACGCATCCGCGCTCATATGCGCTAAAAGGATGGGAGCAAGATCAATTGATTCTGCAAACCATCAGTGCCTTGAATAAGACGTACCAGAGTCCGTACCGGCGACGCATCGAGTTCCCTGTCTCCGGTGATCTGTCTCCCGACAAACGTACGACACTCCAGCATATGTTGCAGTCGTTAAAGTCCGACGGCGTTCCCGATACCATCGCCTATTTGACGGAAGAGGAAGTCTTGTCGGCCACGGAAGATTTGGAGGCGATCGGGTACGATCGTTACAGCATGCAGTCCGCCTTGCAAGTGCCCGCCCAATCCGTAGACTATTACCATCATTTTCTCAGGGCGTGAGCGCCCATTCCCAGAACCGTTTATTTTTTAAAGAAATTTCTTGACTCGTCTATTTTTTTTTAGTACGGTGCACGCAAGTTTTTAAAGCTTTACCCCTTTCGATGTAGATCGAAAGGGGAAATTGTAAGCCGGCTATTGAGGTCACATGTTCGGGTCGTTCGGCTGGATGGAACTCCTCCTGATCTTGATTATCGTGCTGATTATTTTCGGCGCGGGGAAGATTCCGCAACTCGGTGAAGGCTTAGGGAAGGCCATTAAAGGTTTTAAGAAATCTGTAAACGAGGCGGATGCCGTCGATGTGACACCGAATGAAGAGCCGACGGCTCACACGCAACAAATTCCTCAGGCCGGGCAACCACAGCCCGGTGTTCAGCCCCAGGCGCAGCCGCATGCGGCGCCCGCCGACCAACCCAAACACGGATGAATTGTAGAACGGGGTTTATTCGAGATGTTCGGCTTGGGTGCGGGAGAAATTCTCATCATTCTAGTCATCGCCTTTCTCTTGTTTGGTCCCAAGCAACTGCCCGAAGTCGGCCGACAGGTGGGCAAAGCCGTCAAAGGCTTAAAGGAAACCGCGGATGATCTTCGGAAATCCGTCGAGCCCGAACTCAACCTCATTCAGCAGGAAGTCAAAATGGTCGAGCAGGACTTCCAGGCCTCGATGAAAGAGGCCGAGCAGGAGATAGAAAACATCACGAAAGCGGACCCGGCCTCCGATGCGAATGCGCCGAAGGTCGGATAACAGGGTCATTCGAATTCATATTATTTAAGTCGAAGTGAAAGGGGGTGACGACGAGTCACACAGGTCAGAGGAGGCATCGGCACAATGCCTCTAGATCGATATCACGATAACCGCATCATCATAGTGGAAGCGGTTGGAGTCACAAAGGTCGTCGGCGGTGAAAGGCACAATCCGTCGGTAGATCAGCTATCCAATCAACAGGAGGAACGCTATGGGAAGCATCCAAGGACGAACAGGGTGGTTTCGCCACTCGATCGCCTTCGCAGCGGCTGCTGTAGTCGCCGGGTTTCAGCTCTTCAGTTCGCCAGTCTTCGCAGGATATGAACTCCCCCCTGGTGAGCGCATCACCAACCTCCCAGCCATTCCGCGGAACATGCCGCAAAAAGAAGCGTATGAAAATTACGATCCGGTGATCGGCCGGAACTTCGATTTGAAGAACTTCTGGATCCGCGGCGACATGCGCGTGCGACCGGAATGGCGGAACGGCGTCTGCTTCGGGGGGTCTCCCCAGACGGGCTTTGGCGGATGTAATGCTTCAGTCAATCCCACTCAAGCTGCTTCAAGAGGAACGGGAATCGGTGCCAATAACTCTTTTATCCAACAGTGGGCACGCTTAGGTATCGGCTATGACCTCTCGCCGGATGTCAACTTCTACGTAGAATTGATTTATTCCCATGATTGGGGAACCACGGCGAATCCGGCCAATGGCGGCCAGGCTGGTGGGCCAGCTCTGAATAACAATTGCGGCCAGGCTGGCGCAAACGGGTCCGCCGGATGCGGCCTGGGCGTTCGGGCGGCCTATATGCTGATTAGAAATCTCGGAGATGTCCAAGGACTGAGCCTGAAGGCGGGGCGACAATATCTCGTGTTCGGTAATCACTCCCTCTTGGGCCACTTCGATTGGGCCAATACGGGTTTTTCGCATGATGGGTTCATGTTTAATTACAGTGGGAACAAGAACTTTGAGTCATGGTTGGGTTGGTTCCGCGAAGCCGATTTGAACATTGGCGAAGCCGCATCTACCGGAAGCTTTAACAATTGCGCAGGTGGCGCGAACGCAGGTTGCCAATCGCACAATGCCGCCAACATGGTGGTCTTCTACAATCAGATTAAGTCGGTCCCTGGCTTTGTGTTCGAACCACACTACATCCTCTACACCAACAATACGCCCAGCGCGACCGGCGCTGCGGCGGGACTTGCGTCGTCGGCCGCATCGAATGTGGGTGTCTGGGTTCCGAAATCGGCGAATCAGACTCGTCACAACATCGGTAACCGATTGGAGATGCGAAAAGGCGGATTCGATTTCATCAATGAACTCGAATACCAATTTGGAACAATGGCGTCTGGTCAGACAATTGGGAACATTGGGGCAAATACCCAGGACGTCCACATCAATGCCTGGGCCACTCGTAACTGGTTGGGCTATACGATGTATGAGAACAAGTGGAAGCCTCGTTTTGCCGTAGGCCTCGACTACGCCTCTGGCGACGGGAATGCCAACTGTAACGCGCCGGGGAATGCTGTAAAGTGCACGACCGGCAATACATTTGAGAATTTCTATCCAACGAATCACATCCACATGGGCTATATGGATGTGATGGCATGGAAGAACATGTTGACGCCTTCGGCGAATATTCAGTTCCGACCGTCCGCGCGCGATCACTTCGAGGTCTGGTACAACAACTTCAATCTCGCCAGTGCGCGTGACAACTGGTACCGCGGATCACAGACCGTCTATGTGTTCTCGCGAACCAATAACACCGCGAAGCACATCGGAGACGAACTGGACTTGACTTGGACGCGCATGTTTGCCGATGGGAAAGTCGCCTTACAAACAACCTACGGCTACATGTGGTCTGGTGACTATATCAGACAGCAACTCGGGAACAATTCCAATCAACAGTGGGCGTATGTTTCACTTTGGGTGAACTTCTAGCTACAGAAAGGAGATTTGACTATGCGTAACAAGTTAATGATTCTCGCTGTAGCGGCGGTCGCTGGTGTCATCAGCGTGCCGTTTGCAGCTCATGCCGACGATGCGACTTCCTTGACCAATCAAGCCGTCGTGGAATTGACCGATCCGCCGGGAGTTGGGGGACGGACGACCGTCGATCCAAACAAACGTTGGGGTTCCGACGTTGGGCAGATCGCAAAAGCCACGGCTTTGTTGCAAGAGGCCAGAAGCAAATCGACCGGGAATGCGAGCGCGAACCGTCTCCTAGAGGAGGCGATTGCCTACGGTCAAGCGAAAGAGCACAAAGAAGCTCGTCTCTCCGCTTCCGGAGCGCTCTATCACCTGTGCCAAGGACAGAGCGGCGATCCCTGCGACAAGGTCAATGGGGATAAGAAAATGCGGTGGGGAAGCTACGTAGCTCCCTAATCGCGCCCTTGCCGTATCGTGAGTCGAAGATCCCCGCCGGGAATGTCTCGGCGGGGATTCTTTTTGGTCATGCATTCTGCGCCAGCTTGTTTTGTCGTTTCAGGTATATCGAGCCACCCTAAACGAAGTCAGGGATGCGCGTATTGATCACTGCCTAGTCCCCCTCCCCGCAATCCGAACGGCAAGCCCGACGATGGGCGTTTGCTACGGAATGAGTTAAAACGCTTCGGGCCGTTGCTAGGATCGCACGTGAAGACTGAATTTGTCCCCACTCATTAATCGTCGTTTCTTCATGGGCCTTCGCTCGCGAATACAGCTCGAGGGGTCTATCTCACTTTAGACTTGTTCGATTCTCAGCTCCCGTTTATACTCCGCACGCCTATGTTTCATTCTTCTGCCGAATCCGCCCGCCTCGATCTTCTGCAACAGCTTCGCCATCGATTTGGCTTCGATAGTTTTCGCCATGGCCAACGAGAAGTCATGGAAGCTGTTCTCCTCGGCAGGGATGTGTTGGCCGTGATGCCGACGGGTCAAGGGAAGTCGTTATGTTTTCAGTTGCCCGCGACCCTAACTCCCGGTCTGACCATCGTCGTGTCCCCGCTGATCGCGTTAATGAAAGATCAGGTGGATGCACTTCGCGCGCGAGGTATCGCGGCATCGGCCTTTCATTCCGGCCTGTCGCAGCCGGAACGGGATCGGATCATTCAGGACATGCATCTGGGAAAACTCCGGCTGTTGTATTTGGCCCCCGAGCGGATGCAGCACGAGTGGTTTGTACGCAATTTGCGGCGGGCCGGACCCTCCTTGCTTGTCGTAGACGAGGCGCATTGCATTTCACATTGGGGCCACGATTTTCGTCCGGATTATCTTCGGCTCGGCGAACTGCGCCGCCAACTCGATTCGCCGCCCTGCCTTGCCTTGACGGCAACGGCCACGGCCCGCGTGCAGCAGGACATTCGAGACAAGTTGGAATTTCGCCAGCCCCTCACGGTCATCACCGGTTTTCGGCGGCCGAATCTTCAATTCTCCATACGTCTCTGCTCCGCCAAGAGCGACAAGATGCACCTAGTCGAATCGCTTGTGCAATCGACGCCGACCGGTCGCGCGATTATCTATTGCGCCACGCGCCGTCATGTAGAAGAAGTGGCGCAGGCACTGAAGAAGAGTCATCCGGATGTCAGTTATTACCATGCGGGACTGGATGATGAGTTGCGCGCGGTCATTCAGGACCGGTTTACCAAGGATCAAGTGCGCATCCTAGTGGCCACCAACGCGTTCGGGATGGGCATCGATAAGCCCGACGTACGCCTGGTCGTGCACTACGATGTGACGGGAAGTCTGGAAGCCTACTATCAAGAAGCAGGGCGGGCCGGTCGAGACGGTCTTCCTTCTCGGTGCGTGTTGCTATTTCAGCAGAGCGATGTGGCGACGCAAGAATTCTTTATTCAAAAATCAGGGGAAGGCCTGTCGCAGGCCGGCGCCGACATTCGTCAGCGCCAGGAGGCCTCTCGCGAATTGCTTCGCAGGATGGTGGCATACGCCTATTCGAAACAATGTCGCCAATTAACGTTCCTCAACTACTTCGGTGATGTGGAAGAAACGACCTTGGGTCCCTGCGGACAGTGCGATGTCTGCACAGCCCCACCGGTTGTCGCTGAGCCCGATCAGGATCTGCTCCAGAGTGTCAGAACGATTCTGGCGACCGTCGCACAATTCCATGGACGCTTTGGTGCGTCCCGCATTGCCGACATCCTTTATGGCAGTACAGGCAAAGCCATCATAGATTTACACTTGCACGCGACTGAATCGTATGGGCGGTTGCGAGCCGTAGGCCGATCCGGCGTCAGCCGGTTGATTCGCCGCCTGGCGGCCTCCGGCCATCTGCTCTTCGATGGACTTGAATATCCTGTGGTGATCCTGAGCGCAAAAGGCGCGGCCGTTTTAAACAGCGGCGAGGCCTTAGTGTGGGAACAGGACCACCCTCCAGTTGCCTCCTCTGGCAAGGAACGTAGATCGACGCAGGTGACCAATACGGCGGAAGCGCACACCCCATCGGTTCTTCATGCCGGCCATCCTGATCGCGAGCTCTTCGAACGGCTTCGAATCCTCAGGGCCAATCTCGCAGCCGAGGAAGGAGTCGCGTCCTTTCTGGTGTTTCATGACAAGACATTGCGCCACATCGCCAGCGCTCGTCCGGGGTCGATTGATGAATTAGAATCGGTTCCCGGCATCGGACCGGCGAAGTTGGAGCGATATGGCAAACAAGTGTTGCAGGTTGTGAATGAAGATGGATGAAGGGGACGGCTGGGTTAGTCCGGTGCTCCCGGAGCGCGCACGATAGGAATGTGCTCGCTCGACGGCCGCAATAGGACCAACCCAGCCGTCCCCTTTTTAGAGGAGGAGAAAAGTAAGAATTATGGGGCTAGCGGTCCCGCTTTGCTGAACTGCTCTTTTAGCCCCTCGTAGGTTTGCACCACGGGAAACTGCGGAAATTGTTTGGCGACGTGATCCGGCGGGCGAAAGAAGACCCCGGCGTCGGCCGCGCCAAGCATCGATGTATCGTTATAGGCATCGCCGGTGGCCAGCACACGGAACTGTAAACTTTTCAGCGCCAGTACAGAGGCACGTTTTTGGTCCGGCTGACGCAAATGATAGTTGATGATTCGCCCGTCGCCATTCACTTCCAAACGGTTGCAGAAAATAGTTGGATAGCCAAGCTGGCGCATCAATGGAAGCGCAAATTCAGAAAACGTATCGGAGACGATAATGGCTTGGCATCGCTCCCGAAGCCAACCCAGGAATTCAGCGGCCCCGTCTAAGGGCCGCATCGTGGCGATGACCGATTGAATATCGGTAAGCCGCAAGGCGTGTTGATCCAAAATACCCAACCGTCGCGTCATGAGCGCCCCGTAGTCCGGGACCTCGCGTGTGGTCAGGCGAAGATCCGCAATGCCCGTCTTCTCCGCGACATTGATCCAGATTTCCGGAATGAGCACACCCTCCAAATCCAGGCAGGCAACGATCGGCTGTGCCATACAGGCCCTCAATCATGAATAGGTTTGAAGAACGGCGGCATCATATCTCAAATGAAACTCCTCGACAATCACCCCCTCATGGTCCATCGTTACCCAGCGCAGCGCCTAATTAGTACGTAGAAATCATTTGACTTGTTAGTTCGCAACCACTATGTACACGTGAAATGTCACATGTCTGACATTTCACGTCCACGCGGACAACTACGGCACCGCGGCGCCGTCCACATCCATTATAAGGAGGAAGCGCATGAACGATTTGGTCTGTGAGCTGGATCATAACGCCTCAAAAATTACATTGGGCGATCTGCTCGTCTTTATCGATTGGATGCATCGTGCCGATGCCGCGTTGGAACAGGCAGAAGCTCTGCCGCCTCGACCGGAAATTGAATCGGAAAAGGTCAACGCGTGGGTTCAACTCATCCAGAAGGTCGAGGAACGTCACCGTCTGATGGAAGAAAAACGAGTGGCCTTGGAAGCCAACCTCATGGCCCAAGAAGCACAGCTGAGTCAGTTACTGTCTCAGCTTCATCAGAATGTCGCGTCCTTGTATGACACGCTTGGATTACAAGACAAAGCCTGCCAGGTCAGAAAAAAAGCCGAGACAGTCCACGCGACCTAGCGCGTCGAGGTTTCCCGCTGAGTGCTGTCAATGAGTATCCGTTCTTTGGTCTCATGGGAGGGGTCCACTGAGAGCAAAGAATGATCGAACGCGGGGAGCGATCACAGTCAATGTCGTGACGGCGCCTGGATCACGATCCAGGCGCCGTCTGCGTCTTACGATGAGCGAATTCCTGTTCAAGCAGCACGCCTACCTTTGCCAGCAACCGTTCCATTAATTCAGCCCCCTTCCAGACTTCTTGCTCCTCATCGGAATGAGCATGTGCCCACTCCACCGCGAGTGGAAGCGGGATAAGCATGGGCGCACATTGCTTCAATTCCGACCAGAGCAACGCCAGGGCCGGACCGACGCGAATAGGCACGGGGAGCGGGCGCAGGGGATTATTAAGGAGATCGTCACACAGCGCTGGCGGCGTGGTTACCAGCAATTCTCGGCAGGCGGCCGGACGGTGCTCATAAATGGAGCACGTCTCTTGATCTAAAAATGGGCATGCCATTCTGAGGGCATAATACTCGCGGTTAATCGGTTCCATCTCGTCGTCGCTGAGTGGAGACTCGGTTTCCCCGAGGGCCGTCAAGCGAGCGAGAAGGTCGGCTTCCTCCAACCGAGCACGAGTAGTGTTGAGTTTTTGAAGTACGGCATGCCGACGTTCATCGGGCAGACCGTCGATCATCTCTCTGAGCGCAAATGCTTCCGGCGCCGAGACGGGCACCAACATACGGCAGCACGCCGCACATCCTTTTTGGCAAGAAATGCGGTCACCGGTGTCTCGCGTCCGTGCTTCTTCCAGTGCGACCGCTTCTTCTCCCAGTCTCCGCGCCAGCGGCACGATCGAAGCGACCGGAACAAAGCTCGTCGGCACGCCCACAGCGGTGGACACCTCGCCGACAGGCGTCTTGAGCGAAATCGTAAACTGTTCAAAGGATGGTGGTGTCATGCATGTCCGCTATCAACATCATCTTAGAGGACGGTGTGGAATGTGGTCAAGAAATCCTGCGAATGGGCGCCCGACTGCTTGCGGAGACCGGCAAAATTTGGATATGTTCATAAGAAGGGAAGTCCATGTATGAAGATATCCGGTCACGTCATCGGTCTGCTCAAGGAATATATGCACGATCTCGTTGAACAGGCCGGACAGGAAGCGCAGATGCAGGCATCGTTTGGGTTCGCGCAGGCACCGTACCGGCCCGATCAAGCCATTTCTGATCTGTTGGCGATCTTAGACGATCGCATCGAATCGGAAGGGATGCAGGTCGGCCTGCCGGAAGGATTTCTGCATACGATGTGGACCCTCTGCAATGAAGCGCAGACGCATATCCTCGATCATGTGTGGATGGAATCGAATGCCGCCGACGTTTCCTCGAAAGCCGCCACACGCCGACTGACCTATCAGGCGCTGATCGATTATCTCGAAGCGACGCAAGGGAGGTCGGCATGATCCACGTCGAGCGCATTCGTTAATGCGGGTGTTGCTTCAGCTCGTGTTCTCTAGTGTCCTCCTCGTCTCGACCCACGTTCACGGTGCCGCACCGAGCGTGGCCACGTCGTTCATTGCGTTAGAAACCGTGGTGGAGGAAGGATTGTTCCATCCCACCTATGTCGCTGCGCCCCCCGATGGCAACCAGAGGCTCTTCGTCCTGGAGCAACCCGGACGTATCCGTGTGGTGCAGGGCAAGACACTCGTCGCTCGACCCTTTCTGGATATCACTGCCAAGGTGCTTTCAACGGGGACCGAACAAGGCCTCTTGGGGCTGGCGTTCCATCCCGACTATCGGAGGAACGGACGCTATTTCGTCAATTACAACCGACTCCCCGATGGCGCGACCGTGATCGCCGAATATCACACTTCACCCGACCCGAATCGATCTTCAGACACAGAGAAAATTATACTGACAATACCGCAGCCCTATAGAAATCATAAGGGGGGAATGATTGAGTTTGGCCCGGATGGCCTGCTGTACATTGGCATGGGCGACGGAGGGTCCGGAGGAGACCCTCAGAATCGTGCGCAAAACCTATACGATCTGTTGGGGAAAATGCTTCGAATCGATGTCGACCGAGGCAACCCCTATGCGATTCCCGACACCAATCCATTTGCGAAGGGCAATGGCCATCCTGAAATCTACGCCTATGGATTTCGCAACCCTTGGCGGTTTTCGTTCGACCGGGATACTGGAGATTTGTGGGCTGGAGACGTCGGCCAAAATGATTGGGAAGAGATCGATGTCGTGCGTCTTGGCGGCAATTATGGCTGGCGCATCATGGAAGGCACGCACTGCTTTTCTCCCAAGGTCGGCTGTCATTCTGATGGATTGATTCTGCCGATCGCCGAGTACCCGACTCGATCGCCGCGTTGCTCGATTATTGGGGGGTATGTCTACCGTGGGGATCGAATGCCGTCGATGAAAGGGACCTATGTGTATGGGGATTTTTGCAGTGGCGAGATCTTCGGCCTTAAGGATGGCCACGTCTCGGAACTGTTAGCGAGCGGCTTACGCATCACCTCTTTTGGACAGGATGAATCGGGCGAATTGTACATCGCCGGCCATGGTGGGACGATTCATCGCCTCATACCTCGAGACAAGACACTGCCTTAACCTTGGGCATTACAATTTGCCGAGTGTTCGATAGACCCACAGTCCGACATGCTCCGAAATCGCAGTCCCGCTCATCAGCAGTGCATCCGTTCGTGGGATAAGATCGAACGGGTTGTCTCGCCAAAAATGGTCGGAGCGATCGGCCAGGACGTATCCACACGGCGCCGGCGTCACATGGAGCCCCTGCGCTTGAAAGTGCGCCATCGCGCGAGGCATGTGACTGGCCGATGTGACCAGGAGGATGGATTGGTCATTGAGCAGTCGCTTGATTTCTACTGCATTCTCATGGGTCGTGCGCGAGCGGGTCTCGGTAAGAATCGCCTCCGGCGAAATGCCCATCCGTACGGCGAATCTCTTCATCTCTACCGACTCTTCCGGGCCGGTACGGAGGATTGAAGCGTCGCCGGCAGACATCACGAGACGGTTCGACAGTCCATGCTCAAACAGATCCACGCCGCACAGCGTGCGCACGAGAGAAATTTCGCCGATGACAGGAGTGGGCCGAAGCGAGCCTTTCTCTTGCACGCCTCCGCCGAGCACGACAATGGCGTCAAATCGCTGATGAGCGTTCATGTCAAAGGGGGGATATTGTTCCTCCAACGGGCCGATCAACTGGGTCGCGACGAGTGGGCTACCAAGGCCGCCGGCCACCAACAATGCGAGCAGCGCCGCTAGTCTGATCCATCCCAGTCGCTTACATGCCTGCGGCAACAAAAGCAGTAGGGTCAGGCTGCCGATCAGCACGATCAGCCACGTGTATGGATAGACCGCATACTTGGCGAGCTTGTAGAGCCCGAACCAAAACGGAGATAGTTCCATAGGCGCCTTTCATGTTGGGGTTGTGCAAGTCTTTCGATTGCCGTAGCATGGCGCACGATTTATGAGAGGCCGCGCCGGAGAATACACGCCGGTACGTCAGGACACAAGTGCATGGAGAAGCGAAGCGATGGCGAACGCACGATATTGGCTGATGAAATCGGAGCCCACTTCATTCTCGATTCAAGATTTACGGGCCGCGCCGAAGAAGACGACCTCCTGGGATGGGGTGCGGAATTATCAAGCCAGAAACTTTATGCGCGCCATGCAGCGTGGCGATCAAGTCCTCTTTTACCATAGCAATGCCGATCCTCCTTCGATTGTCGGGATAGCCGAGGTCGTTCGTGAAGCGTATCCGGATCAAACGGCATTCGATCCAAAGGACTCGCATTACGATCCAAAAAGCACACGAGCCAAGCCCGTGTGGGACATGGTTGATATTCGGCTGCGGCGTATTTTCGCCTCTCCCATTCCTCTAGATCGCTTGCGTGACGAGTCCCGCTTGCAGCGCATGGAATTGCTTCGAAAGGGATCGCGCCTTTCCGTTCAACCCGTGCGGCCCGAAGAGTGGGCGCTGATTCTTTCCTTGGCGGGATCATAGACCAGCGAGTCTCCCCATAGCCACGCGACGCGAGTCATTTCAACCGATCTACCTGCCGATTAGGAACTCAGCGCCCGATTTCTTTCAAAGGTTCATCTGTCACGGTCAACGATCCTCGGGGATTCTGGTCGAGCGAATTAGACGCGGCGAGTTGGTCGTTGGATGGTGTCGTGCGGCTATCGGGGGTCATGACGACGCCCCAATGGTAATTGTCATGGCAGGTATTATGCAGCATCATGGCCTCCGCATGATAAAACAGCAGAATCCCGCTTAAAAGGTTGTCACGACAGATGTTGCGCACTAAATCGGGGCGCGTGCCGGCGTCTCGTGCGGCAATGCCGAAGTGGTGATTCGCATAGCAGGTGTTAAGCGATAGATAGGGCTGCGCGCCGGCAAAGGAGAAAATCCCGGACTCGCGGTTGTGGCATACCTCGTTGTCGATGAGGGACGGCCGGCACTGGGCCCCGTAGATCACGACCCCCGATAAAACGCCTTCCGTTGCGCGGCACTGGGTGATGGTGCACGACGAGTCGAGAATATTCATGGCCGAATGTTGATCGCTTCCGACATAGCGAAACGTCACGCCGCTAATCCGACCTCCCGTAACGCGCTGAAGGTAAAGCGGCCCGCCGCGACGGCTGAAGATTTCGACATGCCCGCGACCGGCGCCGATCAGCAGGATGGGACGATCGGTCACGAAGACTTTATCTTCATAGCGGCCGGGCCGCACAAACACTTGATCCTCTGTCCCGGCATCTTGAAGCGCGGCGCTGGGCCGTGGATAAGCCGAGAGGTCGGACGCATCGACGATCAATGTTTTTCCACCCGCGGGATTAGGCGGAGGATCGAACAGGGCAGAAGCGGGAATGGCCGGTCGGGGATGTGGACGTTCGTCGTGTGGGAATTCGTGAGATGTGCTCATGATGCGTCATTGCTGCTCGCCAGATAGTAGGAGGGTGAGAGAGAAGGAGTCAAGTCGCGCGGTCGGAGACTAGGGGCGCAGTGGATGATCCGTGAGCGCTTGATACGCTTCGCCGACCGACCCCACGGGAGAGATGTGCATCAGAAAGGGAGTATCCCAATCGGCATCGGCGACATCTGTTTCTTCAGGGACGACGACTCGCCTGATGTGTGCCGCATTCGCCGCGGCCACTTTTAAGGGGATCGACCCGACTGGGGCAATTCGGCCGTCCGGGCTGACGCTGCCGGTCATCACTCGGTCGATAGGGATGGTTTCTCCCTTCGCGAGGGCCAGTACACTCAGACTGACCATAGCGGAGAGGCTATCACCATAGATCGTCACGCCTCGATAGGGCACCGACAGAATTACCGTCCAGGAATCGGGCACCAGGCCCGCCACGCGAGCGGCGCGATAGATCGCTTGCTGGATGGCGGTTTGAGCCATGGGAGAGAATCGTCCTGGAGCGGTGAGAAAATGAATCGCCAAGCCGTCATGATCGTCGCGCGCTTGAAAGGTGAGGAGCAGATGGGCGACTGTTCCGATAGGCTGTTTCTCCATCGTGACGCCTAGAATGGGGATAATGTGTTCATACAGTCCGGTCAAAGCGCTCGCTTCGCCAACAGTCAGCGCACCTCCTAACAGGGCGCACATGACGATTATGTTTAATTTACGGTGCTTCATTAGGGTCTCATTGACGAGCGGGTCCTACTTTCTTTTCGGAATAGTACCGAAAGGACTTGATGGCATGTCATTGATCGTCATTAGCAATCGGCCTTAGCAATCGGCAGACCATCGACAGGGGGCCCTGCGGTGTTGATAATGACCAAGTATTATTGAGTGCGTGTGAACCCGTAGGTAAGGAATGGGCGCAGACGCGCATTTTGTCCGAAAAGCGCTCGAAATAGACGAAGGCTATAAAAGCGCTACGCCACTTAAGTATAAGTAGTTCAAAACCCCAGCTTGACCGACCCTGCCAAAATTTCTAATACTTCAGCCTTGAAGGGTCCAATCCATGAAGCGTAGTCGTCTCAAAACGAGTCCGTTGCCGATCATGCTTGCCGGCCTCTTAACGGCTATTGTATTCACCTTGGATCTGTATGCCCCCGCCACTATCGCGACGGTGCTGTATGTTGCGCCCGTCGCATTGATTGCGATGTGGTCACCGCCGGGCCATGCGTCGCTGGTCGTGATTATCGCCGCCATGTGTACCGCGTTAACCGTCAGCAAACTGGCCTATTTTTCCCTCGAACCTATTGCCTGGGCCACCGTCAGCAATCACGTGCTCGCCGTCTGCGCGCTATGGACCATCGTCCTTGTATCGCTTATCAGAAAACGGAGAGAACAACGAGCGCACTGGATCGATGTCTTGCCGCGACTGTAGGTTTACCAGGGAGGACGGGGCAGATCAAACCGTCTGCGTGGGGAATGCGAAGTCGTTCAGATCAGCAAAGCCGGTGAAGGAGTGGAGGAGATAACAGGATTGAATGATGTATAGTCGCGAGTCGAAGGCATCTAGGTGTGCCGACCGCTATCGAAGTTGGTCCGCATCCTCTCCGACGCACGTTACGATACCTCGCGGACAATAGGTTCAATTTCGAAATTAAAGACCAGGGTGTAGATACCGACGCGAATCGTATCCCACGGCGCGAGCCGGTATTCGCCGACGAGCGCATCATTGACCCACGTACCGTACTGACTCCCGAGATCTTCCACGTAGAACTTCTGCTGAATCTCGACGATGCGTGCATGATGTGGCGAGATGCTCGGATCGTGCAAGATCAGCGTATTATCGGCTGCCCCTCCAATCGTGACTTCCTGAGAGACTTAATCTCAATGGACAAACATGGCTCGATCATAGCACCTCGATTAAAATCAGCCTGGTCCGGCTGTCATCGTTGTAAGCCGGTCTCCTCGCCTCTGAGAAACACCGCCGTCGCTTGCGATCGGCGCGAGACATGCAGCTTGTCATAGACATTCGCCAGATAGTTTTTGACGGTCTTGTCGCTCAAGCCCAGATCGCTCGCAATCTCCTTATTCGTTTTACCCAAGGCGACCAACTTGAGGACGCGTTCCTCCTGCGGGGACAGTCCAAAGCCTTTGGTGCGCGTGCCGCGCTGCTGCGTACGAATGAGCGACAGCGCTTCGGTCGTCACTTTGGGGTCCAAGAGAGATTGTCCTGAAGCTACTGTTCGAATGCCTTCAATCAAGGCCGTCGGCGAACTGTCCTTTAGGATGTAGCCTTGGGCGCCGGCCAGCACGGCGGAAAAGATGGTTTCGGCGTCGCCGTAACTCGTTAAGAACAACACGCGGGTGCCGGGACATTCCGAAAGAATGTCCCGACAAATTTCGATGCCGTTGCAATCGGCAAGTCTGACATCGAGCAGGACGATGTCCGGCTTCAACTCCGTGACCAGCCGCACCCCTTCGCGACCCGTATCAGCCTCCCCGATCAGTTCGAGATCGGGTAAGGTCTCCAATACAGAGCGGAGTCCGATCCGCACGAGCTGATGATCGTCGACCATCACAATGGTGATCGGTTTTAGAGATTTGGTAGACATGCGACCCCTCCGTCAAATTCCAGTACGAGGCGTGTTCCGAGATCGGACGATGAAATGATCTGCAGCTGTCCGCCTATGGCTGTCGACCGCTGCGAAAGGTTTTTGATCCCATAATGTGTTCGGGACAGCGGCCGCTCGACAAAGCCGATCCCGTCATCTTCCACTTCCAAAATTATTCGCCGGTCCTCATTGCTTTTGAGCGCGACGGTGACGGACTTCGCTTGGGCATGACGCAGTACGTTGCTCAGCGCTTCTCGAAGAATGTACAGCACCTGCGTGCCTTGTTCTTGTGTGAGCGCCCCCGCTGCCTGCGGATCAATCGCCACTCGGCAACGAAGGGAAGATGTGCCGATGAAGCCGTCGATGGTCGTGCGCATGGCGGCATCCAACGACATATTCTCCGGATGCGCGGGGTCCAGGTCATGCTGCAACAAGGCTCGAATCTCGCGTATCGCATGATCGACCTGACTGGCCGCAAAATTGATCTGCCCCACCACGGAGGGTGGAGCGGACGTCATATCCGCCTTGGCGGCCGCCATACCGAGGCCGGCCGCATACAAGGTTTGCAAGACACCGTCGTGCAGATCTCTCTTGATCCGTTCTCGTTCCTCTTCGAGGACAGGGTGTCGACGCTGAAATCTCCGTACGGGCACCTTCGCGCGCTCATTCACGACTAGAGTCGGCAAACACACTGTTGATTTCCTCATCGCGTGTTCCTTTGGTTGATGGTAAGTCGCATCAGTGTATGACCATTCCGGACACGTCCGGAGAGCCACACAGGGAGCCCACCGGCGCTGCGCTGAATGTAGTGGCCCAACTGTTGCCAAACAGGACTTCTTCAGAGACCGTTGCTCCGCCATTTGAGACGGCAAGCACGACATTCTTTCCTCCGAACCCAAAGCTATTGATCAACGCCCGTTGCACCCGGCATGATCGACCTTCTCCGGGCACATAATCGAGATCGCAATCAGGATCGGGGTTCGAGAGGTTGAGCGTGGGGGGAAGATATTGATGCTCGATGGCGAGCATCGTCCCCACGACTTGAAACGCTCCGCTCGCCGCAAAGGCATGGCCTAACGCGGCCTTGAAGGATGTGATCGGAACTCGATAGGCATGTGGTCCCAATGCTTGTTTGATAGCGCTCGTCTCGACCAGATCCAAATCGATTGCTCCTAAGCCGCATGCGTTGATGTAATCCACTTCCTCGGGGAACCAATTGGCAGACGTCAAAGCCCGTTGAATAGCCCGGGCTTGTTCTTTTCCTGTCGTGGCCGGTCGCGCCATGGAGAAGGCATCGCACGTGGCGCTCCATCCTTCGACTTCTCCGTAAATTCTGGCGCCACGCGCACAGGCATGATCGTAATCCTCCAGTATTACGCTGCCGGCGCCCTCGCCCAATACCATGCCGCAACGTGACCGATCGAAAGGACGTGGGAGGTTGAGAATCGTACCCTGGTGATCGCTCGCAAGCACACGACCGGCTTCCATGGCCGCAAAAATTCCCGGATGCAGGGGGGCTTCAGACCCACCGGCGATAACCAGACTGGCCGATCCGGACTGAATTAATTGACACGCGCGTCCCAACGCATTGGCGGTCGACGAGCATCCGATGGAATAGGTCTCGCAATCGCCATGAATCCCCAGCGCGATAGCCACTTCGCCGGATACGGCATTGGGAAAGGTCGCAATCATGGTGAATGGATTCGTATGCTGTCCGTCATTCTTCAAAAACAGTTCATAGGCATCAAAGGCCTCTTTCATCCCGGCGATCGAGGTGCCCATGCAGATGGCAATGTTGGAACGGTCCTCCCGATCCAGATCGAGACCGGCGTCGCCCACGGCCATCAACGACGATGCGACCGCAAACTGAGAAGCGCGGCCCATCCGTCGAGCATGCTTGCGGTTGATAAAATCCGTGGGATCAAAGTCCCTGACCTCGCCGCCGATGGTAGAGCTGTAGCCATTGGTGTTGAAGCATGAGAGCGGCCGGATGCCGCTATGGCCTTGGCTCAGGCCGTTCCAAAACGTGTGCAGGTCGGACCCTAATGGAGAGACGATGCCGAGACCGGTGATGACCACGCGACGCATTGTCATAACTCCACCTCCTGAGTGCGCTCTGCCATCCCGTGCCACGTGGCCAGATGGTCGCGATGAGAGTTGTGTAATGTGTGGGGCGGATAAAATGTGTCGTAGAAATCGAGATCCAAGTGATGCGCTTGGCATGCGACCACGGAACGAAAGGCGTCGGCATGTGCCGGAAACCGGCCATAGGTGTGCAGGACGTAGTTGCACAAGGCGATGGCTGCGGCAATCGATTGTTCAGAATGCGGTTGCACCTCAGCCCCCACTTCCGGATTGGACCAAGGCCGTGGGTGACCGTTGCGGTAGATGCCGTGAGGCCCGAATTTGGAATCGACAATCGCCCGAACGGCGTCCTCCATGTCTGTTGTGTCAGCCGACACCGGCCCATCCCAGATGCCGGGCAGACCGATTGGATTGGGACGAACGCCTGGCCGTGTGGGGTACACGAACTCAAATCCCAGGCCGGGGAAAACCTGTGGCTCCATACCCAGCAGGTGTCGTCCGCTCCCGACGCTCTGCATCGAGCCGCCCAATCCCATGGCCTGCTGCATCAGCAGCATGTTTTGACACATGATCCCTTGTTCCTGTACGGCGATATCACTAATAGTGGCGTCTAGATCGCGTAAGGTGAGCATGCGGCGAGTCGCAGGGTCGTCATGCAAATGGCCTCCTCGGCTGCGGCGAAATTTATCGAGTCCACACGGGGCATTGTTATTGTCGGTATCGACGAAGAAATACCCATACTCTTCGCTCAGGACAACCAACAGAAGGTTAAGGTAGAGTTGCGTGACGTTGGTGATGGGCATGAAATACGTTGTGCCGGGCTGGTTGGTGTACCACTGATTGAACGACAGCATGAAGGGAAGTGCGCGCGGAATGTTCAATCGGCCTTCCTGAATCGGTTGCACGGTGGGAACCGCCCCATCGGTGGGGTTGGATGACCGATGCACAAAATACACCCCTTCGTCGTTGGTATAGAACAAACGGGTCGTCTGCGCCGCACAGGCGCTTGGAACAGTGCGGCTCTGCAGGTTCATCAGCGCCATGCCTTGGCCATTCTCCTGTCGGCCGTGCCGCAGGAACTGCATGTCGCCTAGATTCAAGCCCGTCGCTCCCACCGCTGCGAAAATCAGATAATCTTCTTCTTCGGGACTGAGGGCCAAGGGTTCATGATGACTGTGATACGACAGCGGACCGGACGACAGTTCCATGCCGCATCCAAACCGGCGGCTTTTCCTCTTGTGGAGCAGATCCATCAGATGCTGGACTGCAGGGGGCGCTTCAGTAAGACACTCAGTTGGTGCCATAACGATCTCCTTTGGCTGGGCGCATTGAGAGGACCGTGAGAGTACCGGTCCGCCGAGGTGTGAGAGGTGAGGTGCGGGCTGTCATTCGCTCCATGCCCTACGATAGGTGGAATTCAGGGGCATTACACCTACCCGGACGGGTAGGTGGGATGAACAGCTTAGCCTATGGTGAATTGCTTAGCGATTTACTGGAGGAGGTCGCGGACGATTGAACAAACAGGAAGAGAGTAGAAGAGCCGTGTTAAGGCGGTGTGAGATGAATCCGTTTCTCTTGCGTGGTTGAAAAATGATCGGTTGCGGGATGGGAAATGAGTAAATGATTGACGGTCCACTGCCAGCGCGCCAATGCGCTGCACCGATTGTCGACATTCAGTTTCTGAAAGATATTCTTCAAATGAAACTTCACGGTATTTAAACTGACCTGCATGATGACCGAAATTTCCCAGTTTGTTTTTCCTTCCTCTACCCACTTCATGGTCTCGTGTTCACGGGCGGTAAATACGGGAAGCTCACCCGGGGTCTCAAGTTCTTCATGTTTCGCCGAAATGCGCATATAACACAGGTGTAGATGCGGGCCCAGGATGGCCATCACCATTTTCATGCGCGTGAGTTCTCCCGGACGAAAGTTACTAAACGCCAGATACGTGCATGCACCACGTATGCCGCGCACGCCGAGGGAGAAACAGGTCTTGATTCCGTAATCGTCCTTCAGATTCTTGATGATGTTTGTTTCCAACAAGCGAGGATCGTCCAGGCTTGAGGTGAGGCCCAGACGGGTCGAATGCAGCAGCTGTACCGAGGGGTCCACCGCCAGCGCTTGACTCATATACATATGACAAAAATCTGGCTTATAGGTGGAGTGCCCCACGGCGGCTCCGTCATGTTGATTGAGAGAAAAGTGGCCAACCACGGAGTATTCATACGGCACGAAAGATCCCACCACCTTCATGAGTTCCGGCAGTTGCTCGTGATGGTCGATGGTGCGCGCCAGATACGCCGTCTCGGCGAGAGATGAATAATCGCGATGCGAGAGGAGAGGAGAACTCATAATTTCACACTAAACCCACGCGTCGTTCGCTCTCATATTTTGCTGTACCGCCCATTAGCAGAACTGAATAGGGCTTTCTCTAGAAGAAGACTTACCAGAGTGGAATTCTCCCGAGTAGGGCCATTAAGCCCTATCAAGTGAGGATTATCTACAAAACATTAAATTGGTGATTCTTCTCAAGGGCGCGGAAATCTTTATGATCCGGCGTCAAAACGTGAAAGGGCCGTACGATATCCTCCCCTTTTAAAACGATGGATTAAGAACCGAAGCAGGCAGGGAAGATGGCGCTGAATCCATACGAGAGCCTTCCCGTGTCCTGTGATAATCGCTTCAGGCTTGCGGTCCATGATGGCACGCAACATTTGGCGGGCTGCTTTATTCGTCGGCATCTTTAGCCAACGAGGAATGGGATCGACGGCATTTTCTTGAAATGCCCCCACATTGTCCACGCGTCGAATTTCGGAATCCACAAATCCCGGACACAGCGTCGTCAGAGAGATGCGATAGTCCGCCAATTCGTAAGAGAGAGAACCTGCCAACCCTTGTACCGCAAATTTACTCATGGCATAGGGGGCAATTCTTGGTGACGCGACATAGCCGGAGACGCTGCTTAGAATGGCGATGCGGCCCTGGGTCTTAGCTAGGGCCTTCCAACCTGCATAGATCGTCCGTAATACTCCCCATACATTCGTGTCGAATTGTCGCTGGAAGTCATCAAGCGATAGTTCATGGAAAGCGCCCACCACTCCGAAGCCGGCATTCGCCACTAGGATATCTAAGCGACCGAACCGCTCAAGTGTTTCAGCGATGGCTCGATCCAGATCACCATCACGTGTGACGTCGCAGGTGATGCCGAGTGCCGTATGGCCATGTTGGATGAGTTCGGAGGTCAAAGATTTCAGCCGTTCAGTTCGGCGTCCTGTGGCCACAATGGTGGCCCCCTGTGCCGCAAAGACGCGCGCCAACTCAGCTCCGATTCCCGCCGATGCTCCCGTAATGAAGACAACTTTTCCCGCGACAGATTCCATAGACCGATCCTATAGTAAATATGGATGAAGAAAGTCAATGAGGTGAACAACCTGGACTGCCGATGGCCCAATCCGCCGGCACAGTGAACAAATATCAATATAAAAAATTGGCTATTGGCCATAGGGAGTGCCGCACGTCACCATCTCCGTAGTCCCCTGCTCCAACCGCAATGATGAACGAGGATTGCGAGCGCGATCAGCCTATGTTACTTTCCTTCCCTCTTAAGAAGCGCCCGCAACGGTCAAGACATCCGGCACTTGTGTCATATATTCAGCGTTCGAGTTTACTATGGTACATGCTGACTACGTTCGAGTCTTAAAGCCGTTACTCCCCAAACAAGCATTTTTTGCTAATCCGAAAAAACTCAGGGTTGCCGGCATCCACATTCTGATCATTGGGGTGAACTGGGGATTGTTTAGGGTGGTCTCGCCAGTGTGCTGGCCTGTATTAGCGCTAGTTGTCGGCCACAGTTTGGCCTGTCTCGGGTTCTTCGCGCATGAGCTCAGTCATGGCACCGTGGTACGGGTGACCTGGTGGAGATATTCGCTTGAATTAATCGCCTGGGGTCTCAATATTATCTGTCCGACCTTATGGCGAAAGATTCACAATGTCAGTCATCACGGGCAGGCGAATGCAATCAATGACCCTGATCGACGTTTCATGGCAAGCGAAGACACGAGCATGACCCGCTGGTACAGCTTCTTATTTTTTCCACATAAGCACGCTTCTAAAAACGTGTTCCCCTTTCTTCACTTTCTGACCTATATTCTTCGACACTCCGTCGCAGTGTTTTATAGAGAAGGCAGGAAACCTGCCCTGACGACGTTTCGTCCAAGCTATACCCGTCGCGAGCAAGCCACCATACTAGGAGAGATTTTCTTTCTCGTGGCTGTGCAAATCGGGATCTATGCCTACGTGGGTGGCGCAGTCGCATGGCTCTGGGCGAGCCCCGTCTCTCTTATCCTCGCTTCCTGCATCCTTCAGGTATATCTTTTCACCAACCATTTTTTGAACCCTCTCGGAGACGGGGGCGATCCTGTCTTGGCCACAACGAGCGTTCGAGTCCCTGCGCTGATGAACTACCTCCATTTCAACTTTTCCTACCACACCGAACACCATTTGTTTCCCGGGATGGATTCCGAGTACTACCCGTTGCTCAGCGATCTAATCCGACAACGATATGGTGATCGTTATCATAACCTACCGCTTGCCGAAGCGTGGTCGCATCTTTTGCAGATGGATCTGTACGTCGCCGCACCAGAGGAGCCCTCGTTGTTTCAGTATGTCGCGGCCTCCCGTCATAATGTCGTGACGGGTAAATCCTAGAGGTCTTCGGACGGCGGCCGCTCCATGGTCAGCAGACAGGACGACCACGGCTCGAACGTCTTTTTTTCTGATTCTCTAGGGCTCGCCACAGGTGCCTTAGGGACGTTATTTCCTGCCGCTCAAGCTTGGAGAGGCGTCGCGCGTTGCATCAATCGATAAGCTGAGCGTGGGGCTTGTAGGGCTGTTCAGTGTGCCATTCTTGGGGAAACCAAACCGGTCTGTAAAAAAGGCGGGTCACCATATGGAACTGCTTGTCTCCAGAAAATCTTCTGTGCACTCGTTCTGCTGCCCTGAATAAGCGCTAGAATAATGCGACGTAAGGATATGCCGGACACCTGATTACATCCTATTACGATGTACGCTATTAGGTAAGCACCCTATACTAGGAGCAGAGGCTAGGATGATTGATAAGGCCATGAAAGAAAACTGCAGGCTGGGCAGGCGCCTCACCTATGAGGAACAGAATGCCGCCGAAGCCGCCTTTTCCTGCCAGCCGTTCAATCCTGATTGGTCGCGTGATGCCAGGATGGTCTACCGTGGGATTGTTGACGCCATGTGGGGACACTCTCTCGACTGCGAATTTGAAACCTGCCAGATTCTGTACTCTCGATCACAGTAACAATGAGGTGACAACCGATCTATAGCCATCAAGTGCAGACATCCACTCCTCATGGATTCACCAGCGCTCTCCATCTCTCTACATGTGACTTCGCTTGAACATTGCCGTGACTCACAACAAAGATCTCACTGAATCCGCGCCGTATTACCTATAGTAACAAACCTACCCCATCCGTGGTATGGCATCGGTGGACTATTCATTTTACCTTGATCATATCGGGACCAAAACGAGGAGGAATCGGATGGTGCGCGACACACTGGGGGTGGAACAGCGATCGTCGTTGAACCTGTTTGGTCAGGAGGTTCTCAAGACAATTGTGGGTGCTCGGAAAGCTCCGGGGATTATTATTGTGAATGGTCACGATGAGATCACATACCTCAACACTACTGCATGGGATCTGCTCACGTTGTTGCGCGGGCAAGGAACCGTCCCAGGTAATGGTCTTATGCCAAGCGTTCTGTCCCAGCTGTGTGAGGACATTCAAGTCCGGTGCAACGACAATCAGTGGGGCCGACCTTATCCAAGACTGGAAGACATTCGCCTGGTCTGCACTGAGCAAGGCCCGGTCGTGTTACGCGCAATGGTATTGGAAAGTGCCCTTGAGTCTCGCACTGAGAGACCCTGTACCCTTATTCTCATAGAGTGCCTGACGAGGCGAGGTCACCCGACCCTGATGACAAAGGAACGATTCGGGTTGAGCGCCCGGGAATGGGCCGTGACCCAAAATCTCTTGAAGGGTTTCACGAATAAGGAAATCGGAGCCGTTCTGAACATTACTGAGCAGACAGTGAAAGCGCATATCAACCACATTATGCACAAGATGCACTGTACGACTCGGACGGCAATCGTTTCATTAGTCCTGGGACGAGACACGGATTAATCACGCGCCATCACTAGGCGGACGCTTTCCCACGGATCCGCTTGGGTGCAATAACGGATGTGCTCCCACAAGACACCGGTTATTATTGGTGGCGCACGTGACGACAGTTAAAGTCCTTATGGTGAAGAACGTAGCTCCTAAGCGGTATAGTTGTCCGCCCCCTGCTCGTCTAGGATAACGACACAATGGAGACTAAAGTGGAGGCCATATGAGTAACCCTGACATACTCAAAATGCTGAGCGATATTCGAGATCTTGTCGAAATACTGGTGCTGCGTGACGTCTCATCTGCGCTGCCACTGCCCGAGCTGCCGCCTTCCTCCCCACGAGCTTCTCAGTCCTGGTCAGCGCGTGGGCATCGAGTTGCGAAGACGTGAGAGAGTGATGGCCGCGAGCTTAAAAGGGGAAGATCTCCTGAACGTTTCGGACGGGCCGTCGATGTTGACTCGCTGTATAAATGGGGGTAAAGTGGCTCCCAGACAACGTCAGGAGTGGTCGTTGTGAAAACCGTTTCATCGGTCTCCGGGTCGCAGGTTTTCAGTCGGCGCCTGACGGGTGAGAGTCCCGGACTTCTGGCTCTTACTTTTTCTCTCCAGCCCATTCATATCAACCACGCGGCCGTCATCCTGCTGAAAAAACTCGGCGCCTCCTCGAAACCGCGATCTGTCGATCAGCTTCCTCTGTCGGTCAAGCAGCTTGCTCAAGAGATGTTGGAACGCGTGCATGAACATCCTCAGGCCGATTGGGGCCAACTTTACGTGAGTCACCATATCGCGAAACCTCCTTCCTCATTCTACGTGCAGGCCTTTGTCGTCCCCGATGAGGTGCACGTTAAGCAGTCGCGTATCATGCTCTTCCTCGAGGAGCGAAGGCTGAAACGGGATACGGTGGCCACCGCCGAAAATCGATTTCAATTGACCGACCGGGAAACGGATGTATTGATGCATCTTGCGCAGGGTTTTACGAACAAAGAAATTGGAGTGACGCTGGGAATTTCAGAGCAGACCGTCAAAGAGCATCTGAAGCACATCATGGAGAAGACCCACTGCACGACACGCACGGGTGTGTTAATGCAACTGTTACAGCATGCCTAAGGTTGAGACGGCTCCAAAGATTGACGGAAACCTTTCAACAGCGTCTGAACGCTTGACTCAGGATGCTTCCTGGAACCTTCACGGCGCTTCTCACTCCATCGTACAGTTCATCGCCGCTTATCTGCTGGCCGTCATTATCTTTGGCCTCGATGTGTTTTTGCACAGGCCGCTCTTAGCCGTACTATATATCGTGCCCGTGGCGCTCGCCGGATTTTGGTCGCGCTCCAATCAACCCTCACGTGTCGTCGTCGTGACCGGTTTTTGTACCCTGTTGGTTGGGGCAGGCTTGCTGGTCTTGCCGAGTTTGGACAGCATTCTGTTGACTGATCGCCTTCTGGTCTTGGCGACGATCTGGATCACGGCGATCCTGTCGCTTCTTCGCAAGAAACAGGAGGAATTGGACCTCTTACGGGGCATGCTGCCCTTGTGCGCCTCTTGCAAAAAAATCCGCGACACCACGGGTTATTGGGAACAACTGGAGTCGTATTTGCGGAATCATCTTCGTGTGGGGTACAGCCACAGTTTCTGCCCCGAGTGCGCTGCGCAGCTCCTCCTCCTGGCCAAGAGGGGCACATTTAATTAGGTGACTACCTTCTCCCCGGTCCTGCCTGTGATGCTGCTCCCTGGTTCGCAATGACCCTTCATATATCAGACCATAGCCCACGCTAAACCATCGCAAGGCCATGGTGGCGCTGAATTGCGCGAAATCGATGTTCGAGATTTTCAAAGGATAGCGCGGGGCACCGGTTCGACCGCTTAAGAGTCAATTGTGTTGAGGCTGAGTACTGAATGAAGGATATGGTCAGAAGAAGGCTAGCGCGACAGGCCGCTTATTTGATTTGCGAGATAACTGCGGATGCTACAGCGAGTCATCGAAAGGAACCATAGAGCATGGATCACTCTCGGCATAGCGCCATGAGTCACGCTAGATGACCAGCATAGCGGGACAAGTTAGGAACACTCGTCTGTAATCACGCTTAGGCTACCCGCCGGCGAGATTGCTGTGAAAGCCATGAGGGCATAGGATCCAGCGGCCTGACCACAGCATCTTTTCCGTCGCGGACAGCCCCTTGTACACGTGCGTCAGCATGCTGCCTCGTTCGATGCCAATATTGTTCATCGTTCACCCAGACAATGTATCCCGTATGATGCATGTTTCCTCCGCATCTCATGAAGTAGAATCGACATGGCCAGCATAGAGCCGACATTTATTTTGGTCCATACCACGGACGGGCTAGCATGCAGTACCTAAGCAGGCTTGGGCGGAACAAATCATTGTCAGGTCGCGAGAATAGTGAGCCAAGTTAGTCCTGAGAAAACAACGTAGCCGTCTCTCTCTTCTCAATACTCCTATCACGCCATCGTGATCACGCTTTCGAAGAAATTTCACCACGACAAAGAACATGCACGGCAACGTAGCCGAGCCTTTTGGGCTAACCCATTCACCAGGGGCAGCACGACTTCTGTCGAATAGCGGAGGAAAAGATGGCGCCTTATGATCGGGGGCAGGAGGTGCTGCTATGGGATCTTGTCTGTGGTCGTTCTGCGGTCTACCGCCTTAACGCTTGTCCTATTGTTCCTTGTCCCCTTCGTTCTCACTCTACTGCTTGGCACGACCGTGCTCCGGAAAGCTGAGGCTCACTTCATTCATTAAGGCATCGCGTCAGAGTCTCTGAGTCAGAAACTCAACAGCTCACTCTGCCAGAAAAAGGTTTGATGCCGGCGATAGCAAATGGGCCTTGGCGATGGTGCGTATGCTCGATCATCGGGGCGCCCCAATACTGCGCGGCCCCGGGTGCGATAGGTGGGGCCATCGATCAGCGTACCTCGGAAAGCAGCGTAATTACGCTTGAGCAGACAAAGGCTTGAAAGCTGTGGTGACGCTCATAGGCTGTCTGACGCGCAAGCCCATTTTTTCATCGTCTCTGTTCACTTGCGAAATCCCATACGCACCGGCACTTCCCGAAAGATCATATTGACGCCCTCTTCTCGTTCATCTGCCGTGGGCCAAAAATAGAACTCTGGCGGGATCGTTTCCACGCTCAGTCCATTGTGAATTAATTCTGCGTGAATGGCCTGATAGGTAAATGGTTTGTTCGCCTTGAGAGAACCAAATCTTGCTGGGTCAGAATCATGGATCCCGTATCGCCACTGATCGATAGGCTGCGTGATACCATTAATGGTCACCCAAAACTGCGCGATCCTTCCTGTCGGTCTCTGCACAGTAGCCCTCCATGCTCACATTCCGGACATCTTGTTACACCTTTTTCTCCAAAGATGATAGATAGAGCTTAAGTCTTGCCTGCTCTTTCATGTCCATCACTAAGAATGCGACGCTGAAGAGTTGCTCATTACATCGACGGACACGTGCTGCGTCAATCGTGAGAGGTGCCTCATCGAGCGAGAGCGTCAGATGCAAGGTCAGGACATCATGGTTGGTGATGTCTGCCAAGCACTCCATCTGGCATCCGCCCTTGGAGAGATTCAAAACCATTCCCATGCCCTTCGCGCTCCCGGTGAAGGTCAGGGGCAGATTCACGTCGTACCGACGATTATTCCGTTTCTCAACCATTACGGTGTGCTTGAAACTGCTGCCTTCCAATGCCCCCACAACTTAGTCTTTTCTCAAGCCATGCTTCGCCTCAACCTTTTCAACTGGCGACCTGCTTGAACTTAATTCCTTAGCTCGTCATGGTATGCAACCCGCCTTACGTTGGGCCATGTGTCCTCTACCATAAAGATCCTATCACTTATCGTGGGTGCCAGGCTAAGAAACTGCTTCCTAACTCTCCCAAAAGCTGTTCATGAGGGCGATGACATGCTTGGCCTACATGTCGCTTCTCAAGGCGGGGACGTCGCAAATTTTAACATGTCACCCAACCGCTCTAAGCCATTGGTGGTACGTATAATTTAAGTTATTTCGCCCCTGGCTCTCCTCTTCACTGTCGAAACTTTTTACACTCAGTGAGCACCTTCGGATCGGGCGTCGCCAGAAGTACGCAGAACCATTAGGTGGAATAATATCCTAGGTAGTGGCATGCCCCCTGCACTGCTATGGATCGTAGCGATGTCTGGGCTTTTACGTTTTACACAAGGAGGCGTCTTATGTTTAGCAGGGCGATTCGAAGCAGCATGTTGGCGACAGGACTGGTGCTCTCCTGCCTGGGAGGCATTGCCTCGGCCGACACCTTTACCGTCAATCCTGGCGCGATCGGCGTGGGGGGTCCGACGGTCAATGTGAATTTTGCCGATTTCAGCTATGTGGCGCTCGTCAATCAGACAGCCACGGCTGGCACGGGGACCTTTAATGAGCAGGGGGCGGGCTTCTTCAGTTCTTACAGGTTCCCCACGTTATCCGATGTCGTTGCGAACCCTGGCCTGAACACCAATTATAAGTTGTATGCCGTGTTCGCCGGGGCCGGAACAGTGGCCCCCACGGTCGGAGTGCCTGGCGGAGAAACAGCCACCTTCACCAGTTTTAACTTAAGACTGTTTGTGGATCCCAGCCAGAACTCGGCGATCGTGGCCTCACCGGTGGGGACTCCAGGCGGAACGGTCTCATTGACCGGCACGGCGGACGATATTCTCGTCGGGCAATCGAGTGCCCTCGTCGCGGGAGAGGCCCATGCCTTTCCGGGCCTCGCCAACGGAGATTTCAAAGTCTTGGTGAACTTTCAACCGGTCGGCGGGTTTTTAAGCGGCCCATTCTCGCTGGCCGTTACGATCGGAAACTTTAATGGCGTGAACACTAGCCTGCAGGGGTTTAGCCTCAACAGCTTTACCTCAGGTCGGATCGATGGTTCCGGCAATCTGAGCTTTACGGCGGTGCCTGAACCCACGTCATTGCTATTACTTGGCTCTGGTCTGGCGGCCCTGGGATGGGCCCGTCGGCGAAAGGTGTAACTGCTCGCAGAGCCCTTCTTCCGGGCCTGCCGGAAGAAGGGCTTTTTTTGTGACGATCACACAGTGCACCACACCACGTCTGTTTTCGGATACATTTGGTGAACAGACCTAAGGGTTATGCAGGGAGTAGGATGAAGCCCCGTCTTCAGCAGAAATAAGACATGAAGAAGGCGCCGCCGCTCACGCCACGCCAGAAGCAGATTCTCCACCTTATTACGGACGGTTACACGAGCCGCGAGATCGGCGAGCAGTTAAAGATCAGCACCCAGACCGTCGAAGTCCATCGCTATAATCTGATGCAGCGGCTCGATGCGCGGAATGTGGCGCAGTTGATTCGGCAGGCCCTCCTGTTTCAGTATCTGCCGAGGCCCCACGCCGACTAAGTTGCAGACACAGACTCGGGTTGTACAAGCCTGCCTGATCCTCGCTCCTCCATGACCATCATTCGCCGTATCACTCTCCGGATCATCATCAAGATTTCAGGGCAATAGGTCAGGTGCCAATTGCCGTTTCGAGTCGTTTAAGATTATCACAGCAAAGGGGGGAGGATTCGTGATGGCACAGCTCATCATGGGTCATGGTGTGTCAGGGTGTTTTCGCACCAGGTTGGCACCAGGAGGGCTAGGTTGCGGAGTCGGTGTGTGTGGCCTAGATGGGGACAAATACTCGTGCAGACTGTTAGATGCAAATGAATTGAACCATGGGATTCGAGTCAGCTTGGGATCAAGGATGAGACATCAGATATAAAAGCGGGCCACCACGCGTCGCGAAAAGGTTCCTGACGCCTTTTTCTCTTCGTCAGGTCACTTTGTGTCAAACCAATAGGTAAGTTCAAAGAGGTGCATATCGACGCCGCGGGCGTCACTGCCGTACAGCCCGGCATCGGAGAAATGTTGAAAATGGTAGCCTGCTCCGAACGGTCCGGCGAAACGACTGGTCGTGCCAAACGTCCACACAAACTGAAACGGCCCGCCGAAGTTCTGACCACTCAACCTATATTCGGTGACCAAGGCCCCACCCACACCCATATCAATAGAAATCAGCCCGTCCTTTCGACCGCACAGCACATAGAACGGTACTAGCGTAAAGATCCCAGGCGTTTCGTGAGCTCCGATGAGCACGCCTGCAGAGAACAGGGCGCGCGTTCCGAGAATCCAGTTGGTCCCGATTTCTTTTTGCCAGGGAAGCCGCGCGGTCAATGCAACGTCCGCCTGGTGAAAATACTCTGGTTGATAAGCTCCAACCACAAATCCGGTAAAGCCTCCTCTCAGGGCCAAATATTCGAGCCTCAGCTCTCCAGCCCCAGCGGACGGATTCATAAGTCCCAGAAGGACCGCCCCCATCCCCACAGCAAAGATCACAGCGCGAAAATGCGCACATGTTCCAGATCGACGCAACTAAATGAGTGCCTTGTTAGAAACTCCAATCAATGAGCAGACCTTGTACCATGTGTCGTGCGAGTGATCAAGGCAGATGGCGCGGGTTTTAGCCGGACATCGAGAGAATGAATAAAAAAGGCCCAGTATGTCCCGTCGAAGACCTACCTCAGGATACCCGCAGAAGGAATCAGCATCAAAAGGCAAGGACTCGTGATGGCACAGTTCATCATGGATCATAGTGTGTCAGGGTGTTTTGGCACCAGCTTGGCACCATCAAGACTCGTAGATACGATGGCGGTCTCTTGCAGAGCTGGACCAACTTAGATAAAACATCATGGCGGCCGCCACGCCGGAATTGGCCGTTCTACTGTCGAGCTTGGCGACCTGCTCGAAATCACTAGATTAAAGGGGACCCTGCGGGCCTTGGCTCTGCTGCGTACGGCTCTCATCCTGATTGTGGTGCTTGCAACCGGATGCTCCAGCTCCATCTACGGCTGGCATGTCCGTACTCATTCGAGCCCCCCTTCTCCGACATTCAATCGGGCGGTGCTCCTCCAGGAGCCTGTTGCGATATTCGGAGCTTTGGCTCCGCCGGTCCTGCTTGGCAGTGAGACGGGTTTAGATTCCATCCTGGTACAGGTTCTCAAAAAAGTTGGACCGAGCTTCAAGGTCATCACCCCCCAGGAAACGGCCAGCCTGATTAATAGGAACGATCTCGCAGCTGAGTACACACGGATGAGAAGCGAGGCGCTGCAGAGCCATCTTTTGGACCGCGGGTCGCTCAAGAAGTTGGGGACGGCAATCGGCGTACGCTATGTATTTCAACCCAAACTGACTGCGTTCATGCAGCTCACGAAGGATCGGTGGGAGCTTCCTCCTATTGCCTTGAAGGTTTCCCGTATTCGTTCGAGTATCATGCGACTCTCATTGCAATTATGGGATATGCAGACGGGAGATTTGCTTTGGACCTCCCTGGCAGAGGCAACCCTCGAGAGCGAAGCTGTTGGCCAGGACCCAGTCTACTTCGACGATACAGCACGAGTGACCATGGGGAGTATCATCGCAGACTTCATCAATGGCAAGACGGCCTCATCCTACGGCCCCCTAGATAAGATCATCGACCAGTTGATCCAAATCCCACAGCCGGATAAACATAGAAACGCCGACAATCCCGAACCATCTAGTCGAGGATGATTCCACTGTCCTGGTAGCAGCGTGGTAGCAAAAATAAGTTCTTCTGAAGTCACTGAGAAAGACGGCAGGTGAGTCAACTTTTCTTGCCACTTCGTTGCAATAGTGCTTGATGAGCAACACTTCATCTTCGGGAGGTAGCCGGTCTATCGCCATGCCCGCTAGAAGGTGCTCACATGCTCGGCTGAATTCATGCACATCCTATAGAGCGGCATGTAAACTACCTTTCATTTCGGCGATACAGTGCTGCGTGCTCGTGGAAGGGAGGAAATTTTGAACTTGTACCGATGTTTTGTAATAAGGGGCAGGAGCAAGGTTCTCCCTGGTGGGCGCGCTGATTATTTATCTGCGCTATCAAGATGTAGCTATAGGATGAGTCAGTATGATGCCGCGGTAACGGAACGGCCTATCGTGCTGGCAGAAGTTAGCAACTTGGCGTGTAGCGACCTGAGGTTTACGAATTCTCCCCAGCCAATCTGAGCCGACGCAGCAGGAGCCAATACACCGGGAAAATGAGGATTTGGAGAAAGACTGATCGCGGTATATCAGCATGGGTCGGGCTGTTCTGGTAGCGGGTGGTAGCGAAATATCGGTGGTACGCGCGTCGACCAGAGCGATGAACCTCGCATTCTGCGATCAGCGAATCATTACGCAGCAGAGTTATGGCTTAAAAAGATCGCCTCTATTAAGGGGACTCAGGATGGACTCAGGAGCTATGAGCTTGGATTGCAGTCGGGCGGGTATAAGCGGTGATCAGTTCAAGTTCTACTGAGGTGAACTGGATATCGATGTCATTGAAGAGGACATTGCATATGGGGACGAATTAGACAACGTCTCTTCGAACGCACATCACTGCACCACCTTTCGTGTGAATCTGAGGTAGTGGCCGCACGTACGTTATGATTCAAGCGTTTTACAGATCACCTCGCCGCAGCGATCACAGGCGTAGTTTTCGGTCGGATGCCCATCCTCGTCCTCTTCAAGCCATAGGATTTTATGGGGGCAATTAGGCAGTTGGAATTCTCCAGGTGTCTCGGAATGCTGTGACTTTGTTAGCTTTTCATGAGAGCGAGGAGAGGCGATTCTAGGCGCTCTGTCTCAATCTGACTGTTGCGACTTCACATTGCAGAGCTGCGACTGCCTTACCGACATCAGAAATCGTTTGTTCATCGAAGTGATAGTTCTCACCGTTATTCAGGACGAACTTCAATGCTGTGAGTGCATTCCTGGCTACCTGATCTTCCATGGTGAGTGTGACCATAGCGTCCTCCGTGGTAGGAGCAATCTAAAGCATAATAGCCGCGATGACGAATTGGAAGTGGGAATGAGATGACCGGGGGTGGTCCTGGAATCACGAGCGGCTTATCCAGCGGATACCACGCACACGACGAAGTCGAAAAGGGAAAGTCAGGCCAGGCTTCTGAACCTCGTTGAATCGGAGTGAGCAGCGTCGAAAAAAGCACTGGGCACTTTTGCGCCACAACAATCAAAATCCTAGCCGCACCACGTGACCGCGCTGATTGGAAGGATGGGTCGGCTGGGAATCTTTAGATTGGGCAGGAGGTCGTGCACCAGTCTGCGAAGCGTGGGTGGGGTAAACGGCTTCTGAAGGAAGTATTCCACATCAACGTGGTAGCCTTGTTCGGTTAATTCCTGCAACGAGTAGGCCGACATTTGAACGGCCACCGCATGGCTACACACGTGTTGCAGGAGCGGAAGTAATCGTGTTCCATCGTCTTTTGGATGGATCTGCGTCTGGCGAAGCCGCATGGCCGGCGTCGCTAACACGACATCCACTAGCATGAATTGAATCCGATAATCATGCAGGTGCGCCGCGTTCGCCGCCTTGAAACTAGTGTTGCAGCAGAGCGCCTGGAATCCTAATGATTCCAATGCGCGGGCACATAGGAGGGCCATCATGGGATCGTCCTCAACAACCAACGCGGCCGGCGGTAAATTACATTTCTTCTGCATCGAACTATCCGCTATCGGCGTCGTCTCTTGTGTCCTGTCGCTCATGTTACTCCATAGTTCCGTGGTCTGAAACGATTCCCCACAGGCGGTACAAAGGTACGCCCCGGTGTCCTGATAATGGCCGATCTTCTCGGCGCTGAGGCTTTCATGGGGGCAGTGGCCGAGGCGTTGGACACTCCACTGAATCCGAAGCCGCGCGCCTTCTTCAACGTTCATGTTGTCTTCCTCATCACACTAGTAGATGCCTGTCCAGATCGAAACATGTCACCGACCTTATGAGCCATTTCACCAGTTGGGCTGCGGTTAGGCCACCAGCGGGAGCACCACGTTCATGGTCGTCCCTTTGCCGACTTCACTTTCGGCCCAAATTCGGCCGCCATGCCCTTCCACCACTTTTTTGGCCAGCGCGAGTCCAATCCCACTGCCGGACACTTTGGTACGGACGCTCGTCGAGCCGCCGTAGAAGTTGTCAAAGATATGCGGAAGCGATTCCGGGGCAATCCCCTGCCCAGTATCGGACACGGAAATCCGGACCGTGTTCTTCTCGGCGTCTGGTTCCAACTTGAGACACACCAGGGCGCCTTCCGCGCTAAATTTCAGCGCGTTCGACAAGAGATTATCCAGCACTTGCTGAATGCGCATCTCATCGGCCCGCACCTGCACCGGCTCCGACGGTCCGTTTACCATGATCTGTATGTGTTCGCGCGCCGCAAAGAGCTGCACTTTCTGAACGGCCGCGTGAACCTGACGCATCGGGTCCACCGATGCAAAATGATACTCCATCATTCCGGATTCAAACTTCGCTAAGTCGAGCAGGCCGCTAATCATCCTGATTACTTCGCGGCTGCTTTGTTCCATGATGTCGAGGGTGTTGCGTTGTTCGTTGGAGATGGGCCCCGGAATACCTTCCAGAAGGAGTTGGGTTCCAGCATGAATAGCGGTCATCGGGGATCGGAGTTCATGCGTCATGTGCGACAGGAACTCGGCTTTCATGTCATCGAGGGCCTGTAATTTCGTGGCCATGGACCGGACAGCCTCGACTAAATCTCGTAAATCGCTCGGCACCGCGACCTGAATGCGATGTTTGAACTCGCCCTCACCAATTTGGCGAATATGGTCCTGCAGTCGCCGCAGCGGCGACACAATGGTGTACGTGGCTAGCGCCGCCAACCCCACACCGATGACCACTGCCGCCATGCCGAGCCAGGTCGTGAGTCGCTCAGCTTGGTGCGCCCGCTCCATCGACTCCTTAAGCGCAGCCGACACGAGGGCTTGATGCGTCTCTAAAGAGGACTGGAGTGCCGTGGTTATCTGACTGATGATGCTCTTCCGCCGATGGTCGTACTCGGCTATTCGCTCACGAACGGCAAAGCCTTTGCCCTTCACATATCGGTGAAATAGTGCATTGTATGCGTCCTGGAGAACTTCCGCTTCATGGAGCGCCCGACGGGACGCGTCCGAGGAATCGTGCGCCTTCAAGTCGGCGATGGTCCGGCGATATTCATCCGCCTCCTCATTAAATTGCTTGAGGAAGATCGGATCCCCGACGGCCCAATACTTCCGGTCACTCCGCTCTTGCGCGTCCACATTCAACAGCAGCCATTTGACGGCATCCATGGCGGGATAATGTTCGGAGACCAGCGTGGTACTTTGCTCAACGATCTGGCGAATTTGGGACAGGGCAAACAGGTTGACGGCCCCCATGACGAGGATAATCGCCAAAAACCCGAAGCTCAGCCGTGCAAAAATGCTGAGTCGTGCCTGCCGCTTGCCCGGGCGTTCACTCGGCGATGAATGAGTTGTGGCGGGCGTGGACGTTGGTGTGTTCATGGATCCACCTTTCTTGGCATGATGAATCGTGGAGAATGTGACCTGCATGATTCAGTCTTTCGTCGATCAGGAGGCTCGACTGGGTAATAAGCGCTGAGAGCTTAAACGGCTTGGCCAGGTAATGATGCACGAGGTCATGGGCGCTGAGCTGCAGACGGGACGTTTCGCAGAACCCCGACATGAACAGGACGGGAATATGGGGCCAGACTCGGCGGACCCAGACGGCCAGTTCATGGCCGCTGACCACCGGCATCATGACATCAGTGACGAGGGCATCAATCTGCCCGCCAAGTTGATGGATGCGGTAGGCCGCGTCAATTCCACTAAGGGCTTGGATGACCTGATAGTGCGCATTGGCGAGCGCCGTGGCAACCATGGCACGGATGGCGGGTTCATCATCGACTACCATCACTGTGCCGCGAGGACCGCTCTCATTCAGTGAACGCTCCCCAAGAATTCCGGAGCGGTCCGACGGTGGGTCGCCGCTACGCGACGCACTAAAAGCTTCCTCTTCCCCGTTCATACCGTTATGTCTGAGAAAAGAGACATCAAGCGCGGATCTTGCAGTCGCCTGATGGTTTTGAAAAGAGAGGACTGTCGCAACGGGTAGTGTAACTGAGGGGAACTGGCGCCTAAGGGACATGGCGGGCCTCCTTTGAGAAACGGAGAGCCATCATCCCTCTACTTCCTTCGGTAACCAGGCTATCAGGAGTGTCCCTGACCCTTGGCTTTGCGTCCCCACCTCACGATGGGTTTGCCTTTATCGGGAAGATGCTTCCGCGTATCAATGTTAAGCGTAGACCGCCCTGATTGAGCCGTCAAGATAGTCGGGAGGATGATAGTCGGAAGGATGCACCTTGATTGGCACGTTCTGCCAACCATAGGCATACAAGGAGTTGAACAACCGTCTTTTCGCTTACCATCTGCCGGTTTATGGACTTGTTTGACCGCTGCTCAGGACCGGTATCGTCAACGCACATCGTCGTCCCGACACGCTTGGCACGGCAAGGTCCTGAAATCTGACCATTCTTAGAGCCCATGTCGGCTTTTCCTGCTGAGCCGAGCGAAACAATACCACAACGTTTCAGTCCTGTTCTGCCAGCGACCCACTACAGGTAGGGAGTTGCATAAAGGTTCTTCATAGGTAGAATGCCTGCGCTATGCTGGTGAGCCGCTAGCTTTCGTATCGAAGTGCATTTCGTCATGACGGCCAAATATCAATCCAAGAAGGAGGCCAATAATGAGCGACAGTACGCTGGTGAAAAGGACAGAGCGATTCACTCTCCAGGACTGTCCTTCCATGAAGGAATGGGTCTTGAGCATTCTTTACGAGCGCGGTATGCAGACGCTGGATGATCTGGGGGCCTGGCTACCTCAAGCGAACTGGGCGGGATTGTTTCTCGCCATAGACAGTCTAAGCCGCGATGGAATCATTGAACTTCGGCGAATTGGGCAGGGCGACTGCGTGCTTACTCTAAGAGATCCAGACTGAATGGAACGGTACCGCTAAAAGAGTTTAGGGAAAGCCATATGCGGTGGAGGTTGCGATGTCCAATTTTCAAGCAGTCGCTGTCACGCTTGTTGCTCCACTGGTAATCGGAGTGATGTACGCGCTCCTGAAGCGGCGGCGTGCGAAGGCGCCAGCGCTGCCCCATGTCCTTTTGGCCAGCGGAAGTCTCCAATGCCAACGGCATTAAGCCACGTTCGTCACCCGGTCTTCAGTTGGTTCTGGTGTGGCCGCGAGCCGAGTACGGTGCAGCATTTCGACGTGCAAGTACCGACATTCGATTCATCTGCGGTTGGCGATGACTAGAAAAGAAGTATCCTGATCGTATATCACCTTGCCGTCATCCTTAATAGCACCGCAATAGCATCGCACTGCCGCAGGTCACATGAGGCGGCGTAGAGTCTCAGAGTGACTCGGGACTCTACCATATGACGAGCGACGACGTCCCTGCCGATATTTCCAACTTGACGGACATGTACACCACGATATAGTTTGGGCCGCTGAATTTCTACAACAGGAGACACGCATGCCAAGACCACTCTCAAACACAGGGAACAGCAATGAGGCGAAGGGCCGCAAAGGAAGCCCCCTAAGGCAGCCAATTGTGGACGCTACGAAACCCGACAAACAAGCCAGCGCGATGAAAAACAGCGCAGAGTTCATTACGGAAGACGAGTTTAGAGCGCGGGTCGCGGCAAAAGCATACGAGCTATATGCTCAACGTCAAGCCGTGAGTGAGGCCGATGACTGGTTGAGCGCGGAACGATTCGTGAAGGAGCAACTGCTCGCGCAGGGAGAGTATGCGGGGTCGGTCTAAAGCGTATGATCGAAATGAAGCCGTCGAGTTCTTGGAGTGCTAACAGGTTCACGTACCCGAGTGCGGTACTTCGAAGGTCTTCCCACAGATAGTACATCCGTACTGACCCGTGAAATAGCCATCAGGGGACTTGGTCAACTTTAAGGTGTCGTGCGAACAGGTAAGTCGCATCAGTTTAGAAGGGCTATTTCGTATCTGAGTAAGAAGGTGGCCACCTCAGGACCTATGAGCAGGCCAACATTGTGTGGAGTTAATCGCGAAGTGAGAACGTCGATGTTCACGAGGCCGGCTGAACTGAGCCGTCACTCCGATACAACCACCGTGGGTGCTGTTGATGGATCGATATCAATGCATCCGTCACATGTCCGCAGTTCACACACTTGTGGGCCGGACACGGCAGATAGGTGCTTTCCCAATCAATGAGCCCGACAGGAACCATGAGTCCGGCACAACGAGAACAAGACATAATCACCTCCTTGTAGTGTTCGGGGCTGATATTAGGCGGGTGGGATGAGGCGAACAATTGTGCAGGAGTGTTACGACTAAGGTCGAATAGATCTGGGCTTGGTCTAGTTTTTTGTGCACAACTGAAGGTCGACGCCCCTTCACAAGGATTACCTTAGCGTTGTTCTGGCTGCTGAGCCACAGAACCGCCCGAAGACATTTGGCCCTATCAACTCAGGCACTTTTAATCTGCTCCTAGGTATTGGATTTTCACATTCCTGATACAAAGGATGTGCGGGGTTGTCTGGGGAACTATGAATTTTAATTCCAACAGCGACAGGCGGGGAGGCCAGACTCTATCACCGGGACTCGGCACATGCCGTCAGTATCCTGCTGCCTAAGGAGTCTCTCTTCCTCCACTCCGTGCTCCCCTCCCTTGCAAGCCGCTGTACTCGAAAAAAGCCCCGTCACGTTCGCGTTAGAATGCGTCCTAAACGCTAGACCACTTTTGGCAGATTGCAAAGAGGTACGAACAGCAAGGCAGGATGTGCCTCGCCTGGAGACCTTTGTTGCAACCTCCGTCAATGCGGCGTTGCGTCTCTTTTTGTCAATATAACCCCGGAGCTGGGCAATCTCCGGCTCCAACTCTTCCTCCTGGCCAATCACGACGTCTTCAAACTTATCCAAGTCCGGTAATTTTGTTTTGAAGATCATTCTGAGAGGCTTCCAGTTTTATGGATCACGTTCTAATCTGTTTGTGAGTACTTGTTCCGGAGCACTATCAACCAGGAATCGGATCATGCTACATAGAGCGATAAAGTTCATGTGGTATCCAAGTGGAACGAACGTCTCAGTGGTCCAAAATAATGGAGAATCAAAATGATTATGCTGCTTACACACAGGTCTGAGATCAGAGAACAACTGAATGCGACTCTACAAGATAAAGGCTACGACACCTGTGTTCCTCCACATCGTCAAGACGTGATGGCTGCCATGAAAGAACGCCATCCCCACGTGATCATCTTGGATCTATATCTATCAGAGCCTAGTGGTATCCAAACATTGAGGTCCTTACGCCAGGATGGCTTTCAGGGGAAAGTCGTTGTCCTTTCCAGTGGATCAATGGTATCGGTCCTCGACGAGGCACAAGGTTTGGGCATAGATAGAGTTGTGCACATACCGGCGAAGATCGGTGAACGTTTTGACTTTGGAGAACTCCATGTATCGCTCGAGACGGTTCTGAAGAGCAGCTTCGAAGACGAACAGCAATGCTCTCATGAACGCATTGCGCGGCGCGCACATGAGCTATATCAGGCTGGAGGACACCAGGACGGCCTGGATGTCCAATACTGGCTGCAAGCAGAACGCGAGGTGGCGTGCAAAGGCTGAGGCCTACCCCGATGCATGAACGTCTTCGCAAGCGTCTCGAAGATATCAAGTGACTTAAGGAGGATACGCATGACATTCGGTGGCGCACATCATCGCAGACAGTCAGCAACGACCTGCGTCAGCATTCTGGTCGCAGCTATGCTGGTAGTAGGCTGTATCGGGGGACTGCCGTCCTCTTCTCAGAATGGTAGGGTGCAGGACATCGTCATCGGATATACCGTGACGCCGTCGGAGATCACTCTTGCGCCGGGCGATGAGGTACGGTGGACCAATCGACAAGGGGCGCCAGTGGACATCGTATTTTTGAACTCGGTCCAGGAACAGACCACCTGTGGGCGTGGCTTTGGGCTAGGGGGAGTAGCCAATGGCGTGCGGCTCGCTCCAAATAGAGCCATCAGTCTGTGTTTCGCGACGCCCGGTCACGTCCGCTACACCGTTCATCTGGACACTCCAACTCCCACCGGACAATTTAATGTTCAGGGCGTTGTTCATATCGAACAAGGCGGATGAAAGCCTGGGTCAGGTTGATTTTATATAATCTACCTGAAAGCCCACTCGGCTGACGCCACACTTCGCTTTATTCCTATTTTTAACCTAGGCTAAAACGCGTACATACATAAGCAGTGGACGATAATGAGAAGGAGGTGCAGTCATGATCATCTCATCCCGCTTCATGGGTGCCGCCATAATACTCGCTCTAGCATCGCCTGGATGCTCGACCGACATCTATCGGGCCCAGGACGAATCCCTGCAACTGCATGCGCAGAAGTTTCAAAGTTTCCTGCACCGCGAGCAAGTCGAAGCCGCGATGCATGAAAACCACGCCATTGAACTGATCGGCTTGCAGCTCAAAGGGGGGCGGCTGCCCGGCAGTGGCACCCTCAAGCCGACTGACCTGGAACGACAAACGCGCCTTTTGGATACCGTACGAGAACAATCCGCGATCAATTGGGTGGCACTCGCCCAATACTATGCAAGCCGACAACAGTACAGCCCCGCTCGGGCGCTCTATCAGCGTGTCATCCAATCGTATGCCAAAGGCGGGGACCGACTGTATGCCGAGTATGCTCAACAAGCACTCGCCGACATGGATATCTTGGCCTTGGGACGTAGTGCACAGGATGCTCCCAGAGGCATCCCCACCTTGTCGGCGCTCCAAGATGACCGCCGACCATGACGCGGCAGAGTTGGAAAGCAGGACGACGCTCTCTTTCTGAACTGAACTGTGCCCTGTGATGTAGATAAAGACTCGGGCCATCATAGACCGTGGCCGTGGGCCAATGATGCAATTAATCAGTGTGCATTCACACTCTCACCAGAGGGGGCAGAGACATGGCTCATGAAGTCAGCGACGCAGATAAAACAGCAGGACTCACAGAATCCGTGCGTATTTTTTTGGCTGGGGCCGTCGTGGGTGCCGTTGTGGCCATGCTCTTCGCGCCGCAGGCAGGCCGAGAGACTCGCAAGCAACTCCGCGAGTATGGGCGCCGGACAAGCGACACGATGAGTGAGTGGAAAAAGGCGGCATCAGATCTTGTTGCCAGTAGCACCAAGACGGAAGCGGCTCCAGGGCAGACAGAGAGTGCCACGCACAATCAACGTGATGAAGCTATGTCCAAACCACGAGCTCACATGGTGGCTCGCTGAGCAAGGCAGGCAGGATGATGGGCTACCGACCACAGTCAAGTCCGGTCGGTAGCTCAGCGGCTTGGATGGCGAGGGCCAAGCCCTTACTTCCGTCGGAAGAAAGGTTGAAGATCTGCCATCTTCTGAGGAACTTGAAACAATTTAAAACAGTTGATCTCATCCAACTTCCGCAAACTGATGTCTAAACTGCTTCGTACCCTGACCCCAATCCAAAGCCAATGAATAGCTAAGCCCCTGATTCCTCAAAGAAGCGGAGCGGGCTTAACAACTCGGGAAAATTGTAAATAATATCGTCGGGTTTGACGCCCTTCTTTTCCTGCGTCCCTTGGTTGGACTTGAAAAAGATCGGTTTCATCCCGACCCTCTGCGCCCCATACACATCGCGGCACTGTCGTTGCCCACAAACAACACCTCTGACGGTTCCATTTTCATAGCTGTCAATGCGGCTTTTCCCCATCGTCGGACAGCGCCCGCAATAATAATCGGCTCAGTGGCTGGCGAGGGATACAAGGTGCAAGCTTGTCATCATATCTGTGCCTCTGACACGTTCAGCTAAGAGGGCACACCCACCCGCCCGAGACGTTATAGACCGTACCCTCCTGCTCGACTGCATCTGGCGGACCTAGGATCGTTCGCATGCGAACAGGAAAGCGAGGATGTTGGCGTTGTTCCATCAGCCCTTTCGCAACTATGTCTGAAAAACTGCTTTGTATCGTACTGCTATGAGGACAGCTTTAATGTGTGTGGTGAGAGATCCGACGTAAAGTGTCAGGTGCATGCCAGCAATTGGACATCAAGCGACTTATCGGAAGGATCAGCGCCTCGAACGTATCGTGACAAAATCTTGGTGCACTGGGATGCGATACGTGCCGCCGGCCTCAGCGAAATGCGTCTTGATATACAATTCAACATCCTGCCGCTTGGGCGGATGGCGCATCGAAAGCAGATTCAGCATGAACTCGGCCACCATGTAAGCGGAGGCAAAGTCAGGCGTATCGACATGCGCAGGATCCAGCGTGGTGGCCACCTCGTACCGGTCTCCAAACTTCTGTTGAAAACGATCGGCAACCTGACGCAGCTCGAACCTGTGGTTGAAAAAGTGATGGATCATATTCATGCATCCGGTTTCACGATTCTGCAAAATGACAACGGCGACTCCGGTGGGCGACATCCATGAGACTAAGCGCTCAAGGTGCGCCAGCCACTCGTCCGGTGGAACGTAATAGAGGATGTGTGAACAGAGGACAAGATCTCCCTTGATCAGCGGCTTCGCCTTCAAGATTGGCTCCCCGATGACCTCCGCCTGTGGAATGGCCTGCTGGAGTTGTTTGAGGAGAGAGGCGTTCGGTTCGATGGCAATCGTGCGGTCGAACGAATTGACGAACGCGCTGGTCACCGCGCCGTTACCGGCGCCGGCATCAATAAAGATCTGTCTAATCGGTAGGGCGTCCACCAGCTGCCCCAACCATCGCTTCGCATTCCGTTTCTGATCGGTGTGATCTAGAAATACCTGAAAGGCTTGCTTATAGCTTTCTCCCTGCGAGTCAAAGACCTGGATTCTGTCCCATTGCGTCATGCGGAACCTCCACCATCAGCTTTGAACTTTAGGCCGTCAAAAGGGACTCCACAGAGAGAACACTTCTTAGCTTCGTCTGCAATCGGCTCGGCACACTGCGGACATTTGACGCGGGCAGTGTCGGGTTGAAGCCCACTAGCAATGTGGCCAGCCATGAAATAAATGATGACGCACGGTATTACGATGAGCAGAGCGAGACCTATCCCGATCAGAGAAGTGAACCCAGCACCAAAGGTGGGCTCTTCAGCAAGAGTCTTGGCTCCATACAGCAACATTGCGAGGCCGAACAGTAACCACTCTACGGCCCCTATAAGACCACCGATCGACCATACCTTGGCAACAGTAGCGGCGCCATTGAGAACCACGTAGGTTGTAAGAGCCCAGCTCCCGAAAAATGTTGCCATGACGAACGGTGAAGAAACGTCTCTCGGACCTATAATTAGGCCGAAGATCATATAGGTAAGAAAACCGGAAAAGAGACCAACGAGCAGCGCGGAGAGTATTCTCATGCCCTAGCCCTCGTTGTTTTAGACAAAAGCGCCATAAACCCCAGCGTCGGGCGGCGTAGGAGGCAACTATTTTAGCCATCGTTCAGATCGTGAGGGCCAACTCCGTCCCTACGTCATCGCACATCATAGAGCTGCATGGGATGAACGTCCGCGACACCAATTGTTCGTCCCGATTCCATGGCGCCCTAAAGCCCATCACGCTGGAGGACTTCGGGTTCAATTCTTGCCGCCTCATCCATGGCCCCCGGCGCGTGCCGGTCAGATCCAAAGAATAGTGACCCAGCGCGACGGTTTCCCAGTTTCTTAGATATTGTGAGAAGTGGCAGCGGTTCGTAATCCCATCGTCACGCCTTCGGGCTAATAGCTATCAGGAATCCCCCTAATTTCTCCCTTCAGTTGTCCCATAATTTCAAGCATTCATGGAAGTGGTGCATCCCATTCTAAAAACAGTGGCTTCAGTTACGTGGTGTTGCGGAGACACATCCCAAATCGAGGGAACCCGGCCTCTTTCCAGGCACTCCGAAAAGAAAGTAAAGTTCTGCTATTGAGTGATGATGCGCACATTCATGTTAGCCAGTTCTGCCATTCTTACATCAGTTATGCACCGCGCTCACAGCTCTCCCTTACCGTTGCAGGCGTGCGCATGGCGCTCACACGTTCGGCTTCACGCAAGTCGTGCCGCCACGCTCGGTACATAACCGGTAGCGGAGCATGTCGGTCCAGATCTTCAGCGTCTTATAGACGTCATCCCATGAATTGAACGAGTCGGCATCCAGGCGTTTGTTGCCCACGCGGTGATCG